>Ga0335069_10000136_pt1 | contig 125128 bp, 99 predicted proteins | sample Lox_Sample_11_FD_206714 | JGI IMG/M metagenome (GOLD analysis project Ga0335069, IMG submission 206714) | Soil microbial communities from Loxahatchee National Wildlife Refuge, Florida, United States - Lox_Sample_1.1 | ecosystem: Environmental > Terrestrial > Soil > Wetlands | place: USA...
AGTCGCAGCTTTTTTTCAGGCTCGCCCTCATCGCTCTCTCGAACTTCACCCCAACTCTCACCACCAAGTTCCGAATTGTGGTGAGCACGATATATTTGGCGTCCTAAGTACCAGCCGAGTGCGCTGCCCACCAGGACGTCAGAAGGAAAATGTTGTTTGCCGGTAACGCGTGTCACGCTGATCGAAGTCGCCAACCCATAAGCGATTAGTTTCGTCATTGGGCCGGGATACTCGTGCGCTGCGATGCTTGCGACCGACCACGCGAACGCCGCGTGCTGTGACGGAAACGAGTTACCGCGTGTGAAGAACTGCCCGCTCCCATTTCCAGCGTAAGGCCGTTGCCGCAGCGCCGCGCTCTGCAGAGCGAAAGTGATCAGGGCGCCATTAAGAGCCGCTTCTCCAGCAAGAAATCCTGTTTCCCGCAGATGATCATTGCGCGTCACCTTTCCCAATAAATAGGTGCTGCCAGCACCGCCGGCGAGAGCAAGCGTCGCATAGTTCGAGAGCGAGGTTTGTGATTTTGTTCCCGAAATATGTCTGGCGAGCGACGCGTCCCCGGCGACCGCGAGCGCAGTGATGCCGACGAATGGCAAGAAACCCTCGAGTGCCGATGGCCGTCGCAGGTCCTTCGGCGCGCTCCAAAACCGCCGCTGGTCGCCCGCAATGCGATTAATTGAAGACAGGAGAGTTCGATTTCCAGAAGTGCCAGAATTCGTGGGAGTCTCCGGCCCAGCCTTGGATGGAGCCAGTATGCCCTGCTGATCGCGTTGCGCTTGCAAGCGTGGTTCGATGGTTTGCACCCATCCTGTTATCGGAATCAAGAGAAGAAATCCCATCAAAAGCACCTTTTGCAGCATGGGCAGGGACAGCACGAGGTTCAATATCTCTTGATCGCCGCGTGTTGAAAAGTATCCAAAAGTCTTGGCTTCGAGCCGCACAGCCAAATTTGTGGCGCTAGCGAAAAGGCAAGTGCTCACTTTTGCCCAGTGCCGCTCAGCGATCTAAAGAAACCCATTGAGCGCGAAAAGAATGGGTTCCAGATAGATAGGCACGCCCAAACGGTAACTTGACCCTCGAATGACCTGCACCTATTCTCCGGAATTGAAGGCGAGCGTTTGCACGCATCGTTTGCAGGTGACGCGGCCATTTTGCTCGCAACGAATTGTGGAAACACCTTGGCGAGTGAAGGATAGCGAAGCTTTGTCTCAACTGGCACTAGCCCGCCCCGAAGTGTCTCTCACTTTTGGTCGAGAGAACGATCTCCGGTGGCTCGCGGTTTACACCGCCTCCCGTCATGAAAAGTGCGTGGCGAGGCATTTTGCCGAGCGCCGGATCGAGAGTTTTCTCCCGCTCTATCGCAAGGTGCATCACTGGAAGAAGCGGAGCGCGGTAGGCCTCGAACTACCCCTGTTCCCCAACTACATTTTTGCGCATATACTTCCGCCGCAACGCGGTGCCCTGCTGGCTGTCCCGGGCGTGCTTGCGGTAGTGGGAAGAGGGCGGGAACCCGCTCCTCTTCCTGATAACGAGATCGAGTCATTGCGGAGCGCTCTCGAGCGGAACAAATTCGAACCACATCCATACTTGAAGACTGGCGAACGGGTGCGCGTCCGGTCCGGCTCGATGGAGGGATTGGAAGGAATTCTGGTACGCAGGAAGAATGAACTGCGAGTCGTTCTGACCCTGGACATGATCCAACGCAGCGTCTCTGTCGAGGTCGATGCCGACAACGTCGAGCCCGCTAGGGTGCCACGCCTTCAGCCGCGCCCATCCGTTCTCCCATTAAATCGCGTTTCCTCAGGCGTTCATTTCACAAACCTGCCCGCCTCCTAAGGGGCACGATGACGATATAGGGTCATGGAGCAACGGTCTCTCGCGAAGAGCGTCACAGAGGTGCGCATCGTTGAGGCGGCGGCGCAGATGTTCGCCCGGCACGGCTTCAAGGCGGCCACCACGCGCGAGATCGCGCAACTCGCCGACCTCAACGAAGTCACGCTCTTCCGCTATTTTCTGCGCAAGCCGGACCTCTTTTGGGCAGCGATTGAATCCCGCCTCGGCCGGGTGAAACTCGGACGTGATCTGCAGATAAGCCTGGCGGGAAAAGAAGAACCCTCTCTGGTAGTACCGAAGCTGGTGGCGTTTCTTCTCGACAGCCTGCTTGAACAGCCCGAACTCTACCGCCTGCTGCATGTCGCCGCGTTCGAGTTGCCCGGAGCGAACAAGATTATCCGGGAGCATCTAGGGCCAATCTTTGACGCAGTAGCCGCCTACTTTGAGCGTTGCGTCGAACGTGGAATTATCCACCCGGTCGAAGCCTCTTTGCCCACGCTCGGCATCCTTGGCACTGTTGTCGCTCACTCGAATCTACACGCGCTTGTTTCGGGAGCTTTGCCCGTCTTTGAAGATCGTGAGGCAAAAGCAAACGCCTATGCCAGCCTGTGGCTGCGCGCTTTGATGCCGGATAGTCCCTCAAATCCGGATCCTGTAACTGGCGAAGGTCTCCAAAATTGCCGGCTTGCTTTGGAGCGGGGAGACTAAGTGTTTTCATATCTGATTTCATGCACGGCTCCATCCATGAATAACGGATTCCCAGGTTCTCATCGCCGGCGTTTCCGCTCTGTTGCCGCGCAATTTTCATTGGATGTCTGTTCCGTGACCGCCTTGCTCCTTGGATTCGCAACCTCCGCGCTCCCGCAGCAGCAACCCAATCTGCCGTTGGAAAATGAAGACAGCTCAATCCAGTCGGCCTCGTCCTCCTCGGTCCCGCAGGCCTTGTCTGCCGAAAGCATCATCGCTGTCTTGCAGCAACAACCTGAGCTCCTTGCTGCCGCAAGGGAAGAGGTTGCGATGCGTTGGACGGTTGATTCGGACACGATCAAGGACGACACGATTTTCTATCGGGTCCGACAGGATGCCGACCTTCGCGCGGAGATCACGCGGGAACTGATCAGGCGCGGGTACGACGTCAATCGCAACCCGGAGAGAAAGGTCCAAAGAACAGACGGGCAACGCCAGTTGAGTATCGACAGTCAGCAAAACAATCTTTTGGGAGAAGACAATGGCGGCGATGATTCGGAGGTCGAGGCTGCTCATCCCTGGCAAGATGCGAAGGATGTGAGCGCAGAGCAGATGCCACGAGCCTGGGCCGGGCGAAGAGGCCAATTTGATGGCGACCTTTTGGGTGATAAGGAAGAAAAGACGGGCGCAAAGGATCGCCGTCGAGAAGACGAGGAGACGGTCGAGCCTCGTATGCTGCATCGTCCGAACCCTTATCCGAAATTACCCTCGCTCGAAGACTTGTACTCGCAGTTCCCAAGTCCTGAAACCAAACTCAAGCGCTTTGGCAGCGCCATCTTCCGTCACGGCACGGGCAACGCCGATGGCCTTCCCATGGACCTTCCGGCCGGGCCAGACTATGTGCTCGGCCCTGGCGATGGTCTCGTGCTCAACCTTTGGGGCAGTCTATCCGAACGGTTGCATCGCACAATAGATCGTCAGGGGCAGATCGACCTGCCGGAGGCGGGCACCGTGACCCTGGCGGGGGAGTCAATCGCTCACGCGCAGGAGATGATCGAGAAAGCTCTCAATCAGCAGTTCCAAAAAATTCGAGTTGAGATTTCGCTCGCGCGTCTGCGCACCGTTCGTGTTTACGTTGTCGGCGACGTGCAGCGTCCCGGCGCCTACGACATCAGCTCTCTCTCAACTGCTCTGAACGCCCTGTACGCCGCCGGCGGTCCCACTGCCAATGGATCGCTCCGGCTTGTGCGGCACTATCGAGGCAAAGACCTGGTGCGGGAGGTCGACCTCTACGATCTTCTGCTGCGTGGAGTTCGCTCGGACGTCGATCGCTTGCTTGCGGGCGATAGTATTCTTGTGCCGCCCGTGGGGACGCAGGTGGCTGTCGGCGGCATGGTTCGCCGTCCGGCAATCTACGAACTCAAGGGAGAACGAGGACTCGACGAGGTGCTGGATCTCGCGGGCGGAGTGCTGGTGTCGGCGGCACTGCGCCAAATCCAGGTGGAACGCACCGATGCCCACGAGCGTCACACGATGCTCAGCATCCGCTTGCCCGAAGATGGCAACCGGGATGCCACCACCGCGGCCCTGGCCGCGTTTCATCCGCAGGATGGAGACCGCGTACTAGTCTCACCCATCTTGCCTTACAACGACTCGGCGGTTTATCTGCAAGGCCACGTCTTTCGTCCAGGAAAGTATCCCTACCGCGAAGGCATCACCGTCAACGAACTCCTGCGTTCATACCAGGACCTGCTGCCTGAACCCGCCGATCATGCCGAGATCGTACGCTTACAGGCGCCCGATTTCCGTCCGAAGACGATCGGCTTCAACCTTTCGGAGGTGCTCATCGGAGATGACCCGATTGTCCTCCAACCGTTCGACGTGATTCGTGTCTTCAGCCGCTATGAGATCGATCCGCCCAAAGTTGCGATCCGCGGGGAAGTGCTTCGGCCAGGTGAGTACCCTCTGGCTGATGGAATGACCCTGGCCGGGCTTGTCAACATGGCGGGAGGGTTCAAGCGCAGCGCGTATCGCGAACAAGCGGACCTCGCCAGTTACGTCGTCAAGAACGGCGAGAAAATACTCATTGCCAACCGCGTCGTCGAGATTGGCAAGGCCTTCGAGGGCGACGCGAGCGCAGACGTAAAGCTGAAAGCGGGAGATCTCGTTGGCGTCCGGCAATTAACCGGGTGGACGGACATCGGAGCCTCCGTGCGGGTGAGCGGGGAGGTGGTCTATCCCGGCGCCTACGGTATCAATGAGGGAGAGAGGCTCAGCTCGGTGTTGAAGCGGGTGGGCGGCTTTCGCGAAACCGCGTATCCAGCGGGCGCTGTGCTGGAGCGCGTGCAGGTGCGCGAAATGGGAGAGAAGGCGCGTCTGGAGATGATTCGCCGCGTGGAATCCGCCAGCCCCGGTTTGAAAGGCGGCATGATCGCGGCGCAGGAGCAGGTTGCTGCCTTGCAGGCGATGGAGCAGCAGCGGCAACAGATCCTCATTGCATTGCGTGCGCATTCCGCCAGCGGCCGCATGGTGATCCGGATCTCGAGCGATATCACCAAGTGGCAAAACACCCCGGCGGACATCGAAATGCGCGCGGGCGATGTGCTCATCGTTCCCAAGCGCCCGAACTTTGTAATGGTCAGCGGCCAGGTCTATAACGCAACCGCCATCAGCTATTTGCAGGGGAGGGACGCGGCCTGGTATTTGCGCCAGGCGGGCGGGCCGACACAGTCGGCAAACAAGAAAGGCATCTTTATTTTGCGCGCCGATGGGTCGGTCGTCGGGCAGGGTGACTCCTTCGCGAGCTGGTGGAGAGGAAACGTTCTCACTACTCACCTGCGCCCGGGAGACTCGATCGTCGTTCCCGAGAGGATCACGGGTGGATCGATGCTCTGGAGGAATGTGATGGCCGGAGCACAGCTGGCTTCGTCGGCCGCCACTGTAGGCCTGACCGCAGCCTACCTCGGGCGATAGCCCTTTTCGCTTCTTACGCAGGGCGATTTCACTTTCATTGGAGGGCATCATGAGTACGCGCACCGCGCTGGTGTGTGGCGCCGGCGGTTTCATCGGCAGCCACATGGTCAAAAGGCTTCGAGCGGAGGGCTACTGGGTGCGGGGAGTAGACCTGAAGTGGCCGGAGTTTGCTCCGTCGGAAGCGGACGATTTTGTGATTGGCGACCTGCGCGAGAGGGCCACCTGGCGGAAGGTGTTGAGCTCTTACTTTGACGAAGGGTACCAGTTCGCCGCCGATATGGGTGGCGCAGGATTTGTGTTCACTGGCGAGAACGACGCCGCAATCATGCACAACTCGGCCATGATCAACCTGCACATGGCTCACTTCGGAGTCGAAAGAAAGGTCGGGCAGATCTTCTATTCATCCTCGGCTTGCATCTACCCAGCGCACAACCAGCAGGATCCGGAGAATCCGAACTGTGCAGAGGCAACTGCCTATCCGGCGGCTCCCGACAGCGAATACGGATGGGAGAAATTATTCAGCGAGCGCCTGTATCTATCCTTCTTGCGCAACCACGGTCTCAACGTGCGCATGGCGCGTTTTCATAACATCTTTGGCCCAGAGGGCACGTGGTCAGGAGGACGGGAGAAGGCGCCAGCAGCGCTGTGCCGCAAGATTGCGGAGCAACCTGATGGCGGAGAGATTGAGTTGTGGGGCGACGGCGAGCAGACCCGGTCCTTTTTATATATCGACGAATGTATCGAAGGGGTGCGACGCCTTATGCGGCATCCGACATTCCGCGGTCCGGTCAATATCGGATCGGACGAAATGATCAGTATCAACCAGATGGCGGCGATGATCATGGAGATCGCCGGCAAGGCCGTCACCATCCGGCATGTTCCGGGTCCGCAGGGAGTTCGCGGACGGAACTCCGACAACACTCTCATTCGCCGTGAACTGGCTTGGGCGCCGCACGCCTCTCTTCGGGACGGCCTGACAAAAACCTATCGCTGGGTCGCGGAGCAGATGAATGCCGTGGAAACGACCCGCGTGGCGGGCAAGAGCGGTGCAAAGCGTGCCGCTGTGGCTGCACAGTAAATGGCCGGTTCGATCGAAATGAAGGGATGACTTTGCCGCCGGCAGTGAATAGCACGCTTGAGTACATTCCGGATGCTGGCTTGGCCGCACACATGAGTTTGCCGGTCCCAGACCAACTGCCTATGGTGGCTCTTGTCTGGCGCAGGCGATGGTGGACGGCCAAGGTCACCTGTGCCGGGCTGGTGCTCGGAGCCGTCGTTGTTTTCTTGCTGCCACAGCGCTACGAATCAACTGTCCAACTGATGCCGCCGGACCCTCAAGCCTTTGCTGGTTCGGCCATGCTAGGACTCATGGCCAGCGGGTCGTCCGTGGGCACGGTAGGATTGGCGAACAGCATCCTGAGCGGAAAGACTCCCTCCTCCCAGTTGGTCGGCATTCTCGAGAGCCGCACGGTAAAGGACAGCCTGATTGACCACTTCGACCTGAGAAGGGCGTATCGCAGGCGGTACTACGCCGGAGCACGCCGGCAGTTGGCAAATAGGACCGAAATTTCTGAAGACCGCAAGACGGGAATTATCACCATCACGGTCACCGATACCGATCCACACCGCGCGCGCGATCTCGCACAAGCCTATGTTGAACAGCTGAACAAAGAGGTGGCGCGAGTCAGCACTTCGTCCGCGCGGCGGGAGCGCATTTTTCTCGAAGAACGGCTGAAGCTGGTCGAGAAAGATGTGCATGAAGGCTCGCGTGAGCTGAGCGAGTTTTCGAGCCGCCACGCGACCCTTGATCCGCAGGCTCAGGGAAAAGCTGTGTTCGAGGGAGCGGCCCGGCTGCAGGGAGAGCTGATTGCCGCCGAGAGCGAGTTGCGTGGCCTTGAAACCATCTATTCCGGGAACAATACTCGCGTGATCTCGCTTCGTGCCCGGATCGCCGAACTGAGAAGGCAAATGCAGAAGATGGCGGGAAGCCGCGGGCAGATGGGCGATGAGCTTGAAGGAGAGGGTATGTATCCTTCACTACGGCAGCTCCCGATGCTTGGCATGACATACCTCGACCTTTATCGCCGGGTCAAAGTGCAGGAGGCGGTCTATGAAGCGCTCATGAAGCAGGAGGAGCTGGCTAAAGTGCAGGAGGCGAAAGAGATCCCGACCATCTCGGTGCTTGATGCGCCGCTCGTGCCGGAGCGGGGGTCCTTTCCTCCGCGACTGCTGTTCACCTTATTAAGCGGGTGTCTGGCATTCCTCTTTGCGCTTGCCTGGATTGCCTTCGACCAGGAGCTCAAAAAAAATGGCGTTGACCGGGCAACAGCCCTGCTCAAACCTGAAACCTGGCAACGTTTGATCCCAGGCTTTGCGGCTGGCAACGCCCTTTAGTCCGTCCGGCAGCCAGTTTAAATTCGCCGTGTCTCGTGCGATCTCACTTGATCCTCTGACCCTAGCCTGCAATTGGCCGGCAGTGTTGCTCGGTATCGCGGCTGCGGCGCTTGCCGCAGCTCTACTCTGGATTCCAGGGTGTCTGCCGGTGTCAATCGGCGCAGCCGTTTTCACGCTCTCGTTTCTGGAGAGTGAGTGCTTCTTCCTGGTACTGATTTTTCTTCAGCCCATCGATCTCGTCTCCTCCTCCATCCCGCTGGTCAGCGACGCATCGCTCGGAGTGCATGCCCTCGCCGTTGCAGGCTTCTTTTTCGGCCGGATGTATCGCCGGCAAGGACGGTTCTTGGAACTCTGGCGCGCCGACGCAACGCGCGCCTCGTTGTTCTTCGTTGCCTGCATCGCTTTGTCGGCGGCCAGCGGCTTTCCCGGACTGGCTCACGAGAAGGTCCGGGGTTTGTACTTTGTCGCCGCCTATTTTGGTTTCTACCTGTTGGCGGCGACTTGGCTGTCAACCGCGGAACGCAAATGCAAGGCGCTTCGCGCGCTTCTTACTTCCACCGTGCTGGTTGGGATTTTCGCCTTCGTGCAGGTCACGGCGCAAAGTTACACCGGCTTGTACACGCTCCTCTATGAACTGATCTCGGATGAATGGAAGGGCAGGCCCCCCGCGTTTCTTCCCGGACCGAACGCTCTCGCCGGTTATTTGAACCTGATTCTGCCCTTCGCCATCGCCGTTTGTGCGCTCTCTCGTGAAGCAAGGTGGAAGCGCCTTGCCGGCGCGGTGGTGGTGATCGGCGCCGTCTCGCTTCTCTTGACGCAGAGCCGAGGAGGATACATCGCTTTTGCAGCCACCGTGATCGTCGCCATCTGGCATTTTGCCCGCGACCATAAGCGGCGAATTGTCTTGTTACTGATTGTCGCTCTCGTCGGCAGCACATTCTATGCCGCATTGCTCGAGTGGAATCCCAGGCACTTCGGCGAATTCGAGGATGATCACAGCACTCTGGCTCGCGTCATTCTCTGGTATGCGGCATGGAATCTTTTCCTGGCTTCCCCGGTGCATGGCATCGGATTCGGCACCTTCAACTTTGTTTCCGAAAACTATCTCCCTGCCATCGCCGACTTGCCGGAAAACCTTGGCGTGCACAACATCTATCTCGAACTGCTGGCGGAAGTCGGGGTCCTTGGTTTGCTCAGTTTTCTGACGGTTGCGCATCTGGGGATCCGCCGTGCCAGGAAACTGTGCCAGCATGGCGACTGGTTTCAGCACGCGATTGGCTTCGGTGCGGCTTGTGGGATGACAGCCGTGCTGGTCGGAGGCTTCGTCGACCACAATGTGCTCTGGGCGCCACAGATCGGTCTCTTGTTCTGGCTCTGGCTGGCAATGGTTTCCGCCGCTCCGACTCGGGGAGAGAGAAGTGCTTGAAGTGAACCGGCTGCGCAAATTTCTGAGCGATGGGCGCGGTGTCACCGCTTCCACAGGTACCGCCCTTCTGGCGCGTCTCGCGGCGGCGGCCACGACCATCCTTGCCATGCCGGTGGCGCTCCATTCTCTTGGAGAACGGCGTTTCGGCACCTTCCTGCTGCTCTTTGGCGTCATTAACTGGCTCGCTCTCGGCAACTTCGGAGTGCATTCTGCTCTCGGCCGCGCCATCGCCGCAAAAGAAATTGGGAAAGAAGATGTCCCTGAAATGCTCGGCTCGGCGGTTCTCTACGCGGCCGCGACCAGTGCGGTCACAGCTGTTGCAGTGGCCTGGGCGCTCGTTGCCTGGGTTAGGACCGCAGGAGCCCGGCAAGGACTGCCTGCGCACGAATTGCTCGTCGCCGGATTCTGCATGCTCGTCCTGTCATTTTTCCAGGTAGCACTCCAGACATTCGAGGGGGTGCAGATTGGCAACCTCGAAATCTATCGCGCCAATCTCACGCGCCTCGCCGGCAGCGCCTTCACCTTCCTCTGTTTGCTCCTATTACCCCGCGTCTGGAATTCGATCGCTGTCTTCGTCTTGGCACTCAATGGTGGCGTGTTGCTCGGATCGCTGCTCAACGCGGGCATGGTTCTGAAACGGGTAGGGATCCGTTTTAGCTGCCTGCGGCGCAATGCCGACCGCATGCAGCGCATGGCTATCTCCGGGCTCGCATTTCTGGCCATCGGTGCGGCCTCGCTGCTTCAGACGCATGTGCCTGTTCTTATTCTGGCTACGATGCGCGGTCCGGCGGAGGCCGTGGATTTTGGCCTCTTTATCCGCCTTCTGTTTGTGCTGATGAGCGCGCTGGCTATGGTTACCACGCCTTTGTGGCCGGCGATCATGAGGGCGAGGGCGGAGTCAGACTACGAATGGATTCGGAAGAGCGTGCGTCTCGCGGGAGCGCTGGTGGTTGGAACAGGCATCTGCGCCATGATGGGGCTCGTCTTTTTCGGCAGAAAGGTGCTATGGCTTTGGACGGGTCGCGTGTTGCAAGAGCCGCCACTATTCGCAGCTCTTTTCGGGGTTTATTTCCTGCAGATGGCATGGTCCCACTACTGGGCGATTGTGCTGATCGGATTTGGCCGCGAACGCCTGGTTGCCAGCCTGCTCGGAGTGGAAGGGATCCTGATTCTGGTGGCCGGCGCGCTTCTTACTCGCAGCTTGGGTCCCACGGGGATGATCCTCGGAGCGGTCATCGCTCTTGCAGCCGTAAGTAACTGGTCGCTGCCGCTGCTCGCGCGGCGTGCGGCCGGAGAGGCTTCAAAGTCCAAGCTCCTTTCCTCGTCGGTCAGCGCCACGAGTGAATTGTGCCCGATTGAAGTCATGAGTTCGCCTCTCGCCTGAGCGCGACATTCAAGGAGCGAATGGTGAAAAGCCCTGTACTCGTCAGTATCGTCACACCATCCTTCAACCAGGCGCGGTTTCTCGAAGAGACGCTGCGCTCGGTGGAACTTCAGCGCTACCGGCCAATTCAACAGATCGTGATCGACGGAGGCTCGACGGACGGTTCGGTCGAACTGTTGAAACGCTGGGGCGCGATCGATCACGGCCCAGGCTATTCCTTCGAATGGATCTCGGAACCGGACCGTGGCCACGCCGACGCGCTCAACAAGGGCTTCGATCGGGTGCGTGGCGAGATCGCCGGCTGGCTCAATTCCGATGACGTCTACTTTGACCGCGAGGTGATCGCCACCTCGGTTGCTGCTCTTGGTGCTCATCCCGAGGTAGATCTCGTTCATGGCGAGGTGGCCATGATCTCCGAGGACAGCGGCCTGCAGATGATCTGGTGCTTTCCAAACTTCGACTACCGCCGCGCGCTGCGCGGCTACATCATTCCCCAGCCGACCGTGTTTATGCGCCGCTCGGTGACTGACAGGCACCGGCTTGACCCAAGTTTGCGTGTGGCCATTGACCACATCTACTGGCTGCAGATCGGAAAAGAGCACAAGTTCCTCAAGATCAGCCGCATTCAGGCCGGTGACCGCGATCACAGATCGCGCATCTCGCAGGTAAGCAACGCCAGCCTGATGGAGACGGGTCGAGACATGTGCGCCCGCTTTGGGGCCCCAGAGCCGGACTTTCTCTCAAAACAGCAGGATTGGGCATGGAAAGCGCTGATGCGGGTTAAGGGATTTTGCTGGGCCATCGCTTTCGCACTTGACGGCGAAGCCCAGTTTCAAGATCTCGCTTTTCCGCTTTGGCTCGACAGCCCTGCGAAGCTCGCGCTGAGGCAGATCAGAATGCGCATAAGTCCCCGCGCGGAACTCGGCCCCCGTCCGGCCCGAACAAGGCACTCCTACGCCAATGGATAGGATCTCGGTCGACTCCATAGCGCAAGTCGGAAGCAACTTGACGGCGCTCATTTCTCTGCCAGGTTTCCCGGGAAAGGCGCGGTGCCTGGCGACCGAACTGCGTAATTCCGCCCTGCACTGCGTCGGCCACCTGCCAACTGGTTTCTTTCGAGGCAGCCTGTACCGTTGGTTCGGTATGAGCCTCGCGCGGGGCGCACGCATCGCTCCGGGGTGCTGGGTGTTGGGAGGGCCCTCGAGAATCAGCATCGGCGCGGGCAGCGTGATCAATCACGGCGTAGTGCTTGACGGCCGCTTTCCGCTGACCATCGGCGAAAACGTGAGTGTCTCGATCCAAACGATCATCCTGACCCTCGAGCACGACCTCTCGGCACCTGATTTTCGGGCAGTCGGCGCTCCAGTCGTGATTGGCGATCGGGTGTTCCTAGGAGCCCGCGCGATCGTGCTGCCGGGTATCTTTATCGGCGAAGGCGCCGCGGTCGCTGCGGGTGCCGTTGTGACTCACGATGTCGAACCGTATGCCGTTGTTGCCGGTGTCCCCGCGCGCGTAATCGGATCGCGTCCACGGAATCTCGTCTATCGCTTCTGACCCACAAAGAGCCAAGTCTATGCTGACAGGATTGCTCGCCAAACGCATCGCGGCGCCCAAATTCAAGGCTTTTCGCGATTCCTTTGACCGTCCGGTCGCCATCTTGGACGTAGGCTGTGGCAATCACTCTCCGTCGATCACTCGTCACTGGTTCCCGCGATGCTCTTACTACGGCCTCGACATCACCGCCATGAATTGCGACCAGGCCGACCTTGCCGCCATGGATGGCTTCTATGAGTTGGACCTCGAGCGCGGCAATCTCGACAAGTTGCCGGATACCCGCTTCGACATCATCATCATGGCGCACGTCATCGAGCACATCACCAATGGCGAAGCGGTCATTCGCGCGCTGGCCAGGAAGCTGAAGCGCGGAGGCCGCATGTACATCGAGTGTCCCTCGGAGCTCTCGCTTACGCTACCCTCCGCAGCGCATACCCTGAATTTCCGCGATGATCCCGGCCACATTCGTTTCTATTCGCTCACGGAATTGACAAGCGCATGCGAAAGAGCAGGCCTCGTGGTACGGCAGCGAGCTCTCCGCCGCGATAAAGTCTGGATGGCAGTTGGATTACTCCTGCTCCCGCAACATTTGTTCACCCTCTTGCGCGACGGCAAACTCTTTGGCCCGGCACTCTGGGATTTTCTTGGCTTCGCGCATTTTGTGACTGCGCAGCGTGAAAGCTGAAAGCCGGCGACGATGCACGCACTGCCCACCGCCGACTCGACAACATGAAGATTCTCTTTGTCACCCATTTCTTCCCTTATCCGCCCGACTGTGGAGGCCGGATCGGATATCTGAACTCGATCAAGTATCTCTCCCGGCAGAACGAGATCATTCTTGTCTCGCTTGGCGGCGAAGGAGATCAAGCCTATGTTCCCGAGATTCAGAAGCACTGTGCCGCTGTTCACCTGTTCACGGTTCCGCACTGGCGACAAAACACCCGCCTCGTTCGCGGGCTGGTTGCCGACCCTCCGGGAAGCGCCGCCAAGTTTTACGACCCGCGCTTTGGAAGGCTTATTCGGCATTGCGTTAACACCTATGACATCGATGTTGTCGAACTGCAGCACCTGAATACCGCGGCCTACCTACCCTACGCCGCCGGGGCGCCCGTTCTTTTACGTGAGCACAATGTGGAGTACAAGGTCTGGGAACGCCACGCCGAACACGCGCGAGGAGGAACCGAGCGCCTTTATGTCCGAACCTGCGCGCGTCGCGTGCGTGCCTATGAAGCTAGGATGGCGCCCCGCTTTGCGCGCTGCGTGATGGTCAGTGAGGCCGACGCGGAGTACCTGAGAGCTGTGGCCCCTGAGGCAAGAATTGTAACGATCCCTTCAGGCGTCGACTGTGAATACTTCTTCCCATGTCCGGGACTGGAAGATGCGTTCATGATGGTGATGACCGGCAGCTTTGAGTGGCGCCCCAAGCAACATAACCTGCGCGTCCTGCTGGAGCAGATCTTCCCGCGAATTCGCGAACGTGCACCCGAGGCAACGCTCACCATCGCAGGGTCGGGCGTGCCGCCGGACTTGCGACGGTTCGGCGAGGGCATAGCAGGGGTCCGCTTCACCGGCACGGTTCCGGACGTTCGCGGTTACGTGCGGAGAGCGAGCCTGGTTCTGAACTACATGGAGAGCGGAGGCGGCATCGCTTTGAAGGTTCTTGAAGCGATGGCCATGCGCAAGGCGGTGTTGTCGAATGCCAAAGGGATCGAGGGCATCGCACTCGAACCTGGCAGAGATGTGTATGTCGCCGACGGTGTCGAGGGTTATGCGGAGGCGGCAGCGCTTCTCCTCCGCGATCGCGACCTGCGCGAACGCCTTGCCCAGCGCGGCTGGGAACGTGTCCGTCAGCAATACTCTTGGGACCTTCTGGCGCGCCGATTCGATGACCTCTATTCCGAGGTGATTGCGGAATATGCGAGCGAGTCGCCCCTCCTGAAATCGGCTTCGAAGGAGAAAATTCGCGGGCCGGCGCCAGAACCAGTCATGGGAGGTCTTCGATAATGTCTTCTACCTTTGCAGAACGTCTCGATCACGAACGGACATTCCACAATCACCTTCAGCGTGAGCCGCTTACCTACCGAATGGTCCGCGTTGCCTCCGAGGTCTTCTACAACAAAGACGATGATGGCGTTTTGTGGGGGCCTGTCTGGCGGATACTCGACCTTCACAACAAAATTGTTCTTGACTACGGTTGCGGATCAGGAGGATTCAGCTGCTCTCTAGCGCGGCGCGGCGCCCGTGTGTACGGGACTGACATCTCCGAATATCTCGTTTCCCTCGCCCGCGCGGAGAGTGGCCGCGCAAATCTCGCCGTACGCTTCTCGGTCGGCGACGCGCATCGCACGGAATTTCCGTCCGCCATGTTCGATTATGTCTTCGGCAATGGCATTCTGCACCACCTCGACCTGCCCAAGGCATATCTCGAAATCGCACGAGTTCTGAAGCCGGGCGGCAAAGCGTACTTCATGGAGCCGCTCATCGGGCACCCTCTGGTTCAGTTCTTTCGCTGGGCGACGCCCGGCCGGCGCACCGAGGATGAGAGGCCTCTGGACTTTGCGGCCGTCGAGAGCGCACGCCTGGCCGGGTTGCAGCCTGTTTGCCGCACTCATTATTTGACTGCAGTTGCCGCCCTGCCCGGCGTGCTGCTTGGGAAGCCCTTCGCAAAGCGTGCCGTACGCGGCTTCGACGCCCTCGATCAGGTACTGTTTCGAATTGCTCCGGGATTGCGGAAACATGCCTGGCTGTCGGTCGTCGAATTCACCAGGCTCGATCCGGGGACCGTTCCGCCGAAAAACAACATGCGAGTTTGATCCGGCCATCCATGCGCATCCTTTGGATTCTTCCGTTCGTGCCCTGGCCGATCAAGGTGCGGAGCTTCAACCTGCTCCCGCGGCTTGCGCGGCGGCATCAGATTGACCTCGTCTGCATCGCCCGATCGGCGGAAGATCGTGCCCGTCTCGACGCAGTTCGGTCGCACTGTTCGAGTGTGCGCACCGGCACCTACACTGGGGCGGGAGCATTCGCGAGGTGCCTGCTCTCGCTGCCCACGCGAACTCCATTGCGCATCGCGTACGTCTTTTCGCCTTCGATGTGTCAGGCGGTGGCAGAAGCGATCGCCGAAAAACGGCCCAACGTCATTTACGTCGAGCGTTGGCGCGCGTTGCAATTTGTTCCGCAGACCACCCCGATACCAATTGTTTGCGATCCCACCGACTCGATGGGTTTGTACAACCATCGCTTGATGCGCGGCGGCCACTCTTGGGAGCGGGTTCTGGGCCTTCTTGAGTACCTTAAGTTCTGTCGCTACGAGCCAATGCTGGCTCGCCGTGTTGCCGCCACGGTTTTCTGCTCGAGGGCCGACCTGGACTTTGTGCGCCGCGCCACGCCGGACGCAAATCTCGTTCAGGTTCCAAACGGCGTCGACTGCGAATCCTTTTCACCCAAGGTGGCGGGTGAAGAGCAGCCCGGCGAGATTTTCTTTTCTGGCAACTTCGCTTACTCGCCGAACCGCGACGCTGTCCGGCACTTTTTGAAAGACACGTTCCCGCGCGTGAAGCGCGCGGTCCCAGAAGCGACATTCACGATCGTCGGCAACGGCGCCCTCAAATTCATGGCTGGCGAGGCGGCGAATATGTGCGGAGTTCGGGTTTTCAACTTTGTGCCTAAGTTGCGTCCTTATCTGGCAAGTGCGAGCGTTGCCGTCGCCCCGCTTCGCTTAGGAGCGGGCGTCAGCAACAAGTTGCTTGAGGCCTTTGCGGTTGGAACGCCCATCGTGTCAACACGCATCGGGTGCGGCGACCTGCCTTGCCGCGATGGAGAGCATTTGTTCATCGCCGACGAGCCCGCACTGTTTGCTGATCGAATTGTCCAACTAATCCAAGACTTCTCTCTCCGCCGTGATATGGCCGCTCGCGCGCAGGTCCTCGTGAGGACCAATTACGACTGGAGGATCGTCGCTCGCTTGATGGAGGACGTCTTGCACAAGGCCGTGTTCGGTCAGGGTTTGAATACGACGCCGTCCGTTATTCGGGAACCCGTCGCAAAAGAGCAGGCATTCGCCGCGGCAGCCGACTAAGAGCTCACGTGTTGGAATCCGCTAACCAAGAATCCATCGGCCGCCTAACGGCGTTTATCCTCGCGGGTGGCCGCGGAACCCGCCTGCAGCCAGCATTCGATCTGGGCCCCAAGGCAATGGCGCCGGTTGCGGGCAGACCATTTCTCGAGTACTTGCTCCGGTTCCTCGAACGAGCCGGAGTAACGCGAGTCGTGCTCTGCGTAGGCTACAAACACAAGCAGATTCAGGACTGGGCGGGCGATGGTACTCATATGGGCCTGGACATCCGCTACTCGCTGGAGTGCTCGCCGTTAGGCACTGGTGGCGCACTTGCACTCGCCGTCGGCCGCAGCGGTGTCGAGGGCATGGTGCTCGCGATGAATGGGGACTCGTTCGCTGAGATAGATATGTCTGACATGTGGCGTACTCATCTCGCCCGCTGCGCGACTGCGACCATGGCGCTGGCGAGTGTCCCCAATACCGAACGCTACGGCCGCGTTGAAATTGATGATGAGGGTAGAGTCCGCCGTTTCGCTGAGAAAAGCGGAAACACTGGTCCAGGCTTGATCAACTGTGGCGTCTACCTGTTCGAAAGCGAGGTCATCAGGCAGATCCCGACCACCCGCGCGATCTCGCTGGAGCGCGAGGTGTTGCCGCGCCTGATTGGCCAGAGCGCGCTGTTCTCGTTTCCAGTACGTGGCGGATTTATCGACATCGGCACCCCTTCCGACTATTCGAGGGCCGAAAAACACATGAGGCAACTCCAACTATGCTAGTGCGCGCAAAGGCTCCACTCAGAATCAGTTTTGCCGGTGGCGGCACCGATGTGTCCCCTTATCCCGAGCTCTACGGCGGGTGCGTTCTCAACGCGACCATCGACAACTTCGCCTTCGGCAGTTTGCGCCCTCGTACCGACACGATCGTACGCCTGCAATCGGCGGACTTAGACCTCGAGGTCGAATTTGATTCCGCTGCCGGCGTGCGTTTTGACGGCCAACTCGACCTCGTCAAGGCGGCGCTCAGAAAATTGGGTGCACTCAACTCGCACGGCTTCGAGGTCTTCCTCCACAGCGACGCTCCTCCGGGTTCCGGCCTCGGCTCATCGTCCGCGCTCATGGTGGCGCTGGTAGGCCTCATCAAGGAATACAAGGGCTTCGCGATGGACGATTACGAGATCGCCGAAGCGGCCTACTCGATTGAACGCCGGGAGATGGCCATCAGTGGAGGCCGCCAGGATCAGTATGCCGCCGCTTTCGGCGGGTTCAACTTCATCGAGTTCGAAAAAGACCGGACGATCGTCAACCCTCTACGTATCCGCCGTGACACCATCAATGAACTCGGGCACAATCTCCTGCTCTACTACACCGGAAACACTCGCCGCTCCGATCAAATTATCGACGACCAGACCGAACGTCTGAAGACGAACGTGGATGATACGGTGGCCGCGCTTGCCAGGCAGAAAGAGCTGGCGGTAGCCATGAAGAACCTGCTCCTGACCAATCGCCTCGACGAGTTTGGCGATCTGCTCGATGCGTCCTGGCAAACGAAGAAGATGCTCTCCCCGCGAATCACCAACTCGCTCATCGACGAGTTCTATGAGGAAGCCAGGAAGAAGGGAGCCTTGGGAGGTAAGATCACCGGCGCCGGCGGAGGCGGCTTCATGATGTTCTACTGCGAGTTCGAAAAACGGCATCTGGTGGCTGGCCAGCTTCGGAAAATGGGCGCGGTTCCGATGGAGTTTGCCTTCGAGACGACCGGCCTTCAGACGTGGAGGGCGCATGCTGCCGTCGCTGTTTAGCGCTCTTGCTCGGCAACGTATCCTCGAGAGTATATCGCTCAAGAATGATCTGCTGAAGGATGTCGTCTACCCGGAAGCAGTCTCCGCCGCGGCCGCCGCAATGTCGCAAGCGATCCGGCAGGGCAACAAGATCCTCTTCTTTGGCAATGGGGGCAGTGCGGCGGACGCGCAACATCTGGCAGCAGAACTGGTAGGCCGGTATCTGCGGGAGCGGCCAGCGCTTCCGGCTATTGCCCTAACCACCAATACCTCAGTGCTCACCGCAATTGCCAACGACTACGCTTACGAACAGGTCTTTGCCCGCCAGATCGAGGCTCTCGGCAACCGCGGCGACGTTGCCATTGGCATTACCACCAGCGGCAACTCGTCTAACGTACTGCGGGCCATGGAGACCGCTTCCACAAAGGGCCTCGTCACCATCGGCCTTACCGGCGCAACCGGAGGCAAATTGCGCGCACTCGTTGCGCACTGCCTGTGCGTCCCTTCAACCGATACCCCGAGGATTCAGGAGTGTCACATCCTCACGGGCCACATACTGTGCGAAATCGTGGAAAGCCAGTGCCGCTTGTGCGAGCCATCCTGCTTGACCGCGACGGTGTAATTAACCGTAAGGCTCCAAAAGGCGAGTACATCACTTCCCACACCGAGTTCACTCTATTGCCCGGGGTTGCCGAAGCGATCGGTGCGCTTTGCAACCTACAGTTCGAGGTCTTTGTCGTCACTAACCAAAGAGGTATTGCGCGCGGCTGCGTGAGCTGGGCGGACCTCGACCGCATGCACTCCGAACTCACAGCTGCCGTCGGGCGTGCGGGCGGGCGAATCCGTCAAATCTACATTTGCCCTCATGACGATTCGGACGGATGCGAATGCCGCAAGCCCAAGCCCGGTCTGCTGCTGGCGGCAATCCGAGATCATCGGATCGATGCGGCGAATTCCTGGATAATCGGTGACAGTGCCTCCGATGTTCTCGCGGGCAAAGCTGCAGGCTGCAAAACCATGTTCGTCGGTCCACCCGAGATGAGCGCAGATGCCGATGCCTGTCTCGATTCCTTGAGGAACGCTCCGGGCATCATTCAATCTTTCACCGGTGGCCGTGGGCAAGGCGCGCCGGCTGGCGCTACTTCCAGACAGCCCTCCCCAAAATCTCCTGAAACCGCTGCCATCGTCAGTCCACCGTTCCGGACATGATCTCCCGCCTCAATTTCTATCGCTTTCTGATGCGCGCAGGTTGCTACAGCCTTCCTCTCTTCGCCTGTGCTTTTGGCTGGTGTATTGCCTCGTTGCTGTCGCAGGGACGCATCTCGCTGCACTACGAAGAGGTGACTCACTACATACTTCTCTTGCTGTTCATGTCCCTCGTGTGGATCATCGCGGCGGAGGCCTCCGGGGTATTCCGCCTGGAGGATTTTCTGCGCGAGCGAACCGGTCTGCGCCAGGCTACCCGCGCGTGGTTTACCACCTGCGCGCTGGTCGTATGTGCATTGTTGTTTTCACGCCAGAAGGACGCTTCCCGCCTGTTTATGGCGACCAGCGCACTCGTGCTATTTTGTGGAACACTCGCCCTGCGCGCGGTTCTGCGCTTTGCGATTCTCGGAACAAGAAGATGGAGTCGCCAACCGGCGCGGCTCCTGATCGTAGGGGCTGACGCGGTTGCGCGCCGTGCGGCAGCCCGACTTCGGCAGGCCTCCTTTGCGGACTGCGCGATTGTGGGTTTTATTCAAATACCCGGACAGAGAGTAAAGGTTCGAGACGCTCCCGTTTATCAATTGGACCAATTGGAAGCACTGCCACTCAGCATTGACGACATCATTATTGCCCTGCCGCCACATCTCGCCAACAGGATTCCCCGCATCCGGCAGCGGTTGGAATCCCTATGCCGGCCTATCCGGGCGATTCTCGACCTCGGCAATGTCGAACTTAACGACCGCATGTTCCAGTTCGGAGGTCTCCATATGCTCGATCTCGCGGTGACGCCGGCGGAGACGCCTTCCTACAATTTGCTCAAACGAGCCTTCGATCTCATCTTCGCCGCTCTTACCATCGTTCTCGCGTCGCCGCTGTTCCTTCTCTGCGCGGTTGCCGTCAAACTGACCTCGCGCGGACCCGTGCTGTTCAAGCAGGATCGAGTTGGGCTCAACGGTCGGGTGTTCTCGATGTACAAGTTTCGCACTATGAAGGTTGCTACCTCTTCTGAGAGCGATATCAAATGGACGATCGAGAATGACCCGCGGCGCACGATCATCGGGAAGTTTCTCCGCAAGACGAGTCTCGACGAGTTGCCGCAGTTCTTTAATGTTATTCAAGGGCGCATGAGCATTGTCGGCCCGCGCCCCGAGCGTCCGTATTTTGTGAAGCGGTTTTCCGCCGAGTATGACCGCTATAGCCGCCGTCATCTCTTGAAATCCGGCATCACCGGATGGGCTCAGGTCAACGGATGCCGGGGAGATACATCGATCAGGAAGAGAGTCGAGTACGATCTCGACTATTTGCACAACTGGAGTTTCTGGTTCGACCTTCGCATCATCTTCCAGACTCTATGGATCACGATTGGAGGCAGGAATGCGTATTGATGCCGCTTCTCCTGACGGTTGACTTGATCCGTTAATCGAAGCCCACCTGAATTCCTACCGCACTCCAGCGCCACACCACCCCAGCTTCCCGCCGTTCCTCCAAACGTCTTGCTGACTCCCGTTTTTCTTGATTAAGGACCAGTGTGCCTGGAATTATCATTCCGGCCGTGGTGTTCAAACGGTAGGGCCACTAACGTTACTCGAGTGGCGAAATGCTGAAGTCACAGGTCGTGATGGCGCCAACCGACACTCGTGGCACGGCATCGGCGAAAGAACAGAAAGACCGTACACCTGAGTGGTTCGGGCTTATCGGTGACGCGATGATCTGGTACGCGGTCGCTGGCGACCCTTCGGTGCCCGAAAGGGCAAAACTGTACCCGCTCTTGGTTCCCGATGCCAGTTGGCTATCGATCAAGCATGCGCTGGTCGCGCTGGGCGGGGCACAGGTAGTGCCGCCCAAGGCTGCGAGCGTGCTGGCGTAACCTACGGTGGGATAGGTTGATGTATATGTAATCTGCACCGTGTTGATCGTGCGCACGGCAGCAACTGCCGAGGCTTCGTTGGCTGACATGCGTGCTCGCAGGAGATTGGGAACGGCGATCGACGCAATAATAAGGATAATGGCCACCACGATTAACAACTCAATGAGCGAAAAACCTCTTTGTTTGCGCATCCTGGCCTCCCTGATTGCGCACCCGGCAATAGCGGGCTCCTGCCGTGTCTGACAGTGTATGCCTGATTCGCGTGGGAAACCACCCCTTCCCGGAATGCCGGGCTCCGGCCGTCCTGACAAAAAAGGGGCTAGAACAGGCTGCTCCAGATCGACTACATTTGCCTTATGAAGCTGCTGATCGTAGAAGATGAGACCCACATGGCCGAGCTCTTGCGCAAGGGCCTGGCCGAAGAGGGACATACTGCGGTTTGCAGCCACGACGGCGCCGAAGGACTGGCGATCGCCAAAACGTATGAGTTCGATGCCATCATCCTCGATGTCATGATGCCCAGGCTCAACGGGTATGAAATGGCCAGGAGGCTTCGCGCGGAGAAAATTCGGACGCCGGTGCTGATGCTTACCGCCAAAGATTCCGTTCCCGACATCGTGCGAGGCCTGGACGCGGGCGTCGATGACTACATGACCAAGCCCTTTTCCTTCGAGGAACTGTTGGCGCGTCTCCGGGCAGTCCAGCGCCGTTCATTGCCTCACCCGCAAGCGACGTTGCGGGCCGGAGATCTCGAACTCGATCCCGCCACCCGTGAGGTCACTCGCAACGGCCGTGCACTGGCGCTCACTCCCACCGAATACGCTCTACTGGAAAGGTTGCTGTACCGCGTGGGGCACGTTGTATCCCGGCGTTCGCTGATCGAGTCTGTATGGGGCTTCGATCGTGAAGTCGAAGAGAACACTCTCGATGCTTTCATGCATTCTTTGCGCAATAAGGTCGACACCCGAGCGAAATCGAAATTGATCCACACGGTCCGCGGGGTTGGCTATATCATCCGCGACGATGGCGAGTCATGAAGAAGCTATCCATCGGGGTTCGGCTCACTCTGTGGTATCTGGCGATTTTTGCCCTCGCCCAAGTTGTCTTCGGCGTCGGCATGTGGGTGCTCCTGCGTCATTATCTTTACGACCTCTCCGATGACAGCCTGGAAAGCCAGGTTGAGGACCTGCAAAAATTCTTTGATTCGCAAAAGGCGGATGCATCATTTGCCGACCTTCAGCGCACCTTGACTGAAGCCTACGTCGATCACGCCGGAGACTACCTTCAGATCTATTCAACCGATGGGCGCTGGGTCTATCAGTCCAAATTGATGGAGATCCATCCGCTAGCGCAGGTCGCCCCGGACCGAATCGACGGCCTGAGTTTCGAGGATGGTCGGGTCGATGGCAAGCCGGTGCGCTTTGCGACGCGGCGTTTTGTTCTGAATGGGCACACCTATGCTGCTCAGACCGGGGTGCTCACCACGGATATCGTTGACACGCTGTCGGCGTTCCGTCTCTACCTTTTGATGTCAGCGCCATTCGTGCTGCTCGTGGCAGCGGGTGGAGGATACTGGCTTAGCCGGCGCGCTCTCGCTCCGGTTGACGCTATCGTCCGAAGCGCGCGTGCGATCGGCGGTACAAATCTCGATGCCCGTCTCGAAAAGCTCGACACCGGAGACGAATTGCAGCGCCTCTCGGATACTCTCAATGAAATGTTGGCGCGCATCGAGGGTGCGTTTCAGCAGGTTACGCAGTTTACGGCGGATGCTTCGCATGAGCTACGAACGCCTGTCTCGCTCATGCGAACTGAAGCCGAACTTGCGCTGCGGCGGTCGCGCGATGAGGGCCAATATAGAGAGTCACTAGAGCACATCCTGAAGGAGGCCGAACGCACCTCCGTCCTGATAGAAGAAATGCTCGCGCTCGCTCGCGCCGATTCAGGTCATGCCTCGCTGAAGTTGCAGCCGGTGAATCTTGCCGCACTGGTGCGAGCGGCTGTGGAATCCTGGCGACAAGTGGCGAGTGTCTGTGGGCTGGAGTTCCGGCATCGGATCGCGTCGGAAGATGTGCTCGTCATGGCGGACGAAGCGGCAATGGGCCGAACGGTCAACATTCTTCTCGACAACGCATTCAAGTACACTAAGCCGCCTGGAACAGTTGACTTGGCGCTCGAAGAAGGCGGGCGCAAGGTCGTCATTAGCGTTCGCGACAGTGGAATTGGAATTCCTCCGGAAGAGCAAGAAAAAATCTTCGAGCGCTTCTACCGTGTCGATAAAGCCAGAGTCCGCGAAACACAAGGTGCGGGACTAGGCCTGGCAATTGCCCGATGGATCGTGCAGCAGCACGGTGGAACGATCCGCGTAGAAAGCTCACCCGGCAGCGGAGCAACGTTCTTTGTTGAGCTTCCTCTCATAGCCGTCCCGGCTCGGAGTGCAATCCCAGCGTCGAGCGACGCGCGTTAGACTGTCAGGCAGCAAGGCTCTCGATCCCGTGGTGTTTTTCGATGATTTCCCCGTGTAACCCTGTGCATTCTGTGGTTGATGCCTTTTCTCTGCAGCGCCGTGCAGTCGCGAACATGGTTTCGCGCCGGCTTATCCCCTGCTCATATAAAAATGTACGGCTGGCGTGATGATCAACGACAGAACCATTGAGATCGTGATCCCACCAATGACTGCAATTGCCAATGGTTGCAGCATCTGTGACCCAGCCCCTATGGCGAGCGCCAAAGGCGACATGCCGGCGACAGCGGCCAGGGCTGTCATCAGAATTGGTCGCAACCGCCGCCGCCCCGCCTGAATCATCGCGTCATACGGCCGCATTCCTGCCATCCGGAACCTCTGGTCGGCATCGAGCAGCAGAATCCCATTCTTGGCTACGATGCCAATCACCATGATCAGCCCCATGAAAGATGCGATATTGAATGCGGTGCCCGTAACCAGTAAAGCGAGAAACACTCCCGCCGTCGAAAGAACCGCCGAAGCAAGGATCGACACCGGCGCCGCGAGCGTCCGAAACTCAAACAGTAGTACGACAAACACGAAGACGATCGCCAGCACGAGTACCAGGAGGAGATCGTGGAATGATTTCTGCTGCTCGGCATAGGTCCCACCGTATTCCACCCGAATCGATGGCGGCAGATGCAGATCGTCGACCGTCTTCTGAACTGCCTTGATCGCGCTGCCCAGGTCGCGGCCTTCGAGACGCGCTGTCACGATCACGTTGCGTTGCAGGTTTTCGCGGCGGATCTCGGTTTGCCCGGGTGTCTCCTTCACGGTTGCGAGCGTACCCAGGGTCGCGGTGCGCCCGGCGGTGCTGTTAAGCAATGTGTTACTCATCGCGGCCAGAGAACTGCGATTCGCTTCCGGATATCGGACTCGAATGGTGTAAGCGATGTCATGCGCAATGAGGGGAGTAGCGGCGGGCTCGCCCTCGAGGATAGCGGATGCGTCCACGGCAATTTCCTCAGGAGTAAATCCTGATCGCGCCGCCACCGCCGGATTGACTTGAAACACTGTTGCTGGATTGCTGATCGTATTGTCGATCCCGTTGAGGATGTCGACGACGCCTCCAATCTTTGCGATCCCATCGGCCACCTGCGGAGCCCACTTGCCGAGCGTATCGGCATCGGGACAAAACAGCTTGATCTGAATCGGCTCCGGAGCGTTCGACAGATCGTTGATCATGTCCTGCAGGACCTGCACGAATTCGACGTCGAGCGCGGGCTCCTCTTTCTTTATGCGTCCGCGCAACTCGGAGATAACTTCTTCCACGCTACGGTCGCGGTCGGACTTGAGCTTGACGGCGATATCGCCTGTGTTCGCCTCCGTGACGGCTGCGAGTCCAAGCTGAAGACCGGTACGGCGCGAGTAGCCCTCCACTTCGGGAGTCTTGCGAATCATGTTCTCCACATGGTCGAGCACGCGGTTCGTCTCAGCCAGCGAAGTTCCGGGCGGCATGATGTAGTCGAGAATGAAACCGCCTTCGTCCATCTCCGGCAACAGGTCGGTTCCCAGGGCGCGATAACACAAGAATGACGCCGCCACCAGGATGCCGCCGAAGACAGCGATCCATTTAGGCCTATCGAGGGCAAAGTGCAGACAGCGTTCGTAGAGGTCGACAATTTTCCGAAATCGGCCCTTAATGGCCCTTTCCTCGGCCTCCAATAGGCGCTCAGCCTCGGTTGCCGCGTCGGCGGTCTTGGCGCTGCTGTCGACCTCCTTCTTCGCATCGCTGTGATTGTGATCTCCGATGAAGTACTGGCTCAGCGTTGGCGTCCAACTCAGCGCAAGAGCTAACGAAGTAAACAGCGAAACACTGACCGTGATAGCGAGAGCGCGGAAGAACACTCCGGTGACGCCTGTCGTAGCGATGAGGGGCACAAAGACGACTATCGGAGTGATCGTTGAGCCAATCAGAGGAATCGTGATTTCCTTCAGGGCGCTCCGAATGGCCTCTACTCGGCCCTGCCCAGAGTCACGGTGCAGTGCGACATTCTCCACCACGACGATCGCATCATCGATGACCAGTCCCACGGCCGCTGCCAGCCCGCCTAGCGTCATCAGGTTGAAGCTCTGATTTAGCAGCTTCAAAGCGACAAAAGTTACGACCACCGTGACCGGAATAACCAGCACCGCCACGATCGATGTTCCCCAATCGCGCAGGAACACAACCATGATGAGCGACGCAAGAATGACGCCGATCAGAATGGCATCGCGCACGCTTTTGATGGATTCAGTAACGATCTCCGACTGATCGTAGAAAGGTTCGAGCTTGATTCCCGGCGGAAGATTCTTGCGAATGCCATCCACCTCGGCGTGCACTTTCTGCGCGACGTCGAGCGTGTTGCTGTCCGGCTGCCGGCTGATGTTCAGGAGAATTGCCTTACGGCCATTAGCCGTTACTACCGTGTAGACGGGCTTTACTCCTGGTCCGACACTGGCAACGTCGCCGATCTGAATTGGAATCCCCGCGGTCGTGTTCTTGACGACGATCTTGCCGATCTGATTGCCGTCGGTAACCTGCCCGTTGACGAGTCCGAGATAAAGTTGATGATTCTGTTCAAGCAATCCCGGCGAATCGATCAGGTTAGTTCTGCGCACCGCTTCTAGGATGTCGGTTACCGTCATGCCCGTCGTGAGCAGCTTGGCAGGGTCCGGCGTGATTTGAAATTCAGGTTCCTGGCCCCCTTGCACAACCACGCTCGCCACCCCATCAAGGCGGTTAAGGCGCGGCTTCAATTCGTAGGTTGCCATCGTCCACAGCTCTGTCTGCGGCGCAGTATCTGAGGTCAGGCTGTAGCCGATGATCGGAAAGCTGGCGAACGTGAGACGATGCGTCTGGATCGTTGCCGTTGCCGGGAGCTCAGTACGGATGTGCGACAGTGCTGCATCGACCAGTTGCAGCGTTGACACCATGTCGACGTTCCAGTCGAAGAACAAGTCGATCTCTGCCGAGCCCCGGCTGGTAATCGACCGCACGTTCCGCAGCCCGGGAACGCTATTAACGGATTCTTCGATCGGCCGCGTGATAGTGACCATCATCTGGTCAATGGGCATCACGCCGTTTTCAACACCAATTACGACGCGCGGAAAGTCAGTGGTCGGGAAAACCGAGATCGGAATCGTGGTGGCGAGATACGTTCCAACGAGCGCAAAAATAACGATGAGAAAAATTACTGGCTTGGCGTAGCGCGTGTACCAATAGGCATCATCGGGCGGCCCTTGCTTGCGTATCCGGTCAATCAGAGTTGCCCATGGCGCCTCCATTCTCAATCCTTGCCCTTGGCGCCGTTCTTGCTCTCGCTTGACTCTCCGGCCCGAGGCTTGTCCGCGCCTTCATTAGAAGCTGGCGCCACCGTGATCCGCGTTTTGTCCGGAATGCCATATCCACCCCGGACGATCACGTTTTCATTGCCCTCCAGGCCTTTCAGGATCTGCACGCGATCACCTTCGTGAATGCCGGTTTCAACGGCCACCTGATGCGCACGACCATCGGTGGCTGCAACCATCACAACACTCTCGCCCTCAGGAGTCTTCAGGAGTGCTGCTGCCGGCACAAGCACAGCACTTTTCTCTTTCTGCCCCGCGATCTGCAGGTCGACCGTCGAGCCCGGACGAAGCGCATTGTTAGGATTGATCGCCTCGACCCAGATTTCGACCGTCGTGCTGTTGGGATCGAGCGCGGGGCTGATGATTGTGACTTTCCCCGTCGCTTTTGCATCGCCAGAAGCGGTGATCGTCGCGGAATCCCCGAGTTTGATGGCCGCGGCATTTGCCTGTGGCATATGCGCCTTCGCAATCACCCGGGAAATGTCCATGACGGTCAAAATCGGTGATCCCGCGGGCGCCATCTCACCGGGATAAAGCGGCCTCTCCGTAACCACGCCATCGATAGGACTGCGAATCTCCGAGTACGAAAGCTGTGCCGCTGCGCCTTCATATTTTCCTTGCGCCGACGCAAGCTGTCCCTTAGCCGACTTGAGCTGATCTTTCTTGCCCGCCGCTTCCAGCGCAGCCACATGTTTCTGCGCAACTTCGTATTGTCCCGTTACCTGGATCATCGCTACTGTCGCCTGGTCGAGTTCCTTGCGCGGCAGCGCACCCTCCTTATAAAGATTCTTCCGGCTCTCGTAGACCTTTTGCTCTGCCTCGTAGGCTTCCTTCGCCGCCTTCAGATCGTATTCGGCCTTTTGCCACTCTTCCGGAAGCGCAGAAGACGTCTCGATGTTGTAAGCCGCCTGCGCCTGTTCATACGCGCCCTTGTTCTCAACTTCGGCAGCCACGAGATCGCGATTTTCCAGCACGGCCAATAACTGTCCTTTATGGACGCGGCTCCCGCGATTCACGTAGAAGGTCTTCACCGGCGCAGAAATCTTCGCGGTAAGCGCCGCCTGATCCTTTGGAGAAAGGACGGCCTCGACATCAATCTGCTGCTGAATCTCGCCGCGCTCCACGCGCTCGACTTGCACGGAGACAACCGGTTCCGGTTCCGTTTCCCTCCTGGAGCAGGCAATGCCAACCATGCTCCCCAAGGCGACAAGCATTGCCGAAGTAATTCGTAACCGCCGAGACCCTCGCACTAGAAGCTCCCCGTCAGCGTCTGCAGGTTCGCCAAGGCCACCTGAAAACGAAGTTGACCGTCGTCATACGCGTTGCGTGCTTGCGTAAGCGTGTTCTGAGCGTCCACTACCTCGAGGACGGATGACTCTCCCGCCTGGTAGCGAAGCGTGGTCAACCGCAGGCTCTCGGCAGCCAGTTCCGCCGATTGACGGAGCGAATCTAATTCCTCTCGCGAAGTCTGCGCTTCCTCATAATCCGCTTTCAGGTTGGCCAGCAATTGCCGCTGTACAGCGCTCAACTCAACGTGAGCCTGCTGACGGCGCAGGTCCGCTTGTTTGACTTTGGAATATCCGGAGCCCCAGTTCCAGACCGGCAACTGCAGAGTTGCCGTGGCCGAATATCCCAGATTGTGAAAGCCGTTGGGATCGCGCGCGGCAAACTGATTCGCATCGATTCCATAAAAATAATCTGCCGCCAGCGATGGCAACATCCCGGCCCATGCCGATTTGACCTGCTGGGCCGACTGCCGCAGTGCCGCCCATGCCGCGTGCAATTCCGGGTTGTTCTTGGTCGCGGTGGCACTTACCTCGGGGAGCGATGGCAGTGGCTCCGGGGTGCCGAGATCGTCGACTACGGAGAAATTCTCGTCAAAGTTCGGGAATAGGAGCACCGCGAGATCAAGCCGACTCTTGCTCATCGAAAGTGTGGCATCCTGCAACCCCCGCTGCTGCGTCTGCGCCTGAATCCGCGCCTTGATCACGTCGGAGTTCGCTACCTCGCCACCCTTCTCCAACTTTTGGCTGATGTCGAGGAAGTGATCGGCCTCGGCGACAGCTCTTTGTGTATTCGCATATTTGCGTTGTGCGACAACGAAGCCCTCATAGGCTTCGACTACCGTCACGACGAGCCCACGCACCGCTACTTCGGACTTTGCCCGAGCCACAGCCTCCGCCGCTTCCACGGCCCGATGCTCTGCGAGCATCCCCGGGGAGAGAATCTGATGCACATTGCCTTGCGCGATGTATTCGTGAACGCCATTGTTTGCGATGTAGCGCCCTCCCGCAAAATCCGGGCTCCCGCCTCCCTGCGTGTAGATGTATTCCATGTTGTAGTTGAGATTTGGCAGTAGGCTGGCTCGGCTCTGAACCACATCCTGGTGTGCGAGGCCAAGTTCCGTGACCGCCGAGCGGAATTTTGGATCGTTCGCTTTGGCGCGCTCGATGGCGTCCCGCAGCGTGATTACCCGCGGAGCCTTCGCATCGGTAGTCTCTGTGAGATTGGCTGTGTTTTGGACCTGCGCTTCGACCAGAGGCGGTGCAAGCGAGGCCACTAGCAAACAAGTCATGAGACTTAGACCGGCATATGAAATCTTCTTTTTCTCGTCAACCGCCAACATCCGCAACCTCCCGGGCCCGTCGGTGACCCGCTCCTTCGTTACAAACCTCTCCCCAGTCTTAGCCTCTCATTTCGATCTGAAGATAACCTGAAGACGGCAGTCGGCCCGATCAATGGTCCTAATGACGGACAGGCGATGCCTGTTTTGTTCTCCCTAATGAAAAAACAAGAATTTCTTGCGTCTTTCGCAAAAGCGAATCATCAAAAGTTGAAATCATAGTGCTTCGGGCCGTCTATGACGGCCAGAGAGACTCAGATGTCGAGTAGCCAGAATCGCCAGAACGCTCGTACCTGCGCTTGTTGTTGTGCAGTCGTGTGTCCTGGCGCAGGGAGGCTGCTGACCTGATCATTTCTTAGATTTTCAGCACTCATCAACCCACCGCCAGAGCAATTTGGCGGTGGGTTTTTCTTTTTGCGCCAAAACAAACCAATGGAGAAGCGTATATGCCCACGGAAACCAAGGCCCAGCGCGTTGAGCGATTGAAGCGCGAGAAGAATCCATGGGAGGCCCTCGCCGAAATCCGACACTTCGCCCGCCAGGGCTACACGTCGATTCCTCCGGAGTGGATCGGCACGTACTTTCGCTGGTGGGGTGTCTACACCCAAGGCGATGGCGCCGGAGTTCTGGGCGGTCATGCTGGCGAAGGCAAGGCTCTCCCGTTCTTCATGGTGCGAGTTCGCATCGGGAATGGCCTTCTGACTTCCCAGCAATTGCGAACAATCGCCGACCTCAGCCAGAACTACGCGCGCGGCAGCGCCGACCTCACCGTTCGCCAGAACATCCAGTTGCATTGGATCAATATCGAGTCTCTTCCAGCCGTCCTCGACGCGCTATGGGCCGTCGGCCTGAATACACAAGGCGCCTGCGGCGACGTGACTCGCAACATTACTGGTTGCCCCGTCGCTGGCGTGGACGCACACGAAATCTGCGATGCGTCGCCCATGGCCCGCCAGGTAGAGGAAATGCTGGCTGGCAATCCGGACTTCTATAATCTTCCGCGCAAGTTCAAAATCGCCATTGCCGGATGCCGCGCTTGGTGCTCCTATCCCGAGATCAACGACATCGGCCTCACAGCCATTGAGCGCAAGGCAAGGGGCGCGAGTGAAATCGGCTATTCACTGCGCGTTGGTGGCGGCCTTTCCGCAGAGCCACATCTCGCCGTTCGCCTGAATGCCTTCGTGCGGGCCGCGCACGTCCTCCCGGTCGTGAAAGGAATTGCCGAGCTTTTCCGCGACTCCTCCTCCTTGCGCGAGCATCGCGAGCGCGCCCGCCTCAAGTTCCTATTTCTGCGTGATGGTTGGACAGCGGACGATTTCCAGAAAAAACTGGAAGAACGAATCGGACTTCAACTCGATCCGCCTGTCGACGAACAGCCTCCCGCCGACGTCTACCGCGACCACATCGGCATTCACCTGCAAAAACAGCATGGTTACTGCTATGTCGGTGCAGCCGTCCTTCGAGGCCGCATCACACCTGAGCAAATGCGTGGCGCGGCCGATCTGGCCGATCGCTTCGCCGATGGCCACTTGCGCACCACCGGCATGCAAAACCTCCTCATCATTAATGTCCCTGAAGGCGGAGCCGTAGAGCTGGCCCGCGAACTTGACGCCCTCGGATTGCGTGTTGGCGGCTCGCCTTTCTGGCGGGGCGCGATCGCCTGCAGTGGAACCGAATTCTGCAAACTCGCTATTACAGAAACCAAGGCGTTGACCCGTTGGCTGGTCGAGGAATTGGACGAAAGGCTTCCGGGCTTCGATCAGGACCTGAAGCTGCATGTCACGGGATGCCCCAACAGCTGCGGCCAGCACTGGATCGCCGACATCGGAATTGAGGGGAAAAAAATCAAGCATGAAGGCCGCCTCGTTGACGCCTACTACTTCTGCCTCGGCGGAGCTGTCGGCCTCAATCAGGGCATTGCGCGTGCAATCGGATACCGCTGCCGCGCCAGCGAAGTCCCCGATGCTATCGAGCGTCTGCTTCGTGTCTATCTCGCGGATCGCGCGCCGGGCGAAAACCTCCGGCATTTCTTTGCTCGCCACTCTGATGCGCGATTGCGCGAGTTCTTGGCGGGTCAACCCTTCGAGGCGGTGGCCCGAGGTCTTCCCATCGGCCCCGTCCCGCATGGCCTGGAGGCCTGATTCCCGGAGACAACATGCCAACTCTCTTTCCAATCTTTCTGAAGCTGAACAAGCGCCGCGTTCTGGTTGTCGGCGCAGGCAATATGGGCGAATCCAAGATCGCCGGACTTCTCGACACCGGCGCTCTCATCAAGGTTGTCGCCCGGCATGCAAGCGACGCAGTTAGCAACTGGGCCGCCAACGCACTCATCGAACTTGAGCTACGAGGTTTCGCTACTTCCGATCTCGAGGGCGCGTTTCTGGTTGTCGTCGCCACCACCTCACCGGTTCTCAACGAACTGATTTTTTCGGAGGCGCAGCGCCGTCAAATCCTGTGCAATGTCGTTGATCTTCCTGACGAGTGCGATTTCTTCTATCCGGCAGTCGTAAGACGCGGCGATCTGCAAATCGCGATCTCGACCTCGGGCCAGAGCCCGTCCCTTGCCCAGCGCATCAGGCGCCGGTTGGAAAAACAGTTCGGTCCCGCCTACGGGGGCTGGGTCAAAGAACTCGGTGAAACCCGCCGCGAAATTCTAAAAAGCGATCTTTCGCCAGAGCAAAAAAGAGAGCTTCTCCGGTCTTTGGCGAACCGCTCCGCTTTCGAGGCAATGGTTGCTCGTGCTTCGCTCGCGAAGGAGGGCGTCGCATGACTGGCAAGGTCTATCTGATAGGGGCCGGACCCGGCGATCCTGAATTGCTTACAGTCAAGGCACTGCGCCTGTTGCAGACAGCTGACGCGGTGTTCCATGACGATCTCGTTTCGTCCGACATCCTGAAACTCATTCCTGTGCAAGCCCAGCTTCGCAAAGTCGGCAAGCGTTGCGGCAAGAAGAACATCAGCCAGCAGGAAATAAACTTCCTCATGATCAGCTACGCCGCGCTCGGGATGAAAGTGGTGCGGCTGAAGGGTGGAGACCCGCTGATCTTCGGCAGACTCGCGGAAGAAATCCGCGCCTTGGGGAATGCCGGCATCCCATTCGAAATCGTCCCCGGTGTAACTTCTGCCTTCGGCGCTGCCGCCTCCATCGGGATTCCGCTCACCGACCGTTACATCTCCCCGGGATTGATCCTGCTGACGGCTCAGCGTGCCCGCGAAAACGAGCAAATTGACTGGCGCGGATTCATTTCAAGCGGCGCAACTCTCGTGATCTACATGCCGGGCCATCATTACCCGGAGGCTGCCGCGCGCCTATTGGCATCTGGTGCGAGGCGCGAGACTTCGTGCGCGATTGTCTCACGTGCGACTACCGAGTCCCAGCAGACCTTCATTACAAGCGTAGAAGCCCTGCATCGCGCCCCACAACTGCCCGCGCCCACCTTGCTGATTGTCGGAGATGTCGTCAAGTTTGCGATGAATCCCGAATGGTCTCCGAGAAGTTCCCCCGTTGCCACTGCAGCACCCGAGCAATTCCCGAGGGAGGAGTCCGTCGCGTGATCAAGAAAATAGCTTCTATCCAGTCACTCGCCGAGTCGTGGAGCGCGGAGGACGTCCTGCGCTGGACCTTTGCCGAATTCGGACGGAAAGTGGCCATCTCGTCTGCTTTCGGTGCAGAAGGAATGGCCATCATCGACATAGCGTCGCGCATTCAGCCTGAGTTCCGCATATTCACTATCGACACCGAATTTCTCTTTCCAGAAACTTACGCTCTCATGGATCGGATCGAACAGAAGTATGGCGTCCGCATCGAAAAGGTTTACTCCTTGCTCTCCCCTGGGGAGCAGGAGCGCGAACACGGAGCAGCGCTCTGGAGCCGAAATCCAGACAAATGCTGCAATATGCGGAAAGTCGAGCCGCTGCGCCGCAAACTTTCTGAGTTGCGGGCCTGGATCACCGGCATTCGCAGAGACCAAACATCGTCGCGCGCCAACGCCCGCAAGATCTCGTGGGACGCCACGTTTGGTCTCGTCAAAGTTAATCCCATTGCGGATTGGAACTCCGGCCAGGTTTGGCGTTACGTGATAGACCACAACGTCCCCTACAACCCGCTTCATGACCGGCGTTTTCCCAGCATCGGCTGCACGCATTGCACTCGCGCCGTCCGTGCCGACGAGGATCAGCGAGCAGGACGTTGGTCCGGATTCTCCAAGACGGAATGCGGCCTGCATTTGATCCAGCGAGCGCCGACAGCGGAGGCTGACGGTCTCAAGTCCTGAAACGAAGCCCTGCGCACATCCATACGGCCGTCTCTTCCTGCAGTCCTTTCCCATTTCGGAACCATCCAGCAAAATTCTTCTCAATTGCTTATCATGAAGAAATACATTCCTTGATAGGGTGGGATTAGAGTGGCTGAAACGCGTACGCAACAGGCGCAACCGACTAACGGTATTGAAGTCCTTGAAACACGCGAGTGGGTGGACTCACTCGACTACGTACTCTCGCATGGCGGACCCGAGCGGGCTGGCCGGCTTCTCCAGCAACTTGCTCTGCATGCTCGCCGCGAGGCCGGCGTCAATCTTCCTTTCTCCGCGACGACCCCTTATCAGAACACGATCCCATCACGCCAGCAGGCCCCCTTTCCCGGAAGCCAGGAGATGGAGCGCCGCATCAAGAGCCTCGTGCGCTGGAACGCCATGGCCATGGTCGTTCGCGCCAATAAGCTTGAAACGGGCATTGGCGGCCACATCTCGACCTTTGCTTCTGCCGCTACTCTCTATGAAGTTGCGTTCAATCACTTCTTCCGGGCCGCGACTGAATCCGGTGACCGTGACTTCGTTTATTTCCAGGGACACGCAGCGCCCGGCATTTACGCGCGAGCCTACCTCGAAGGCCGCATCCCAAAGCAAAAACTCGAAAACTTCCGCCGTGAGCTGAAACCAGGCGGCGGGCTATCGTCCTATCCGCATCCGTGGTTGATGCCTGATTTCTGGGAGTTTCCCACCGTCTCAATGGGACTGGGCCCCATCCAGGCCATCTATCACGCCCGCTTCATCAAGTATCTCGAAAATCGCGGCCTGAAGACTTCCACGGGCGGTAAAGTGTGGGCCTTTATGGGCGACGGTGAAATGGACGAACCCGAAGCGTTGGGTTCCATTACTCTCGCCTCACGCGAAAAACTCGACAACCTTGTGTTTGTCGTCAATTGCAACCTTCAACGTCTCGACGGCCCGGTGCGCGGCAACGGCAAGATCATCCAGGAACTCGAGGCTATTTTCCGCGGCGCTGGTTGGAATGTCATTAAGGTCATCTGGGGAGGCGACTGGGATCCGATCATTCAGGCCGATCGCGATGGTCTTCTTGTGCGCCGCATGGGAGAGATCACCGACGGGCAGTACCAGAAATTCTGGGTCGAGTCCGGCGCTTACTTCCGCCAAAACTTCTTCGGCACCGATCCCCGTCTCCTTAAGATGGTCGAGCATCTCTCCGACGAGCAACTCGCCCGCATGCGTCTTGGTGGACACGATCCGATCAAAGTCCACGCCGCCTATCGCGCAGCCGTTGATCACACTGGCTCGCCGACAATCATTCTCGCAAAGACGATTAAAGGCTACGGTCTCGGCGAAGCGGGCGAGGGCAAGAACATTACCCACCAGCAGAAGAAGCTGAACGACGACGAACTATCAGTCTTCCGTTCGCGCTTCGGCATTCCCATTCCCGACGACCAGCTCCACGAAGCGCCGTTCTATCGGCCCCCTGACGATAGCGCCGAGATCAAGTACATGCAGACCCGCCGCCAGCAACTCGGCGGCTATATGCCCGTGCGCAAAGAGCGCGCGCAGCCCCTCAAGCCTCCTGCCGACTCTGTGTTTGAAGAGTTTTTCAAAGGCACCGAAGGCCGCGACGCCTCGACCACAATGGTCTTCGTCCGCCTGCTTTCGAAATTGTTGCGCGATCCGGAAGTCGGCCGCTTCGTCGTTCCAGTTGTGCCCGACGAAGCCCGCACCTTCGGCATGGAGGCGCTCTTCCGCCAGGTCGGAATCTACTCCAGCGTCGGCCAGCTCTACGAGCCGGTCGATATGGATACTCTTCTTTATTACAAGGAAGCCAAGAACGGCCAGATTCTTGAAGAGGGAATTACCGAAGCGGGGTCGATGTGCTCCTTCATCTCCGCTGGTACGGCTTACGCCAATCACGGCATCAACACCATTCCCTTCTTTATTTATTACTCGATGTTCGGGTTCCAGCGCATCGGCGACCTTATCTGGGCCGCTGCCGATATGCGGTGTCGTGGATTCCTCATCGGCGGGACCGCTGGTCGCACCACGCTAGCCGGCGAAGGTCTCCAACATCAAGACGGTCACAGCCACGTGCTCGCTCTGCCGGTGCCCAACCTGCTTGCCTACGATCCTGCGTTTGCGTATGAGATTGCCGTGATTATTCAAGACGGCATCAAGCGCATGTACGTCGACGGCGAATCCATCTTCTATTACCTGACCGTCACCAACGAGCCCTTGCCCATGCCCGAAATGCCCGCCGCGCCCGGAACGCGCGAAGGCATTCTGAAGGGTTTGTATCGCTACAACACTTCCCAGAAGAAAGACGCGAAGCTGCGCGCCCAGCTCTTCGGCAGCGGAACCATCATGTTCGAGGTTCTCAAGGCGCAGGAGATACTCGAGAAGAGCTATGGGGTTGCGGCGGATGTCTGGAGTGTGACCAGCTATAAGCAGCTCTATCGCGAGGCCAACGATTGCGCCCGCTGGAATATGCTGCATCCGACTCAGGCTCCGAAGGTGCCCTATGTCACACAAGTGCTAAAAGGCGCGTCTGGACCCTTCATCGCAGCATCGGATTACATGAAGGTGCTTCCGGAAAGCATCGCGCAGTGGGTTCCAGGCAGGCTGGTGTCGCTCGGTACGGACGGTTTCGGTCGCAGCGAGAATCGCGCCTCGTTGCGCGACTTCTTCGAGGTCGACGCCAAGCACATCGTACTCGCGACGCTGCACGCGCTGGCTGCAGAAAAGCAGCTTGGCAACGAGTTGCTTGAGAAAGCAATTCGTGACCTCGGCATTCTGCCGGAGAAACGCAATCCGGCGAACACCTAACTTCTTTCCCGCGAAAGTCGTTGCGTAGATCCTCGCGGATGAACACAGATTGAGGACTCACTAATAAGGATGGCAACGGAATTCAAGCTGCCCGAACTGGGCGAGAACATTGAGAGCGGCGACCTCGTTCGCCTGCTCATCAAACCCGGCGCCAGCATCGCCGAAGGTCAGCCCGTGATGGAACTGGAAACCGACAAGGCGGTCGTCGAGGTTCCTTCTTCCGTCACAGGTACGGTCGGCGAAGTTCGAGTCAAAGAGGGCGACAAGCTGCGTGTCGGTCAGGTTATTTTCACCGTCGAAAACGGAGCGAGTGGAGCGAAACCCGCGACTGGTTCGCAGGTTGCCAACGTCGAACGTCCTCCTGAGACAGTCCGCAAGGAAGTCCAGGATCCTCCAAAGGCTTTGCCAGACGCGCCATCTCAACTCGCATCTCCTGCCCCCGCTCGCCGGTTGTCGGACGCTCCTGCTCCCAGTGACTTCAAGCTGCCTGAACTTGGCGAGAACATCGATAGCGGCGACCTTGTTCGCCTCATGATTTCCCCTGGTGCGCGCGTTGCCGAAGGCCAGCCGATCATGGAACTGGAGACCGACAAGGCAGTCGTTGAGGTTCCGTCTTCGGTCAGCGGCGTGGTCCGCGAAATCAAGGTCAAGGAAGGAGACAAGGTAAGAGTCGGCGATGTCATTTTCGCTCTCGAGGGAGGAGCGGTCGCGCCAGTTGAAACTCCGCGACGTCACGAGCCGGTTGAACACATCTCCGGACAGCAGGCTGCTCGTCTCTCCTTTCAGCTCGCCATGAAAGCGGAAGGCAAGACGGAAGAACAAGCTCTACCGCGTGATATCCCTCAAGCCGCAGCGCCAGAGTTTTCCATGCCGGTGCAGCTGGGCAAGGTTGCCGGAACCGACCATGAACCGATTCCCGCAGCGCCTCATGTTCGCCGTCTGGCACGTGAGATCGGCGTGAATATACGAAGCGTGCAAGGAAGCGGTCCAGGCGGACGCATCAGCGAAGAAGACGTCAAGCTGTATGCGAAGAATGCGCTCGCTGCAGCAACTGCGGCTGCAGCCGCTCCGCACGGAGGCTTCGAGGAGCCTGAACTTCCTGACTTCTCGAAGTGGGGCAAGACTGAACGTGTTTCCATGCGCGGCGTGCGCCGCAAGACTGCCGAGCATCTTCGTCAGGCCTGGAACACGATTCCGCATGTCACGCAAAACGACCGCGCCGACATTACCGAACTCGAGCAGCTTCGCGCTCGCTTTGCGCCACGCGCCGAAGAGGCTGGCGGCAAGATGACTGTCACCGCGATCGCGCTCAAGGTCTGCGCGTCGGCCCTGAAAGTCTTTCCGCAATTCAATGCATCTATTGATATGGCGAAAGAAGAGATCATTTACAAGCAGTACATCAACATCGGCGTCGCGGTTGATACCGATCGCGGACTGCTTGTGCCGGTGATTCGCGATGTCGACAAGAAGAACATCGTTGAACTGGCAGCGGAACTGACGCAGATGTCGAAGAAGGCGAAAGACCGCAAGCTCACGCCGGACGAGATGGAAGGCGGCACATTCACGATCACGAATCTCGGCGGCATCGGCGGAACTGGATTTTCGCCGATCGTGAATCATCCTGAGGTTGCGATCCTCGGCCTCTCGCGTTCACGCATGGAGCCCGAGTGGGTGAACAACAAGTTCGAGCCGCGCTTGATTCTTCCGCTCTCGCTCTCGTACGATCACCGGTTGATCGATGGCGCAGACGCGGCGCGCTTCCTGCGCTGGATCGCGGAAGCGTTTGAGCAGCCGTTCCTGCTTTCGGTGCAGGGATAGTGAATATTCACCGCCGAGACGCCGAGAGCGCCGTGAACGTCCGTACAAAATGAGCGAGTCGGCGATTCCCGTTAAAGGTGTGGTCCTCGCGAGCCAGTCGATAGGTGGCGATGAGGAAGACACGAGTCTACTGAAGGTGATGTTGTCAGACGCAGAGAAGTATCTGCGCTCTTTCACTTGGTGCAAGGACATTCGAGAGATTTACTTTGGTGATGGATATGGCGGCGTTGTAGCCGTGTTTCTCTTTCACATACAACCTGCCCGTGCAGATGTGGATGAGTGGCTTTGGGTAATTGTTTGTGATGTATCTCTCGCATATTTGGTGACCGACTCGTGTAAGACACCTTCGCAGGCACTGGAAGCGTACATCGAGGAAATATCGAAGTGGACAGAGTTGGCGAAGCTAGGCTCTTCATCCAAGGACGTGATGCCTGTGAGTCTGGCTGCAACACCTGAGAACGGTACAAATGTAGAGAAGAAAATGGATGTGCTCCGTCGCGTTATTGTGCCAGCCTTTCGCGAGGCGGAAGCCGTTCGAGCTTAGAGATTTCATAAGGAACTGATGAACACGATGACAACAAATTCGAATCTCCGTGTGGCCGTTATCGGCGCTGGTCCTGGTGGTTACGCTGCCGCATTTCTTGCCGCCGATCTTGGCATGAAAGTTTCGCTCATCGATCCCGAAGTCAATCCTGGAGGCGTTTGCCTCTATCGCGGTTGCATTCCTTCGAAAGCGCTTCTTCATGTTGCGAAACTTCTTCAGGAAGCTGAACATGCAAAGAACTGGGGCATCGAATTCGCCGCTCCGAAGATCGATGTCGCTAAGCTGCGTGGCTGGAAAGAAGGCGTGGTCACTAAACTCACGGGCGGCTTGGGACAACTGGCGAAACAGCGCAAAGTGACATTTGTGCGCGGCAAAGCGGCGTTCATCAATTCGACAACGCTCAAGGTGACAAAATCGGAAGCGGCTGGCGAAGAGACTCTCACATTCGACCGCATCGTTATTGCTACAGGTTCTCGTCCTACTGTCATTCCCAGCTTGAAAGTCGACAGCTCGCGATTGATCGATTCCACTGGCGCTCTCGATCTCGCCGATGTTCCGAAGACGCTGCTCGTCATCGGCGGTGGTTACATCGGACTCGAACTTGGCTCGGTTTATGCGACGCTCGGAACGAAAGTGACCTGCGTCGAAATGATGCCTGGTCTTCTTCCGGGAGCTGATCGCGATCTCGTTCTTCCTCTGCACAAGCGGCTGGAGAAACTGTTCTCGTCGATCATGCTCAATACGACCGTTAAGAGCCTCAAAGACGAGAAGGCCGGAATCCGCGTCACGCTCGAAGGTCCGGACGTGAAAGAGAACGAGCAGGTTTTCGAACGCGTACTTATGTCGGTTGGCCGCAGACCCAATTCCGAAATTCCTGGTCTCGACAAAACCAAAGTCAAGGTCAATGCAAAAGGCTTCATCGAGATCAATGAGCAACGTCAGACTGCAGATTCCACGATCTATGCCATTGGCGACGTTGCCGGAGAACCGATGCTTGCACACAAGGCGATGCACGAAGGACGAACTGCGGTTGAAGCGATCGCTGGACACAAAGTCGCGTTCGAGCCAAATGCGATTCCTGCAGTCGTCTTCACCGATCCCGAAATCGCTTGGGCAGGACTGACCGAAACTCAAGCGAAAGAACAAGGCCGCGAAATCAGTGTGGCGAAATTCCCTTGGGCTGCTTCGGGACGTGCTCTCACGCTCGATCGCACCGAAGGCCTGACGAAGCTGATCATCGATCCGAGAACCGAGCGCGTGCTTGGCGTCGGAATCGTTGGCGTTGGCGCTGGCGATCTCATTTCCGAAGGCGTGCTTGCCATCGAGATGTGCGCGCTGGCTGCTGATGTGGGCATGACGATTCATCCGCATCCAACGTTGTCGGAGACGATGATGGAGTCGGCGGAAATTTTTTACGGTTTGGCAACCGACATCTATCGCCCGAAGAAGTAGAGACAGTATTGATTTTTCGCCGAGCGCGGTTGATTCTAACGTCAGTCAAAATGAAAAAAACCGCGTTCATAGTTTCGATCACTGCCTCTGTCGTTCTTGCGCTGGCGTGCTCCGTTTCGGCACAGTCTGTCACCGGACTGCTGAACGGCGTCAACGGCAAAAAGCCCGCCAACTCCACCGATCAGTTTGGCCGCGACACGCCTTCCGGCACCGTGCTCGGCTTCCTTCAGGCCGCACAGGCTGAGAACTACCAGTCAGCTGCTGACTTTCTGCAAATGCCGGCCTCGCGCAGGCAGTCGCAGGGCGCTGATCTTGCCAGAAAATTGAAGGCGCTTCTGGACACCGCGTTCGTCGGACGCGTAAGCCGCATCAGCACCAGTCCAGACGGTAATCCTGACAACGGCACCTCTGATCAACAAACCATCGGCGTCTTCTCAGTTCCGAACGAGGGGTCTGATAACGACATCCCGGTCGTTCTCGTGCGCGTCACCGATCCCAGCTCCGGCAAGATCTGGCTGTTTTCTTCCTCTACTCTCAGCAGGGTTCCGGAGGTCTACGACACGATCGAGGAGCATCGCGTCGAAAGCCGGCTTCCGCGAAGTCTGGTTGCGAACACTTTTCTGGGTATGCCGTTGTGGCAATGGCTGGCCCTGCTTATTGCCCTACCGATTGCCGTCCTGATCGGCTGGGCAATTGTCCTGTTCCTCGCCATTCCGCGCCGCATTTACCTCAAACTCAAAAAGCGTCCCGAAATTCTCTCCTACCGGCACGTCTCGATGCCGATGCTGCTGGTTTTTTCGGCGATTTCGCATAGGGTGATCGCCGGGCGTCTCGGGCTTCCGCTGCTCTCGCGCTTCTATTACTACCGGACCATCGGTGTTCTGGTCAGCATCGGCTTCTTCTGGCTCTTGCTGCGCCTCACCGATGTCATCATGAAGCGGCTTCGCCTTCATGCCGTCGCCATCGGACGACTTGGCACCGGAACGCTCATGCTGCTTGGCCAGCGGCTGCTTTCAGCGTTTCTGGTCATCCTCGGCTCCCTCGCCATCCTCTCGATCATTGGTTTCAACCTCACGACGGTGCTCGCTGGACTCGGCATCGGCGGTATCGCCATTGCCTTCGCTGCGCAAAAGACGCTCGAAAATCTTTTTGGCGGAATTTCCGTTCTCGCCGATGAAGTCATCCGCGTCGGAGACTACTGCCGTTTTGGCGACAAGACCGGAACCGTCGAAGACATCAGCCTCCGGTCGACTCGTGTTCGCACCGACGCTCGCACTCAACTCTCGATTCCCAACGGCACGCTGGCCACCATGAGCATCGAGAATTATTCGCGCCGCGACAAGATTCTCTTCAATCCCGCGCTTGCTATCCGCTGCGATACCACCGGCGATCAACTCCGCTATATCCTCGCCGAAATCCGCAAGTTGCTCTACCAGCACCCCAGGGTTGAGCCGGAGACCGCTACCGTTCGCTTCGCCAATGTGGACCCGAGCGCGTTGCGCATCGAGATCTTTGCCTATGTGCGCACGCAGGATTCAAACGAGTTCGCAGCCATCCGCGAAGACCTGCTTTTGCGCATTGGAGAGATCGTAAGCCGCTCGGGATCGAGCTTCGCTTATCCGTCGCAGACGCTCTATCTCGGGCGCGATTCAGGTCTCGACCAGGAAAAGACCGCCGCCGTCGAAAAAGAGGTCGGGCAATGGCGCGACCAGAACCAGTTGCCGTTCCCGGATTTCACCGCCGCGGATAAAGCTTCGTTCCGCGGATCGATTCCGTATCCGCCGCCAGAGTCTGCGGTCGCCAAAAAAGGCTAGCTAAGCGGATAGGAAAAAGTCAGATCACTAATGGGGGTACTACCTCCCCCCCCCCGGATTTCTTGTAATTTTTACACATCGGACTAACTAACAGAACTGTAGAGGCTTACTCCTGTTTCCTGAAAGTCCTTCCCATTTTGGGAGTTAGTAGAGGATCAGCGAACTCGGCTCTCTATGTTCTTACGTAGACAAGTAAGGTGCCACTCATATCTGAGATGTCAAAGACCGATTCCCGTTTTTGACGGGCCTCCCTGATAAGGAGATTTTTCTGAATGCTTAAACTTCAGGTTCACTCGGTCTTGCGGCTAAGTCAACCGTTTGTGTGAAGGTGGACGAGTTTCGATTCCTGAAATGGGACGCTGTCCGTGGTGTGGCTCCCGGACGCTTGGTTCTGTTAAGCGCGCCGCGGAGAACTCTTAACCGCAGAGACGACAGAGAACTTCCGCGGAGATCGCAGAGGATGCTTGCGAGGCTGAAAGGGTGGCTAGACTGGTAGCTAATTCGAACGAGGTCATAACTTCTCAGGAGTGAAGTTCCAACGGGGGTGGCGGCGAGGACGACGCCACGACCGCCGGCGGGTCGCCGGCGCTACGGTCGAGAGCAGAGCACAGAATTCGCGCCGCATTGGAGCGCTCGTTGTATCGCTGTCATCGTGCCTGCTAGCCCCCACGCGTGTCCGCGCTCCTTACATTCGTAACTTGCGAAGGTTACGCGACCGTTTCTAGCATGGAAGAGCCATGCCTCTCGCTCTTTTACTGTCGCCTGACGATCAGGCCGTTGCCGCCATCACCTCTGTTCTCGAAGAGATGTCTGTCACCTGCGAGCGCCCGTTGGATGGCGCCTCCGCCGCTCAGAAGCTGAATTCCAATCGCTTCGATCTTGTTCTCGTTGACTGTGAGAACCTCGCGGCCGCGAAGCTCATCTTCGACGTCTGCCGCAATCGCAAGGGAGGCAGCCATCCCGTGCCGGTCGCGGTTGTCGACGGCCGCGCTGGGCTGCCTACCGCTTTCCGCCTGGGAGCCGAACTGATTCTCACCAAGCCGGTATCAAAAGATCAGGCACGCATCACCATTCGCACGGCTATCAGCCGCGTCAGGAAAGAGGAATCAGGCCGGGCGGAGGGCGCCCCTGGCGTGGCGCACTACGACGCTCCAATGGCAACTTCGAGCACAACGAGCGCCGAGCCAACCGATCATGCGACCGACGAGGCAGCCGAGTACGTCGCGCCTGAAGGGCGTGCCTTCGCTGCTGCTGTCGGTTCGCCAGCGCTGGCGTCATACTCCAAGTCCGTGTCTTCTTCTGCGGAACCGTCGATGTCGATGAGTTCCGCCGTCGCAGAGCCCAAGACTGAGGAAGCCGCGCCAACTCCCGCACCCGCCACGACGAAGAGCGCTAGTTCTTCGCATCCGGCATCGGCTCTCTTTGCGTCCGAGCCCCCGGTTTCCGAGGCGAAAGACTCGAAAGAGGGAACAACGCAGGCTGTTGCTGAGAAGTTTGAGGAGAAAACGGAGACCAAGATCCAGCCCACCAGAACGGCCGCCTCACCCAGCGAAGAGAAGACTTCAGTGAGCGAGGAGACCGCCGAACGCAAATCCGCGGCACCGCGAGCCTCGAAGTCGCATGGGCGGCTCATCACACTCTTTATCCTCCTCGTGGCCTGCGGGGGATTTTATGCTGCCTGGACTTATGAGCCCGGTTTTCAGGCGCTTGTTAAGGCGCAAATCAACAACGCTCTCAGCCTCATCGGCAAGGCTCCGCAGCAAGCGCAGCCCGCGCCGGCGCCGGCGACGCCTGTAACGCAGACTCCCAAGCCAAGTGCCGGAGTTCCGCTTCAAGTTGCGCCAGCGGCTTCCCAGCCTTCGCCAACCGCGACACCTGATTCAGGCGCATCTACTGGCTCGTCTTCCACCACGACTACGCCCACTCCGGCAACCACTCAGCCTGCCGCCACTGCCTCCACTCCTGCAACGAGTGCAGAACAGAGCGCTACTAAACCTGCCGCGACCACGCCTGCTCAGCCGCCTGCCACCGGCACGACCAAACCCGGCGTGACGCGCATCGATCTTTCTCCGTCAGCGGTTGCTGAGCCAGCAAAGCGTGCTCCCAAACCGCCACAGCCGCAGCACTAAAGGCCGGTGACTTTCGGTCTCGCCCTTTTTCGCGCGCGATCTAAAGAAATCGTGCTGTCCCCGATTACGCCCGTAACTTGCCGCTGTTTACCACGCTTTCTACGATGATTCATCATGGGTTATCAAGCTCTACTCTTCTGCGTCGATGAGAAACTCACCCGTGTTGTAAGCCAGCTTTTTAGCGACCTCGAGTTTGCAGTTACTTCGGTGAGCGATCCCTTCGCCGCTGTGAAGGGCTTGATGGCGCAACACTACGACGCGGTCGTCATCGACTGCGAAAACGAGCAAAGCGCCTCATTGCTCGTCAAGAGCGCCCGCAATTCCAGTTTCAATCAAGGTTCGCTGGCGATCGCTCTGGTGGAAGGCCAGGCTGGTATCGCCAAGGCTTACCGCATGGGCGCGAACCTCGTACTCCCCAAGCCGATCAACGTTGAGCAAGCCAAAGGCACATTGCGCGTCGCGCGCGGGCTCCTGCGCAAAGGCTCCGAACCGGCAACGCATCCGGCCCCGGCAACACATCCAGTTCCGGCGGCCCAGGCTCCGGCAGTTCAGGCGAAACCGGCCCCGGCGGTCACACCGGCCGCGCCTGCCCCTCAATATGAGGAAGTCACTCGGTCCGCGCAGAGCACGGTCCGTCCTGAACCACGGACAGTTGCTGCGCCTCCGGCTGTGCCCGCTCCCGCCTTTGCGAAGAGTGAAGAAATTTCAACTCACGCTTCCGCGGCCTCCACACGAAACTGGGCGACCCTTTCCGGTCAGGCCCCGTTCGTTCAACCTCAGTCTGCGCCCGCGCCGGTTGTGGCTCATGAGGAACCCGCAAAGCCGCCAATACCGGAAGCGCCGAAGGTGCAGCCTTCCCATGCGGCCGCCATGCCCTTTGTGAACGTAGCGGCTAAGTCTCAGGGCGCGGCCTCAGCTCCAGCTCCTGCGAAGGAAGTTGTGAAGCCCGTTCCCGCGCCGGCGCATGACGAAGAAGTATTCCCCGAAGACGAGCCGTTCCGCCCGCCGCAACCGAGCATCGCCGCGGCGTCCGCTCCGTCTCAAGCCCCGCTGTTCTCGGCGGGATCGGAGCAAACAGGTAGTTCGGGCGGCAGCCAGAAAATTCTCATCGGAGCAGTCGCGGTTCTCTTGATCATCGCTGGTTATTTTGGATGGACCAAGTACGGACCGTCCCACTCAACCGCAGTTACCACCCCAAGTCCCGTAGCCTCCGCGCCGCAGCCGGCAACGACTCCTGCGCCCACATCACCCGCGAGTGAGGTTCCGCCCGTGGCGGCCAACCACGCCGCCGTGGCGACAACGGCTCCGAATCACGCTGCATCGCCTGCGCAGTCGACTCACTTGGCAGCAGATTCGTCGGTTTCCGCGCAACCCGCTCAGCACGAGACGGAGACTGCGAAAGCTGCTCCAGCGCCGATCATGGTTAGGCCGAGCGCGACCGGGAAGCTGCGGCAAACGCAGCCAAGTCAATCCGAAGATTCCTCCGCTCCGCTGCCGAGCGCTCTTGGTGTTTCTACGCCAAACGAAGCAAGCCTGAATGGTTTGCTGCCCACCACCGCTGCCAAGCCATCCTTATCCTCAGTTAAGGTTTCACAGGGTGTCTTGCAAGGAATGCTTATTAAGCAGGTGCAGCCGAAATATCCAGTCAATGCGATGGCGACGCATACGCAAGGCGCCGTTCAGATTGCGGCTACCATAGACAAAGAAGGACACGTCCTAAATCCCAAAGTTGTAAGCGGGTCGCCTTTGCTCGCGCCCGCCGCGCTGGAAGCGGTTCGGCAGTGGCGCTACAAGCCCTACTACCTGGATGGACAGCCGGTCGAGATCCAGACGCAGATCACGATCGTGTTTAAAGCCCAATAACTGGCTGATTGGAAGATCTCACTTAGGTCTTGGGTCTCAGGTCTCAGGAACAACTAACACTCCTGCTGGAATGATCCTCGCCGTTACGCGAGGGATCCTCAGTTCAGCTCTTCATCGAGCACACGGCGTCGTGGGCGTCCTGGATGAGCACTCACGCTTCGGAATCTATGGTAGAGGCCGTGCAGGTTCTCGCTTAACATCCTGACTACCTGGATGCAAAAGTCATGGCGGGTCTCCAGCAGTTCCACAAATTCCTTGCTGGTAATAAATGACGCAGTGGTCGTCTCTTCCGCTTCCGCAGTCACGCGGTAGTGCTCTCCGGATAGAGACTCGCTTAGCCCCAGGATCGCGCCTGCGCCCGCAACTTCCAGCAATTGGGTCTGGGTATCAGACAAGGGCAGGGACACGCGCACGGCGCCTGTTTCGAGCAGATAGATTCCTTCGGCGGTATTTCCGTGCTCGTAGATGGTGGCGCCGGTGGGGAAGACGCGGCGCGTCATGACCGCACGAAGAGCCTGTTCAAAATCGTGGCTCAACCGGGGGCGCATGAAGTCGGACGCCACTGCCTGGATCTCCCTGATTCTGAATATCCCGCGGCGGAAGGCCCGGAGCAGTGACGTTGGTCACTCCTCCAAGTGCGCAGGAAACGAGGTCGAAACTTGCAGCGGCTCAGCGCCCGGAGGCTTATTCCCTCTCTAACACCTCATCAACCACAACTTTGCCGTCTTTCTCAATATTGACGATCTTATGCACCGGTTTGAACCCAGTTAGCGTGATATCCAGGACGTAGTTTCCGGGGCCCATCATTACATCGACCGGGGACATCTTGTCCAGGATGCGCTGGTTGACCACAATCTGCGCCCCCTTCGGCTTTGTTCGGACGCTGAGCGATCCCATTCCTGCGGTACTCTCGCCGCCACCGCCGAACAGCTTCTTGAAGCGTCCCACTGTGCGGATGCCCTCCGAATCTCCCAGAGCTCTCAGCGCAGGAGCGTATTGAAAATTCTGCCCGGGTCCAAGATCAGCAGTGGTCGTCTCGTCCAGGAATCCCTGCTTTTTCAATAAGACCGTGTGCGTTCCTTTCTCCACGGCGAATTGTGATGGCGTAACTTTGTGTGTCGGCTTGCCATCCAGCAGGATGTCGGCTCCCGCCGGAGTACTGTTCACTACCACCAGAGCGTTCACTGCAGCGAGGTGAAAGAGCACTGGAGTTTTGCCAGCGGAGACAATGTCGACCGAGCGTACCTCCGAAGAATAACCGGATTTGCTCGCCGAAATGAGGTGCTTGCCTGGCGCCAGTCCGGTTACATTGAACGGCGTTATCCACGCTGCCTCGGCTTTACCGTCCACCTCAAACTGGACGCCCTGCGGAGTCGAATCCACCAGCACCTCTCCCGGAATGATCGCCGGTGGGGGCGCAGGTGCGAGAGTGCGTTTCGATCCGCGCTTGGGAACCTGTCGCACAGTCAGATTCGGTTCCGGGTCAGCTACTGGAGCGACGGCCACCGGGGCGGCTTGTGGCACTGGTGCAGGTGTCGGCGCGGGCGCTGATTCGCTCGCTGTTTTCACCGCTTTCGGAGCCGCGGTCAATCCATCGTCCTCCGATCGCACGTGGAAATACATCGCGACTGCAACTACCAGAATCACTGCAATCGCACCCAGAATTGAATAGAGCAGCAGCCGCGGAGGCACTGTGACAACTTCTTTGACTGCTTTCTGCGCCAGCTCTCGCGGCTGAATCTTCGGCTTGTCCTCTCTCTTCTTCGCTGACAGCCGCTGCGAGATCGTCGGCTGAAGCACGGGCATTTGTTCCGGCTCGGGCTCGGGCCGGCTCTCGATCACCACCTCTTTCATCGGAGGCAGTTCGTCCATTTCCGAGAAGCTCCGTCCCTTTTGTCCGCTGCCCGACCCCGACACCATCGGATCGATAAGAGGCGCAATGGCCTGCGTCTCCTCTTCTTGCGCCGGAGCTGCCGCCGACATCACGGCTCCGTGAAGTCCGGTCTGATTTCCGGCCTGCGGGGTGTTATTGCTTCGGAACGACGGTGCTACAGGCGTGCTCTGGAAGGTTTCAACCAGCGACTCTTCAATTGCTCGCGATCCGTAATTGGACACGGCGCCGGCGCCTTGTCCGGCGCGAGCTGCGAAGGCCTTTGTCTCTTCGCCTGGGGATGCCGCGTTCTTCGTTGGCGCCGCAGTTGCCCTAGCGTTCTCTTGTGCTACCGGCTTCGGAAGACTCGTCCCTGCGACTGCTGCCGGGCCCGACGCGCTTGCTGCCGCGCCAACAAACTTCATGGCCGCAGCCGCCTTGGCCGCCGCATCCGGCTTTACCGCTGAGGCAACTTTCTTCGGAGCCTCTGCCTGCTTACGGTTGTTTTCTTTGCACTTCTCCAGGTCTTCAGTCAGTTCATGCGGCGTCGCGTACCGCTGATCGGGGTCCTTTGCCAGCGCTTTCATAATCAGGGCGCTCACCCCCGGATGAACCTTGGCATTGAGGCTAGCCGGCTCCGGCGGCATCTCATTCTCAACCTGGTCGACCAGTTTCACCGGATCTTCGGCGTCGAATGCTTTACGCCCGGTAACCATCTCGTAAAGAATGGTTCCGACTGTAAACAGGTTCGACCGTTGATCCATTGCCTCGCCTCGAATCTGTTCCGGCGAGCAGTACGGCATCAGGCGTCCCAGTCCGTTCCCGGCCTCGGCGCTGATCAGGCTCATGTTGGAAATGCCGTAACCGGTGATCTTTACCAGTCCATCCCACTGCACGATGATCTTGTCGGGTTCAAGCGACGAGTGCACAACCCCAAGCTTTGCCGCCGTGTCGAGTGCGGCGCATACCTGCCGCGCGATGTCCAGCAGATCCCAGATGGAAAAGCCCTCATGGTGGGCCAGCATGTTGGCGATGCTGTTGCCCTGGATGTATTCCATCGCTGCACAGAACTGTCCGTCGATCTCACCAGCACCATGAAGCTGCGCGATATTCTGGCCAGCGAGTGGCTGGGCCTGCTCGCCTTCGGCGAGCAGCGTCTCCACAAACGCGGCTGAGCGCTCTCCCAGCGGCGCCAGTCGTTCGGTCTTCAGCGCCACCATCTGGTTTGTTTCCAGATCCAGCGCCTTGTATATCAGCGCAGTTTCTGACTTGGAGATTTCGTTCTGGACTTCGAATCGGCCAAACATGGTTGCCATTGCTATTCGCCTCGTGGAGAACACAGCGCCCAGTCAGACGGACCCGTCGCGCCGCCTGGTCACACTTCGCCAGGGGATGGTTTGGCTGAGATCTTCAGGGAGAGCCGAATCTAGGATAGCGTTAGCTGTCCTGCTGTGTGGAGTTACGAAAGTGAATGGCGGAATGCCCCAAGGAATCCCTTTAAATGCCTGAAATCATGGGCGAAACGGATGATATTGGCGGCAAACCAGGGCGCTCAGAACTCAGTGCGAATGCCCCGCGCAGGCTATGGCTAGTCCTTAATTCTTGCGAACCACTCCTCGAACCACTGCAGCGTTCGCAGCGTGTAGTCGCGGGCATCGGCAGGCTTGTAAAACACGTGCCCTTCGTTGGGATAGACGACCATCTGAACAGGAACTCCCATTGCCTTGAGAGCGTGATACCACTCGAGAGACTGCTCCATGGGCACTTCGCCATCGCTATCACCCGCGAGTATCAGAGTCGGCGTGTTTACGTTCTTCACGAAATGAATTGGATCCGACTTCTGATAGACAGCGGGGTCGTCGTAGACCGAGGCGCCGAAAAAGGGAATCATCCACTCGTCGATGTCATTCAGACCGTAGTAGCTCTGAAAGTCGGAGAGTCCGGCACCAGCGACCGCGGCGGCGAAGTGCGTTTGCGTCTCCGCCCACATCGTCATGTAGCCGCCGTAGCTGTGACCGCGAATTCCGATGCGCTTCTTATCGATAGGGAACTGCTGTGAAAGCGCCTCGACTCCCGCCATGATGTCGCGGTAGTCGCCTCCGCCGAAGTCTTTGACGTTGCCTTGCACGAATGCCTCGCCTTGGCCATAACTGCCCATTGGGTTGGGGCACAGAACAAACCAGCCAAGTACCGAGGCTGCGGTCATACCGGTCATTCCGCCGGATGACCACTTTGAGGTGCACCCCCACGACGGGCCGCCGTGGACGCTTACGATCAGTGGATATTTCCTGGAGGGATCATAGTTCGCAGGCAGCATCAGCCAGCCCTGGACGCGCGTGTCTCCATCCATCCAGTGGACGTTTCGGCTCTCACCCCAAGTGGCTTTGACATTCTGATTCAGGCGTGTGATCTGCTTCCACTCGCCCATCTTGCCGGCCCATATCTCGGGAGGCTTGCTTGCCGCTTGCCGGACGACGGCGCTTACGGATCCGTCCCGCGAAAACGATGCGCCCAGAGCCCAAGCGTCCGTTTCGGTAGCGATCATTTCTTCACCGGTCCAACCGGGCCACGTTGAATTCGGCGCGAGACCTACGTTGGTTATGACTGCATATCCGGCGTTGCCATCGACGTTGGCCGTTACCGAAATGCGTTCGGCCGAAGTCCAGGCAAGCGACGAAGGAGAAGCCTTGATTCCAGGAGTGAGATTGCGCGCAGTCCCGCCTGCCATGGGCACGAGGTAAACGTCCCCTCCCGACAAGCCTGCGTCACTCATCAGCCCTTCGATGAAGGCCACAATCTTCCCATCTGGCGAAACATGAGGCTCGGCGATCTGCCACTTGGGTTTGTAGATTTCGCGCATCTGGCCCGTGGCGGAGTCGATGCTGTAGAGACGCGCGATCCACCAGTTGTTATCACCAGAACCGTAGGCGGCGATCGCAGCCCAGCTTTTGGAGTCGGGAGTCCAATCGTATTCGTAGATATAAACGTCGGCGGGCGTGATTTGAGTCAGACGATTGGTCGCAAGATCGACGACGGCGAGGCGCTGCTCGAAAATCTTCTCGTCCAGCACCCCGGCGAGCGGCGTCATCGGCTGCAGCGGGCCTGCGATGCGCGGAATGCCTTCAATGAAAAGCAGAGCGAGCCTAGTTCCGTCGGGCGAATAGCGAGGTGCCTGGGCGAAGCCGTTAAGGGTGGCCAGTTGCTTGAGAGTGCTTCCATCCGCCTCGGCCGTCCACAATTGTGCGGTGGGTTTGTCTCCCGGCGAGTCGGTAATCCATGCAATATGGTGGCCGTCGGGTGACCATGTGAGGTCGCGGGTCGTTTTCTGATCAGGAGCGACGCGCTGCGGAGTTCCCTCCGCTACGCTGGAAACGAAGAGTTCGCCATCGACGATGTATGCGATGTCAATTCCATCCGGCGAAATGGCGACCTGGTCGATCTTTTGAATTGCAGGCAAGGAATCAAATGCGGCTGCAACGCGGTCCTGCGCCGATGATAGAAACGTCGAAAATACAACGAGGGTAAGCGCGGAAAAGATAATGAAGTGACGTCGCATGGTCGCGCCGAGTATACACAACCGGACGCACGACAAGCGACAGGCGCGCGCCGCTCGGCTACCCGCTGTTCTACTCGTACCTCAACGCCGTCATCGGATCGAGCCGTGCGGCACGAAACGCGGGAACGTAGGAAGCAATCAAACCCGCAGTAGCGACCCCCAAACATACGAGGGCCAGGACAACCGGATTCCGCGACCCTGTGCCATAAAGCATCGTGGAGAGGATTGAGGCGCAGGCCAAGACAACCACAATCCCAGCGACGATGCCAGCAGCGAGCAATACGGCGGCGTCTCTCAGTACCATGCCGAGCACGGTGCCACGCTGAGCGCCAAGCGCCATGCGCACGCCAATCTCGCGTGTTCTCCGCGTCACCGAATAGGTCATGACTCCATACAGGCCCACCATCGTGAGTGCAATCGCGAGTCCGGCAAAGCAGCCGAGCAGCACCATCGTGAAGCGCGGTTGCGCGAGTTGCAGCGACACGAGTTCATCCATCATGCGCACGTCGGTGACCGGTATCTCCGGATCCGACGATGAGACGATTTGCCTGATCGATTGAGCGAGGCTGATCGGGTCAACCTTCGAGCGCACGAGGGAAAACAGGCAGCACCAGCTGTCAAGTTGTGCCGATGGCACGTACATGGCGGGCTTCATCTGGCGTTGTGTCGCTCCGAGGCGGATGTTTCCTACGACGCCAATGATTTCACGCCAGGGCGGCCCCGTTTTTTCGCTATTGCTTGCGCCGGGCTTGATCTTTTTTCCAAGCACATGTTCTCCGGGGAAAAAATGCTGCGCGAAGGCTTGATTGACGATGATCACCTGCGGTGCGTTTACATCATCTCGGTCGGTGAAGTCACGTCCTTCGAGGAGGGGAATCTGCATCGTGCTGAAGTATTGCGGGGTGACGGGACCAAAGTCGGAAGCATCATGCTGTCCTGAAGGCTTGGGATGCTCCGGATCCTCGAACGTAATGTTCGCTCCATCATTTGTCATGGGGAGGACGACGACGCCGGCAGCAGACTCAACTCCGGGGATCGCGCGAACCTTCTCGAAATACTCCCGATAGAACTGTTGGCGGGTTGTTTTGTAGCGGGCGTCCGGCGTCTCGAAGGTCAAAGTGAGCAGATGATTTGGGTTGAATCCTTCATCTGTGTGGCGAAGGCTGGCGAAACTGGTAATGAGCAAGCCCGCTCCCGCAGTGAGCACGAGGCCGGTCGCAACCTGCGCCACGATGAGCGAAGAACGCAGCCAGTCGCGGCCAGCGACTTCGCCACGCCCACCCTGTTTCATAGTGGAGAGGAGATCGGTGCGCGAGGAGATGATGGCAGGGATAATCCCGAACACCACCCCCGCGGCGCATGAGAGCAGCAGAGAGAACGCCAGCACAGGTAGATCGACTCCGGCATCCGCGGCTCGAGGAACGCTGTTTCCGATCAGGCGCAGGATGACGGGAGTGCAAAGGAATGCCAGGCCAACACCGGCGAGGCCGCCAATCACGCTTAGCACGAGACTTTCAACCAGCAGTTGCCGGACGATCCGGTGCCGGCCGGCTCCCAGCGCTGACCGCATGGCAATCTCGCGCTGCCGTTCCCGCATGCGAGCCAGCATCAGATTCGCGATATTGCCGCACGCGATTAGGAGCACCAGAACGACCGCGCCAAACACCACCAGCAAGGCCGGCCGGTTGTCGCCGATGAGCGACGTCAGCAGATTCTGGGCGCTGGCTGTGTCGTGACGTGTGTTCGTGTTTGGATACTGCTTTGCCAGGTTCGCAGCGATGAGCTTCAGGTCCTGGTCGACTTGCGACACCGCGACGCCATCTTTCATCCTTCCGAAAACATTCAGGAAGTGAGCTCCCCGGCTTTGAATCTCGGGCTTGGGATCGTCGGTATCCGCGTCGACCGCCGGGGTAGTCCAGAAATCTGATTTGTGCTGATCGATAGGAAAACGGAACGCCGGCGGCGTGACACCTACAACTGTAAACAGTCTGCCATTGAACTTGATCTGGCGTCCGACGATGTTCTTGTCCGAGGCAAATTGCGAAGCCCACAAGGCGTGGCTGATCAACACAACTTGCGTCCCAAGTTTTTCTTCTGCGGGAAGAAACCCTCGACCTAGTTCGGGAGCAATGCCAAGGGCAGGGAGCAGGTCCCACGAGACGACCGTGCCTTCGAGGTGTACCGGTCGATCCACGCCCGTGAGCGTGAATCCGATTTCGTGATAGGACACGAGGTGAGAGAGCGTATGGTTTTGGCTGCGCCAATCGAAGAAGTCAGGATAAGAAAGGTCGCCGCCGATGATCTCATGGTTGTTCAGCGAGTGCGCTGCGACGAGGCGTTCCGGATGCTGGTAGGGCAAGGGGCGCAGCATGACTGCATCGATAACGCTGAAAACGGCAGTGTTAGCGCCAATGCCGAGAGCGAGGGTGACTACGACGACTGCGGTGAATCCTGGGCTCTTGCGCAACTGCCGCATGGCGTATCGAAAATCGTTAAGGATGCCGTTCATGCACGCCCCTCCGGTTGTCTGATGAAACCAGCAACTGCGGTGCCACGGTCGAACACTTGTACCTACTGAAAACGTGATGGATAAGGGGCGGTTGAGAGCCTATGACGCTACGCCCGCAGTCCTAACCGGACGATCATGTCCGGAAATGGACAAGACCTTCTTCGATCAATGGTCATCTGCTTCAGAGACGAATGCCCAAGATCCAGGGATGAAATGCCCTTTGTCCGTATTCCAATGCGACGTATCATGTCGCGAACAAGAGGGAGGAGTGGCATGGATAAGATTCCGAGCGCGCAGTTGCTTCGTGCGGCTCCGTATTTTCCAGTTGCGGATGTTGAACAGTCGGCTCGGTACTACTCGACCGTACTTGGTTTTCAGGTCGAATATTCTGCCGGCGCGCCGGTGGAGTTTGCGGTTCTGAGCCGTGATGGTCTCGCGATCATGTTGCGTCGCGTGACCGCGACCGACAAGATTTGTCCGAACGAAAAGCAAGGAGGGACGTGGGACGTCTTTTTCTGGGTACGGAATGCTCGTGAGTTGCACGCCGAACATCTTGGGAAGGGTGCCACCATTGTTTATGGGCCTGTTTTCCAACCCACGTACAAGATGGAGGAGTTTGCGGTGCGCGATGCGGATGGCTATGTGTTGGGGTTCGGCCAAGCTATCGCGGAACGCCGCGATGAATAAGAGCTGCTCGTAGTGCCGCTCGCGCATCCCGCTCAGGACGCAGCCCGTTGCCAAAAGCGCTGACGGCCGCGCCGGGTTAAGATCGATCCCCCCGCTTGGACGTGGACGACGACCTCTCCGCCCTTCTCCAATGCCGACAATGCCGAGACGATGGCGCGAAACGGGCGTTTATACGCGAAAAACATAACAGACCCGCGGCGAACGATTCTGTCGTAGATGACCTCGACGGTGGCGGGAGCCTCGCTTTCCATCAGCGCTATTCTGCACGCGCGTTCGAGATCTACACGCGAGGGCCGTGATGCAACGGGCCCCGTCAGCGAACGCAGCCGCCTTCTACCGTTGCGGTAATTACTTGACGCGGCATCCGGAGCCGGTTCACCGATGACACCGACAACGTTGGTAATGCTCGAGTCGCTCTGCGGCAAACTGCTCATTGGGGGCATTGTGCCTCAAGATGGTGAGGCCGGTGATAAGCAGGGGATAAGTGTCGACAGGGCCGGGATTAATGCAGAGGTGCGCATCACGCACACTTATGACAGATGTTATGAATGAAGTAAGTTGGTACCAGGGTGCGATTGCTTTTGGAGGGGCTTGCAGCCTACATAACAATCCCACCAGTCTTGACTAGACGCGTAGCTCCACCACAGTCGCCCCGCCGCCACCTTCGTTGAGCGGAGGTTCGGTGACCGACTCGACATGCGGATGACTCTTCAGATACTGGCGCAGAGCCTTGCGGAGGATCCCCATCCCGCTGCCATGAACGATGCGGACGCGCGGCATCCCAGCCAGGAACGCGCGATCGACAAACTTCTCCACCTCGCTGGTGGCTTCGTCAACCGTGTGCCCGATGACGTTGATCTCGCTCGGCGTCGTTGTTCCCGCCGGCTCGCTCTGCAAAGAGACCTTGATGCCGCGCGCCCGTGCTGCCTCGACCGGCGACTCGCCCGTGCGCGTCAGCACTTCGGCAATGTCTTCGCGGGCAATGCGCATCTTCATCGAGCCGATCTCGACGTCGAAGTGGTTGTCGCCGACTTTTTTCTTCACCAATGCTGCCCGACCCATCGACTTGAGCTTGACCGTGTCTCCCTCCGAGACATGCTTGACCAGTGCAGGCTGGGCGTGCGGATCGCCGCGATCCGCGCCTGTAGCGTGCGCAACAATCGCTGAATCGAATTGCTCGCGGAACTCGCGCCGCAACTTCGCAATTCGCCGTTCGGCCTCTTTCGAGACCTTCTGCGCTGCCGCGCGATCCTGCACCGCGGTGACCGCCTCGCGCGCGTGATACTCGAAGTCGCGGAAAAGAGACTCCAGTTTCTTTTCCATCTCGCGAACCTTCGCCTGCTGCTCTTTCTTACCTTCGTTTGCCAGGTGCGACTTCTCACGCGCTACCTCTTGCTCACGAGTCTTGATCTGCGCTCGCTCATCTTCCAAAGTGCGAAGCTCCGCGTGCAGGCGGTCGAGAAAGCGCGCCACATCCTGCGTCTGCGAGCCGAGCTTGCCCTGTGCCGAGGCGATAATCGCCGGGTTCAACCCGAGGCGCCGTGCGATGTTGATTCCGGCAGAAGCCCCCGGCACGCCAATCTTGAGCTCATAGGTCGGTTGCAGCGTGGATTCATCAAAGCCAACGGACGCGTTGACGACACCTGCCGTATTTGCCCCGTACACCTTGAGGGACGTGTGGTGCGTGGAAATCACCGTCATGCATCCGGCCTTGCGGAAATGCTCGGCGATGGCCACCGCCAGCGCCGCGCCCTCCTCCGGATCGGTTGCCGATCCAAGTTCGTCGAGCAGGACAAGTGAATTCGAAGTCGCGGTTCGTGAGATGAAGTCGATGTTGGTAACGTGCGCGGAAAAAGTCGAAAGATTTTGCTCGATGGACTGATAGTCGCCGATGTCGGCGAGCACGGCGTCGAAGACCGGCAGATCCGCGCGGTCAGCTGGAACCGGCATTCCAGATTGCGCCATGAGCGCAAGCAGCCCGATCGTCTTTAGCGTAACCGTCTTGCCGCCGGTGTTCGGACCGGTGATTACAAGCTGCCGCCGCTCGCCTTCGAGTTCCACGCTAATGGGTACAACGGCGGCTTTCTTAGCGCGCAGGTTCCTCTCCAGCAGCGGGTGACGCGCACGATGCAGGATCAGCGAAACATTGGTAGCGCCAGCGTCCCCGCCGGCGGTTACGACGGCGTCTCGCCGTCGCGCGTCGGCCCCCAGCGTCACCGCGACGCAGTTGTAATCCTCGGCAAACCGTGCCTTGGCGAACTGCAGCTCCAGTTCCGCCAGCACGTCGGCCGCTGCCAGAATCGCATCCGCGTTCTGTCCAATCTGCCGCGTCATTTCGAGCAGGATACGATGCACCTCGGCGAGTTCTTCGTCCAGCATGCGCACCAGTTCGTTGTTCTGCTCGATCGTTTCCAGCGGCTCAACAAAAACGGTTTGCCCGCTTGAACTCGCCCCATGTACCACACCCGGCACGCGCCGCTTCTGCTCGATCTTGACTGGAATTACAAAGCGCTCGCCGCGAATTGCGATGAGTTCATCCTGAACCGTTCCGCCCTCTGCCAGTTTGCGCAGGTGGCCGCGCAACGACTCCTGAATTTGCCGCCTTTGCTTCTCAATTTCGCGGCGAATGCGGCCGAGTTCGGGCGAAGCCCGGTCATCGAGTGTGCCGCCGGGCAGAATCTTGTTGCGAAAGGCGCGCAGGAATTCGGAAAAATCTGCGATTCGTTCCGATAGCGCACCCACCGCGGTCCACTCCGATCGCATGGCAGCCGGCGGTTGCTGCACGATCGCTCGCCATTCTGAAGCGCGATCCGCGATCAAAATAATGTCACGAATGTCGGTCGTTTCCAGGGCCGCGCCGGCGATGCGCGACTTCTCGATAAGCAGTTCAACTTCCGGCAGTCCACCAAACTCAAAACGCCCGCCAACCCTCCGATACTCGCGGATTTCCGACGTCAGCGTCTGTTGGGTTTGAATCCACTGACGATCAAGTGAAGGCCTCAAATCGGCAATGCGGCCGAGTCCGAGCGGCGAGGACGCGTACCCGGCCAGCAGTTCGCGCAAGCTCTCAAATTCCAGCAGCCGCGAACTGGTTTCGGTCACAGGGTTGGGAACAAAGGCCATGCTCTTTGATGGTACAACGACCGACTACGAGGCGGCGGAGGCGGAAAAGATCTGATCCCGGCTTCCCTTCATGCTATCCAAACGTCCATCCATCCAGAGTCTCGCTGCGCGGAGCCCTTTTCGAGCGCAGCTCACAACGGCAAGAGCGGAAAACCGAACGCTCCGCGGTGTAAGCTGGCCAGGGAAGCAAGTGAAGCCGCGGGCGTATAGGTTTGAAGGGGAGATTCAGTTGAATACGAAACGAGATTTTGTCGTGCTGGTCTTAGCGATGCTGCTGTCGGTTGTTGGTGACCAAATGACTCGGGCGCAGCAAAAAGAGACTGTCTGGAGCGCCGACGAGAAGCCGCTGGCTGAACAGATCCACGGCCTGAGATCGCTGCCTGACGACGTCCGCGCGGGGACCACGAAGGATCTCGCGCTCAGGATTCGCCAACTCCCCGCGACCGAGAACAAGTTGAGGCTCGCGTTCGGACTGGCGAATTACTCCACCGAGGGCGACTTTGGACACGCAACGCTACAGGAAGTGGCAACGACGCTGGCAGAGACGTTGAAGGAACGCCCGCTGCCATGGCCAGCGCCGGCAACTGGGGAAGGCGCGAAGGCAACGGCGGAGGGTGCGGCCCGTCAGCCTGCCGACCAGTACGTCGAACTGGCGTCTCTGGTGCGCTATGAACACGTGGAGGTATCTCTCGACAACGATCAGTATCGCGCCGCCATGGCACGGCTCGAAGCCGATGATCGCAAGCGAGAGCATGCCGACCTGTCGCTCACAGACTTGAACGGGAAGACCTGGACCCTCTCCGCTCTTCGCGGAAAAGTTGTGCTGGTCAATTTCTGGGCAACGTGGTGTCCGCCCTGCCGGAAAGAGATGCCTGATCTCGAGGCGTTATACGAACGCTTTTCGCCACAAGGGTTGGTAATTCTGGGGATCTCTGACGAGGCGGCGGCAAAAGTGGAACCATTCATTCGCGAGCGCAAGGTCACGTTTCCCGTACTCCTCGATCCCGGCCGAAAGATAAATGACGCGTTTATCGTCGAGGGCATCCCAAAGAGTTTTATCTATGATCGCGACGGAAAGTTGGTCGCGCAGTCGATCGACATGCGAACCCGGAAACAGTTTCTCGATATGCTGTCCAGCGCCGGGCTGCAATAGCGGAGTGAGGAACCACGCTTTCCTGTGAGGATCGCCCGCCAGTCTTGGCTGGGGCTGTCTGCGGGGCACTTTGCTTTCTTGCTTTTTCGTCTCCTATCCACTAGATTTCAACTTTCCTCAAGTCTGACAATCAAGATGAACGGAAATCTGCCTCAGGGAGCGGTGGGTATGAAGCGGAGATATGTAGGGCTGGCGGCGGTTGCATGTGTGGTTGCGGGTGCGGTCATGATTCTTCCCAGCTGCGGCCACGACCAGAAACTGCAGAGCATTCAAATTCAGCCTGCGACAGTGACCTTTCAGACGCCCCAGTCCGTCCCGGCCGTCCTAAAAGCTTACGGCACATATATCCATCCGCCTGCGACCAAGGACATCACGACAGAAGTGACCTGGGCGACCGACGCGCCGCAGATGCTCGTACTGACCGCGATCAGCGATGGCGAGCAGGTCGGTCCCAATGGCATTTGCGGTGTCGTTGACGTTTCTGCGACGGCACCCGAGGGTACCGGCGGCGCCGGCAATATTGTGGTTGGCTACTCTACGATGACCATCGACGGCAGCCAGCCTACTTGTCCGGGCGCCTCATCGACCGACGGTGAAGTCGTGGTCACGCCTGCCGGAACAGGAACGGGAACGGTTGTCAGCGCGCCCACGGGCATTAGTTGTCCGGGAACAGCATGTGGGGCTCTCTTCGCGCCTGGAACAGTCACGCTGAACGCGACACCCGGCCCAAGTTCGACCTTTGGGGGCTGGCAGCAATGTCCTAGCGGGAACGGTACGAGTCCGTGCACAATCACCGTGGCTGCTGGTGGATTTATCAACGTAATTGCCACCTTCACGGCGCAGTAGTGATTCGTTGGCGATTTCGCTATTCTTCGCTGAGCATCTTTCCGAGCGTGGGTTTGTGTTTCTCCGGCTTCGTATTCTTGGCGTGAACGGAGTGCGACGGTTTCGGCGATCCAACTCGCTCGCGCGCCATCTCGCGCACGACCGTGGCCGCTGAAAAGCGCTTTTTCTTCCGCTTCTTCGCCATCTCGAAGAACCCGCCGGTCCTTCAGAACTTCTGAGCATCCTCTCACATTCAGCAATCAAAAGTGCAATAATCGAAAAGTAACCTCCGGCAACATGGCTCGAGTTCGGGCGAAGCGTCGCCGAGAGCCCAACGCCGAAGGCCCAGAGCCCAACTATGGATGAGCGCGAGTTTTTCGATGAGCGGTCCGACAAGAAGCCGGCGAACCTGAATTGTCCGCACTGTCATCAGCCGGCGGAATACGAGATCCAGTGGCTGGTGCGCACGAAAAAGAAGAGTCTCCCGCCGCGGGCCGACGAGCGCGATCGCGCCAAGTTTGCCAAGGCGCAGTCCTACATGTTGCGGCGCGACGACATGATGGTCTGCAAGAACATTCGCTGCCGCAAGCGCTTTGAAATCTCGGGAGTGCAAAGCGTGGCTTTTCTCGATTAGTTCGCGGCAGTCTCGTTTGCATTCGGGCGGCAAGGAGCGCGTGATGGAGTCCTGGCTGAGGATCGCGATATTTGTCCTGATCCTCTTGTCATTCTTGCGGAGAATTTTCAAGCTGAAAGCCCAGGGCGGTGCGAAGCCTCCGACCACGGCCGGTGTTCCTCCAGCCAGGATGCGCCGTCCGCTACTAGGGAAGAAGAACGACTTCAGGGATGTTCCGCCGCCGCCCGAAAATCCTGACCTGGGTTGAGAAATTCGCAAGCCTCAAAACTTACGACGCAAGCCATCCAGCCATCTTGTCACGGCCATATCCTGGCCGAAACATTTATACTTTCCAGTTTGCTCTGCGAAGACCGGGTGCGCCCGAATTCGCAGGAATGGGAGCTGAATTGTGAAGATCCTGGTTTGCATGAAGCAAGTGCCGCAGAAGGACGCGCCGCTTAAGCTGAATGAAGCGGGCACATGGATTCGTGAAGACGTGTCCTACGAGGTCAACGAGCCCGACGCGTTTGCGCTCGAAGAGGCACTGCGGCAAAAAGAGAAGCACTCTGGCGAAGTGGTCGTGATCACGGCCGGTCCGGCGCGCGCGCAGCAGGTTCTGCGCGAAGCTCTGGCCAAGGGCGCCGATCGCGCCATTCACCTTGAAGATAACGGTTTTGTCGGACTCGACGCCTACAACACGGCCCGCGCGATCGCGGCCGCGATCAAAGACGAGAAGTTCGATCTCATCTTCACCGGCCTGCAGTCGGACGATTACGGCTTCGCGCAAACGGGTGTCATCCTCGCCGAAATTCTGGGCTGGCCGCACGCCACGATCATCATGCAGATCGAAAAAAATGAAGGCGGAATCCGCGTGAAGCGTGAGCTGGAAGCCGGATTCTTCCAGTTCGTTGACATGCCGCTGCCGGCAGTGCTGACGATTCAGTCCGGTATCAACAAGCTACGATATGCCACGCTGATCGGCATCAAGCAGGCCAAGAACAAGCCGCTGCGCAAGGTAACGATGGCCGAAGTGCAGGCGGAGCTAAGCCCCAACATGCAGACCATCGCAAAGCTTTACCTGCCAGTGAAGTCGAAGAACACGGAATTCATAGAAGGCCCACCGGGCGAAGTTGCCAAGAAGCTGGTGGAGAAGCTGAAGAACGATGTCAGAGTTTTGTAGACGATTTTTTCAAACTGGATAAGTGTGCCGTCCAATTCTGTGAGCTGTGAGCTGTGAGCTGTGAGCTGTGAGCTGTGAGCTGTGAGCTGTGAGCTAAGAACTAGCAACTAGCACCTAGTATCTGGTAACTCATATGTCCGAAAATATCCTCGTAGTAGTCGAGCAACGTGAAGGCAAGCTCAACCGCGTCTCCTGGGAGACAATCGCCGCCGGTCAGGCAATCGCCGCGCAAACGGGATGGGTGCTCGAAGCGGCAGTAGCCGGCTCGAGCGTGGGAGCAATCGCCTCCGAAGTGGCCGCCAAGAAGGTTGCGAAGGTGTACGACATCGAGTCGCCCAAGCTCGAGCCCTACACTCCTGACGCCTTCGCGCAAGCGCTCAAAGATTTTCTGGCCAAACATCCGGCGAAGCTGGTGCTTATGCCGCACACCTACCAGGTGCGCGACTTCATCCCCAAGCTCGCCACCGCGCTGAAGACAACCGCCATCAGCGACGTGATCGGCTTCAAGTACGAAGGCGGGAAGCTCGTGTTCACGCGGCAGATGTTTCAGGGCAAATTCGTCGCTGACGTGGTATTCGCGGGCACGGGAACGTGCTTTGCGACCTTCCAGAATGGCGCATTCCGGGCCGACAAAGCGGAGGCAGGCGCATCGCCTGCTCCGGTCGAGGCGGTGAGCGTCGAGGTTCCGGAGGGCGTTGTGCGAAACCGCCCGCAGGAAGTATTCAAAGAGGCGAAGCAGGCCGTCGACCTCACGCAGGCAGAGATCATCGTGTCGGTGGGTCGTGGAATCAAGGAGCAAAAGAACATCGACCTCGCCCAACAACTGGCAACGGCGCTCGGCGGAGAGATCGCGGCTTCGCGCCCGATCTGCGACAACGGGTGGCTGCCGATGGACCGCCAGATCGGCTCCTCCGGCCAGACAGTAACACCCAAGCTTTATTTGGCTCTTGGTATTTCCGGCGCAATCCAGCACATCGTCGGCATGAAGGGCTCACGCAGCATCGTTGCCATCAACAAGGATTCGGAAGCGCCAATCTTCGAAATCGCCGATTATGCGGTTGTAGGAAATCTCTTCGATATCGTGCCGCCGCTGATTGAGGAAGTGAAGAAGGCGAAGGGGTAAGGTTCGAGCCGTTAAGGGATGAAGTTCGGGTGGTTGCTCGCTCGGAGCTAGTGGCTAAGAGCTCGCAGCTCCCTACGATCCCGCCGCATAGCCACCGATCTGCGCCCTAGTCACTCGCAGATACTTGTATGGATTCACGGGGGTGTCGTTGATGCGAACTTCGTAGTGGAGGTGCGGTCCCGTCGAACGTCCACTCAGGCCGACGTAGCCGATGGTGTCGCCGCGGTGGAGGTACTGGCCGGGGGTGACGGCGAAACTGCCGAGGTGGCCGTAGCGGGTGCAGATGCCGTGGCCGTGGTCGATCATGACCGCGCGCCCATAGCCGCCCATGAATTCGGCATAGGTGACGATGCCATCGGCTGGGGCAATGACCGGCGAACCGAGAGTCGCTGAAATATCCACTCCCGAGTGGAACGCGCCTTCTCCGTTGAATGGATCGATGCGCTCGCCGAAGCTGCCGGTAATCTGGCCTTCGACCGGCCACAGATTAGGAGAGGCGTTGGCGCGAATCCAGTCGGCGGTTGTCGAATTCCGCGTCAGCCCTATGGAAATTCCGACGCTGGCGGCGCCCGTCAAAGCCGTGTCTTTCAGGGCGTATAAGGTGGTGAGCGAAGAACTCAGTTGCTCCGGTTCAATCTTGTCAGTCGAGGCGCTCACCATCTCCGGATTCGACTTCAGTCCGTAGAGCGCGGAGACTTCACGCGCCAGTGAGCCAAGCGAGGCGACCTGAATATCGCGCTCCTTAGCTACCTGTTCAAGCCGCGAATAGCGGTCCTTGAGCTGGGCGTCTTCGGTGCGGAGCTCGTTGTAATGAGAGATCTTCTGCAGCATCCGCGCATACGAACTGGCGATGCCGGTCAAGCTGAAGGCGCCAATAGCTGCGCCCGCGATCAGAATGTAGAGGTAATGAACAGGAATGGAGATTTTACGAAGCTGTCCGGCCTCGTCACGCGCCACGAAAAAGATGTAAAAGCGCTTACGCAATAGCTCCATCCAAAATTACAGATTGGCGTTCCCTTGCTTAGGAAACCCGCCGGAGCTGGAACCGTCACGCTCGGGCTCGGAATCCTGATTCCATCAGACGCATCAGGAGCGACTGAGTCATCAACTACCCTACGGAACCAGGCAGGCCGAAAACCAAATGCAGCCGCAACCGATTCAGATTGCAGCACTTGGTACGGCGAAGATGTTCATTAACGGCGAGTTAACCGTAACAAACCTGATTCCCCCTTGTCAACCGCCTACAGACTTCCGGGCAGGTTACCGATGCGCATATCCTTCCTGCCTATTTGGCCAGATTACGTTGTGTCCAAAGGGGCGGGGCGCGGCCTAAAGTCCAATGCCCGGGCGAACGGCGTGGGGTTCAGATGCCAGGGGGCGGTATAGTGATGCCATGCCGGAGAGCGAGAGAAAGCTGATCGAGCGAATCCGCCGCCAGGCGCGCCGCGGGAGCCGCAGGAAGACGGGTCAGGCGCTGGTGACCGGCATCGGAGACGACGCGGCCGTTCTCCGTTTGCCGCCCAATCATGAACTACTCGTGACGACCGACTTTTCGATTGAAAATATCCATTTCCGGAGAGACTGGCATTCGCCCGAGGTGGTCGGGTGGAGGTGCCTGACCCGCGGCCTGAGCGACATCGCCGCAATGGGCGGAGCGCCGATGGCAGCGTTTCTCTCCCTAGCAGTTGCTTCCGATGTGCCGCAAGCCTGGGTGAGCCGGTTCCTCAAGGGCTTGCTTGGTCTCGCGAGAAAGTTCGGAGTGCCCTTGGCTGGTGGAGATACAGCGGAAACTGTAGTCGGAGTACAGGCCGATATCGTGGTCGTTGGTGCTGTGCCCAGAGGGACGGCGGTCTTGCGGTCAGGCGCAAAGCCCGGAGACCGAATATTCGTGACTGGCGAATTGGGCGGCTCGGCGGCTGCGCTATGCCGGCTGCGGGATTCGCTGCCGCTGGGACGAGAGCGCGCGCGGCATTTTCGGCCGATGGCGCGCATCGGCGTCGGCCAGTGGCTGCGTGAGCACAAAATCCCCACAGCCATGATCGACATAAGCGATGGGCTCTCCACCGATCTTGGACACATCTGCAAAGAGAGCGGGGTGGGGGCCGAAATCGATGCCAGGGCGATTCCGCTTTTTGGGCGCGGCAAAAGCAGAGTTTGGCTCGATTTCGCACTGCACGGTGGCGACGACTACGAGCTGCTGTTCACATCCGGCAAGCAGGTCCCCAAGGAAATCGACGGCATTCCGATCACGTTTATCGGCGAGATCACGCGGCAAAAGGGCATGCGCCTCGTCGATGAAGCCGGGCGAAAGCGAACACTGGCGTCGAAAGGTTGGGAGCACTTTCGCGGCTAGAGGTGCCTTGGCCAGCTCCAGGCAGTGACTTTAGTGACCTGCCAGTAACGCTTGTAAATGTCTAGAGTAGCTGCATGCGGAAATGTCTCCTGGCGGCAGCGGTGTGTTTGGTGATGGCAGCTTTGGCCATGGCTCAGGCTTCGGGCTCGGATCATCCGAAAATCGACAACGACTTCGTTCATCAACAGTTCGGCGATCAATTCACCCTGCTTCCCGACGTCAGCCCCGCTTTCGGCGATCTCGATGGCGATGGTATCGAAGACGTAGTGATCGCGGCTCGCTGCAAGAATCCCATGCTCGATCAGAGCGAGCACAACTTCACGGTCATCGATCCGTACGACGCATTCTTCGGCTATGGCAATCCGGCCGTGACCACTACTTTCTCCGAGGGCGATCCGGCGCTACGCGGGCTGGTTATGCTCATCATTCACGGGGATGGCAAAGACACGTGGCGCTCGGAGAAGCCGAAGTCGAAATACGTGGTTGTCAATCTACCCTTTCGCGCTATCTATGTGCGGAAATTCAGGCTCAAGAAGAAGACCATCGATGCGCTCTACGTGGAGGAAGCCGGCAGTTTTGCTACCAGCGGGGCTGTCTTCTTTGACGGGAAGAAATTCCAGTACGTTCCGATGGGCGGAGAGATGCAATAGCCCGATCTTTTCTCCGCGTCCTTGCACGGCGCAAATAAACTCAAGCCCATTGCGGAAAGGGTCGCTCGCGATGAGTTAGAGTTAACTTTGGCCGAAAACCTTGGCAAATTGAAATTTAAGGTGTTAACGGAACGGCTCGCCGTGTGTCGAGCTGCGGCGGGCTCGCCGGCGCCATCGTGGGCGCTCGAGGGCATCTTTTTCTGTGTCGCTCGTACGTCCGACGAACTCTCGATTGTCTGTCCTGAAAGCCAGGTCAAGACGGATACACAGATCGCGGTTGAATCTGGATGGATTGCCCTCAAGCTGGAGGGCCCATTTCCGTTTTCGATGACTGGTGTGCTGTCCTCGTTTCTCCAGCCTCTGGCCGAGGCAAGAGTCCCGATCTTCGCGGTTTCGACGTTCGATACAGATTATGTGCTGGTCAAAGAACATGACCTGCCGCGAGCTCTTAGTGCGCTGCGCAGCGCCGGACATGAACTAGCGGGATAAGACTTACGAGAATGTCCTCTCACTCTTAAGTCTTGGAGGCTTATCCAGGACGAGGGAGGGTCGCCCCTTCGGCGAGCTCAGAGCAGGCTCTCGTGACTGCCGGCGAAGCGCCGGTGCTACCGTCCATTCGACTTCGTTTTCCTGCAAATCACTGGACTGAATTGGACGTTAGGCCCATGGAAATGGTGAAATAATAGTAATTACTCTAGATGCCAACAGCAGCCGTCAATTTTCGCCGCAAACTCAAAGCAATTGAGCGCAACGCCCACGGACTCTGGCAAGTCCTGAAGGCAGTCGCTTCCACCGACCACCCGCTCCTCGCGCATCTGATTCCAGTTCGCCGGTGCAATCTCGCCTGCACTTACTGCAACGAGTTCGATGACTTCTCGAAGCCAGTGCCAACCGAACTAATGTTGCACCGGGTCGACAAGCTGAAAGAGCTGGGCACCTCGGTGATCACCATTAGCGGCGGCGAGCCGCTTTTGCATCCGGATCTGGACGACATCATTCATCGCATGCACGAGCGCCGGGTGGTTTCCGGGCTCATCACCAACGGCTACCTGCTCACTGCTGACCGCATCCAGCGACTGAACCGCGCTGGCCTCGAGTGGTTGCAGATTTCCATCGATAACGTAAATCCGGACGAAGTATCAAAGAAGAGTCTGAAAGTACTCGACCGCAAGCTGCAACTGCTCGCCGAGCACGCGGAGTTTCACGTGAATATCAATTCGGTGGTAGGCGGTGGCGTAAGCAATCCACAAGACGCGCTGACGATAGGAAAGCGTTCGCTCGAACTCGGCTTCAGTTCAACGGTCGGCATCATTCACGACGGCACCGGACAACTCCAACCCCTCGGAGACGAGGAACGCCGGATCTACCATGAGATGAAGTCGCTCGAGAAGCGAAGCTTCACACGCGTCAACGCCTTTCAGGACAACATCGCGTTGGGACGTCCGAACCAATGGCGCTGCCGCGCGGGCGCGCGCTACCTTTACGTTTGCGAAGATGGCTTGGTGCACTATTGCTCGCAGCAGCGCGGCTACCCGGCCATCCCGCTGGAGAAATACACGATCCACGATTTAAGGCGCGAGTTTTATACGGAGAAATCCTGCGCTCCGCACTGCACAGTCTCGTGTGTGCACCAGGTCTCGATTCTCGATGCATGGCGCGCGCCGCAACGGGAGCAGTACCCAGTACCCGGCGCCCAGAATCCAGAAAAAGCGGCGGACAGCCTGGTGCAGATTGAGTAGGCAGTACCAGCAGTCGGTCGCCAGTACCCAGAGAAATAGATTGCAACGCCTGCCGGGTTTCCGCCCACAGTCATGTCCCTTTACGGGAGGGTTTCTACTGGGTACTGGATACAGGGTACTAGGTACTAGAAGGTTGTCGCCACCGAGAACCGGAACGTCTTCCGCGGCTCACGCAAGGTATACGGCGAGTTGAGCGTGTCGTGGGTCACGCTGTAGGTATAGACGCCAGCGCCGCTGTTCGGGAACATGCTTTGCGTGATCGCGATCGGCGGGGTCGCGCTGCTGTTCAGTCGCATTGCGTTATACGCGTAATAAATGCGGAACGGCGCGTTGATCACAGGCAACATCATTTGCAGCTCAAGTCCGGTAGACATGCGCGGCACCCAGTTGGTGCCCGGCACCGGGTGTAGATACTGCGAGATCCCCAGCGTTTGTCCCTGGACCTGGTAACTGATGTCGCAGCCGAACGCGGCTGTCAATACGGGACAACCGAAATACTGGCTAAGTAAGTTGTTGTACTGCGTCGGATTGATCTTCAGCTGCGACGTCCGCAGGATCGGATCCGTTCCAAAATCGACAAAGGGTGCGAGCGCGACCGGCCCCGCGATGGTGATGCGGTACTCCAGATTGCCATTCATCGCCAGGTCGCCACCAGGCGTCGTCAATTGCTGATAGGGAATTGGAATGTTCCAGCAATTCGCGATGCATCGGCCAGAGACCACCTGCGCGGGGTAAGCCGGGTTGGCGGGCACGAAGCTGCCGTCCGGATTGCGCAGCGAAACCGTTTGCACGCTCGGTAAATACGCGATTGGCGAAACGGTGCGGATGTCAAAGCCGCGGATATCGTTCTCACCGCCGAGGTAGGCGCGCTCGAACGGCGGTGCGACGACTCCAGCAAATCCCGTAATGAACGATGCCTGCACGTTGTAGCCGAGCGCGTTACGCCGCTTCTGCATCGGGAAGAACTGCTTGAACTGCACGATGGGCCGGAAGGTATGGACCGTCCCACCAAGCCCCGCAATCTCAGCACCGACGAACAGGCTCTTGCCATGATGCGGAGCGTAGGATGCGTCCAGCGTATTCATGGTGAAGCTGGGAACGATCTTGCTGGTAATGATGCCGTTGAGCGCGTTTGGCCCCTGAATACCGCTGAAATTCAAGTTATCGAAGAGCAGCTTTGAGGCGTCGCTGACCGCCACCAACGAAGATCTGTCAAACGAGTAGCTGATTCCGAAACGCTTGAAGGACCGCCGCAGCGGGTAGCTTACGCTGAGAGAGAATCCGGTGCTCGACTGCGAATAATTCTGCAAATTCTGCAAGAACGGCGAATTCAAAGTCTGTGACTGTCCGGTCAGGATCGCGTACTGGCGTGCCTGGTCGTAACTGATCTTACGCAGGTAGACGTTGAAGCCCGCCTGGATCGGCCGGTCGAACAGGTAGGGTTCGGTAAACCCAAACATGATGTCGCGCTGGTAATTGCCGATGCTGGCCTGGACGGAAAGCGTTTCGCCCAATCCGAGGAAGTTGTTGGTGCTGTAATTAATGCCGACAAAGGCGCCCGCCAGACCGCTTACGCCGCCCTGCAGACCGATGCTGTTTTTGCCTTTCTCATGGACCTTCAGCGTGAGGTCGACAGTGCCGTTCTTTTCGTCGAGGTGCCGCTCCGTCGCATTCGGATCGTCCGGTTTGAGTTGCTCGAAATAGCCGAGTTGGTTCAGGCGCAGCAGACTGAGTTCCCAAAGGCGTGAGTTGTAGACCTGGCCTTCTTCCAGCGCGATTTCGCGGCGGATCACTTTGTCGCGGGTCGTGGTGTTGCCGCTGAACTCGATGCGCCGGACATAGAACTGCTTGCCCTCATCAACGTCGATCATGAGGTCCACTGTCTTTTTCTCGTCGTCGAACTTCGTATCCGGAACCGAGGTGAAGTTGATGTAACCGGCCTCGCCATAGGCCTTGCGCAAATTTTCCAGTCCCTTGGCGATCTTTTCGCGGCTGAAGATGTCGCCGTCTTTGATCGGGAACAAGCTGCGCAGGGCATTGGTGTTGCGAATCGCCTTGTTGTTCTTGAACGAGATCGTCCCCAGCTTGTAGCGCGCACCTTCCTGGATAGGCATGGTGATATCGACTGATTTGCCCGCTCCAGCCTGAATCAGGGGAATGTGCAGCCCGGTGTGCCCGGTATCGTGAATCTCTGTCTTGGGATCCTCGACTAGCACCTTGAAGTAGCCCCGGTTCTGGAATTCCGCGCGCACGCGTTCGGTGTCTTCGTCGAGCTTGGTGGCGTCGTAAGTCTTGGCGAAAAGATTCTCGAGGAAGATGGAGTGCGGAACTCCGATCGGCCTGAGATTCTTCATCGCCGCCCGGAGTGTGCGGGCCTTGATGTGCGTATTGCCGCGGAACTGAATCTTGCCGACCTTTACCTTCGGCCCTTCCTTGACTACAAAGCTGATGCCAACGGCTGCCGGCGGAATCGGCCGGATTTCCGTGCGGATGGTCGCGAACTGGCGTCCGTGCTCGGCGAGGAGGTCTTTGAGTACAACCTCAGCTTTCTTGATCTTGGTGGGATCGTACTGGCTCTCCACCGACAGGCCGACCTTGCGGTCTTTAAATCGGTCCAGGACGTCGCTGGTGGATACCGCATTCAGGCCGACGTAATTGATCTCGCGGATCGTCGGGCGCTCCTTCACATAAATATGAAGGACCCATCCGCGCTCGCTCTCTTCGCGTTCGAAGCGAACGTCCTCGAAATACCCGGTGTTCCACAGCGAGTTGAAGTCGCGCTCCAGCGCTTGGACGTCGTAAACATCGCCAACCTTGGTAAAGATGCGGGCTTTGACGGTCTCAGCGGGAATGCGCCGGTTGCCATGAACCTGGATGCCGACAATCAGATCCTGCTGGCCAGTCAACGGCACGGAAAGGGCGAACAGGAGCAGTAGAGAGACCAGGCAAGTGCAGGCCGTCCGGAAGCGGGAAGCACCGCCGTTAGCGAAAAAACCGTTCCATGACCCGTTGTGTGGGCCCTTGCGGCCTGCTACCGGGGCCCCAACCTCGCGCGGTTTTCGCGGGATGGCGTGGCTGCGCGTGGCGCACACAGGGATAGCCTGATGACGGCGATGAATTGCAACTACCTCGAAAAACTAGAGTTAGGAAAACGGTAATTATACGGTAGAGAGCGGGAACCGTCCAAGCATGGGAGCGCCTTTTTCACGCCCGGTCACGCCCGAAAAGGTTCCACCTCAACACAGACGGAATAGAACGTCGCTGCGTTGCCCATGTCGGTAAGTTTTTCTGAGGTCAGCACGTTGATGTTGCGGGCGCCTTCGGCATAACGAGCCCAGTCGAGTCGAGCCGCGACAACGCCCGCGGAGACAGAACCGTTGACGGAGGCCTTGAGAACGATGTCTCCCCGCCCGTTGAAGGCGCGAACCCGGTCGCCATCGCGAATCCCGCGTGCTGTGGCATCGGCAGGATGCATTTCGAGTGTTCCGATCAGCGGCTCCATCTGACGAACTGATTCGAGATTGGCGAAGGTCGTGTTCAGGTGATTGTCCGGCTTGCGCGCGAGAAGTTCGAGCGGATAGGAGTTGGCGCCGGCTCCATGACGAGATTCTTCCGGCGGAACGAACGCCACCACGGGATCGAGGCCACGCTGCTTCAGCGCTTGGCTGTAGAACTCGGCTTTGCCGCTGGGAGTTGGAAAGTTGCCATGCGCAAATGGAAGGAAGGGATTGGAGGCACGGGCGCCCTCTCTCGTGCGGGCAGAGTCCCCGCAGCCTTGACCGTTGCCATCAAAATTTAGCCGAATGTGTTTTTCAGTCTCCAGTCGCTCCCGCGTGATTCCCTTCAGATAAGGATTCGGCGATTCGAGCGCCCGATCGATCATCGAGTCGTCAGTCTCGCGGAAGCATTCGTCTTCAAATCCCATGCGCTCCGCCAGCGCGCGAAATACATCGACATTTGACCGGCATTCCGCGAGCGGCTCCATCGCCTGATTTGAAACTTGAAGATAGTAATGTCCGTAGGCTGTTTGCAGATCTTTGTGCTCGAAAAATGTGGTGGCGGGCAGGACGATGTCGGCGTATTCGGTTGTGTCGGTAAAGAACTGCTCGTGCACCACTGTGAAGAGATCGGGGCGCATGAGGCCGCGAATGACCTCGTTGTGGTTGGGACAGACGGCTGCGGGATTCGAGTTGTAGACGAACAGCGCTTTGACCGGAGGATTGTCGAGCACATTGAGCGCGGTTGCGAGTTGCACCATGTTCACGGTGCGCGCCGGGCGGCCAAGAGATTTTTGCATCAGCTCGGGCATCTGGAGAGCCGACTTGTTGAGCTGGTAGGAGCCGCTTAGCGACATCTGCAGGCCACCGCCGACTTCTTTCCATGAGCCGATCAGGCAGGGCAGCATGGTGACTGCGCGCATGGCCATGCCACCGTATTCCGAGCGCTGAATGCCGTAATTGACGCGGATTGCGGCAGGACGCGTGGTTGCGTATTCGCGAGCTAGTTTGCGGATATCGTCGGCGGAAATGCCGGTCCAGTGCGCGACCTTTTCCGGAGTGTATTCGTGCGCGCGATCTTTTAGTTCTTCGAAGCCGTGCGTGTAGCGGGTGACGTAGTCGGCGTCGTAAAGATTCTCGGCGATGATGACGTGCATCATGCCGAGGGCTAGGGCGGAATCAGTGCCGGGATTGATGGGGAGATACCAGTCGGCGCATTTTGCGGTGCGCGTTTTATACGGATCGATGACGACGAGCTTTGCGCCGTTGCGTCGCGCCTCCTCGACAAATGGCCAGAGGTGGACATTTGTTCCGTGGATGTTTGCGCCCCAGGCAATGATGTAGCGCGAGTGGGCGAATTGCTCAGGCTCGGTGCCGAGCTTGACGCCGAGGACCGAGAGCAGGCCTTCTTCCCCGGCGCTGGAGCAGATGGTGCGGTCGAGTTGCGAGGCGCCGAGGCGGTAGAAAAAGCGGCGGTCCATCGAGCCGCCGTTTAGCGCGCCGAGCGTGCCCCCGTAGGAGTAGGGAAGAATCGCCTCAGAGCCGAACTCGGCAGCAACGTGCTTGAATCCCTTTGCGATTTCGTCGAGGGCTTCGTCCCAGGAGGTGCGGTCAAAAACCTCGCGGGCGACTCCGCCCGCGCCACACGGGCCCTTTGGGACGCCGGGCTTGCGGCGCATTGGATAGAGGACGCGGTCGGGCGAATACACGCGGTCGAGATACTTCGCGACCTTGGCGCAGAGAAATCCCCGCGTCACCGGATGCTCGGGATCGCCCTGAATGCGCGTGGCGCGCCCGTCCTCAATCGTTATGAGAACCCCACAGGCATCCGGGCAATCATGCGGGCAGGCTGCATGAACGACCGACTTCATGACTGCATTATAAGGTGTAGGGCGGTGGCGGCGAGGATGCCGCCATAACCGCCGGCCGGACGCCCGCGCTACGATCGACGGCATCGGCGAGAGAACAAGCGAGTACGCATTCCGTGACGGGCAGTGCTATGGTTAGTTCACGCCCTTTGCGCTTCCTGCCGGAGTTCTTCTATGCGTTTGATCTTCTCTGTTCTGCTCATCTTATTGGGCATCTCTGTTGCCTCTCTCGCTCAGAATTGCGGTGGAATGGCTTTGGGCATTGGCGCGTCGCTGAACGGATTTGTTCCTTTTCCTGCCGACAGCTTGTGGAACGAGAACATCGCGAGCGCGCCCGTCGATCCCAACTCCGACGCGATCATCAATTTCATCGGCGGCAGCATCGGGCTGCATCCCGATTTTGGCTCGGGCCTGTATCAAGGCCAATCCATCGGCATTCCCTACATCGTCGAGAGCGGCTCGCCGCTGGTGACGGTCAAGTACAACGCCTACGGCGACGAGAGCGATCCCGGTCCGATGCCGATTCCGGGCAACGCGCCAATCGAAGGCTATCCGAAGCCAGGCAACGGCGATCGGCATGTGCTCGTGCTCGATCGCGATAACTGCTGGCTGTATGAACTCTACGGTTCACACGAAGCGAAAAACGGAAACTGGACCGCCGGTTCGGGCGCGGTATGGTATCTGCTCGCTGACGAGACCCGGCCTTACACGTGGACTTCTGCCGATGCCGCCGGGCTTCCGATTTTTCCTGGCCTCGCGCGTTACGACGAAGTTGCTGCGGGCGCTATCAACCATGCGCTGCGCTTCACGCTCAAGTACAGCGAGGCGACGTTCACTCCGCCGGCGAGCCACTGGGCATCGAATTCGAGCAGTCCATACGCTGCGCCGATGGGGATGCGCATGCGGCTGAAGTCGAGCTTCGACATCTCAGGATTTCCACCGCAATCCAAGGTGATTCTGAGGGCGCTCCAGCAGTACGGAATGATCATGGCCGACAACGGCAGTTCGATGTACATCAGCGGCGCGCCCGACGACAACTGGAACAATGACGATCTGTCGTCGCTGAAAGGCGTGCCGGCGTCGGCGTTTGAGGTGCTGCTGATCGATCCGCTCTACACGCAGAACAATATTCCGCAAGGAGACAGTCCGGCGATCACGAGCTTCACCGCGAATCCGCCGACTGTCTCAAAAGGCTCGCCAGTCACGCTGAGCTGGAGCGTCTCGGAAGAGGAATACAACATCGTCTCTCCCCAAGTGGGAGTGGTAGCGGGGACCTCGGTGATTGTGGTGCCGCTGAAGACGACGACCTACACACTGTATTCGACTAATCAGTATGGAAGATCTACCGCGAAGGTGAAGGTGACGGTGAAGTAGCCCTCGTTCTACCGCGGATTCTTTAGTTGGGTAGGCTTGGGGTCTGCTTCGGTTGTCGTAGCTTCGCCTTTTGGCGGCGTCACACTGCCGAGGTTCAAGCCATTGCCCATGGTCGTTACGCTGCCCTCCGCGATGAGTTTTCCGAGATTTGCGACAAGAGGAGCAAGGTCCTGGAGAGTTCCGCCGGCATTGCCGATATTCAACCCGTTCCCGATAAAGACCACTTTGCGATCAAGAATAGCTTGAAGGAGTTGATGTCCAACGGACGCATTGTCTTTCGGCTCATTCAAGAACTCTACCTTGACGTCATCGCCTTCAACGATGAGGAATCCGAGGGGAACATTTTTCGAAGTCAGGCCGCCACCCGATGCGATTTTGGCATCACCGCTGACAAGCCCGAAAGTCACTGAAGAAAAGGGGATGATGGCAGTCCCACCGGCATGAATGGGCTGGCCTAGCACTGAATTCGATTTCAACTGGGAGACGAGTTTGTCGTATTCGGCGAGCGGCTTATCCACGGGTGCCTGGGCAAGGCTGAGAATTCCGAATAGCAACGGGAAAGCAAGCAAACATGCATGTTTCGATTTCATGATGAGCCTCACTTGGTGTCCGATTTAACCAGGTTGATAAGACGAGTTCCTTTTCCGCTGATCACGACAACTCCCAGAGGCTGTGCTTCACCACTCATAAAAAACAGGTTGGGTTGAGACCCGGCACTTTGTGGAGCGGGAGTTGGGGTGGACGCTCCGACCGGCATAGTGGCGGCCGCACCGCCGAATTTGAGGTCGACCATGAGGATTGGGATCAGCGTGACGGAACCAACTTTGATCGGCTCGCCTATGACAGTTTCTACTTTGAGTTCGTGCCCCAATTGCCGCGCCAGGCTGTTGACAAGGTCGGAAGTGGCTGGCGGTTGGGCAGGCTGCGCTTTCTGTTGAGGGGGCTTTTGAGCCATGACGAGACAGCCGAGCAGCAGGAAAACCAAGATTGAAGGGATGATTTTTTTGGTCAAGGAATACCTCCAAGTCTGAATTCAAAAGAAGACAGCAAGTTTCGATCCGATGCATGGCTGAAACCCGGCGAGCTGCCAACCAGGAATGGCGGTGAAGGTTTGCTGCGTTTCACTAGCTAGCCGCAGACAGCGTTGCGACCACACAATCGGGCAGCGCTGTTATCAGCCTCGACTATTCTTCATGGTCAACCTGAGAACCGCTGTGACTTGGGACACGAACGATTGTTAATTTGGATCAAAGACAAGTGCAGCTTGGCGTCTTCCATTCGTTGAATCCGCCTAGCGATAGAGCATCATGGTGGGTAGGACAAGGCTTTGACCATCGCACGATTTTCGATAAGGAGACGTGCGCGGGCGAGGGCGTCCGCGCTACACGATCACTTGAATTCCAGCACTTCCTTCTCTTTCGCCTTGCTCATCTCTTCCATCTTCTTGATTTCGTCGTCGGTCAGCTTCTGAATTTCTTCGAGCGCCTTTTTCTCGTCGTCTTCGTTGACCTTTTTGTCTTTGGCCGCTTTCTTGATGGCGTCGTTGCCGTCGCGGCGGATGTTGCGCACCGCGGTGCGGTGCTCTTCCAGAATTTTGTGCAGGTGCTTGACCATGTCTTTGCGGCGCTCTTCGGTGAGGGCGGGGACGGGCACGCGGATCATCTTGCCGTCGTTCATGGGATTGAGGCCGAGGTCGGCGGCGCGGATGGCTTTTTCGATGTTCCCCATGGCGGAAGGATCGAAGGGCTGTACCGTGATCATCTGCGGCTCGGGCGCATGCACGGTCGCGATCTGATTGAGCGGCATCTGCGAGCCGTAGTAGTCGACCGAAACCGTGTCGAGCATGTGGACGTTGGCGCGGCCGGTGCGGGTCGAGGCCATCTCGCGGCGGAAGTCTTCAACCGCTTTGTCCATGCGGGTTTTCAGTTGGACGTAAGTGTCTTTCAGCGCCGGATTTGATGCCATGGCGAGGGCCATATCATGGGCTCCGTTATTAGAATGAAACGGTAGATTATAAACCTTGCGAGTACCCAGTACCCAGTTGCCAGTACTCAGAGTCAACGCATGATTTTCTGGGTACTGACGACTGGGTACTGGGTACTTGGATCACGCGCTGACCAGCGACCCGATCTTCTCTCCCAGCACGACCTTGCGCAGGTTCCCGTGCTCGTTGAGATTGAAGACCACAATCGGGAGATTATTGTCCTTGCAGAGCGAGATGGCGGTCGAGTCCATTACTTTGAGGCCCTGCTTGAGCACGTCCATGTAGGTGATGTGGTCGAATTTCTTGGCGTCCTTCACCTTCATGGGGTCGGCGTCGTAGATGCCGTCGACTTTAGTGCCCTTCAAGATAGCGTCGGCTTTGATTTCCATGGCGCGAAGAGATGCCGCCGTGTCCGTTGAAAAATAGGGATTGCCGGTGCCGCCCGCGAAGATGACTACGCGGCCTTTTTCCAGGTGGCGGATGGCGCGGCGGCGGATGAAGGGCTCGGCCACCTGATTCATCTCGATTGCCGACTGCACTCGCGTGAATACTTTCTGCTTTTCCAGTGCGTCCTGCAGCGCCAGCGCATTGATGACCGTCGCCAGCATGCCCATGTGATCGGCCGAGACGCGGTCCATGTCCTTGGCCTGATCAGCGACGCCGCGGAAGAAGTTTCCGCCGCCTACGACAATTGCGATCTGCACGCCTAGGTTGTGGACGTCGGCAATTTCACCGGCGATGGAATGGATGTGCGGCGTATCGACGCCGAAGCCTTGGTCAGCGGCCAGGGCTTCGCCGGAGAGTTTGAGGAGAATTCGTTTGAAGATTGGAGTGGACATGAAGAAAAGCAGGTCCTTCGCTTCGCTCAGGATGACAAGCTCGAAACAGCACGACAAGTCCAACAGTATGACAACTTCAAACAGGGCATGACAACACAGGGCCTGAAACGAGGATAAATCAAAAGGGGCGCCGAAGCGCCCCTGAATTACTTGGCAGCCGGAGCCGCCTCGCCCTCATCGGGCTTGGTTGTCGTAAACGCCACCGTAGCCGTCGCCTCGCCCACCTTGAAGCGGGCGAACCGGCGCACAGAGATGTTCTCGCCCAGCTTGCCGATTTTCGCTGCGATCAGCTGCGAGATGTTGATGGTCTGGTCCTTGATGAAGGGCTGATCGAGGAGGCACACCTCTTCGTAGAACTTTTCCATCTTGCCCGCAGCGATTTTCTCTGCAATGTTCTGCGGCTTGCCGGTAGCAACCGCCTGTGCCACGGCGATGTCCTTCTCGCGCGCGAAATCTTCCGCAGTGACGTCTTCCTTGCGGACGTACTTAGGATCGCTGGCCGCAATATGCATCGCGATGTCGTGCGTCAGTTCCTTGAAGTCTTCCGTGCGCGCGACGAAGTCGCTCTCGCAGTTGACCTCAACCAGCACGCCGATCTTGCCGCCGGCGTGGATGTAGCTCGCGACCGAACCTTCGCTGGTCACGCGCGTGGCTTTCTTCGCGGCGACCGAAACGCCTTTCTTGCGCAGCAGTACAACCGCCTCTTCGAGGTCGCCTTTCGCCTCGGTCAGAGCCTGCTTGCAGTCCATCATGGGGGCTCCGGTCTTCTCGCGGAGCTCTTTTACTTGTGCAGCCGAAATATTTGCCATAGTAGTACTCATAATTAGATGTCAAAACCCTTCCAGAAAACTCGACCCGCGCAGACCTACCACGCGGGTCAGATCTTCACAGGGGCTAAAGCCCCCTCAATGAGTCATGCTTAACGCGGCCCTGAAGGGCCGCTCTTCCACAAAAAGCCTACGATCTACGAATCAACCTACGACCTGCGCGTTTCGGCGTGCATCTCGTCCACATCCTCGGCCACAGCCGATGGACGCTTCCGCGTCCCCGTACCCAGCACGTCTTCCATGCTGATTTCTTCGCCGTCCGTGCCCGTTGCAGCGGCCACGGTTTCGCCTTCTGCTGCCACTTCGCCCTCGACGCCAACCGCCGCGCCTTCGGCCGGCGCTTCCGCCACGGCCTGGATGTCGGCCATCTGCTTGTCACCCATGGCGTGCACGCCCTCGGCGATCGATTCCGAAATCTTCGACGTGAACAGGCGAATCGCGCGGAGCGCGTCGTCGTTGCCCGGAATCACATAATCCACTTCGGTGGGATCGCAGTTCGTATCGACGACCGCGACCACCGGAATGCCCAGCTTGCGTGCCTCGCGCACCGCAATCTGTTCCTTGTTCGAATCGATGACAAAAATCGCATCCGGCAACCGCGACATATTCTTAATGCCGGCCAGGTTGGCCTGGAGATGCTTGCGCTCGCGTTCGAGCTTGATGACTTCCTTCTTCGGCAGCAGCTCGTACCGGCCGTCGGTGGCCATGTCGTCGAGCTCTTTCAGCCGTTTTACCGACTTCTGCACGGTGACCCAGTTGGTTAGCAGTCCGCCGAGCCAGCGCTGGTTCACGTAGAACATGCTGCACTTGGTTGCCTCTTCGGCGATGGCGTCCTGCGCCTGGCGCTTGGTGCCCACGAAGAGAACGACTCGCCCTTCGGCCGCCAGATCCTGCACGAATTTCGACGCCTCTTTGAACATCTTCAGCGTCTTCTGCAGGTCGATGATGTAGATCCCATTGCGCTCGCCGAAGATGTACTCCTTCATGCGCGGGTTCCACCGCTTCGTTTGGTGCCCGAAGTGAACTCCCGCTTCGAGCAATTCCTTCATGGTGATGTTTGCCAAGCAACCTCCTTATGTGGTCTGCATCCGAGCACTCGTCCCGGATTGCCATTCCCGTCCACCCCAGCTCAGGGGAGGTGGGGGGATGAATTTAACTCCAAAATCGTCGTTCGTCGGCGGTCGATGGTCGTTAGCTAACGACAAAGGACCAACGACGCGCTCTAGCGCTTACTGAACTGGAAGCGCTTTCTGGCGCCCTTCTGTCCGTACTTCTTGCGCTCTTTCGCGCGGGGATCGCGGGTAACCATGCCTTCGCCCTTGAGCTTCTTGCGAAGTTCGAGGTTGAACACCATCAGCGCGCGCGTGATTCCCAGGCGCACAGCCTCAGCCTGACCGGACACGCCGCCGCCATTCACGCGAGCGAGCACGTTAAAGTTCGTGCCCGTCTCAGTCAGCGCCAAAGGCGACTTCGCGCTGATGCGCTGCGAGGGCGTCACGAAATACTCATCGAACGCCTTGCCGTTAACCTTGAAATCGCCGCTGCCCGGACGCAGATAAACGCGCGCGATCGCCGCCTTCCGCCGTCCCGTTCCGTAGTATTGTGCCGTCTCTGCCATTTTTAGCTATGAGCTATGAGCCTTGAGCTATGAGCAACCAGTGCCCAAAACAGTCCAAAGCCGTGCCCTGATACCTTTCTAAGAAATCCAAACTTGTTTGCTTACAGCTCAGAGCTCATAGCTCAGAGCTGGTTCTTACGCGAACGCCTTCGCTTCCGGTTTCTGCGCCGCGTGCGGATGCTTGTCGCCCTTATACACCTTCAGCTTGGTGAACATCTGCTTGCCGAGCTTGTTCTTCGGCAACATGCGCTCCACGGCATCCTCGATCACCAACTCCGGTTTGCGGGCCAGGCGCTTCTTGACGTCTTCCGAGCGCATGCCCCCGGGATACCCGGTGTAATGGTGATAGGTCTTTTGCTCGACCTTCATACCGGTCATCTTGACTTGCTCGGCGTTGATCACGACGACGTGATCGCCCGTATCGATGAACGGCGTATATTGCGGATTTTCTTTGCCCATCAGAATGCGGGCTATGCGCGAGGCCAGTCGTCCGAGCGGTTGCCCAGCGGCATCCACCACAAACCACTTCCGCGCAATTTCCCCTTCTTTCGGGAAATAGGTAGACATGAAACTCTCCCAAACTGAAAGAACTTGAAGATGAAGACCGCTGAGTGCCCCTGATCTTGCTAAAAGAACTATCTAAGAAAACTCGACGCAGAACGCGCGCTTAGGTGTTCCGGGCGGGCAGCCGCAGGACTTCCAAAGGAATTCAGAATAGCTGACAGAAGGCGCCATTGTCAACGAAAGGATTCAAGGCAAAGAAGTTACGAAGGGAAGAGGCCAGCCAAGAGTCGTCCGTCATCAGTTCTCAGCTGTCAGTAAGAGCGCGTTTTGAAGGGACAACTAAGAACCGAGAACTGAGAACCAAGAACTATTTTCCCACCGCCTTCAGACACTTTCCATAGAGCTCCAGGAGGTGATCGGCATACTCCTCCGGCTTGGTCGCGGCGGCGCCTCCCTGAAAGCCCACTCCGCCGCCCGTCCCGCTGGTTCTGCCATAACTGGTCGTCATGGCGATGAATTTCATCAGGTCAAGCGCGATGTCTTCGTTGCGACGATTGCCGAGAGAAAAAGCGGATGCATCCATAGAATGAGAGCTCCTTAACGAGGACTTGTGCTGGCGCGATGATAGCAGAACGGTCTCAGGCCGGGCCAAGGCCGCGGGGAGCAGCTCGTACCTTATCCCACCTCAGCGAGCCCATAACTTAGCGACCACTTCTCCCGCATCGCCCGTAGTGCGCGATCGATCTCCCCTTGCGAAATCTCCGCATTCGGCCCGGCCACCACGAACGCCGCCTCGCGTTTGGCTGCCTCCAACAACTGCCGGTCGCGAATCAGATTCGCCACGCGGAAGCTCGGAATTCCCGCCTGCTTCGTCCCGAAAAAATCGCCCGGCCCGCGCAGTTCGAGATCAAGTTCGGCAATCTTGAAGCCGTCATTATTCTGAGTCATGGCGTCCAGCCGCCGCTCGCCTTCCTCTGAGACTTTGCCGCCGTGCATAAGCACGCAATACGACTTCGCCGCTCCCCGCCCGATGCGCCCGCGAAGCTGATGCAGTTGCGCCAAACCGAACCGGTCCGCATGTTCGATGACCATCACGCTCGCATTCGGCACATCGACGCCGACTTCGATGACGGTGGTCGCAACCAGAATTTCAATCTCGCCGCGCTGAAATTCGCGCATGATGCGCTCTTTCGCATCCGGGTCAAGCCGCCCATGCAACAAACCAACATGGAGATTGGGAAAGATCTTCTCCCGCAACTCGCGATGCATCTGCTGCGCCGCCTTAAGTTCCCGCTCCTCGTTCTCTTCGATCACGGGATAGACGACATAAGCCTGATGCCCCGCGGCAATCTCGCGCCGGACAAAGTCCCAAACCTCGGCCGCCCGCTCATCTGCCACAGACTGCGTTTCGATCGGCGTTCGACCCGGCGGAAGCTCATCGAGTACCGAAACGTCCAAATCTCCATAGAGAGTCAAAGCCAGAGTTCGCGGAATCGGCGTAGCCGTCATTACCAATACATCCGGCTCGGGCGCTCCACTGTCTTTCTTCATCAGCTTCAACCGCTGCATGACTCCGAACCGATGCTGCTCATCCACAATGACCAGCCCCAGTTTCTCGAACTCCACACGATCCTGAATCAAGGCATGTGTCCCGATCACCAATTGCGCATTCCCGCGCGCGATATGCTGCCGTACCAGTCGCTTCCGGTCCTGCTCCATCGACCCGGTCAACAGCACAATTCGATAGCCGGCCTTCTCCAGAATCTGCCGCGCCGAAAAATAATGTTGTTGCGCCAGAATCTCGGTCGGCGCCATCAGCGCGACCTGATATCCATTCTCGATGGCGATGATTGCCGCCTCAAACGCTACGATCGTCTTCCCCGACCCCACATCCCCTTGCAGCAAACGCCTCATCGGATAGGGCGTCTGCATATCCTGGCCGATCTCTTTCAGCACACGCTTCTGCGCCGCCGTGGGATGAAACGGCAGAATCTTCTTGATCGCCTCGCGTGCCCGCGCATCGAGCTGAAACGCGACTCCCGTCTGCGCTTTCTGCTCGCGCCGCTTCAATTCCAGCCCAAGCTCAATAAAGAAGAGCTCGTCAAAAATCAAGCGGATGTGCGCCGGTGTGCGCGACGACTGTAGATCGGCGAAACTCTCGCCCGCTTCCGGCCAGTGCACGCGCCACAAAGCCTCGCGCGGGGAAACCAAACTCAAATGTGCCCGCACCGCCGCCGGAATCGCATCCGGCAGGTCGGGATTCAGATTCTCCAGTGCCCAGCGAATAATCCGCCGGAACCATCGTGGCGTAAGCCGGCCCTGACCGGTCGACTCATAAATCGGAACAATCCGTCCGATCTCCAGCGACGCGGCGGCTTTCTTCTCGGCTTCGTCTGCGCCGCCCTCTTCATTCGTGTCGCCAAGAATTTCGAACTGCGGCTGAATGATCTGCAGTTGCCCGTTTCGGTCCTCTTCAACCTTGCCGTAGAGCGCCACCATCTGCCCCGGCTGAAACTTCCCCTGAAGATAGGTCGCGTTGAACCACAGGCACTTCAAACGGGTTCGCCCCTGTCCAACGGTGAGTTGAAAAAGAGGCATGCGCTTTGTGCGGAACAACCCGGAATTCCTCACCTCGGCGATCACGGTCGCCATCTCGCCCGCGCGCAACTCCGCCACCGACCGCGGATTCAATCGATCCTCATATCGGAAGGGCAGATAATGCAGAAGGTCGTCGACCGTCTTGATTCCCTTGGCGCCAAGCACTTCGGCCAACCGCGGGCCAATTCCTTTGACGTACTGCACAGGGGTAGACGGTTCCAGCATCTCAAGGGGATGTTAGCAGGCCGAACCGAGGCGAGGAGCGAGCAATTCGCGAGATGAAGATAAGTTCCGAAGCGAACCGCGAGGCACCTCGCCCAACGACGCGTCGTACTCTCTCCAACTTCCTTGATGCCCTCGCCGCCGTCCTCGCCGGCAACGCCATTTATTTCCTGATCATGCCGCATCTTCCGCCAAATCTGCGCCACGCCATGTTCAAGGAAGACTGGGGTCTGGCGGTGGACTTCGGAATTTGTGCCATTCTCTTCATAGCAATAAAACTAACCTTGCGCCGCCATCTCAATTCCTAGACTCCATCGTGGGCGCCGTGTTAAGCGGTTGTGGTTTCTAAAGCTGTCATCCTGAGCGAAGTAAGGTGAGCGAAGCGAGCCGACGAGTCGAAGAGCCTGTCCCGAGCGACGCCGAGGGAACCCCTACAAGCTCATCCGCAATCCCAGCCGTCGCAAGGCGTTCTCCCCGTGCTGTAAACGCATCTTTCTACGAACGCGCCGCCGTATAATCCCCATCAATGATCACCGTTTCCAAGGAGGACTACCTCAAAGCCATCTTCGTCGCCGAGGGCGAAGGCGAAACCGTCATCTCCGCCACGCTCGCGCACTGGCTCAACGTCTCTCCACCCGCCGTGACAATGGCCGTCCGCCGCCTGAAAAAAGACGGCCTCGTCCGCGTCAACGCCGAAGGCCGCGTCAGCCTCACTGCCGCCGGACGCAAGATCGCTCGCCAGCTTACCGAGCGCCATCACCTCATCGAGCGCATGCTCAGCGAAGTCTTCGGCATGGAGTGGTACCAGGTCCACGACGAAGCCGAGCGCCTCGAACACGCAGTCTCTCCGGCCTTTGAAGCGAGGCTCGTCGCCAAGCTCGGCCGAGGCAAGCCCTGTCCGCACGGCAATCTCAGCGAACTCGAGAGCCCCGCCAGCCGCCGCAAACGCGGCCTCGTTCTTCTCTCCGCCGCCGAGCCCGGCCACTCCTATTCCGTCAGCGGAATCTACGAGCGCGACCGCAAGCTCCTCGAATTTCTCGAATCCCGCGGCATCCGCCCCGGCGGCAAAGTGTCTCTCACGGAACGCAACTACGACAAAACCATCTCCGTCCGCACAACCAAAGGCCCAATGGTCCTGGGACGTTCGGCTGCCGAAAGAATTTGGGTTTCCCGTTTGACTTCCGTATAATTAACCACAGTTAACTTCCTGGCATGTATGCCAGTTGACTGTGGGGTTCCTCTGGATCGTCCGTTTCCACAACCCGATCCCGCTGTTCCTGCAAGCGCCCACGTTTCGCTGGAAGGAGTACACAGCTCCATTCCTGTTCCGCATCACGAAGCGAGCTTTTGGCGCCAGTGGCGTGCGTTCGTCGGTCCCGCGATTCTAGTCAGTGTTGGTTACATGGACCCGGGCAACTGGGGCACCGACCTTCAGGCCGGTGCGCAGTTCAAGTACGGACTTCTCTGGGTCGTCGGCATCGCCAGCCTCATGGCGATTTTCATGCAAGTCATCTCCGCCCGCCTCGGTGTGGTCACCGGCCGCGATCTCGCCCAATGTTGCCGCGACTGGTATCCCGGTTGGACCCGCTGGCCTAACTGGATTCTGAGCGAACTCGCCATCGGCGCTTGCGATCTCGCCGAAGTCCTCGGCAGCGCTGTCGCGCTCAACTTGCTATTTCACATTCCACTGTTCTGGGCCGTGGTCATTACCGCCCTTGATGTTCTCCTGCTTCTCGCCCTGCAAGGCTTCGGCATGCGCACGATCGAAGCGGTTGTTCTGGTTCTGATCGCGACCATTTCCGTCTGCTACTTCGTCGAAATCTTCATTCTTCCCGAAACCAAGCCAGCCTTCCTCGAGATGGGCAGAGCCATGTTTCTGCCGCATCTCGGACACGTCGGAATGGTCTATATCGCCATCGGCATCATCGGCGCGACCGTCATGCCTCATAATCTCTACCTGCACTCGGCGCTCGTGCAAAGCCGTCAGCTTCAGAAGGACGATCAGTCGATCCGCCGCGCCATCCAGTTCAACACTCTCGACTCGACGGTCGCCCTCACTGTCGCATTCTTCGTGAACGCCGCGATCCTCGTCCTCGCGGCCAGCGTGTTCTTCGGCAAAGACAGCGTCACAGTCGCCGGCGGGCGCGTTGTCGCTTTCACTTCGACAAGCGACTGGATCCGCGTTGCCTACCTCACGCTCGCCCCACTGCTCGGCACCACTGTAGCCAGCACACTCTTCGCCGTCGCGCTTCTAGCCAGCGGTCAAAGCAGCACCATCACCGGCACGCTCGCCGGACAGGTCGTGATGGAAGGCTTCATGCACTGGCGCATCAAGCCCTGGGTGCGGCGCCTGATCACGCGCACGCTCGCGGTTCTGCCCGCCGTACTTATCATCGGACTCCGCGGCGACGCCAGCGTCACTGAACTTCTTACCCTCAGCCAGGTGATCCTCGCATTGCAACTGCCCTTCGCCATGTTTCCGCTGTTGCAGTTCACAGGTTCGAGCAAGCGCATGGGCCGCTGGAAAAACGGTCCTTTGTTACTGATCGCCGGCTGGGCCAGTGCTATCCTGATCACCGCCATGGACATCTATGGCCTGCCCGATTCCATCAAAGCTGCCTGGCAAGTGATTGTGGGCGGATGACAAACTCCATGTACGACAAAATTCTCGTCACTCTCGACGGAACCCGCAGCGATCGCGCCATCATCGAGCACATCAAGCAACTGGCGAAGCTCGCGCACAGCCGTCTCATTCTTCTGCACGTCGCGGACGGTTGGGCCGCTCGAACCTACGGACGCGACGCCGTCAGCCCCGAGATTTCCGAGGACACCGCCTATCTCAAGAAAGTTCGCGCTGAGTTTGAATCGGAGGGAATCGCCGCCGAGGCCGAACTCGCGTTCGGCGAGCCTGCCAGCGAAATCATCAAGTGGGTCAAGCAAAAGGGCTGCGACCTCGTAGCCATGAGCACCCACGGCCATCGCCTCCTCGCCGACATCTTTCTGGGCACGACCGTCACGCGCGTCCGTCACAGCATTACCGTCCCGGTACTCCTCCTCAAGGCAAAATAAGCCTTCGTGTCCCTTCGTGCCCTTGGTGGTTAAGAATCGAGCGGCCTGGAGGAACGCGAACCCGGGCACGTGATCTCCATCACTTACCCAATGTGACCTCAAAGGGCTAAACTAAATGGATCAGACCCGGTGAAAATAGCCCAATATCGTCGTCCACACCAGAAACCGATAAACTTTATCGATCATCCATAACTCAGGAAGGCCATCATGTCAGCGAATAGTTTTGGCGCGCGCGCCACCTTTAAAGCCGGCCACAAGGAATACGAAATCTACCGCATCGACGCCCTCGACAAGCAGGGCATCTCGACCAGGCATCTCCCTTTCTCGCTCCGCATCCTGCTCGAGAACCTCCTCCGCACCGAAGATGGACGCAACGTCACGCCGCAGGAGATCCGCGCGCTAGCCGCCTGGAACAAGAATTCCAAGCCGGAAAAAGAAATTGCCTTCACGCCCAGCCGGGTTCTTTTGCAGGATTTCACCGGCGTTCCAGCCGTCGTCGACCTCGCTGCCATGCGCGACGCCATGCGCCATCTCGGCGGCGACCCCGCGCTCATCAATCCGCTGCAGCCCGCCGAACTCGTCATTGACCACTCCGTGCAGGTCGACGAATTCGGCTCCGCCGGCGCCTTCGACATGAACGCGCTGCTCGAATTCCAGCGCAACAAAGAGCGATACGCCTTCCTCCGCTGGGGACAAACCGGCTTCCGCAACCTCGCTATCGTTCCGCCCGACACCGGCATCGTTCACCAGGTCAATCTTGAATATCTAGCCCGGGTCGTCTTCGTCAACGAAGAAGGCGGCAAGCGCACCGCCTATCCCGACACGCTCGTCGGCACCGACTCGCACACCACCATGATCAACGGCCTCGGCGTTCTCGGCTGGGGCGTCGGCGGAATCGAAGCCGAAGCTGCCATGCTCGGCCAGCCCGTCTCCATGCTCATCCCGCTCGTCGTCGGCGTAAAACTCACCGGCCGCCTCCGCGAAGGCGCAACTGCCACCGACCTCGTTCTCACCATCACGGAAATGTTGCGCAAGCACGGTGTCGTCGGCAAATTTGTTGAATACTTCGGCCCCGGCCTTCAGGATCTCCCGCTCGCCGACCGCGCCACCATCGCCAACATGGCGCCCGAATACGGTGCCACCTGCGGCATTTTCCCGATCGACAAAGAGACACTTCGTTATCTCAATCTCACCGGCCGAAGCGAAGAACAAATAGCTCTCGTCGAAGCTTACGCGCGCGAGCAAGGCCTCTTCCACGACGCCCACACGCCGTCGGCCGAATACTCCGAGCTTCTCAGCCTCGAGCTGTCCACGGTCGAGCCGAGCCTCGCCGGTCCCAAGCGTCCGCAGGATCGAGTCGTTCTCTCGAAAGCAGGCGAGTCCTTCACGCAAGCGCTGCCGTCGCTCATCAAGCCTCCAAAGCCTGGAGCAAAGCCAGTTCCTCCCGCGACAACCGCCGCGCGTTGGGAGCAGGAGGGCGGCAATCCTGCCGCTGTGGGCGTCGAAGATCCAAATGTTCACGAGCACATCGCAGCCAATGGCGCGAAATCGCTGAAGCATGGCAACGTAGTCATCGCGGCCATCACGAGTTGCACCAATACTTCGAATCCCTCAGTGCTCATCGCCGCCGGGTTGCTCGCGAAAAAAGCGGTCGAAAAAGGCCTCCAAACTCCGCCCTGGGTCAAAACCTCGCTCGCGCCCGGCTCCAAGGTCGTCAAAGACTATCTCGAGACCGCCGGCCTGATGCCCTATCTCGAGAAGCTGAAATTCCATCTCGTCGGCTACGGCTGCACGACATGCATCGGCAACTCCGGCCCGCTGCCTGCAGAAGTCTCCGCGGCTATCGAAGAGAAAAATCTCGTCGTCGCTTCGGTTCTCTCCGGCAATCGCAACTTTGAAGGCCGCATCAACTCCGAAGTTCGCGCCAACTACCTGATGTCGCCACCGCTCGTCGTTGCTTTTGCTCTCGCCGGGCGCATCGACATCGATCTCCGCAAAGAGCCCATCGGCAAAGGCAAGCACGACGAACATATCTATCTCGCCGACATCTGGCCCACACACCAGGAGATCGAACAGGCCGTCTCCAGCGCGATCAATTCGCACATGTTCCGCAAGAGTTATGCCGAGGTTTACGCCGGAGACGAGCGCTGGCGCGGTCTCCCCGTGCCCAAGGGCGAAACCTACGCCTGGGAGAAAGACTCCACCTACATCCGCCAGGCGCCGTATTTCGACGGCATGAAGATTCAGCCCTCGTCGGTCGAAGACATCAAGGGCGCGCGCGTTCTTGCCGTCCTCGGCGACAGCGTCACCACCGATCACATCTCTCCCGCAGGCTCGATCAAGAAAGACAGCCCCGCCGGAAAATATCTGATCGCGCACGGCGTGCAACCCGCCGACTTCAACTCCTACGGTTCGCGGCGAGGCAATCACGAAGTCATGGTCCGCGGGACCTTCGCCAACGTCCGCCTGCGCAACAAGATGGTGAACACCGAAGGCGGCTTCACTCGCCATCTTCCAAGCGACACTGAGATGTCGATCTTCGATGCCTCGGAGAAATATCACGCGGAAAAAACGCCGCTCGTAATTCTCGCTGGCAAGGAGTATGGCTCCGGTTCCTCGCGCGACTGGGCAGCCAAAGGTCCGCGCCTGCTCGGCGTTCGCGCGGTTATCGCTGAAAGCTACGAGCGCATTCACCGCTCGAATCTGGTGGGCATGGGCATCCTCCCGCTGCAATTCCTGCCCGGAGAAAACGTGGAGTCGCTCAAGCTGACCGGCGAAGAAATATTCGAGATCGGCGGCATTCGCGACATCATCGAAAAATTCGCCTCCGGTCGCAAAATCACCGTCACCGCAAAGCGAGCCGACGGCAAGGCCAAAGAATTCCAGGCCACAGTCCGCATCGATACCCCGCAGGAAGCTCTCTACTACGCCAACGGCGGCATCCTGCATTATGTGTTGAGGCAATTGCTCGCGGGTAAAACGGAACCGGAAACGGTCTCAGCCTAAATTTTCAAGTCCATCACAAGCAACGGGACGCCCCAGGCGTCCCGTTTTCTTGTACTCGCTGAATTTCGCAACACTTCCGATACGTCACACGCATACGTGGGACGCTCACCTATGCCGGTAATCCCTCGCGCAATCCATGGCTGATTGAGCCATCGTGCCAGCTTTGTCACCAGAACAGCCAGCGCTACACGACGGCCTTCGACAACGGACAGTGGCGAGCCGTTACCGATCAGACATTCGCGACCAATCAGAATGTACCCCTTGCCGGATCCGATCTTTATCGCTACAGCTCAGGCCATGGTTCCGTGTACTGCTCGGCCTGCCACGGTTCGCCGCACGCCGAGTATCCGACGCTGCAAGCCAACGACAACGTCTATCCGAAGAAGCTTCAGGGATACGTCGCCAAGATCACCGAGTGCAGCGTCTGCCACTCCAACGTTCCGGTCACGCCGGATCAAGGCCCACACGGCATCCATACCATCGGCCAATCATGGGTAAACGGACACGAGGATTATGCGCAGCAGAATCTCAAGGCGTGCGCGTACTGCCATGGCGCCGACTACAAGGGCACTCCGCTCTCGGAAGCCAAAGTGGCGCGCACCTTCAACACCGATGACGGCGGAAAAAAGAGCTTTCCCGCCGGGCATCAATTCAACTGCTACGACTGCCACAACGGCCCGCACGGCGGCTAGAAAGTCCGCACGCAAAGGAGAAAGCCGGCAGATTTATCGCCGGCTTTTCTTTTTTTCATAGCGATTGCTTTGGCTGAAGATCAAATTCCCGAATCAGGACGAGTTTCTTGTCCGATCACCCGAATTTCATTGACTTAAGTTTAATGCTAAGCGAACAATTTTCTTATCGCTGATGTTCTCGGATTGTTCCCGCAATGGGACGCGCGAGCAGTTCTTTGACAGCATTGCCCAGGTGGTCTGAAGCGTAAGTGATTGACTTCCTTGATTGAAGAGCGCGACGCTCAACAAGCGGCGTTCCATTTAGGAACTAAATCGATCGCTATGTAAAAAATATATGGGCGATGGGGGGAGGGGGGGGTACCCCCCAAAAAACGAGAAAGTACCCCGGTTAGACCTACATGACCTTTCCGTCCGGCGTCATGAGGTGGAACTCCCCAAGGTTCAGTTCCCTCACTCCCGACTCGATCTTGGCGCGGTCGCCGATAACCACCCAGATCAGGTTGTCGGGATGAACGATCTTTTTCGCCGCGTCGTTCACGTTTGAGAGCTGCAGCGCATTCACCTTCGCGCCGTAGGTTTCGAAGTAGTCGTCAGGCAATCCAAACTGCACGATGTCCTGCACTCCCTGCCCGAGTTGTTCGAGCGTTTCGCGTGAACCCGGAAGCTTAAGCGTCTCGTTCGCCTGAATTTTTTTCAATTCCGCATCGTCGATCTGATGATCGCCGATAATTCCGCGGAACTCCTTGTTCAACTCCTCCATCGACTCTTTCGTCTTGTCCGTCTGCACCGGAGCAATGGAAAGATAGGGACGTTGCGAACGCGCGTTGCGCAGCACGGAAAAAGTCCCGTAAGACCAGTGTTTGTCCTCGCGCAAATTCATGTTGATGCGCGCGCCGAACGTTCCGCCCAGCGCGTCGTTTGCCGCCTCGATTGCGATCTCCTGCGGATTCGCTCTCGGCGGCGCGACAATGCCAGTTACGATTACCGATTGCAGCGCGCCAGGTTTGTCAATCAGGTAGACCTGCGACTTCGACGCCATCGCAACATCGCTCACATTCTTCTTTGGAACTTCGCCGCCCTTCCAACCAGCGAGAAGTCTTTCGAGCTTCGGCTTGATCTGCTCCATCGTTGTGTCGCCGACGATGATCATCGTCGCGTTGTTCGGACGGAACCAAGTGTCGTGGAACTTCACCAGATCCGCGCGCGTCATCTTCTCGACGCTCGCCTTCGTGCCCGAACCAGTGAATGGATTTCCGTAGGGATGATTCGCTCCGTAAAGCAGCGCCGGCATCACGCGATATGCCATCATTTGCGGAGTGTTTTGCTCGCGCTCGATCGTCGAGAGCACCAGCTTCTGTTCGCGCTTCGTGTCGCTCTCGGGAAACGAAGGATTGAGAAGCACATCGGCGAAGAGATTGAGCGATGGATCGAGGTTCACGCTCAGCGCAGACAACGTGATGAACGAAAGGTCGAGGTTCGATCCCGCGTTAAGTTCCGCGCCTAAACTTTCTTCCTCATCGCTAATCTTCAGCGCGTCGCGAGTCTTCGTTCCATCCATTAGCACCTTCATCGCGAGGTTCGCGGTGCCAGGCGCAGACAGAGAATCCGAAGCATATCCAGCATCACTCACGAGCCTGAAATCCACGATCGGAGTTTCGTGCCGCTCCGCGAGAACGATCTTCAATCCATTCGAAAGCGTTGCGCGTTGCAACTTAGGCAGCTTCAGTTCAGGTGGATTTCCAGGAACTGGCGCTGAACTGCGATCGGCCCCAGTCGAAGCAGTCTTGAACTCGGGAAATGGATCGACTTCGAGGATGTAAACGCCATCCGAAAGCCAGCGATTCGCGGCCCCTTTCAGGTCTTCGGCAGTCGCTTCGCGCACGCGCTTGAGCGAGACTTTGTAAGCGTCAGGACTGCCGCGAAATACTTCGCTGATCGCGAGCTGATCGGATGTTCCGCCGAATCCGCCGATGCGTTCGATGCCGCGCAGGAACTGCGCTTCGTGTTGCGCCTTCACACGCTGCAACTCTTCCGGAGACGGACCATTCTTGAGGAATCGCGCCAGTTCCTCGTCCACTTCCTTCTCAACCTTCGCGGTGCTCTCGCCTGCTCGCACCGTCGCGCGAATGTAGAACTGGCTTCCGATCTCATGTTCGTCGGTGAACGCAACCGCTTGGGTTGCAATCTGGTCCTGATAAATCAGGCGCTTGTACAAGCGGGAAGATTTCCCCTCGCTCAGGCAATCGGCCACCATACCCAGATAATCCGCATCAGCGCTTCCATATTCCGGTGTGTTCCACACCTTGTAAATCCGCGCCTGCGGCACGCGATCCTGCACCACTTGCCGGTGCGTTCCCGTCATCTTCGCGATCCACACCTGCTGATGCGCGACAGGAGGACCAGCGGGAATATCGCCGAAGTATTTCTCCGCCTTCTCGCGCGCGGTCTTCAGGTCGATGTCGCCCGCAATCACCATCACGACATTCGACGGCCCGTAATAAGTCTTGAACCACTCCTTCACGTCGTTCATCGATGCCGCATCGAGATCCGCCATATCGCCAATGACTGTCCACGAATATGGATGCGAAGCGGGATAAGTATTCTGTGTGATCAGTTGCTCAGTCACACCATAAGGCTGATTTTCGCCCTGCCGCTTCTCGTTCTGCACGACTCCGCGCTGAAGCGTCAGCGTCTTCTCGTCGAACGCGCCGAGAAGATGTCCCATACGATCCGATTCCATCCACATCGCCAAATCGACCGCCGATGTCGGAACGTCCTCGAAGTAATTCGTGCGGTCGTTGTTGGTAGTCCCATTCAGGTCGGTCGCGCCGATCTTCTCCATGGTGTCGAGATATCGGCCTTTGGAGTGTTCGCTGCCGCCGAACATCAGATGTTCGAACAGGTGCGCGAATCCGGTCTTTCCCGGCTTCTCGTTCTTCGAGCCGACGTGATACCACATGTTGACCGCCACGATCGGAGCCTTGTGATCTTCGTGCACGATCACTGTCAGTCCGTTGTCCAGCACAAAACGCGTGTAAGGAATATCGATCTCTTTGGCCCGTGCAGCGGATTGAAGAGTGCCGGTTTGCGCAGAACCTGCGGCGATCAACGACAAGATAAGCAGAATCAGGACAACAGATTTATTCCGCATCAAGAACCCTCCATAGTGGCGAAACATGACCAGCGTGCAATGATTTGTTTGACGAGGGAAGCGTTGGTAGTCTACAACCAGCGAGGTGCCTCCGGAAGAAGCGCACAAGATTTGACAATCCAGAGACCGCAAGAGCCGCGATGATATCCTAGAAGGCGATTACCATCGCAGATTGCCGAAGCAGCGCCCAATCAGCCATGTCCGACACAAAGAACCTAGAGTCAGCTAATCCAGCCACCGAACTTCCTGAATCAACTCCAGCAACCGAACCGGAAGAGTCGTTCGGCGACATCTTCTCCGCCTACGAGAAAGAGCATGCGCGGAAGCCGGAAGCTGGGAACCAGAGCCGCGAAGCAACAGTTGTCTCCGTGAACGCCGAGGCAGTGATTCTCGATGTTGGCTTCAAGAGCGAAGGCCTATTACCGATCGCCGAAATGCGCGGTGCTGCGGTGAAGATTGGCGACAAGCTGAATGTCACGATTAAGGGCCGCGACCCGGAAGGCTATTACCAGCTCACACGCGGCAAGGTCGCCCGCGTCACGGATTGGGACTCACTGAAGAAGGCATTCGACGAGAAGGCGACCATCGTTGGAACCGTCACCGGCGTGATCAAGGGCGGATTGAGCGTCGATGTCGGCGTTCGCGCTTTTATGCCTGCTTCGCGCAGCGGAACGCACGATGCTGCTGAACTGGCCAAGCTGGTCGAGACGGAAATTCGCTGCCGCATCATCAAGCTCGACGTGGACGACGAAGATGTTGTCGTCGATCGGCGCGTCATCGCCGAAGACGAAGAGCTTGCCGCGAAGCAGCGGCGCTTCGAAGAGTTGAAGGAAGGCGATGTTGTGCGCGGCGAGGTTCGCAGCCTTACCGATTACGGTGCCTTCGTGGACATCGGCGGAGCCGATGCGCTTCTTCACGTTGCGGAGATTTCCTGGCATCGCGTGAACAAGCCATCCGACGTGCTTTCTGAAGGCCAGCGCATCGACGCCAAGATCATCCGCATCGAGCCGGAGAAGAAGCGCATTGCCATCAGCATGAAGCAACTTCAGGCGCATCCATGGGATTCGGTCGCGGAGAAGTATAAAGCCGGCGATCGCGTGCGCGGAGCAATTACTCGGGTCGCCGATTTCGGCGCGTTCGTCGAGGTCGAACCTGGAGTCGAAGGGCTCATCCACATTTCGGAAATGTCGTGGGGCAAGAAGGTTCGCCATCCAAGCGACATGGTGAAGGTCGGCGAAACGGTCGAAGCGGTCATTCTCGGAATCAAGTTCGATGAACGCCGCATGTCGCTCGGTCTCAAGCAGGCGCTTGGCGATCCATGGGTTGGCGCGACAGAGAAGTTCGCGCCTGGAACCGTGATCGAAGGACCGGTCACAAACATCACCAAGTTCGGCGCGTTCGTGCAGCTAGCCGAGGGCATCGAAGGCATGATTCACGTCAGCGAAATCAGCGCCGAGAAGCGCATCAATCATCCGCAGGATGTGCTGAAGTCAGGGCAAATAGTACAAGCGCAAATCCTCGCCATCGATCCTGAGAAGCGCATCATCCGGTTAAGCATGAAACAGCTCGTGCCAACGGGCCTCGACGAATATCTCGCTGAGCACAAGGAAGGCGACAGGGTCACAGGCCGCATCATCGACGTTTCCGGCGAGCGTTGCCGAGTCGAACTGGGACAAGGAATTCAGGCGGAGTGCCGCATCGCGAAGAAGGGAAGTGACAAGGGCCAAAAGCAGGAAGAGCACGCGGCTTCGTCGTCAGCCAAACCCGATCTTTCTTCGCTAGGTTCGATGTTGCAGGCGAAATGGAAAAGCGGTGCCACCACGAGTCAGAACAAGCCGGAAAGCCTGAGCACCGGACAGGTTCGCGAATTCCGGATCGCAAAACTCGACGCGCCAGCGAAGAAGATTGAGTTGGAACTGGCGTGATTGAGCTGTGAAACGCTGCGTGCCCTGTGGTTAGAAAGTTTCCGCGACCCGGAATCTACCTAGTCGCGTTGACCATCATAAGAGCAAACAACGCAGGCAGGTAGAAAATCGTCGCTTGAAGCAGTCGCCGCGCCGGCCCCTTGGAAGCGGCAGCAGTCGCCGGAAGTTGCGGCATCGCCATTCCCATCGAGTAGCGGAACAATATCCCACCCATCAGAATCGCCCCGACGAAATAGATCCGTCCCGTCATTCCCATCGCGACAGGCAATACGCTGACCGGAATCAATGCCGCAGAGTAAGCAAGAATCCGCCACACAGTCGATTTCCCGTTCGATTCGACCACCGGCAACATACGAATGTCGCCCTGCGCGTAATCCTCACGATACAGCCAAGCGATCGAGAGGAAATGCGGGAATTGCCAGACGAACATGATGGCGAACAAAACGACAGTATCGAGTTCGATCCGTCCGCGCACCGCGGTCCATCCCAAAGCGACGGGCATCGCTCCCGGAAAAGCGCCGACAAACGTGCAAACCGGAGAAACCTTCTTCAACGGCGTGTAAGCGGCGAGATAAACGAGCGCGGTAAGAAACACCAACAGGCCAGTCAGCAGGTTCGCGTAGATTGCGAGGTAAATCGAACCGCCCAATGTAAGCGCCAACCCGACGGCAACTGCATGAGTGAGCGACATGCGCCCGGAAGGCAACGGACGAGTAGCTGTGCGCCGCATACGCGCGTCAACACTGGTTTCGAGCACTTCATTCAGCGCGGCCGTTCCGCTCGATACGAGCGCAATCCCAAACAAGGCATGGAAAAGACCCATCGTCCACGACGATGCGCCGCTGCGATGCGCGCCGAAGAAGTACCCGCACCAAGCCGTCAGCACAATCAGCGTGGTAATGCGCGCCTTTGTTAGTTCTGCATAGTCTTGCAGGAGATTTGCCTGTCGCCGAGTAGAAATTGTCTGTTCCATGAACCCCACACCTGCGATTTTCGTCTTCCGCTTCGGGCTACGTCTCATCAGGGCGTTTGCCTCAAAGCAGTAGTCGGAAAATCATCGACCCACTCGCCAGCAAAGCGGATCGCCACCAGAACCCACGAAGGATAGCATTCCTATCGCTTCCACGGCGCAAAGTCAACAGAAATCCCTAACCGATGAAGCCTTGTATTCATGTTCGCACCAAGTTACGGTTTTTGCCAACTTGACTTGTGGACGCTAACGGCCAGTCGCAGCGCTCGAAATGGTGAACGTCTCTGGCGGATCGAAATAGCACTGATGCCACATTGCTGCATCGCTCAGGCTTCCAGCCTTCCATTTGCGGATCGTAGGCAAGGTGGCTGCGATCATGCCTCCGTCGGAAGAGTCGAAGATCAGCACCAGGCCTGCGAGGTCGGGCGATTTCGCAAGTTCGTCATAGCTTTGGTCGAGCAGCGCCTTGGCGAACTCCAGCTTCGCGCTCGCGCCCCCGCCTTTTTCGTCCTCGCGGATCTTCTGAACTGAGATGATCTTCACGCTCTTGCCGCGAAGCGGCGCCCAGTCGCCGGGAAAAGGTGCCATCTCTTCCCGGCTTACCTGAAACAAATCGGCCGCGGCTGGAGCGGCGGAAGCAACGGATTTGGGCACATCGGAAATTCCCTCCGGCATTTCCAAGCTTGTGCGCCAGATCCATCCCCGCGAGAGCCCCGAAATCCGCACGTGAACCCAGTCCGAGTTGTAGTCCAATAGCTCAAACTCATCCTGTGCATCCGCCATGAAAAGAGTCTTGCCGCTAAGACTTGCAGTCGCGACAACTGGCGTCCCCGATTTCTTCACCGCCACCAGATTCTTGGGACGCGATTGGTTCCTGACCGCGTCTTCCAAGCCAGACAGTTCGATGCGGAGATCGACGGATTTCTTGTCTGCCGGCTTTGATTCGGTGAACGACCGCGATTGCGCCGACTCCGCCGCCGTACTAGTAGAGGGCGAAAACACGTCGCTCTTGTCCGGCGCGGCGGGCAGCGGCACCGATACGATGGGAAGATCAGAGCTACCGGAAATCTTCGGCTCGGCTGCTGCGGCAGGCTTTTCCTGAGAAGCTGCCGGCGCTGGACCAGAGATCGATGACAATTGATCCGCTAGCTGGTCGAGCAGATCCGCTTCCAGTCGCCCATTCGACTTAAGCAATTGGTAGCCTGAGTGCGCAGCGCTGGTGTCTTTATACCAAGCGGTAACGTTCGCGCTCACTCGCACAACAGAGCCAGCGGACGTTTCATTCACATGGACGTTGCACTGATAGAACGCCCGCTGGTACTGAGTCAAAGGATGCTCACCCGCAAGCACGAACCCTTCGAGCGTTGGCAGATGGCCGCTGATGGCGGGTTGCAACTGCTTCAGTACCTTCTCGATCGTCTTCTTCGAGACGTGAAATGTGCGTTCGGCGGGACTCGTTTGAGCGGTGGCTTCGGGTGCACACAATGAAAGTATCGCTACAGTCGCAGCGGCCACAATCTGCAACCATCGAGGCCCCCGCATCATGGCAGGAACTCCAGTTGGTCTCTCCGAATCCAGCCATGACCGCCGGCGTGCGTCTCAACTCCGAGCCAGTAGGTGCTGATAACCACAACCAGAACTTCCGTTCCAGGGGTCAGCGTCTGGACCGTGCTCGCTGAGTGAAAAGGAGCGGACTTCAGAGGCGCCCCAGGCTTCTTCACGAGTCGTGCTACCTCGCGCCGCAACCTTACGGCACGTTGCTCAAGACTCTCATTCGGATCCGCGGCCAGGATCGCTGCCGCCGCTGATGGCTTCGACTTCGATTGTCTGAGCAACGACCTTTCCGTCGCCGACATGGATGTTGAGGACAAGTCAGCGTCATTCACTCGGCTCGAACTCTCATCCAAACTGGGCCCTGAAGGAGTGCTCAGCAGTTCGGTATTGTCGTTACCAATATCGAACTCCTTCTTGGCAATGTGCTCCTGCTTTTCCTGCAGGGCCTCTTCCGTTTCCTTCTTCACCAGTTGCATCTGCGCAAGGTGGTCCTGGATGTCTTTGTATTCGCTCGATTCAACCGAGCCGTTGGATTGATGAACCGCGTGCCGAAAGTCTTCTACATACAGCGCGTCGATGCGCAGGATCGAATTTTTGTCACCCTGCGGTTGCACAATGTAGCGCACTGCGACCGTTCCGACGTCGGTACTGTCCCTGAAGTTCCAAGGGTTGAGCGCTGCCTTCCGCACCTTGTAGAAAACCTTGCCGGGATCCTTCCAGGCTGGAAAGAGTGGGGTTGAAGTCGCGGCGATGGCACCGCTGAGGTATTCGTCTTTGGCATATTCTTTGGTCCCGCGGATAATGCCATTGCCAACCACATCCGAAACCGCGTCCGACACCTCAGCAACGGGGGCCGGGATGTTAATGATCAATCCAACCCCATATTGCGCGGAATTCTTTTCGCGAGCCAGGGAGGGAATCGCTATCGCCGAGAGAACAAGCAAGATACCAGCGGATAAAGAGCGGTGGACCGCGTGTTTAACGTGCAGAATTTTGCGTTGAGACCCGGGGGCCGTTGCCACAAACAACTCCATGAGTTCCGAGGCTAAGAGTCTGATACGGAGCGCGGATACTGTCAACTTAGACGCAGTCGGTGGTCCAAGTTGCTGAAGGACGTGAGGGGGTTGTAAACATTTTGTAGAAAAATATTAAGTTCAACTCTTGCACTTTTGATTGGCAGGGTAGTAATATCCTCCCGCTTAGAAATCGCGGTAGGACCACTCGACCGGAAAAAGTTTGCTCTACGCCGCCAACCTGCCTTGGTGCGGACCGGATTCGAGCTTGTAACAAACCTCAAATTGGTTCGTGGGGAACCGGGGGTTCAAAAACCTGAAAGTATCTGAGGAGTGCAGCATGCGTTTGTGGGCGCAGTCTCACCTCTGTCAGAAGCCGCAGCGGGCAGTCTCTGCCGTAACCGCTGCAATCGCGTTAGCTCTGTTCATTTTCAGCGCAACTCAGTCATCCTCGGCTCTCCCGGCCTTCGCCAGGAAGTACGGCCTGCGCTGCTCCGCATGCCATGAGAGCTGGCCGATGCTCAACTACTTCGGCCAGAAATTCAAAGACAACGGCTATCAGTTGATGAACGATCGCGATTCGCCGATTTGGCAGAATTCCGGTTATTGGCCCATAACACTTCGCATCACGCCTTTTTGGAGCCGAGAGAGCGTTAACAAAGTAGCGGTGGACTCTGGAGACGGGCAAGTCGAGCAACGGATAACTCAGACCGGCTTCAATATCAGCGGCCTCGATATTCTCACCGGTGGAACGCTCGAAAAGAACATTTCTTTCTTGCTTGTCCCATCGTCCGACGAAACCGGCGCCTTCCACTTCGAATCCGTCAATGTCCGCTTCGACAATCTCCTCAACAGCCCCTGGTTGAACGTCAAGGTCGGCAAGTTCGAGTTGGATAGCTTTATCTCTGAGAAGCGAACGCTGACGCTTTCCGCCAGTGGCGGGGGTTTCAACCTGTTCCACTTCATTCCGGCTGGGGATGGGAATATCTTCGGCCAGGTCGGTGACAACCAGTTGGGCGCGGAGTGGATGGGGCACTCCGCCGATGACCGTACGCGCCTCTCGGCGGCGGTTTTCAGTTCGACCGACGGCAACGTTGACCTGCAATACGGTCAGAATTCCTATACCGGCTTCTTCGCTGCCAGTCACGCTTTTGACACGGGCAAACTGGGCGTTCAGCGTATTGGCGCTTACGCCATGATTGGAGAGGCGCCCACGACGTATCTCACCTCGGGCGGCGTGCCAATTCCCGGGTCAGGAATCGGCAACAAAGACTTCGAGCGCTTTGGGTTCGAAGGACTGTTCTACCTGACCAGTCGCCTCGACTTCCAGGTATTCACCCAGCACGGGTCAGACAGTGCCTGGTTCGGTGCTTGTTACGGCGACATTATCGACGGGGCCACCGGCTGCGAGAACAACAATACGGGCGGCGGTTTGCCGGCCGGATACAGGCGCCCGACTTGGAACGGAGCGTTCGTCGAAACCCACTACGTTTGGAGTCCGCAGTTCATTATCCTGCAGCGTTCCGAATGGGTGCGGATGTCGCAGCAAGCCACCTCAGACATGCCGTCGAATCTCGGCAACATCGACAACTACGTTTTTGGCTGGCGCTACAACCCGTTCATGAACAACCGGGCGGGCTTCGCCTTGCACAACGAATACTCGTGGTTCCGGCAGCGAGGCACCTCCCCACTCACCAACACTGATTTCTCAACCAACAGCGTGATGTTTGGATTTGACTTCGACTTCTAAAACAGGAGAACAGCAATGCGGACAAAACTGATGCAGTCGACATTGTTGGCGATCGCGGCCGTTGTTCTCTTGTGCGCCGTGTCGCCTGCGCAAGTCACGGAATACCAGGAAAAAGAATGGCTGGGTTCGCCTGCCGCCACGAGCAACGTTGGAGGCAGGGAGGGTCATGCTCTCGACGGCGCGATGGACTACCGGCGCTACTGTGTGGTCTGCCACGGTCCGATAGGCGATGGCAACGGGGAGAGCGCGCAGTGGATCGATCCGAAGCCTCGCGATTTTACCCTGGGAGTCTTCAAGTGCCGTTCGACTCCCACTGGCACGCTGCCCACCGATCAGGATCTCTTCGACACGATCGGGCGCGGCATCGACCGGTCAAACATGCCACCGTGGAATCCGCTCAGCAACCAGCAGCGTGCGGACCTTGTCGCATGGATCAAGCACTTTTCGCCGCGCTGGCAGACAGAGAAAGCTGGCGCGCCAATCGTGATTCCGCCCGAGCCCGAAGTCACGGCGGAGAGAATCAAGGCTGGCCAGGATGTATTTAATCGGGTCCAGTGCTGGAAGTGTCATGGCGTTGAAGGCCGTGGCAATGGGCCTTCCGCTTCAACTTTACAAGACGACCTTGGGCGTACAATCCTGCCCTATAACTTCGCCGAGGGTGGCCGCTTCAAATGCGGTGAAACCGACAGCGATCTCTACCGGATTTTCATGACCGGGCTGGACGGCACGCCTATGCCCTCATTCGCGGACAACATCAAGCCGGATGAGGCGTGGGACCTGGTGTTCTTTTTGCGGACACTGCAACCATTTCACACCAAGGCGAAAGAACTTGCCAAAGGCTTGAACTTGAAGCCGATTAACCCGAATGCGCCACCGCCTTCTCAGTAGAGAGATTAAGAAAAGACTCAGGAGACCCCTAAATGAAGAATTGGTATAAACGCCCTCTCCCAATACTCGGTGTGATAGTAGTCGCCCTCGCCGTCGGATCCGTCATCAGTCAACGGGTAAAAGCCGCCGGTGAAGGCTCGATCACGGGCACAGTAAAGCTCAGCGGAACTGCCCCTCACATGAAGGGCATCGACATGGGAAAAGATCCTTATTGTGCTGCCCAGCACAAGGACAAGCCCGTCACGCTCGAGAATGTCATGGTGGGTTCGAACGGCGGCCTGCAGAACGTCGTGCTCTACATTTCGGAAGGCTTGAGCGGCGCCGCCGCCAGTGCCGTTTCGTCGGCTGAGCCGACCTTCGACCAAAAGGGTTGTATGTATACACCGCACGTCATCGCCGTCAATCCTGGCGAGAAATTCAAAGTGACGAGCAGCGACCAGACTGCGCACAACATACATCCCTTGCCTGCTCCCGGTACGGGTAACACTGGGTGGAACCAGTCGCAACCTCCGGGCGCTCCGCCAATCGAAAAGAGCTGGAACAATCCGGAAGTCGCAATCTCGGTGAAGTGCAACATCCATCCCTGGATGCATGGCTGGCACGTTGTTGTGAAGGGGCCCTATGCGATCACAGACGATAGCGGCAACTTCACCATCAAGAATGTGCCTCCCGGTTCCTACACCGTTACAGCGTGGCAAGAAGACCTGGGAACTCAGACCGCAAAGGTGACAGTGGCGGGTGGGCAAGCAGCGAAGGCCGACTTTACGTTTAAAGGCAAGTAGGTTAGCAGAAAGTCAATTTGTCTCGGGGGCGGTGCCTGATCGCCGTCCTTCGTGTGGGGACCTAATGGACACTGCGATTGGAGTATTTTCCGCGCGCGACCATGCCGAGGAAGCCGTTACGGAGTTACGTCAGCAGGGCGTGCCTGAGCAGTCCATCGTTTTCTTGACGCGATCGGAAAGCGAAGCCAAGACTATCTCCAAGCAATTCGGAGCGACGATCGGTGGCTTTGTGGGCGGCGCAACCGGTATGTCAGCTGGAGTTGTCGCTGCCACATTGCTGCTTCCTGGAGTGGGTGCCATTTTTGCGCTGGGATTTGGCGCGGCCGCCGTCCTCGGTCTCGCCGGAGCGGGGGCCGGTGCTGGCCTCGGCTCGTTCGCCGCGCAGGATGGCGGCTCTCCTCAGCCATCCGCGGACACAAAGGCTCAAGAAGACATCAACTTCTTTCGGGAAGTACTCAAATCGGGGCGGTCACTCATCGTGGTCCGCGCCGACTCGCCTCAGGTTGCCGCTTCAGCATGCGCCATTCTTGACCGCCTCGGCATCGGTATGCAGGGTAAGACCCCGGCAAGAATGCAAACACAGTCCCGCCAGGTTGGTGACGTCGCTGTCATCGATGTGACCGGGAGAATCACACTGGGCGAGGGCAACATCATGTTGCGTGAGGTTGTCCGCGAATTGCTCGACAAGGGAACAAAACGCATCGTCTTGAACCTCAATGACGTGCACTATATCGACAGTTCGGGGCTCGGTGAATTGGTCAAGACACATACCACCGTGCGTAACAGCGGGGGCGAACTGAAACTCGCGGGCCTGAGTATGCGCGTCCAGGACTTGCTTGAGGTCACTCGCTTGGTGACGGTATTTGATATTCACAGGAACGAAAAGGCCGCCATTCAATCCTTCGCCAAGACAGCTTGACGGAGCGAACGTGGCTCATGCGTTGACACCGAGAGTACTTTCAACTCAACCAATGTTTTCCCGTTCAAACGGGGAACCATTACCGACTTAGTAAGCAGCAACATTAAAACCAGAGGCTGATTGAACGCGAGGGCTAATGGCAAAATTCTTTGCTGTCACCATTGTTGTGATCGCGATAATCTCGGCGATTCCCATCATCCGCCATACCTGGTGGATGCCCGAGGACATCTCGACTCACGGGCGCCCGATTGACGAGCAGATGTCGGAAACGATGGCCGAGGCGGGCATTTCTTTTCTCGCTTCGCAGATTCTTCTCGCGGTGTTCGTCTGGAAGTTCGCGCGTCCGCGCCCGGGCGAAAAGATCAGGAAGTTTCCCGGCGGCGCCGTGGGCCTCGTCATCGCTGCCTTCCTGCTGGTGGGAACGGAGGTTCTGGCGCTGGGAGCCTTCGGTGCAAGGGCGTGGGCGAACATATATCTCAACCCCCCCGCGGCTAACGCCATGCCGATTCAGGTACAAGCCGGGCAGTTCGCGTTTTACTTTCGCTATCCAGGTCCAGACGGCAAGTTCGGCCCGATCCATCCCGAGCAGATCAACGAAGGCAATGCGAACTTCTTTGGTATCGATACCACGAACGACGCGGATTCCAAAGACGACATTGTTACCGCCGAGATGGCGATTCCCGTGAACAAGGAAATCCATCTCCTGATGCATTCCAAAGATGTTGGCCATTCGTTCTTTGTTCCAGAACTGCGGGTGCATCAGGATTTTGTTCCCGGCCTTGACCTTTCCGTCCATTTCACGGCCACGAAAGTCGGCCGGTACGAAATCGTCTGTACGCAATTATGCGGACTTGGCCACTACAACATGAAGGCGTACCTGAACGTGATGGCGCAAGCAGACTTCGACGAGTGGCTGAAGAAGCAAGCGGCCTTGCAATAACTGCTGTGCCTCGCCCGTGAAGCGAGGAAACCTCTTGAGGTGGGACCCAGATGCACGATATGTCAGCGCAAGCCCATGCAGCGCACGCACCGACAAGCTTCATGCGGAAGCACATTTTCAGCCTCGATCACAAGGTGATCGGCAAGCAGTACTATGGGCTGGCCTTCCTCGCGGCCATCGTCGGCATGTTTCTGTCCTGGGTTATGCGAGTGCACTTAGGATGGGGGAGCCTCGCGATTCCGGGATTACACTTTCTCTCCAAGACAGGCGCGCCCGGTGATGTAATGACGCCAGAATACTATCTGCAACTGATGACCATGCACGGCACGATCATGGTTTTCTTTGTGCTGACGACGGCGCCGTTTGCGGCATTCGGAAACTTCTTCCTGCCTATCCAGGTCGGCGCAGAAGACATGCCCTTCCCCCATTTCAACATGATGTCGTTCTGGGTCACCTTTGTTTCGTTCCTGGTAATGGTCGCATCGTTTTTTGTGCCGGATGGACCAACCTTGGCGGGATGGACCCAATATGCTCCGTTGAGCGCGGTCGGTCCTGCCGCGGGTCCGGGCCAAGGGCTCGGCGAAGTCCTATGGGCGTCGTCGATCGCTATATTTTGCGTTGGGCAGCTTTTGGGCTCGTTGAATTTCATCACCACCACGCTTGACATGCGCACCAAGGGCATGAGCTTGTGGCGCATGCCGCTCAGTGCCTGGGCGTGGTTCATCACGTCGATCATGGGTCTGACCGCCTTTGCGGTTCTGATGCCCGCCTGCATCCTGCTCGTGCTCGACCACGTCGCGGGAACCAGCTTCTTCGTTCCGTCGAACCTCGTCATCAACGACCAGATCCAGCCGCATGCGGGCGGGTCGACGCTTCTCTGGCAGCACCTGTTCTGGTTCTTCGGACATCCCGAGGTCTATATCGCCATCGTTCCGGCGATGGGTATCGTTTCGCATATCCTTCTGGCGACAATTCGCCGCCCGATGCTCAGCCATCGCGTCCTTGTTTATTCCATGTCGGGCATCGCGGTGCTCAGTTACATGGTGTATGGCCATCACATGTTTGTGAGCGGGATGAATCCGGTCTCCTCGATCGCATTCTCTTTCCCGACACTCATCATTACGATTCCGGCCACCGTCATCGTTCTTATTTGGCTGGGAAGTCTCTACGGCTCGCGGATCCGGCTTAACACGGCCTGCTTGTTTTCGCTCGGCATGATCTCGATGTTCATCACCGGCGGTGTCAGTGGCTTCTTCCTGGCGCAGCCTTCACTCGACATCATGTTGCACGCCACTTACTTTGTGGTCGGTCACTTCCACTTTGTGATGGCAGTTTCGGCGATGTTCGGCATCTTCGCCGGCACCTACTTCTGGTTCCCGAAGATGTTCGGCCGCATGATGAACGAGACGCTCGGCAAAATCCACTTCGTGCTGAGCTTTATCGGCGCGTACTGCATTTTCATGCCGTTCCATTACCTCGGCCTGGCGAGCAACGTTCGTCGCTACCAGGCGTTCACCGATGACTACCTGCAGCCGCTGATTCCGGTGCATCGGTTCATCACAGTCGCGGCTATCGCCACCGGTGCGGTCCAGTTGATCTTCCTTTACAACTTCATTCACAGCCGCTTCTGGGGAAAGCCCGCGCCTGAGAATCCGTGGCAAGCGACTTCGCTCGAGTGGTCCACAAGTTCGCCGCCGCCCTTCGATAACTTTGGTGGGAAACTGCCCGTTGTCTATCACGATCCTTATCAGTACGGCATCGAGGGCTCAACGGACGACTATGTGATGCAGACCGACCCACGCCAAATTCAGACGCAGGGTGATGAGGCGTAGTTCAGAGGAAGCCTTGGGAGTATAGAGATGGCAACGGCATTTCACCCGCCCAACAGCACGACGCGAAATATTTCTCGGCCCAATGGCGGCTCGGGAAATGGCGGCTGGCGCAACCTTGTTCCCGAAGGCGGCAATCTGCGCGCGGTGCAGGAATACGCTCCGCCGCCGGCTTCGACCGCTGTGTGGGTTTTCGTCGCCGCTGTTTGCATGACCTTTGCGGCGCTGACCAGCGCATTAGTCGTCCGAAAGGGAGGAGCTGTCGAGTGGCGTCACTTCACCCTGCCTTCAATTCTTTATCTGAATACGGCGATCCTGCTCGCCAGCAGCGTCACTCTGGAGACTTCTCGCCGCCGGATTGCAACATTTATGGGCGGACAAAATACTGCGGCTGCGAATCCGACGCGGTGGCTCTACGCAACCTTGTCCCTTGGTTTTCTGTTTCTCGCTGGCCAGTACGTGGCGTGGCGGCAACTCAGCGCGCAGGGACTGTTTCTCGCGACCAATCCAAGCAGCTCATTCTTCTATGTCTTCACTGCCATGCACGCGCTGCATCTGTCCGGCGGGCTCTACGCGATGATGCGAGTGATTCGCAAGCTTAACGGCCAGACACTGCGCCGCGTCACCATGGACGCGACCGCGCACTACTGGCACTTTATGGATGTTCTGTGGATTTACCTGCTCGTGTTGCTGTGGGCGAAACTCTGACGATTCGACAGGAGGCTCTGTGAGCCAGGCTGATCTGACAATAGGACACCATCATCCTCCGGGAATGGTGGTTGGCTTGCCGCCGTTCGTAGTGTCCGCGAAGAAGATGGCGATGTGGCTCTTTATCATCGCTGACGCCGCGACCTTCGCAGCGTGCCTTGTTGCTTATGGCTTCTTGCGCAACGGCACCGCCGCTTGGCCGCGCCCGTTTCACAGCATCACCAATGTCGCCATCATGACCTTTATCCTCCTCACCAGCAGCCTGACCATGCTGCTGGGAGTACGGGCGGCAAAGGCTGGGGACAAAGGCGGCGCATTTCGCTGGACCATCATTACGGCTGTACTTGGATTAGCTTTCGCCGCATTACACGTCCGCGAGTGGCTTAGCCTGATCGACGAAGGGATGACCATGTTCCACAACCCGTGGGGTACTGGGCTGTTTGGCGCCTCGTTCTTCAGCATTACCGGCCTCCACTTGCTGCACGTAACGGGCGGAGTCGTCGCGCTGCTCGCGGTTGGCGCCCGCTATATGGGTGGCCGCTACAACGCGGACGATCTTGAAATCACCGGGCTCTATTGGCACTTTGTCGATCTCGTCTGGATGTTTGTCGTGCCGCTTGTCTATCTCTTGAACTTGGCTCACTAGGCCCCGCGAAGGAGCAGGAAACATGGCTAATGTCGCACCCGATGTCCAACAGCACGAACCGCCGGCGAAATATACCGATCCGCTCGGCAGGTACCTCTTGATCTATGCCTGCATCCTGATTCTCGCCGCGCTACAGTTCGTGATCGCTTACTCCCACATCGACACCGAACATATGTTCGCGCGCATGTTGTTCGTTGCGATCGCCGAAGGAGGGCTCGCGCTCCTCTTCTTTATGCACCTTTGGGCTGAGAAGCGAGGATTTCTGTTGTTCGTACTCGTCTTTACCGTGTTCGTCATATTGGCGATGCAGTATGGATGGACGGATAGCAACCGGATGGAAAGAGGAGCACCGTATTCTCAAACCCAAACTGCTCCCTAACGAACCCTTGGAGATGTAGAGATGTGCTCGCTCAGCGGTTATATTCGTAGCGGATTGTTCGTGTTGTTGTTCGTGGCCCTTGCCGCCGCGATCCCCGCGTTCGGCCAGGGATGTGCGCTCTGCTATACGCAGGCTGCTTCCTCAGGGCGGCAGATGATTGAAGCGCTCCGCAGCGGAATCCTCATCCTCATTATTCCGCCCACTCTGGGTACGATTGGTGTTCTCTTCCTTTTACGGTACCGGCGCAACCAGATCCGCCGAAGCGAGGCGAATGGGCCGCGCTTAGACTGGTAGCCGTTCGCTGACCAAAAGCCCAACCGGAAAATCGCGCAGAATCTCACCAACGGCGAGTGCGCGATTTTGTCCTCCCCTGCAGCGTCGTCCAGTTCGCCAAAGGGCCAGGTTCCGAGCAATGTCTGGTAGAGAAGATAGTCGTCGTTCCGCGACGGCGCGACCGTGCCGTCGACCATCGATTTCCTGCTGCGGTTCCAATCCCGCCACTTGCCGAGGGTCAGTCGCCACAAGGCCGGCATCTCAGAGAGAACATTGATCCTCGCCCGCACGTCTTCCGATCGTTTTGAGTCGTGTGTCGAAGACGCCAGCATGGAATGCGGCCAGTGCTCCGCTCGACTTGATTGTATGCGCCGGAAGAAGTCAGATGGCGGAGAGCCTTCACGTCGTGGAAAGGAAGGTCAGAAGCTCATGAAGCTTAGTGTCCGGTGTGCGCCAGCCATCCCACGCTGGAGGCCTCGCATCTCATGGATGCGCAAATTGCCGAGTGCGAACCTGCCTCGGCTTTGCGCACCAATAATCTGAAAATGAATTGTGGATCCAGCCGTTACGCCTGGTTTCTCCGGCGAGGCGGTTCCTGCGCTGTGTACCAACGCTGCCGGAAGTTCTCTTCCTTCTTCTGCAATGATGCCAGTGATCGCCCAGGGTGCAACTGCGCGCAACAGACGAGCAGGGCGTCGATAGCTGCCACCGGTGCCACGTACGATTCATAGAAGGAGGGACTCGCCACCGAAGCTTTCCAGAAGTGATCGCAGAAGCGCGCGATCGGACTCTGCTCGCTGTCCGTGATTCCAAATGTCGGAACGCCGTTCTTCTTCGCGCAGATCACCGAATCGACAGTATCTTGCAGGCACCGGCCAAAACTGATCGCGATCAGCAGATCTTTGGGCCCGAGCAGCTGCACCGCTTGCTGCAAGTATCCAGTGGAACCAATCGGCGCCACCGCATTCAATCCCACAGCCACCAGGGCATAGGCAAACAACTGCGCCAGTGGAGCGGCGTAGTCTACACCCACCACCATCACTCGCCGCGCATTGTCGATCTTCTTCGCTACCTGCTGGACCTCTTCTGTACTGAGGCTCGAAGCCAACGCCTGCAGGTTGCGCATCTCGAGCTCAAAGCTCTGCTCGATATGGTCAGAGACGTTCCGGTTCTCGCGAGCTGCAGACTTCATCTGCGCATACGGCGTAATCCGTGCGAGAAAATGTGCCCGCAAGTCCGCGGCAAAATCCGCGTATCGCTTATATCCAAGCGCCTGAACCGTGCGCACGATGGTCGCCGTGTCTACGTGACAATGCCTCGCCAGAGCTCGCGAAGACAGGAAATACGCATCCTCGGGATGTTCCAGGATATTCCGCACCAGATCGCGGCGCCGCGCCCCAAGGCGCTCTTCCGCCTCAACGAACCTCGCTTCAAGCGGAGTCACACCCGCCCTTGGGGGGTCCAGTTTCGACCCGGCGTGGCGAGCATCCTTAATCGCCTGTGTCATGGTGTTGGACGGATTCACGACTGTTATCTCCTGAAGCGCGGCGGTCTCGGATCACAAAGTGCGAATAGGCATTTTAGGGCATGCGGCTTCGGACATTCGCAAGCGAGGATAGCAATGTCGCTTGAGTGTGCATCATGTGATGACATTCATTGACATTATGCACCATATGATGTAGTTGTATTCCTGTAATTCTGTGTCCACGAACGCGCTCAATTAGGCGTGAATAGTCCCGGTTCAGCTTTCCCCGAGAGGAGTTCCCATGAACGTCAGCCGAAAGTCCTTCATGAAGGCCGTCGCCGGCACATTCGCCGGTGCCGCGCTCTGCGATTTTTCTTTTCCATCTCTGGCCATTGCGCAGGAGAAGTCCCATGTTCCTGCCAAGTCCACCCGCATTCGCGACATCGATATCTACCCGTTCAACCTGCCCGTGAAGGAAACCATCAAGATCGCAATAGGGACGGATATTGCCTCCGACAGCGTGCTCGTACGGTTGCGAACGGAGGATGGTGTCGTCGGCTATGGGGAAGCCTCGCCTTACTCGCCGGTCACCGCCGAGACGCAACAATCCGACGTTGCCATCGGAAAGAGTCTTGCAGCCTTCGTGAAAGGGAAAGATGCCTTCTCAATTGCCCGAATCGTGGCGGAGATGGAAGCTTTCACTCCCGGTAATGGCAGCATCAAAGCCGCTCTCGAAACTGCTCTTTGGGACATCTGCGGCAAAGTGGCTGATCAGCCAACCTGCAATCTGCTTGGCTGCTACCGCGACTCTTTCGAATCGGACATGACCGTCGGAATCGATACACCGCAGGTGATGGCTGAGAAAGCCCGCGGCATTGTGCAGCATGGATTCCGCAATATAAAGGTCAAAGTGGGAGACAATCCCGCGCTCGACATCGAGCGAATTCGCGCCGTGCGCGCCGCGATTGGCCCGGACATCAAGTTCCGAATTGACGCCAACCAGGGCTGGTCACCCGCCGATTGCGTCCACGTCCTGCGTGCCGTCGCCGATGTTGGCCTGCAATTCTGCGAGCAGCCAGTCGTCTATTGGGATTGGGCCGGACTCCGCTTCATTCGCGAGAATGTCAGCACGCCGATTATGGTTGACGAGTCCGTTCACGTATCTCACGATGCCATCGTCGGCATTCGCGAGAATGCCATGGACGCCATCAACATCAAACTGATGAAGTGCGGCGGCATCCTCCAGGCCACTCGCATCGCGCAGGTTGCCGATGCGGCCAACCTCAAGTGCATGCTGGGATGCATGGACGAAACGCGTCTCGGACTGACTGCCGCGGCCCACGTTGTTGCCTCGCAAAAGAATATAGAGTTTGCGGATCTTGACGCGTTCCTCTTCCACGCTGTCGATCCGGTCATCGGCGGCATGGAAATACGCCAGGGCACGATTCACATGCCAACAGGACCGGGACTCGGATTGGACCTCGACCCGGCATTCCTGGCGAAGCTGCACGCTGCGTAACAAAAAGTCGCACAGATAAAACTCGGAGGCATCATGGCAAAGCGCATATTGCTCTTATGTCTGGTTGTTGGAATTTTTCCGGTTGGGATTGCGCAATCGCAAAGTGCATCGGACAAGACTGTACCGATTAAGATCTATTTCAACCAGCATGTCAGGATGCGGGATGGTGTCGAACTTTCCGCGGACGTCTACCGACCAGACTCTCCCGGCAAGTTCGATTGCATTCTGAACCGCACTCCATATTTGAAGAGCAGCGAATTAACGTTCACCTTTGGCCGTTATTTCTCCAGCCACGGCTATGCTTTTGTCGGCATGGACGTTCGCGGACGCGGCGATTCCCCCGGCGAGTTTGTTCCTTATCGCTCTGAAGGAAAAGATGGCTACGACGCGATCGAGTGGTGCGCCGCGCAACCCTGGTCGACAGGTCGTGTCGGCACTATCGGCGGCTCCTACAACGGCAAGACGCAATGGCTAACCGCCATCGAGCAGCCGCCTCATCTGACAACGATGATCGCGCTCGTCAGCCCCTCTGATCCATTTGTCGAATTTCCCACCGGCGAACAAATCCCGCTCAATGAAAGTTGGTACTTCCTGACGTCGGGTCACGTCCTGCAAAACGAAGACGGCGTCGAGTGGTCATCGGTCTTCGAGCACTTGCCGCTCGTGACCATGGACGAGGCTTCCGGCCGCATCATGCCTGCCTGGCGCGAACTGTTCAACCATACCCACCTCGACGAATATTGGGAGGCCGAACGCTACCAGACCAAATTCGACCGCGTGCAGGTTCCGGTGTTCCACATCTCGGGCTGGTACGACGACGAACAGATTGGCACGCCGCTGAACTTCATCGGAATGACTACGCATGGCGCGCCGGCTGTCCGCAATTCTCAAAAGTTGTTGATGGGGGCATGGCCGCATGCCGTCAATTCGAGGTCAAAACTGGGCGATGTCGACTTCGGCCCAACCGATGTCATCGATCTCAACGGCACCATGTTGCGCTGGTTCGATGCCTGGTTGAAGGGAATCGACAACGGAGTGAAGGCCGAGCCGCCGGTCCGGATCTTCGTGATGGGCTCAAACCAGTGGGTCGACGAGCGCGAGTGGCCGATTGCGCGCACTCAGTTCACGGATTTCTATCTGCACAGTCGCACGGGAGCGAATTCACTACACGGAGATGGCACTCTTTCGACAGCCAAGCCGGCAACCGAGAAGACGGATTCGTATACCTACGATCCGAAGGATCCGGTTCCATTCATCACGGAGCCTTCATTTGCGCAGATCGGCGGCCCAGATGACTATCGGCCAATCGAGCGCCGCGACGACGTGTTGGTCTACACCGGCGACCCGGTTACAAGCGACATTGAGGTTTGCGGCCCGATCAAGGTAACCCTCTACGCGGCGACCACAGCGACTGACACCGATTTCACCGCGAAACTGATTGACGTTTGGCCGAACGGCTATGCCGAGCGGCTTTCTGATGGCATCGTGCGGGCACGTTTCCGAAAGGGAATGGAAAAGGAAGAACTGGTTCAGCCGGGCACGATCAATGAGTACAGGATCGATGCCTGGAACACCTGCCAGATGTTCCAGCCCGGGCATCGCATCCGCTTGGAAATTTCATCTTCCGCGTTTCCGAAGTATCCGCGGAATCTGAACACCGGTGGTCCGCTGGGCCAGGAAAGCAAAATGCAAACTGCGCAACAGGCCATTTACCATGACGCGCAGCACCCGTCGCATGTGACCTTGCCCATCGTTCCAAACAAGTAGTCCAAGCGTTGGCACAGCAGGCGGCGGTTACTTAGCCGCCTGCGTGCCCTTTTGCGCCAGGGGGAAGAACTCCAAATCCTGATAGTCAAAACTGAAGTCGGTCAGCGGCGAGACCGGTGCCATCTTGAACCGTTCAATCGTGCCGTCTGCCTTCAGCGAGAAAGTCACGAATGCATCCGCGATGATGCGATCCCGCCAGTGCGTCTTGAACGTGTCGTACTGCCAGTGATCCAGTTCGCCAACCATGGCCGGCGTGTGATCAAAGCTGATCACCAGGCCGCCGTTTTCCATGCGAATTGTCGCCGTGCCGTACCAGGCGTCTTTATAGGTTCCTGCATACTTCTCCAACGCAAGCGAAGCCTTGGACGCGGCGTTTCGGTCAGCGTTCTGGTTCTTTTCGATCTCCGCTGCCTGCTTCAGTTGGCCGTCCTTTGCCGTCTTGAACGCAGCAATCCAGTCCGTCGACGGCAGCTGAAAATAATGATCCAGCACGTGGTACATGATCGAATCAAACGCGCCGCCCTGCTCCGCATTCGTCAGGATCACGATGCCGAGATTCGAATCCGGCACCAGCATCACGCGGGAAACCATTCCCGCGACGCCCCCGGTGTGGCCGACAAGTGTGTGTCCGTGATAATCGCGAAGTCCCCAGCCCAAGGCATAATCTGCAAAATTTGGTTTCAGAGCCGCCAGTGGTGCTGGCATTTCCCCAATGGGAAGGATGGTCTGCGCCGCCCACATCTCGCGCGACCGCGCCTCGCTGAACAATCGCTTATCGCTGTCAAGAAGCTTTCCGCGATTTAACTGCAGCAGCACCCACTTCGCCATCTCAACCGCTGACGAGTTGATCGATCCAGCAGGCCCGGCATTGTCGAGACTTACGAATGGAATTGCCTGCAACTTGCCGTCCACAATGGAATGAGGATAAGCAAAATCGTCGCCGGGCTTGAACTCCGTGTTGCTGACGTTGGAGGTCGTCATGCCAAGGGGTTTGAAAACACGTTGCCGCACGAAATCGTCCCACGTGGTCCCGGTCACAGCCGGGATAATCTGTCCGGCCGTCATATAAAGAAGATTGTCGTAGGCAAACCGGCTGCGAAAACTCGATGCCGGCTTCATGAATCGCAGTTGGTGAATGATCTCGGCCCGCGTGTAGGTCGAATGCGGCCAGAACAGCAAATCGCCCTCTCCCAGCCCCATCCCGCTGCGATGCGTGAGCAAATCGCGGATCGTCATCTCGTGCGAGACGTACGGGTCATACATCTGGAACTCAGGTAGCCGCTGGTAGACAGGATCGTCCCACGAAATCTTGCCTTCATCGACCAGCATCGCGAGGCAGGCCGTCGTGAATGCCTTAGTATTCGACCCGATCGCGAACAAAGTGTTCTCGTCGACAGGCGTCTTCTCGCCGAATATCCGCACGCCGTAGCCTTTAGCCGCTAGCAGCTTGCCGTCCTTAACGATGGCCACCGAAAGCCCGGGCACATCAAAAGTCTGCATCGACCGCGCAACCCACGCGTCCAGATCCGCAGGCGGGGCCGTTTGTGCCAACGCTACAGAGCCGCACACCACGACCACGACGACCAGGAACAAACGAGCGAATTTCATGGGGACACTCCCAACGTGACCTGTAAGAACAAGTCTGAGTTCAACGATTAGGGCCTTGGTTTGAAGCCGCGCTAGTACTGCAGGCCCCAGTGCAGCAGGTTCCAGTAGATTGCGAACCAGCTGTAGCCGATCGCGGCCATCAGTACAAGCGTGTCGCCGATCTTGCTGCAGATCCCCCGCTCCGGCGAACGCCAGGACACGAGCGTATTCCACAAGACGGCGAGCGTGCCAATCACACCGATCCAGCCCACCAGTTGTAGCAGATGTAGCCAGATGTCCATCCGCGAGCTGAACAATGAAAAGAACTTCTCGACCAGAGAAACGATCGTCACAAATACGATGACGAAGATGAGGTCGATCGCGCACGCGAGTCGCGTCCACAGGCGCAGCTTCTTCTGCTGGTGGGTAAGGTTCAGCGGTTTGCCATAGTGCCGCCGTACGAAATATCCGATTGGCCAGAGAATCAGCGTGATCAGGAATATCCCCAGCGACGTACAGATCAGAAACAAATTGAACGGGCTGGAGTCATACCAGGAAGCGCGCTGGAAAACCATGAACGGATAGTCGATGACCGCGATCAGCCGCCCGGTGTCGTCGCGCTTGAAGCCGAGCAGACTCTGGCCGTTGATGTCGCGGAACATGAGCGGGCCAATTTCACGGAAGTGCTTCGGCTGGCCATTCAGGTCTTTAAGTTCATTCGCGATGATGGTGTTGTCCGTCGCATTCGGCGAGATCTTCAATTGCTGAATCGGCGTAAGAACCGCCAGAAAGTTGCTGTCCATGCGGCGGCTGACGATGTAATGTCCCGAGACGCTAGCTGCGTCCTCCTTGGCATTCGCTACCACGGTTCCGGCTGGCGGTTCATACGGGAAGTAGCGGTCAAGAAACGCATGCCACAGCGCATCGCGGGGACTGATTTCTGCCTTGCCCCGGCTGTTGTAAGAAACAAAGAAGCCTACCCCGGTGTCGGGCATCAGGTGCAAGTCGCTATGGAAATAGAGCGTGTCGCCGCCATGTCCGAAAATGCGATGGCCATTGCGTGTCTCTTCATAAAAGCCAAGGCACATGGCGTTCATCGACGGCAGGTTTGCGAACTGGCGCGAATGCATCAACTGCGCCGTCTCCGGTTTCAGAATCTGCACGTTTTCATACTTGCCATCCTGCAGGTGCGCCAGCATGAAATGCGAGATATCCATCGCAGTCATCGATGAGCTGCCCGCCGGTGCCGGTTCGACCAGTTCGAAGTCTTTGGCCGGTTCCGAGCCGGCTTCGTAGCCACATGACATCATCGGCTTGATATTGGCGGGCAAGGGCTGCCGGAAAGTCGAATGCTGCATCCCCAGCGGGTTCAGAATGTGCCGGTCAATGTAGTCAAAGAAATCCTCTCCTGAAACCCTCTGCACAATGTACCCGGCGACCGTCGTTGCGTAGTTCGAATACGCGGGAGTGACACCCGGGGGAAAAATGCGTGCCGGGACGTGCGCCTTGACATAGTCGCCGATCGGAACGAGATCACTCGTGCTCCCCACCCACATGTCTTTGACGGTTTCCTCGAAGCCCGAGGTGTGGGTCATTATGTTCCGAAGCGTGATCGGCTTGCCGTACGCGGGCGGAATCTTGAAGTCGAGATATTCGTTGACATCGCGGTCCAGGTCCAGCTTGCCTTGCTCGACCAGTTGCATCACGGCCGTCCATGTAAAGAGCTTCGAAACCGAACCGGGACGAAATAGCGTGCCATCCGGCAGCACTGGCGTTTTCTTGTCAGAGCAGGCATAGCCATAGCCCTTGGTGAACAGCACCTTGCCATCTTTAATGACGAGCACGACCGCGCCGGTAATGTCCTCGCGCGCCAGTTGCCCGGGCATGACGCCGTCGAGAAATGCCGACACGTCCCCCGCCGTCATCTCGGGGGCGGTCGTTTTTTGGGCAGGTTCCGGCGTTCCGGTTGCTCCCTTAGCGGGTGGAGTCGCGGGAGCGGGGGCTTGCGCCCACAATCCCGCGCAAAGCGCCATCATCAAGACTAAAAGCCCGACACAATAAACGACTTGAGGTTCTCGTTCCTTAAGAATAGAAACAGTCCAATTTGAAATCATGACGTTCTCCTGAAACCCTCGGTTCACTTTCTATATCGACTTCCAAAAGCCTGGGCGGCTTACGAGTTCCCGATCCTGACTGCGTCTGGGTTCTGTTCTTCTCTTCCTACGAGGCCTCTCGCTCGGAACATACTTCTCCTGAAGGCCGGTGCATTTCCGGCCTCCGGGCGAAGCATACTCCATCCGACCTCAGAAATTAACCTTCAATGCAAACTGAATAATTCTGGGGTTTCCAGCCGTTGCAGTGATCTGGCCAAATGCCGGGCTGGCGAAATTGTTGTCAGGATCCATGAAATTGGGATGATTAAAGGCATTGAAGAATTCCGAGTGGAATTCTACGTTCATGCGCTCGCGAATCGGGAAGAGCTTGATTAGCGACAGGTCGGTATTGACCTGATTGGGGCCATGCAAAATTCCCATCCGGCTGTTGCCGAAGCCCGTCGCTACGCCGTCATCGCCTACAACCGGTTGGGGCAGCATGCAATCCTGGTTAATCCAATTGTTGAGCCGGCTGGTGGTGGAACCACTGGTTTCAAGTTTGCATCCGGGCGCGATTTCGGCGAAATCGTAAATCGTGCCATAAACACTGGCGCTGTCATAATTAATGAGCGGCAACCGGTGCCCCGATTGGATTGTGCTGACGCCTGCCAATTTCCAGTTCCCTAAAACCTGCCCAACCAATGAATGACGATTTGCGGGGCTGGGGAATTCATATACGGCACTAACTACGAGCCGATGTGGCCGCACAAAATCATCCGGGCCGTAATCGAAGTGCGGATCGTGATTGTCACCCAGGATGATGCCGCCGTTTGTACTGGTAGTACTGCCCCAAACGTTGGCCAGATCCCGAGCGAAGGTGTATGAGGCGAGAAATTGGATTCCGTGACTGAATCGCTTGCTGAGACTTACTTCAAGCGAGTTGTACCATGCATAGCCGCTGGCCGACTCAATCTCAAACATCTGGCTGGAAGAGAACCCCTGATAAGGCACTCGCAACGGGACGTTTGCCAGCGTGTTGGTGGTCTCGCCCCGAATTGGATTCGTGTCACTGGCTAGGTTGGCTTGGTTGAGGTCACGAAAAACAATCATGTGCGTTCCGCGCATTCCGGAGTAGCCAACCTCCAGCGCGAAATCCTTCGCGAGTTGCGCTTGCAAGCTCATACTGTATCGCTGGAAGATTGGCGCTCGGATGTTCGGATCGATTACTACTGGCGAAAGGTTCGTACCGGGGTCTCCCGATTCCGGGTCGGGCGCTGCATAGGGAACAAATTGGGGGAAGGCTCCCGGATCGGGAGGGAAGGGATTATCAATGCCTTGTGTAAAGTTTGGAGCGACCTCTCGGATCAATCCAAAAGGCTGGTTGGCAACTTGTTGCAGGTACATCTGTCCTGTGGATCGTTGATGGTATATCCCATACCCGCCCCTCAAAACCAGCCGGTTTGTCCATGGCAAGCTCCACGCGAAACCGATGCGCGGGTTGATCGTGTTTTGAGCAGTTCCCTTAATGCCCAGGTTGTTGCCGCTGCTTACCACTCCCGATGGCAGCGATCCGGGGAAGTTATCTGAAACCACGATTCCCGCTAGACTGCCTCCTTCTGCTGCTGTCGGCGGATTAGGGTCGAGAAGAGTGGGATCGATGGTCGAGTTACGTCCATTGAGTTCGCCGATGTCACCCAGCCGCTCGAAGCGGAAACCGAGATTGAGGGTGAGACGCGGCGTGATCTTAAAGTCGTCCTGCACAAAGAAATTCACGTCTCGGGCTCGCCAGTTTCGTGCCGTGAGGCCCGCCAGATCCTCGGTCAAGTATGGATTAAGTGGCGCTTGCCCCAACAGCAGCCCCGGATAGTTGATATAGACCGAGTAGGCTCCAAATTGGAATGCCGTCATGTTGTCCTGAGCTTGAGTCAGCCCAGCGCCAAAACGGAAGGAATGCTTTCCATGGATCCAGGACAACGTGTCCTGGAACACAAAGGTATTTTGGCCAAGTACCACGGTTTGGCCATTCCCACCCATGTTGAAACCGCCGAATACGCTGATAACGGCGCGCGCATCGTCAAATGCCGGGACCGTGCTTCCAATGCTCGAATATGAAACCGGAAAACTTTGCGTTGTTCCCGAAAAGGTGCGATGAAACCCAAATTGCGCCTGGTTCACTAAATGAGGATTGAAGATATAAGTATGGGTCAAAGAGAAATTGCGAAAGTTCTGAGGATTCTTCAGCTGCGCCCCGGGCAGTGTCGATCCGTAGGTTTGGGACAGGGGCAAGGTGAAGGTAGCGTCCGTATTAGCAAAGAAGAACCGGCCCTGAAAGGTGCTCTTTGCACTCTGTACAACGTCGATATCGGTAATGAACTGGTCTTCGTTATAAGGGCACGGAGAACTGTACGTAGAAAAACCCTCGGGTAGCCCACTGTTCGGATCGGTGACGATGACCTGCGGATTGGGAATGACAAACTGCCCATTCGGCAACTTCGCATTGAAGAGCGCGTATGCCTGGTCACTAACGTTGTCAGCGGTCACGAGCCGTCCCAGGATGTCATAGCCTCCGAAAGCGGTTGTCACTCCCACCGCATCCGCCAGTGTGGCTTTTGATCGGTCGGTGCCGGTCAATACCGGCAGGATCACGCTGCTGGAACATTGCTGATCAAGTCCATTCTGTTGGCGTGTTCCCTGATAAGACGTAAAGAACAATAACTTGTCCTTGATGATCGGACCGCCGAACGTGAATCCAAACTGGTTTTGACGCAGGATCGCACGCGGCTCCCCGGTTTCATTGCGGAAGAAATCGTTGGCATTCAGGTCTTCATTTCGAAAATATTCCCACACATTGCCGTGCCAACTATTGGTGCCACTCTTGGTGAGCACGTCCACGTTGGCGCCGGCATTGCGTCCGTACGAAGCATCGTACTGACTGGTCTGTACTTTGAATTCCTGGATGCTGTCAGGATTAGGCGTGGCCACGCCCCCGCTGTAATGTCCGCTGCCTTGCAGGTCGTTAATCTCAACGCCGTTCATTTGGAAGTTGTTGTCGGCTGCCGCGCCTCCGCCCGTTACCAGGCTGCTATCCACGCCGCCACGGCCGATTTCGCCCGCATTGAACGTCTCCGCCGAGACGCCGGCAGACAGCGCGAGAATCTGGCTGTAATTTCGCGTCACCAGCGGGAGGGCGGCGACCTCTTTCTGATCGACCACATCGCCCAGTGCGCTCTGTTCCGTCTTGAGCATTTCGGCATCTGCAGTCACCGTGACCGTCTGCTGTTCTGCCCCGACCTCGAGTTGCACATTCAGCGTTGCGGTCTCGGTGATGTGTACCGGAATGCCCTTACTCACCGACAGCTTGAACCCAGACTTCGACACTTCAATGCGGTAGTTCGAAGGCAACAAGAGCGGGACCAGATATGTCCCTTGCTCTGATGACAGGGTGCTGCGCTTCTCGCCAGTAGTCGCATCGATAGCGTTGACGACAGCCCCCGCTACAACTGCTCCCCGGGCATCGGTGATTGTGCCGCTGATCGCGCCTGTGCTCGCGTTTTGCGCCAGGGCGGCGGCTGTTAACAGAAGAATGAATAGGGAAGCTAGCGAGCAACGGAAAGTTGGCTTCATGGCAAGGCTCCTCGGAAACCAGTTCACGCATTGAAATGCATGTTTCACTATTGGCTAACGTAGGCTTTTACGGCACCACTCTACGGCAGGAATTCTGGCACTGTCAAGACGAAATTGGCCCGATATAACTGTCAAATCATTCCGCCACCCGCTGGTCGTGCGGAGTGAAACATATGATACCGTTCCGATCATTCGATGATTCTTTAAAAATCGCCGCGATTGTCGCAGAAGCAGGCGGGAATTTCGGATGCAGGAAGGAAGCGCAACTATGACGTCGCGAGTCCTGAGCGCGTTGCAAAAGGCACTCTGGTTCGGTCACGAACCCACAGGCACGCTGACCCGAGCCGAAAAACTCTCCTTGCGAACCGTGAGTTGCTCAATTCGGTTCTGTCGAACCCGATATCCGAGACCCGGCATTGTCGGTACGCGAATTGTGCCTTGCGGTGTGACCTCAACCTCCGGATCGATCACATCCTCGTCCCAGTAACGCTGGCTCGCAGAGATATCGCCAGGCAGCACGAAGCCAGGGAGCGCCGACATGGCGATGTTGTGAGCACGTCCGATCCCGGACTCAAGCATGCCCCCACACCAGGCAGGCACCGACCGTTTCCGACAATATTCCTGGATCTCTCTTGCTTCCGTGTGTCCGCCAACCCGGCCCAGCTTGATATTCAGGATGCGGCATGCACCCATTTCAATCGCGGCACGGGCATTGCGCAGATTATGAATGCATTCATCCAGGCATATGGGCGTGGATAATTCGGCCTGCAGCCGCGCGTGCTCGAAGATTTCGTCCCATTCGAGTGGTTGCTCAATCATCATCAGGTTGTAGGCATCGAGCCTCTTGAGCAGTGGCAGATCGCTGAGGCGGTAAGCGGAATTCGCGTCCACCATGAGTTGAATCTGCGGAAATTGTTGGCGCACGGCCGCGGCAACCTCGACATCTCTTCCAGGCTTGATCTTGATCTTGATCCGCTGATAGCCCGCCGCCAACTCCGCCTCAATCGTCTCTAAGAGCTCCCACGCCGTGTCGCGGATTCCAAGAGAGACTCCAGATGAGATTTCAGTCCGAATTCCACCCAGTAACCGAGCCAGCGAGACTCCTTTTTGCTGCGCATCAATATCCCAAAGCGCATTTTCGACTGCCGCCTTGGTCATCTCGTGACCCCGAATTCCAGAAAGCAGCGCCCGCGTATCGCTTGGACCGGCCACGATCTTGTTTACCAGTCGCGGCGCAACAAACTGCTGGAACACGATCCACGCAGCATCCACGCACTCGGAGTTGTAATAGGGCCCGTTTTCAACGGTGAGTTCTCCCCAGCCGATGATGCCGTCGCAATGCGCCTCGACCAGAAGAATCCGGCGATGCTGGATGGTACCGAAGCTCGTCTCGAACGGATTCTTCAATGACAGGTGAATTTCGCGAATACCAAGACTCTCAATTCGCATAAGGATCGAAGATCCGATGGCGCTCGCGGAGCGCGGCGTAGTGATAGACGCACGTCGCTGAAACTCCGTCGTTTCGGGTACTACTCCTGACCGTCATCCTGCTGTTCATTATGATACGAATGTTTCACACTCGATTCTACTCCTAAAGGCCGATGAAGTCTAGATTCTTATCATACGATCCTCAGGAATAGTCGAATATCGAAAGGTTGGCGATTTGAGTATAGAAACATATGATACACTGCGTTCGCGTTCCGGAGTGAATCGCCGGAGCGTGCCTGCTGTGCATCGCGTCGTTTTCAGAGTGCACATTTTGTTAAGATGTCGGCGCAATGCACAACACGACTTCTTCCCCGAAAGAGTGGCCCGCGATGAGCCAGGTGGATCGTATTTCCCGGCTAAGTCCTCGGCGCCGGGAGATTATTCGTCCTGCCTTGGAAGATCCACGGCGCTTCGTCCTCTTGAGCGTCCGGGATATGGCAAAGGAGCTCGGCACCGATCCGGCCACAACGGTGCGCATTGCGCGCGGCCTCGGTTTCGAAAGCTACAAGGACTTCCAGTACTACCTGCACGAACTTTCTGTCGTGCGCGCGACCTCGCTCGACACGATGCAGTCCGGGTCCTCCGCGGATTCGACCGTGACCGCGCAGATGCAGGCGTGCCTCAATCAGGAACTCAAGAACTTTCGCGCTCTCTACAGCGGGCTCGATTTCAATCGGCTGGAAAAGTTGGCGCGCCGTCTCTGGAAGGCACGCAGGATTTTACTCATTGGCGGGGATGCAGCGACCAGCCTCGTTAACTATCTCCACTACCATTTCAACATTCTGAGCCTTCCTGTGTTTGTCGCCACCTCTCCCGGCAATTCAGTTCACCTGGTGCGAGGCCTTGAAAAAGACGATGTGCTTCTCGCCATCAGTTTCCGTCGTGGACTACGCATGACCATCGAAGGCATTCAGCAAGCCCGCAAGCAACATGCCTATTGCATCGGCATCACCGACACCTACATCTCGCCAGTGGCGCGTTTTTCGAACGAGTTTTTCCTTGCGCCTGTGGATACCACCTCGTTTGGTGTTTCCTATTCCGCGCCCGTGTGCTTGTTGAACGTGCTGCTGGTCGCGCTGGCAGAGGTCCATCGCAGCCAAACTCTGCACATTATGAAGAAGGTCGCCGAGGAACAGCGGCACGGCTTCCGCTTTTTCGAAGGATAGCGCCGATTCCGCTGAGGAGAGCCCTCCGATTCCGGAGAAGACCTTACCAGATCAGCGGCGGCTCTAAGTTACTGCTGCCACCCGCCGCCGAGCGCCCGATAGACCTGCACTAGGCTCTGATATTCGTTCCCGCGTGCCTGCGCCAAAGTCAACTCCGCAGTGTAGAGAGAGCGTTGCCCGTCGAGCACTTCGAGATAAGTAGTAGTGCCCCCCTTGTAGCGAAGGGTGGAGAGGTGAACCGATTCCTGTAGATCTGACACCGACTGCTCCTGCCGCACCCGCACCTGATGTAGCTTTTCGTATCCGATCAGAGCATCGGACACATCGCCAAAGGCGCGCTGGATTGCTTGCTGGTAGGCAATCAAAGCCAGTTGCTTTTGCGACTCGGCCAGTTTTAGATTGCCCCGCAGTGCTCCTCCTGTAAATATCGGCTGACTCACCTGCGCCCCGTACGACCAGATTCCCAGATGCGTGGCCATCAAATCGGAAAATGCGCTGCTCCGGCCGAAGGCTCCTCCACCTCCGCCCGTCAGAGAGATTTGAGCGGCTGGAGCGTGCAAATCCCACCCAATTCATGTAGCCTCTTTTTCACGCTTTAGTTGGGGTCCCCTCCGCTTGTGGTCGCAACGTCTCCTCGGTGGCGTTGTGGGGGTTCGATGAAATTCTGGTGTGCTGTTCTCCTGCTGTTGTTTTTCAGCACTCGGGAGATTCTTGCCCAATCCGACCGTGCAGCGATCACAGGCGCGGTCCACGATCCCTCAGGTGCTCTGATCGCCGGCGCGAGCGTGACCGCCACCAAAGTAAACATACATCTCCAATGGGCGGCTGTCTCGAGCCCCGACGGCGCCTACACTCTCCTGAACCTGCCCATCGGCCAATACGATCTGGTTTGTACAAAAGAAGGATTCAAAGCCCGCCGCCTGCCCTCCCTCGACCTCGCCATCGGAGAAACTCTCAAGCTTGAGCTCCAGTTAGCGGTCGGCACGCAGCCCGACGTCTGGATCGACCAGACCGAGCGCCGCGTTTGGTTCTTGTCGGAAGTGGCAAATGAGCGCAACTGAAGAGCCATCAGCAGTCTAGTCAGGCGGCCGTAAGTCATTAAGGAGAGGAGAAGTAACCGTGGTCTTGGGCATGAGTCTCGCAACTTTCACCGCAGTGCATGTAGCCATCAGCCTCATCGGCATCGCGTCCGGCTTCGTTGTCATGTTCGGACTGATCGGCGGCAGCCGCATGGATCGCATGACCGCTGTGTTCCTCTCGACCACCACGCTCACCAGCATCACCGGTTTCCTGTTTCCGTTCGAGCGTCTCACGCCAGGGGACATCATCGGCATCCTCTCGCTCGTCATGCTTCTCTTCGCCATTCCCGCGCGTTATCTGTTCCAGCTTGCCGGCCCGTGGCGTTCAATCTACATCATCGGCTCGGCCCTCGCTTTCTACTTCAACTTCTTTGTACTCATCGTGCAGAGCTTCGAGAAAGTCCCCGCTCTCAAAGCGCTCGCGCCCACGCAGAAGGAGCCACCGTTCGTGATCGCTCAACTCGTAGCCCTTCTGTTTTTCACGGCTCTGACGGTTTTTGCTACCGTCCGTTTTCATCCGGAGCGGGTTCGTACTGCATAGCCCTCCGGAGTAACCGTTCCAACTACCGAGCTATTCGAGGAGAAGACAATGCCATTCATCACCACCAAAGACAGCGCAGAAATTTTCTACAAGGACTGGGGCAAGGGCCAACCCATCGTCTTTAGCCACGGCTGGCCGCTCACTGCCGACGACTGGGACAACCAGATGCTCTTCTTCGGCCAGCAGGGCTATCGCGTGATTGCCCATGATCGCCGCGGCCATGGCCGCTCCACCCAGACCTGGGATGGCAACGACATGGACACCTACGCCGACGACCTCGCGGCGCTGACCGAAAAGCTCGATCTCAAGGACGCCATTCACATCGGCCACTCGACCGGCGGCGGAGAAGTCGCCCGCTACATCGGACGACACGGAACCAAGCGAGTCGGAGCCGCCGTGCTCATCAGCGCCGTTCCTCCCGTCATGGTGAAGAAAGCCTCCAATCCCGGGGGCCTGCCCATCGAAGTCTTCGACCAGCTTCGCAGAGATCTCGCCGCCAACCGCGCTCAGTTTTACAAGGACATCACGCTGCCGTTCTATGGCTACAACCGTCCGGGCGCAAAGATCTCCGAAGGCATCCGCGAGCACTGGTGGTGGCAGGGCATGATGGGCGGCGTGAAGGGTCACTACGACAGCATCAAGGCCTTCTCCGAAACCGACTTCACGGAAGACCTGAAGAAGTTCGACGTCCCCACGCTCATTCTGCATGGTGAAGACGATCAGATTGTCCCTTACGCCGATGCGGGTGTTCTCTCCGCCAAGATCGTGAAGGGCGCAACGCTGAAGGTCTATCCCGGCTTCCCGCACGGCATGTGCACGACGCACGCCGACACAATCAATGCCGACTTGCTCGCCTTCTTCCAGAAAGCCGAGCAAGCCGCCGCGTGATCAATGCGTGTGCCGCAGCTTTGCTCGGGGAGAAAGTTCGGCGTCGCAGGTGCGCCGCTTTTGGGTGGCGCATCGGTTTAGCGATGCGATAACAACATCCCGGGGAACCTGCGGCTTTAGCCGCCGAGGTAAGCGACCGATGCAATCTGCAAACTCTCTCCACCGTGGGCCGCTGGCCCTCCCCCTCCGCCACCGCGCTGGTGGCCCACGGCTCCCCAAACCCTGCAAACCTTAAGGAGCCCCATGCCCGCCTGCTCACATCTCGATCAAGTCCGCTTCGCCAGTACCAGAACTCGCATCTGCAAGGAGTGCGTCGAACTCGGCGACACCTGGGTTCACCTCCGCCTCTGCCTCGAGTGCGGACACGTCGGCTGCTG
>Ga0335069_10000137_pt1 | contig 125035 bp, 105 predicted proteins | sample Lox_Sample_11_FD_206714 | JGI IMG/M metagenome (GOLD analysis project Ga0335069, IMG submission 206714) | Soil microbial communities from Loxahatchee National Wildlife Refuge, Florida, United States - Lox_Sample_1.1 | ecosystem: Environmental > Terrestrial > Soil > Wetlands | place: USA...
CCGAGCGCGCTGGGAGGAGCTGAAATCGGTCACTGAGACCTTCGTGGCGTGCTGCGAGGAGGGGAACTTCCGGCCACTGAAAGAGAATCAGCCGAGCTTCATGGGGTCACGTCCATGGAGGGCTGAGGGGCCAAGGCTATGACCCAGGCACCGCCAACCACCGTCTCCCCTGCCCTCCGCGCGGACGGGCGGACACCCGAGCAACTGCGCCCGCTGAGTTTCCGGAACCATGTTGCGCCGTACGCCACGGGTTCGACGCTCATCGAGTGGGGCAATACCCGGGTGATTTGCGGTGTGACGCTCGAAGAAATGGTGCCGCGCTGGATGAAGGAGCAGAATGTCACCGGCGGTTGGATCACCGCCGAGTACTCGATGCTTCCCTATTCGACCTTGCAGCGGAAGCCGCGCGATATAACCAAGGGCCGGATTGACGGGCGCTCGCAGGAGATCCAGCGGCTGATCGGGCGGGCCATGCGCGCCGCCATTGACCTCGAGAAGTTGGGCTCACGCACCGTCTGGGTGGATTGCGACGTTTTGCAGGCCGACGGCGGCACGCGCACGGCGGCGATCACGGGGGCGTATGTCGCGCTGGCGCTGGCCATGCGCAAACTGATCGCCGACGGTAAGCTGACCGAGAGTCCCCTGCGCCACGCCGTGGCTGCGGTAAGCGTCGGCATTGTCGAGAAGCGGGCGTTGCTGGACCTGTGCTACAAGGAGGACGCCGCGGCCGAAGTGGACTTGAATCTCGTGATGAATGCCGCGGGCGAATTCATCGAGCTGCAAGGCACGGGCGAAGAGGCCACGTTCAGCGGAAGTCAGTTGTCCGAGATGCTGGCGCTCGGCAAAACCGGCGTGGGCCAGTTGCTGGCCGCGCAGCAGGCGGCGCTCGGATGAGTCTTGAGTCTAGAGTCTAAAGTCTTGAGTCGTCTGGTTCGCGGCGACTCAAGACTCAACGGCCCGGCTCGTTGGTCGTCAGCTGGACGGGGATGGCGCGCTTGCGCCGCGCGTCGTCAGCTTTCCGCTCAAGCTTCTTTAGCTCGATCAAGCCGGCAGCTACCCCAGCCAACATCAGCACTATCGTAAGGAGCGTCCATACGAATACCCGGCGTGGAATCAGCGGCTCCTGCGGCGGGGTGGCCAGCATGAGTTCCGTCTGCTGGTGACAATGCGGGCACGGGGCCATCAGGCCGATGCTCTCAGCGGGGAATTCCAGCGGCCCGCCGCAGTGCTGGCAATGGCCGGGGATCGGCTTGGTTCGAGTCATGACAGGGCGGTTAGCCACGCAGTCACGCAGTGTCGGCCAACAGGGCTCGGCCGTCAATTCACCGGAAACGCGGTAAAAGCGCTGGGCGGCGTTGCCAGGAGTGGCGCAGCCTCGTTACAGGCGTGTTGCCCAAAGCCAGTGAACCGATTGCGGGAGGGCGAGCGTCCTCGCGAGCCCTGATTTCCTCATGGTCCCAGAGAAGTTTGGGCTCGCGAGGACGCTCGCCCTCCCTATTGCTGCGTCACGGCCCGGTAGTAGCGCCACGTGTACGAGCCGCTCAGCGGGTCATTGATGACCAGCACGCCGCTGCCGGAGAGAGTGTTCGTGGCAATCGGCGCCCAGGTCTTCAGGTCGGTTGAGACCTGGATCACGCAAGTCGCCGACGGGGTGCCTGCCAGGACGAAGCTGAAGTTGCCATTGCCTGCGCGCTGCGGGTTGCTCAGCTCCGGCCGGCCGCTGGTGCTGACGGTCACTGAGTTGGTGGCGAACGCCCGGCGGCCATCCGGCCACTGCACTTCGGCCTCGATCCAGTAGGCGCCGTTGGTCGGCCCCGGCGCGAAGGTGTAGCTCTCGCCGCCGAACGCCGGCTCCTGCCCCGCCGCTTCCCAGACGATGCGGGCTGCGGCCAGATTCGTATCCGCCACTTGCAGCGTCACCATTAGCGGCTGGCCAGTCAGCCGCGTCCCGGTTGGAGCAATAATCGTCGCATTCGTGTAACGCCACGCCTGCCCTGCCAGCGCAGTCTGCGCGGCGAGCCACGCCGCGGTAACAAAACTGCGCGCGGTATCCGTCGTTGAGGCCTCGGTGGTCACGTTGAAGAAATCGCACCAGCGGTCATAAATCGGGTAGGCCGCGGCCTGCGCCCCGTCGTCGCTGAAGCAAAGCGGCGTCATTTCGTATCCGTAAGTGAACGTCCACACGAATCCTTCCTGCAGGTTGCTGATAGGAACGCCGTCCTTGGGCAGCACGCGGCGGTCATTCTCCGAGTACTGGTCCACGACCTCGCGCTGCCGCTTCCAGCCGAGGCCGGTCAGGCAGGTCACGTTCACCGGGTTGCAGCCGCCCTCGAAGTTCACATTGCGCACAATCGCATCCACGTAAGCGGGGTTGGGGTTGAAGAGCTGCGCTACCACGATGTCGAACGCCTGCTCGGGGGAGAAATACCACCCGGCGGTGCGGGTCGGCTTCGTCTCGTCAGGGAAGCTGGTGCCGTAAGCGTTATCCTGCGACCACTGGAGGTTGGCGTTGCCGCAGTTGGTGATGGTGGTGATGCACTTGGCGAGGTAGGTGGCATCGAGCTGCCCGGCCTGCAAGCGCCCGCTCTTCACGGCGGTCGCATAGTCGCGGATCGCATTGCCGTAGCAGTCGTACATCCACCACCAGCCCCACTTCGCCGTGGACGGGTCGGTCGGATCAGGGAACCAGGCCTCCAACTGGGTCTGGTACTGCGGATCGCCCGTCGCCAGGAACATCTCGCAGGCCGCCCACGACAGCTCGTCCATATGGGTGAATTCATCGTCAAAGTGCATGATGAGCTGGTAGGCGCCGGCCAGGCCGTGGACGGCGATGGCGTTGGTCAGGAACTGCCAGCCGAGGAGGGCCTTGGCCCAATAGCCGCTCGCCGCCTGCGGATAAGCCGCCCTGAAATGGGGAGAGGAGGCGCACTGCGCCAGCGCTGCCACGGCGGCGGCGGTCGAGGCGGTGTTCTTGGGCCAGAGCACCTGCGGGTCGCCATTCTCGGGCAGCACGTCGGTTTCGTATTCGCGGAACTGGGGATACACCATGTAAAAGAACCCGCCATCGGTGTCCTGCATCTTGGCCAGGAAATCCGCCTCCCACTTCGCCTCCTGCAGGACGTCGCTGATGCCGTCGCCGCTTTCGGGCAAGCCGAGGTTATCCAGCGCCGCCACGCCCGGCACAGCGTCCACGCCGAAAAGAAGAGTGTGGATCACCTGCGCGCTGTTCCACGTGGGCTTGCTGTAATCGCCCGCCTCGAAGTGCCCCCCCGACACGTCCACCGGTCCCTGGTTCACGAAAGGATAGAGCTGCGCGGCGGGGTTGGTGAGCAGCGGAGCGGTTTGGGGCGGATTCTCCGGGCTGACCTCGATGGCGTAGTTCGAAATGGTCTGCCACGTGAACAGGAACGGGGCGGACTCGTTCGTGGGCACGAAAGCGGGCGCCGTGTGATCGGCGGCGTGAGTGAACCTCGTGAAAGGCAGCGCCACATTGTAGCCGCTGCGCTGTTCGAGCAGGCCCAGCGCATACGTGCGGGCAAAATCCATCGCGATGCCTTCATCAATGCGGAACGGCAGCGACGCCCCCATCCCCGGCACCGCCAGCACATACTGTCCCGGCGTCGTGAAAGCCGTGAAATCGGCCTCATAGACCTGCTGATACGGCGTGGGGCTGTAGCCGAAGTAGCCGGCGTCGGGCCGGTGAGTCAGAGTGCCGTTGAAGACTGTCGCGCCGCTCTGGGCGTTTACCAAAGAGAACGTGCTGGCCGGAATAGTCAGTTCGCCCAGGTTCCCGGCGTAATAGCCGACAATGGCCTTCTTGGGAAACTCGGGCACGTAGCCCTCCTCGTTCACATGGATCGCCGGGCTGAGACGTTGCGGATCGGTCACGGCGGAAAACACCATGTTCGTGGGCCACACGCTGCCGTCGTTGACGACCTGCACCGTCTGGTTATCGGCGATGGGGCTGCTTAATTGCAGGTAAAAATAATTGCCGATGCGCAGGTCCCATTCTGCCTGAGGCGCGAAAATCGGACGGCGCTTGAATCCTACTCCAACCACGCTGTCAGGCGCCCCGTTGACGGTCACCTTCACGCTGGACGTATTCGGCGGCGTGAAGTTGAACTGGCTGTCCACCCAGTTCCAGCTATCCACCTGCGCCGGGTCGGGTTGCTTGGTGTTTATGCGCACCAGCTCCAGTGTTGTGGGGGTCAGCACGTTCAGCATGTAGTCCCCTGGCACTGGAATGTGCAGCGAACCGAGCGCGTTCGTGGCCGCCGGGCACGGGGCGCTCGCCAGCAATATCAGCCCGAGCAAGGCGCGCGCGCGCAAGCCCGCGCGTCGAGGCAAGTTGATCCCCGCGAATGTGGAATGCAGTTGCACGCTGCACTCCATACGGCCAGCCAAACCCCGGCACAATCAGGAGTCGGCCCCAAACCCAGTGGATACCGCACCCCACCGGCTGCGCCACCTGTTACGGCGGATCGTAATGGCTTCTACTCCGGCAGCGGCTTGCCCCGCGTTTCCGGCGCAAAGGGCAGAATCACTAGCCCAACCAGGTAAATCAGCGCAACAGCGCTGACGGCAGGCCCAAAGCCACCTAGAGCCCCCACCAGGAGCCCGGTCAAGCGGGGCCCGGCAGAGGCGAGCACACGACCGACATTAAAGCAGAAGCCGGCGCCGGTCGCGCGAATGCGGGTGGGATACAGTTCAGGGAGGTAAATGGGGAAGCCGCTGAAGATGCCATTATTGAAGAAGCCCAGGAGCGGCAACAAGATCAGAACGTGCGAATAAGCCCGCGGCGTCAGGAACGTCACCGGCAGCATAACCAGGCTGCCCGCGCACATCAGCGCAAAGGCCGCACGCCGACCCCATCGGTCCGCCAGCGGGCCGAAGCTCAGGTAGCCGAAGAGCGCCCCGGCATTGAGCAGAATGGTCGCCCAACTGACACACTTCTCCGTGACAGCAGCCGGGCAGTTCTTAAACTCAGGAAGCGCATGCACCAGGGTCGGCGTCCAGTTAGTCGCGCCCCATAGACCGAAAACGGCAACGAAGGCCAGGCCGGAGCCGACCAGGGTCGCGCGGCGCAGGTCAGGCCGGAAAAGCTCTGCCAGCTTCTGCGACTGGGCGGCGCCCGGCTGCCGCTGGCGCTGCTTGGCCGCCAGCCAGCGCTCCGGTTCCTTCACATAAATCCGCACGACCAGCGCGATGATAGCGGGCACGATCCCCACCGCAAAAAGCGGCCGCCAGCCCCAGCGGCACATCAGCATATTGACCACCGCGGCAATAAGAAACCCCGCCGCCCACGCGGACTGCAGAATGCCCGCCGCCCTCGCGCGTTTCTCCTCTGGCCAGACCTCGGCTACCAGGGCGGCCCCGGCTGCCCATTCGCCGCCGATCCCCAGCGCGGTCAGGAAGCGGTAGATCGCCAGGTGCCACCAGTCAGCCGATAACGACGCCAGGCCGGTGAACAGGGCGTAGATGAGAATGGTGAAGATGAGCGTCCTCGTGCGCCCAAAGCGGTCGGCCAGCACCCCGAACAGCACGCCGCCCACGGCCCAGCCGATCAGGAAGATCGAGAAGATGATCCCGCCGTATCGCCCAATCGCTTCCGGCGAAACGGCCTGGCCCGCGTGCCCGCCCAACAACTCCTGCAGCGCGGGATGGAGCACCAGGGCGTAAATGGTGGAGTCCATCGAGTCGAACACCCAGCCGAGCCACGCCACCATGAGAACGAGCCACTGATAGCGCGTGATGCCCTGACGCCATGAGATCTGTCCCATGAGGCTGAATACTATTTTACAGGGCCAGGAGGCAACGAGGAACCGGGAGAGGACGGCCCGGCGCTCGGCGCTATCGCAGAGGACACCGTCCGCGTTCAGGCACCCGGTTGCCTTTGCCGGAAAACGGGGACGAGACGCAGGAAATCCGGTTCCCGGCATGAATGCGCCATGCCCTCCCCGGCCCCTCCCCGTGCCCACGCGCTAGCATCCGCCGATGCTAGCGTGAGGCCCCGGCGTGGGGACGGAAAGGGCACGGTGTAGTCTTTGGCCAGAGGACCTCTCTTCAGCGGGGCTCAAGACTTAGGCACGGATTCCACGCACTACCACCACCGCTCGGGACGTGGTTTGTGGAAATCCGTGGCATCCGTGTCTTTGTGGAGGCTCAAGACCTTAGACTTAAGAGTCGAGACTCACACAGCCCACGCAATGGCTTTGGCGATGGCCACCAGGATGCCAATGCTGGCCAGGAAAAGGGACAGGACACTGACGAAACCGCCGCGCACGCTCGGCGAGAGCGCTAGCACCAGACCGATGATGCCGAAGAAGATCGCAATCAGCGCGAGGGCAAAGCCTCCCGCAGCCCCCACGAAGAAGCTGCCGATGGCCGCCGCAATCGCGATGATCGAGGGGATGCTGAAATGTGGCTTCGACTGACCCGCTGCCGTTATCATAGCTAAACGTATGGACCGTCGCCCGCACGGCTATGCAGTGTTTACCCCAGGCGCTCCCAAGCCGGTAGGGACGCGTTCCACCACCTCCCCATCTTTCCGAGATACCGGGGACGCGGTGGAACGCTACCACCCTTCATGAATTGGGCCTGAACAGCGCAGCCTCCAGCCTTGATTTCTTCGACCGGGCCGGCTACCTTCGCCTTAAGTCGGGTAAACCAATAGCACGAATATGAAATCCATGAAGAACATCCTCACGGCAGCCTTGTGCGGGGCGATCTTGCTGGGCGCTGCCGTCTCGCAAGCCGCGGACGTAAAGACCTACCAGGTCACCGGACCGGTGCTGGAGCTCACTCCCACCTCGATCACGGTGCAGAAGGGCGCCGACAAGTGGGAGATCGCTCGCACCGCCGACACCAAGGTCACGGGCGACCTCAAGGTGGGCGGCAAAGTGACCATCTATTACCGCATGGTGGCCGCCGAAGTCGAAGTGAAGGCCGCGAAGGCCAAGAAGTAAGGCGGCGGCGGAGAGCGTCCATCCTCGGGCGAAGCGATGTCCGTCACCCGCAGAGCCCACCTATAAGCGAAGCGCTGTCGCCCTCCTGCGTTGCTGCGCCCGACGGGCGGGCTCCGGATCAGCGCCTGCGCAGCAGCGCCCAAGCCAGCAGGCCGGCGGCAGCGACGCCACCCACCATCGCCGCGGTCCGGATGTTGGCCGCGCGGAACTCCGCTCCGCGCTCGCGCTCGAACCGGGCTTCGGGACGTCCTCCCTGCGGACCCCATTCGCCCTCCCTCAAGGCCATTTGCAGGACCTGGGCTACGTGCAGGGCCCGGCGGTCGGTCCGCTGCTCTATCTGCGTCTTGCAGCTAAAGCCGTCGGCGATGATCAGGTCCTCCTCGGAGGCCTTGCGCACCTCGGGCAGCAGCACGCGCTCGCCGCATTTCACCGAGACATCGTATTGGGGGCCGTTCTCGAATCCAAAGGAGCCCGCCATGCCGCAGCAACCCGAATCGGGCATTTGGAAATCGAGGCCGATCGCCTTGAGCAATTCCTGCTCGGCCTGAAAGCCCATCACGGCCTTGTGGTGGCAGTGGCCGTGAACGAGGGCGCGGCGGCGCAATCGCGGCACCGAATAATCCGGCGCGCAGCGGCGCAGGAACTCGGAGAAGGTGTAGGTCCGCTCGCTGAGCCGTTTCGCATCCAGGTTGTTCGGATACAGGTTCGTCAGCTCATCCCGGAACACGGCGCAGCAACTGGGCTCGAGCACGACCATGGGCGTTCCGGCCTGGATCGCCGGGCGCAGCTTGCACAGGATGTCCGCCAGCCAGGACTTGGCCTTCGTCAGCATGCCGTAGTCATACAGTGGCCGACCGCAACACATGTCCTGTCTCGGCACCACGACCCGGAACCCGGCGTGCTCGAGGACTTCGACCGCGGCCCTCGCGACGTCGGTGTGGAAGTAGTTGTTGAAGGTGTCGGCGAACAACAGGACCGGCGGCGCCCCCTGGTTGTGCGGGGGCCGTGCCTGGAACCACTCCTTGAACGTCTGCGGGGCGAAGCGCGGCACCCGCCGATACGGCGCCATGCCGGCGCCCCATTTGGCCACCGTGCGCAGGAGCGGCGTCTGGGTGACGAAGTTGACAAGGGTCGGCGCCACGCTGGCCAGGCGCGACCAGGTATGAATCAGCCCGAAGGCATAGGCGTGCCGTGGGCGCAGCCGGCCTTCATAGTAGTGCGAGAGGAACTCCGCTTTGTAGGTGGCCATGTCGACGTTGACCGGGCAATCGCTCTTGCAGCCCTTGCAGGAAAGGCAGAGATCGAGCGAGTGCTTCACCGCTTCGCTCTTCCAGCCGTCCTTGATCTCCCGGCCGTTCATCATTTCCCACAGCAGCCGGGCGCGGCCGCGCGTGCAATGCTCCTCCTCGAGCGTCACCTGGTAGCTCGGGCACATGGTCTGGCCGCCTTTCCTGCGGCAATCGCCTACTCCCACGCAGCGCAGGGCCGCCCGGGCGAACGTGCCGTGGTCCGATGCGTAGGCGAAATGGGTCCTGGGATTCGGCGGGTTGTAATCGGCGCCAATGCGCAGGTTCGCGTCCACCGGGTAGGCGTCTATCGCCTTGCCCGGGTTCATCTTCCAGTGCGGGTCCCAGATGCGCTTGAACTCGCGGAAGGCTTGCATGAGTTCGGGGCCGAACATCTTGTGAATGTAGGGGGCGCGCGCCTGCCCATCGCCGTGCTCTCCGGAGATAGATCCGCCGTAATGGACGACGAGGTCAGAAGCCTCCTCCATGAAACTCTTCCAGGCCCTCACTCCCTCAACGGTGTAAAGGTCAAACGGGATGCGGCAGTGAATGCAGCCCTGGCCGAGGTGGCCATAGAGGGACGTTTTGTATTGGTATTTGTCCATCAGCTTCCGGAGGTCGCGCAAATAAGGGCCGACGTTGGGCACCGGCACGGCTGAATCCTCGAAGCCAGGCCAGTTGTCCGGCTCGCGCGGGACCCATGCTGTGGAGCTAAGGCCGCTTTCACGCACCTTCCAGAGTTTTTCCTCCTCCTCGGGCTCGTCGTAAAGCCTCATGCCGGGCGGCCTTTGCACAGATTTCAGCCGTTCCATGCAACTGCGGGCCTGGGCATCGGAGTCCGCTTTGGAATCGCCGCCGAACTGCACGAAGAGATAACCCTTGCCTTCGGGCAGCAGCTTCAGGTTACCGGTCCGCACGTTCTTCTTGATCATCCATTCGATGAGCAGGTGGTCTATGCCCTCCAGACCGATGGGTTGGAACTCCAGAATCTCCATCAGGTGGTCCGCGGCGGAATAGACGTCCGGGTAGCCCAGCACCAGCAGCGAGTTGGCCTTGGGCTTGGGCACCAGGCAGAGAGTCGCCTCCAGTATGGCGACGAGCGTGCCCTCGGAACCGACCAGCGAGCGCGCGACGTTGAAGTTATGCTCGGGCAGCAGCTCGTCCACGTTGTAGCCAGAAACGCGGCGCGGGAGCTTCGGGAAATGACCACGCAGTTGCTCGGCGTACGTGTCGCGCAGGTCGCGGAGCTTGGCGTAGATCCTGCCCTGGGCGCTGCGGCTCTGGATGAGGCGCTCAAGATCCGCGGGTGGAGTCTCGCCAACGTGCATACGGTCGCCGTCGTAGGTGAGGATCTCCAACGCGTGCGTATTGTCGGAAGTGCGCAAGCCAAGGCCATGCTTGCCCGAAAGCAGTGAGTGGATTCCGCAGGAATTGTTGCCCAGCATGCCGCCGATGGCACAATGCGAGTGCGTCGCCGGGTCCGGGCCGAAGGTGAGGCCGTGCTTTCTCTCGGCCTGGTTGCGCAAGTCGTCCAGCACGCAGCCGGGCTGCACCCGCGCCAATCTCCTTTGAGGATCAATCTCCAGCACGCGGTTCATGTATTTGGTGAAATCCATGACGACGGCGACGTTGCAGCACTGGCCCGCCAGGCTCGTGCCGCCGCCGCGGCATAGCACGGGGGAGTCGAACTTGTGGCACGCCGCCATTGTTTCCTGCACATCTTCCGCATCGCGGGGGACCACGACGCCGATGGGCACCTGCCGGTAATTTGAGCCGTCGGTGGCGTAAAGGGCGCGGCTGCCCACATCGAAGCGCACCTCGCCCTTGAGCTTGCGTTTCAGCACCCCTTGAAGGCACGTGACATTGATGTCCGGTTTCTGTTCCGGCTTCGCCGTGCTGACTCGGCGCTGCTCCTTGACCATCGTTTCTGCTAACATGATGCGTTCACTTTCTCTCGGGAGGGCGAGCGTCCCCGCGAGCCCTAACTTTCTCCTTTGCTCAAGCATATTTGGGCTCGTGGGGACGCTCGCCTTCCCTTGCCCTTGCTGATCGCGAATCCCAGGCCCACGCCGGCCACGCCCGCCGCCAATATCCCCAGCCACTCCCGGTGCTTGGACGCCCAAACCTCGGGGCTGAATGAGCGCGAGCGCGAGTCAAAGGAACCGTGCGCTCCGTGGTCCTCACCGTCCTCGCCGTCCAACGGCTTCCAGAGATTGTCGGGCCGGCCCGGCTCCTGGGGTTCACCCGTCTGCTGGCCCGAATAGGCCTTTCGAGCCAGGTAACGGTCCAGGAGCCCGTGGATCACTTTGTTCCCCTCCACCGCTTTGACTGTTGAGAACCCCACGTACAGCTCGCGCCGACGGTGATGTGCTGCCCAGTAGATGGCCTCGGCAGGCACCTCGGGCTGGTAGATCGGTGGAACGGGCTGGGCCTTCTGCGGCAGCCGGCTCTTCACCCAATTGAATTGCGGCGTATTGACAGCCGGCAGGTCCACTATGGTGACATGCACCTTGCTCCCGTCGTGAATCAGCTCGGAGCGCAACGAATCGGTAAAGCCTCGGATGGCGGCCTTGGCGCCGCAGTAGGCCGACTGCAAAGGGATGCTGCGGTAAACCAGCGCGGAGCCCACTTGGACAATGGTGCCGTGGTCCCGAGGCAGCATTCGTTTGAGCGCGGCCATGGTGCCATAGACCGCTCCCAGGTAAGTGACCTCCGTGACTCGGTGGAACTCGTCCGGCGTCATTTCCTTTAACGGCGAGAAGACCGAGGTCATGGCATCGTTGACCCAGACATCAATCGGGCCGAAGGTCTCCTCCACCTTCTGCGCGGCGGCTTCGATCTGATCCGCCTGGGCCACATCGGTCGGCAACACCAGGCCCTTTCCCCCCAATCGCTCGGCGTCGGCCCGGGCGCCTTCGAGCCCTTTGGTGCCCCGCGCCAGCAGGCCAATGTGAGCGCCGCGGCGCGCGAAAGCTCGAACCGTGGCGCGCCCTACCCCCGCCGAGGCGCCGGTGACGACAACCACTTCCGGTCGGTGTGAACTCATGCCGTGCTCCTTCGCTGGGACACGTCACGGGCGCACGGCCCTCCTGGCCGGACCATCTCTCAACGTGTCTCCAATCTCTCCAACCTCGGCCCGCGCTGCGGCACTCGCTATGGGGATGTTGCCCCGCCCCGGGCGAAAGCGGCGGAGTTCGGTTGCGCCGGCAGCCAGCTCATGCGAATGGTTGATATGCCGAACACTAATGCTGGCGCATTTCGCCCGGATGCCGCCGAGCGGAGGCACACCCCCAGCCTCGCTCCCATGAAGGCCTCCTCACCTGCCCTGAACCGGCGCGGGTTTCTAAAGACCGCAGCGCTGGCGGCCCTCGCCGCTTCGAGTCCAGCCTTGCTGCGCGCTCAGGACAAGGCGGGGACGCGCAATCCCATCATCGGTTCTGGCGCCCACACCTACGAGTGCATCCATGACTGGGGCGAACTGCCCGCCAATATCATCTACGGCAACACGCACGGAGTTTGCCAGGATGCGCAGGGCCGCATTTACATCAAGCACACCGTCGGCGCCGGCAGCCAATGCGCGGACGCGATTGTCGTCTTCGACGAGAACGGGGCCTTTGTCCGCTCGTGGGGCGCCGAGTTCAAAGGCGGCGCGCACGGGCTCCACATCAATCGCGAAGGGAAAGAGGAGTTCCTCTACCTGGCCGATCCCCAGCGTCATCTCATGAAGAAGACCACGTTGGAGGGCAAAGAGCTATTCACGCTAACCGTGCCGCTGGAGTCGGGCCTTTACAACAGCGCCGAGGAGTACCATCCCACGAATGTCGCCACCGCCCCGAACGGTGACTTCTATATCGCCGATGGCTACGGCAAGAGCTGGCTCCATCAATACGACTCGGAGGCCAAGTACATCCGTTCGTTTGGCGGTCCCGGCAACGAACGGGGCCAGACCCGGTGTTCGCATGGGCTGATGGTGGACACCCGCGGCTCTGCGCCCGTGCTGGTGGTGGCGGACCGCAGCAATCGGCGGCTCCAGTACTTCACGCTGGATGGGAGGCACATTTGCTTTGTGACCAATGAGATGCGTGCCCCGTGCCACTTCCACCAAAAGGACGGCGACCTGGTCGTGCCGGACCTAGAATCGCGCGTCACCATCCTGGACCGGAATAACAAGCTCATCGTGCACCTGGGCGACGGTGGGCATTACCGGGATCTGCGCACCAAGCCGCGCTCGGCGTTCACGCCGGGCAAGTTCGTCGCTCCACATAGCGCTTACTACGATCATGATGGCAACATCTTTGTAGTCGAATGGGTCGAAGTTGGCCGCGTGACCAAGCTGCGCCGGCTGGCCTGAGCCTATGGCAGAGCCGCGCCACGGCGTTTCTCGCTTGAGCCTGCGCGGCCTGTTCTTCGCTGCCGGTGGCTCTCGACGTGTGGCTTGTGTGGCCCTCGTCCTCTGCAGCCCCTTCTGCAGTGCTGCCCAAAGCCCGATCACGCCCGAGCAAGTTAAGGAGTTGCCGCCCCCGGCCAGTCACACCGTCAGCTTCTCGAAGGAGGTTAAGCCGATCTTCGAGTCGAGCTGCATCACGTGTCACGGACGCGGAAGGGACAAGGGCGGCTTTCGCCTGGATACACGGGAAACAATGCTTCAAGGGGGCGACAGCGGGGCTGCGCTCGTGCCGGGCAAGAGCGCTGAGAGCCTGCTGATCGCCCTGGTTCAGGGCGTTGACCCAGACAACGTTATGCCGAGAAAGGGGTCGCGTCTAACGGCGGAGCAGATCGGTCTGCTTCGCGCGTGGATAGACCAGGGTGCGCAGTGGGACGCAGGCATCACGTTTGGCCGGGCGCAGCCGGCGAACCTCCTGCCGCGCCTGCCGCCGATGCCCGCCGGGACCGGGGCCGCGAATCCGATAGACCGTTTCCTGGATGCTTATTTTGCGGCGCATGAGATCAAACCGCCGGTCCCCGTGAACGACCGCCTGTATGCGCGGCGGGTATACCTCGATGTGATCGGCTTGCTTCCTCCGCCTCCTGACCTGAAGACATTCGTCCGCGACGGGCACGCCGGCAAGAGAGACCGGCTGGTGCAGCGGCTGCTATCCGACAATCAAAACTACGCCGTGCATTGGCTCAGCTTCTGGAATGACCTGCTGCGCAACGACTATAAGGGCACGGGCTACATCGATGGGGGACGGAAGCAGATCACGCACTGGCTCTATTCGGCCCTGCTCACGAACATGCCTTACAACCAGTTCGTGGCGGAGTTGGTAAACCCGACGCCTGACTCGGAGGGCTTTAGCCGGGGGATCGTCTGGCGCGGTGTCGTCAATGCCAGCCAAACGCCCCAGATGCAGACGGCCCAGAACATCTGCCAGGTGTTCATGGGGGTGAACCTCAAGTGCGCTTCCTGCCATGACAGTTTCATCAATGATCTCACCCTGGCCGACGCCTATGGGCTGGCGGGCATCTATGCCGACGGCCCGCTCGAAATGGTCCGTTGCGACAAACCCACCGGCAAGCAGGCCGTGCTGAAGTTCCTCTACTCTGAGCTGGGCGCGATTGACCCGCACGCCGATAAGGCTGCCCGCCTGAAACGGCTGGCGGAGATTATCACCCAGCGCCAGGACGCGCGGCTCACGCGCACGCTGATCAACCGCCTCTGGCAGCGCTTTATGGGCCGCGGACTCGTTGAGCCGGTAGACGACATGGAAAAACCGGCCTGGAATCGCGACCTGTTGGACTGGCTCGCCGAGGACTTCGCAGGACACGATTACGACGTGAAGCACCTGGTGCGGCAGATATTGACCTCGCGCGCCTATCAACTTCCGGCGGTCAACCTTGATGAGCAGCACCAGCAGGATTATGTCTTCCGCGGCCCAGTGGTGCGGCGGCTGTCGGCGGAGCAATTCCGCGACGCGCTGACCTCGCTGACAGGGATCGGTTATTCCGCGGCGGCCGCCGACGTCCCGACGAGCCCGTCTGCGAGGAAGAGGTTCGATCCCGCAGTGGCAGTCAAATGGATTTGGAATGACGCGAATGCCGCTGAGAAGGCCAGGCCAGGCCACGTCTATTTCCGCCGGACGATCCGCCTCGCCAAGGTCCCTACCGATGCCGCGGCGGTGGTCATGTGCGACAACAGCTTCACGCTGTACCTGAACGGCGCAAAGGTAGGTTCGGGGGCCAGTTGGAAAGAGGCGTTTCTATTCGACTTGCGGCCTTTCCTCAAACCTGGGGACAACCTGTTCGCCGTGGATGCCATCAACCACTTGCCTGACGACCGCGTGCCCGACGCTGGCGAACCGCCAGCGGACACCTATAATCCAGCCGGGCTCCTCTTCTATGCGCGCCTGCGCGGCCCGAATAGCGGTTCCCAATACGACTTCGTCTCGGACAGCGCCTGGATCTGCTCGGGCGCAAAGGCGGACTGGGAATCCGATACTTTCGTTCGCTCTAACTGGACGGCAGCCGTGGTGCTGGGTGACATAGAGATGATCCCATGGCGAGTGTCCAAAACTTATCTTGGGGACAAGCTCGCCGCCGCCTACCCCGGCAGCGTCCGCGCGGCCCTGGTCGCAGCCGACCCGCTCCAGGCTTCGTTGGCCCGGCCCAACCGCGAACAAGTCGTCACGACCAGGTCAACCACAGCCACGACCCTGCAAGCGCTTGAGCTGACCAACGGCGAGACGCTGACAGACGTATTGAGGCGCGGAGCTGAAAACCTCCTTGGTGGCGGCTCCGCTAATGTTGATTTGGTCTCCGTCCTGTACGAGAAGGCGCTGGGTCGCAAACCCACCCGCCCCGAATCGAGGCTCGCGCGGGATCTGGCAGGTCATCCCCCTCAACCAGCAGGGGTCGAAGACCTGCTCTGGACAGTGGTAATGCTGCCCGAGTTCCAGCTCATTTACTGACGCCGCGTGCGCCCAAACCCTGTCCAAGCCGACACAGGAAGACTCTGATCGAAGATGGAAAAGCCAATGCCCGAACCCGATGGGGGCCTCATGTGGGCTGCTACCATCAACGAGCCATGACACGCCGTGATTTCATCAAGACCGCCGGCGCCGCCACTCTCTCCGCCCTGGCTGCGGGACTCCCGCGCCAGCTTTGCGCGGAGCCGGAAGAGAAGATCAAGCCAACGGCCGACACGGTCATCCTTCTCTGGATGGCGGGCGGGATGGCCAGCACAGACACTTTTGACCCGAAGCGTTATACCGCATTCGCACCTGGTTTGAAGCCGGAACAGGTGTTGAGCACGTTCCCGCAGATTGATACGGCGGTGGACAACATCAAGCTAACCGCAGGGCTGGAAAGCGTTGCGGGGGTGATGGACCGCGCCACGCTGATCCGTTCGTGTACGGCGGGGGACCTGGGTTTCATCCTGCATTCACGCCACCAATACCAGTGGCACACGGGTTACGCACCGCCGCAAACCGTCGCTGCGCCCCACATCGGTGCGGTTATCGCCCGGACGCTGGGGCCGCGGGACGCCGCCATGCCGGCTTTCATAGATATCGGGCAACGATTCGACCTTGGCGAGGGCGAGGAGTTAAAGGCGTTCCATACCGCGGGTTTTCTCGGCAGCGAGTACGGGCCGTTCCTCATCGCGAATCCCGAGACTGCGCTCAAGAGTGTCCGGCCACCGGCAGGCATGAGTCCCGCGCGCTTCGAGCGGCGCGAGACCTTCTACCGCAAGCTCCTGGCGAGCAGCCCGGTCGGCAGGCACGGCAGCGATTACCAGCGAGAATCCCTCCTGCGTTCGCTCGACAACGCGCACCGCCTGCTGAGTTCTCCCGCGGCGAAGGCCTTCGACTTATCGCTCGAACCTCACGCCAGTTATCAGAGGTACGACACCGGGCAGTTCGGCTTAGGCTGCCTGCTGGCTCGGCGCCTGACCGAAGCCGGAGCAAGGTTTATCGAAGTGACCACCGAGTACATCCCGTTCCAGTATTGGGACACACACGAGAACGGTCACACCCGAATGGTGGACCTCAAGAAGACGATAGACGCGCCCGTTGCCCAGCTCGTCCTCGACCTCGAAGAGCGCGGCCTGCTGAACCGGACCCTAGTCGTGCTCGCAAGCGAGTTCAGCCGCGACATGCTGGTTGAGGGGAAGCCAGACAAGAAGGTAAAGGACCAAGTCGTTGTCCCGGAGGTGATCAATGACATGAAGCAATACGGGATGCACCGCCACTTCACGGACGCAGGCAGCGTGCTGCTGTTCGGCGGCGGGATGAAACGCGGCTACGTCCATGGTAGAACCGCCGATGAGCGGCCATGCAAGACCATTGAAAAGCGCGTGGTGATCGAAGACCTGCACGCCACGATCTATCGCGCGGTCGGCATTTCCCCGCGGCTAAGCTATGAAATCGAAAGGCGGCCCTTCTATGTCACCCGGGATGGCGTCGGCCAGCCCGTCCTCGACCTCTTCGCCTGAAGAAGACGGGAAAGTCAGGGCCCAGGACGACGCTCGGCCTCCCAAGCGGCTCGCCCCGCGGCGAACCGGTGGCAGCCATTGCTATCGTTCGTGGCTGGATCTTGGATGGTGCCGATGGAGGGGGTCGAACCCACACATCCTTACGGATACCAGATTTTGAGTCTAGCGCGTCTGCCAGTTCCGCCACATCGGCCACCAAGGGTTTTGTTCAGTTCTCAATTTACATTGTGCAACATTCTGTGCAACATCCGTTGCACAAACGCTGTGAAAACCGACAACACCAATAATCGCTGGAAATTCACCGTAGTCAAAGACTCTCGCGGGCGCGAGATCGAGGGCCTCTACGTTCGCAACGGCCGCTATTACGTCGCCCTGCGCCTTCCCCTCAAGGGCGTGCGGCGCATCTGCCTGCTGGACAAACAGAACCAACCCATACGCGACGCCAAGCAGGCTGCAGACGCCGCCGTCCAGATGCGCCAGGATAAACGCGAGGGCGTCCTGCCCGCCGCAGGCCAGGCTCCCCGCGTGCGCGACTACGCCACGGATTATATCCAATGGTGCCGTGACACCGAGGCCAAGGACCCCAAGACCATTAAGAACGAGGAGCGCAACCTTGAACGCTGGGTGAAGGCCATCGGGCATACGCGCATCAATCACATTACGGTGAAGCAGATTACCGACTTCGTCAAAGCTCGCAAGGCCGAAAAGCGCGGCGACAAGCCCATCAGCACCCGCACCGTTAACCTCGACGTGATGAGCCTGCACAACATGCTGACCCATGCGCAGAAGAAGGACGGCTGGATTATTGGCGACCCGGTGACCAAGAACTATGAGGCGCTGCCCTACAAGCCGCAGGTTCGCAGCCTAGTCTCCACTGAGGACTTCGAGCGGGTCTACGCCGAGTTGCTGCGCCGGGAAAACGACACGCCGGTTTACTCGACGGGCCAACTCTGCGTGGACTGGCTCAAATTCATGTGCTTCTCCGGTGCGCGCAAAGGCGCGGCGGTCAAGGCCAAGTGGGCGCACGTGGACTGGAAGAACAAGCAGCTTCACCTCGACACCAAATACAAGAAGCATGTGATCGTGGACTTCAACCCCCGGCTCGAAGCGCACCTGTTGGACATGGCTTCACGGCGTCTGCCAGATGCGGAATGGATCTTCCCTTCGCCGCGAGGCATCGCCAAGGACGGGCACGTCCTTGGGCTGCAAAACACCCTTCATGTGGTACGCCAGAAAGTGGGGTTCCCCCGGTTCTCGCCGCACGATTGCCGCCATCACTTCATCAGCTACGCCGTCATGGAGGGCATTGATTATATGACAATTGCCCGCTGGGTAGGACATGCTGACGGTGGGGTGCTGATTGGCAAAGTGTATGGCCACCTGGCCCCGGGGCACGCCAAGAAGATGGCCGCCCAATTCAGCTTCGGTGCCCGCCCCACCGAGGCCCCACCCGCCACGCCGATACCGGCCAGCCAAAACAAGACGGCCGAACAATTGAGCGTCAGCGAACTGCTCGCCCTCGTGCAGCAGAAGGTCGCCCGGGAGGCCGGGAAACCGGATGATCGTCCGGCTGAAAAAACTCCCGCGCCGCCTCAGCCGTAATGTAGATGCGACCGTAACGCGAGATCGTCTTGATCCGCCCCGCCTTTCGGTAGCGCCATACCGTGGGACGGGACAGCCCCACTTGGCGCATCCACTTCGTCAAAAGCATCCCGCCCGCCAGATCCGTGGCTGGCATCCCCGGGCTTCCCGTATCGGCCGGAGCCGGGCTCAACTCAAACATACGCCCCGATTCTAACCACTCTTTCCCGCAATACAACACAGAAATTGCTTATTACACATCTCACATTCATCTATGCAACGCACCCAAATCGCCCCCGAAATCCTCCAGCCCTTCTTCGAGTCCTCCGCCAACGCCGCCGACAAGGGCCAGAGCCAATTCTTCACCCCGTCCGACCTGGGCCGCACGCTAGCCCGCCCGCTGGCCCCCGTCCGTCCGATCATCGTAGACTTAAATTGCGGGGCCGGCCACCTCTTGCAGGCGTCTGCACAGGAGGGCAAGCCCGTCACGCTGCTCGGCGCGGACATTGACCCCTGCCACGGCCAGCGCGTCGAGGGCGGCACCTCCCCGCTCAACCGCATCACCGCCGACGCCTGCCAACTCCACGCCTGGCTCCGGGAGGTCGGGTTCAAAGCCGATTGCTGGGTGCTCAATCCACCCTGGCGCCTGTTCTTCTACCGGGCGCGTCTGGCCGCCCTGCTCCAGAGCGAGTTCCCCGCCGTGCGGGCGGCCTTCAAGGGCATCGAGCAGGGCGGCGGCATCCCCCGCGAGTGCATTGATTCCACCCTCGCCATGCTGCTCATTGCGCTCGACCTCTGCACCCCCTATGGCGAGGGCCTCCTAATCGCCAACCACGACACCCTGGAGCGCCTGATCTTTGCCGAGGACGCCCCGCACGGCGCCGTGGCCGCCCACGTATGGGCGCGGCTCATCATCCCCGGCAACCCCATGACCGCCCGCAAGGGCTGCAACTGGCAGGAGGACGACTCCTTCCAGACCGAGGTGCTCTACTTCGCCCGCGAGCATACCGCCGGCCCGCACACGTGGCACTGGCCCGAGCTGCCCGACCGCTCCTGGCGCCAGGGCGTCGAACTGCGCAACGCGTGGCTCGCCCACCATGCCGGCGTCGAGTGCTGGAGCGCTGCTAAGGAAAAGGCGGGCGAAGCCGCTGGCAACAAGGTCAAAGTGCCCTGGAACCTCTGGCTGGCCTCCGACAACACCATCCACACCGCCCTCTCCTTGTTCGAAAAGCACAGCAGCAGGATCAACAAGCACCAGGTCCAGCGCCTGTTCGCCCTCAATGGCAAGACCCCGATGGACCTGGTCATCCAGCGCAACACCCGCGATGAACTGCTCGAAGTCGCCGAGCGATCCGGCTGGCGCGTCCAGCCCGATCTGCTGGCCGCCGTGCGCGAAGCCATCCGCCAGTATCACGCGGCCCGCGCTCCGCTCTACCCGCTGCCCGAGATCCAGCGCCTGGGCTACCTGGATGAGGAGGACACCATCGAATGCAAGGCCGACCTGGCTTACCAGCACAAGGTCATCTTCCGCAAAGGCCAGCGCTACCCTCTGCGCTCCGAGACCATCAGCTTCACCCGCCAGGTCCAGAAGCCCAATTCCTTCACCGGCGACCTCGAGGAATTGGAATACTCCGGCCAGGAACTGGTCTTCCTTATCGCCGAGGGGCCGGATAAGGACGCCCCGGAATGGAGCTTCATGGACCAATGGCTGCGCGATGACAAGGAAACCACCGTCGCCAATGCCAAGCGCGCCGCCGATAACCGCGGCGCCGTGGACTTCACGCTCGCCGACCTGGTCCGCTGCTTCGTTATCCCCGAGGTGCCCGACGTCGCCGCCGTGGACCCGGCTGCTTATCGCGCGACCCTTGTCCGCCTGGACGAGTTGGAGGCCGCGCTGGCGATTGCCTGACCATCGTCACCCGCGGTTCCAGCCCGCGGCGATGGCTTACATCCGTCACGATGCCGGTCATCCGCATTGGCACGCCCGCTTTGTCCCGCTGGATGCGTCCCACGGACACCAGCCAGCGCACGCTTCCGTCGGCGCCCACCACACGGTATTGCACGTCCCACACGTCTCCAGCCGTCGGATCTTTGTGCAGCGCCTCCAGGTGCTGCCGGATCATCGGCCGGTCCTCGGGGTGCAGCGCCAAAAGCCACCGGTCGAACGGCACCAGTTCCCGCAGCCCATGCAGTTGGCCGAATCGCTCGTCCCACACCGCCTGCGGGCTCAGTCCCATGTCCCACGCGTATGCGCCGGCCCCGATCTCGGCCAGCGAATGCGCCAGGGAACCCCGCGTTCGCGGACAGGCCCTCGTGCCGATGCTGTCACAACTGGCCGCTTGCACTGCCCGCGCGATCTCGGACTGCCAGTCCGCGTCGGCTGGATGCGTCAGGCCCAAAAACTCGAACGAATTCCGTAGGATGTATTGAATGTCTTGTCTGATCTGTTTCTTCATTGCTCTCAATTGTTTGCCGTTGGCGGCAAACAGATCGGCAGAACGAAATGGGAGAGGGCACTTGCCTCCAGAGCTTCCTGCGCCGCGCGTGCGAGCGGTTCGCCCGGCGCCATTGATGTAGTCCGTCAGGACCTTTCTGCCTTTTATTTCTCATTAACGACACCCCACCAACACCTGTTGGCTGGGAAAAAAAGGCGCGTCACTGACGCACTCTCTGTCCGGGCACGGCCAAGTGCCCTTCAGGAAAGCACACCAGGACGCGCGATCGCTCGCGCGCCGAGGCGGATTTCCTGAAAATTCTTTGGCCGTTTTAGACAGAAATCCGAGTCCTCGCACTGCAAAGACTCAGCCACGGGCCGTTCGGCTCATGGCCTATATAAAGAACAGCGGTCAGTGTAACCGGCTCACCGCACACCGCAACTGCAACCTTTATTAAACCTGCATAAATCCATCAGCCCCACATCATGAAACTCAAAACGTTCCAACGACAAGACCTCGCCCGTGCCGCCCTCAAGGACGGCCTCATCCTCGGCTGGGACACCGGCCTGGGAAAAACCTGGGCCATGTTCGTATGGCCCCTGCTCAAGGTGGGCTTCGACCGCCCCCCTCAACCCTCAACCCTCAATCCTCAACCCTCCGCCCGCCTCCGCCCCCGCCTCCCCGTGCTCATCGTGGCCCCCGGCGACCTCCACCAGCAAATCCGCGAGGAGGCCTTCACCCACTTCGGCGTCGTCGTCCAGCCGCTCGATAGCCAGCAGACCTTCGAGCAGCTCACCCGCCTGCCCGGCTCCCGCCTCACCCACACCGACGAGACCGGCCGCCCCATCGTCCCACCTGGCTTCTACATCACCAGTTACACCCAGCTCACCACCAATGGCGTCGCCCCGGTGCCCGACCCCGAGGACTGGGAACCATGCGCGCTGCTCGATTGGCTGGCCATGCCCATCGGCGTCCACCGCGCACCCGTCGAACCCAGCGGCACGCCGATGCCCCCGTGTGCAGACGTCTGCACCTTCTTCGCCTGGCGCGCCGTCAGGTGGGCCGATGAATTTGACGCCCTCCACGCTTCGCCGCGCACTACCATCCAGGAGCTGGATGCCACACTCCAGCAGCGGCTCGATTCCCTGCGGCACTGGGACGAAAAAGCCGCCGCCGCCCAGCGCAAGCGTCTCTTGGCCGCGCACGCCGTCCTCGTCAACCTCTGCGGCCGCACACCGGACACCCGCTTCGCCGACCTCTCCCGTCGCCAGCAGGATTGGATCGTGCGGGCCTTCTGCGCCGACAAAATCCTCGAGTACAGCGCCGGCATGGGCGAGCTCAAAGCCTACCCCATCGGCGAGCCGCCCCCGGGCTACGACCCCGCCAAACCCGAGACCGACACCCGCCCCAAGCGGTATGTGAAGTGCCTCTATTCCCCGTCCCTGGCCGATCTCTGCTGGAGCGCCTTCGACTGCGTCGTTGTGGACGAGGGCGTAAAGATGAAGGGCGAGACCACCATCGTCGGGCGCGGCGTCCGTTCGCTCAACCCGCGCTTCCGCCTGGTGCTCACCGCCACCCCGGTCAAAAATCGCCTGCCCGATGCCTTCCGGCTGGCCTGGTGGGCCGTCGGCGGCAAGGCCGAAGCCACCCCCATCTTCCCTTACCGCGATGAAAGCTCCGAGCGCGAGCGCTTCGCCTCCACCTTCATGGTCACCGAGCGCAACCTCAGCAAGGAGGAGCAGGCCAAAGCCGACGGCAAAAAGGCCACCGGCAGCCGCTTCAGGAAATACACCGCCGAAGTCTGCAACGTCCACCGCCTCTGGAAACTCTTCGGCCCCATCATTCTCCGCCGCCGCAAGCAGGACGCCGGCGAGGACATTGTCCCCAAAGTCCGCAAGGTCATCCGCTGCCAGATGGGCACCCTCCAAAAGAAGGTCTACCAGTACCACCTCGATGCCGAATACCGCGACGTCAATGGCAAGCTCGCCGTGGGCGCTCAGTTGCAGGCCCTGCGCATCGCCGCCGCCGACCCCTCCAGCGACCACTTGAAACCCCAACCCGGCGAACCCGAGGAGACGTGCCCCTGCCGTTCCCTCAACTCTCAACCCTCAACCCTCAACCCCTCCCCCTGCCCTGTCTGCCGCGGCCGCGGCTCCGTCCCGCTGCCGCCTCGCTCCACCAACCCCTACGTCCCCAAGGCCGCCACCGTCCTCACCCTCATCGCCGAAATCCTTGAGCGCCGCGAGCAGGCCGTCGTGTTCAGCGCCTTCAACGACCCGCTGGACAACTTCTCCCATTGGCTCTCCGAGGCCGACGTCCGCCACGTCCTGCTCGATGGCCGCGTCAGCCAGAAGTCCCGCGGCGACCAGGCCGCCATCTTCAAGCAGGGCCGCCGCAATGACGCCTCCATCCCCGTCATGCTGGCCGGCGTCGAGTGCATGGCCGAAGGCCACAGCTTCCACCTTGCCAATAATGTCATCCTGATGGCCTACTCCTGGGCCTATGACAAGTTCAAGCAGGCCCTCGACCGCGTCCACCGCATGAACTCGGTCAAGCCCGTCAACGTCTATGTCGTCGTCTGTCCCGGCACCATCGACCTGCGCCTGGAGTCGCTCGTGCAGGAGAAAGCCGACGCCTCCGAGCTCGTGCTGGATGGCCGCCTCATCGGCGAGCGCACCGAGGAAGTCAACCTCGCCGAGTTGCTCCACGTCGCCCGCCGCGAGTTCAACGCCCGGGAGGCCACCATTGATGAGGACGCGCTCCGGTCCCAATGGCCCGCCCTGCGCCAGCGCCTGCATCACGCTTGGCGCCAGTGGATTGACCTGCCCGCCGCCGTCGCCCGGCCCGTCCGGCTGGCCCCCGAGTTCATCACCATCCGCCCGCCCGCCATGCTCCCCTCCAACCTGCGCGGTTCTGCCCTTCCCTCGGCTATAGGCTATCGGCGATCGGCTATCTCATCCGCGCCCGACCGCCACGACCCCCTGGCCGCCTTCACCGTCGAAGCCCTGCAGACGCCTGCACCCCCACCCGATCCGCCCGACCCCGCCCCGCCCCTCTGGAAGCTGCGCGCCCGCGCCCGCTTCGCCACCGTCACCAACTCCGATGTATGGTCCAGCCTATGAGCAACATCCCCCTCCCCTATTGGCACGCCCAGTACCTGGCCCGGCTCGCCGCCTACCGGCAGTTCCAGCGCCGCCTCGCCTACGTCCCGCAGCCGCCCCCGGCCGTCCCCGGTTTCACCCCCAATGTCTCGCGTGTGACTCGCCCGGCCCCGCCCGCCGATTGGCACAGCCGGCTTGGCGGTGACTGGTCGGACAATTAGCCTTGGCCCCTCCCGGCCCTGCTCCTATATTTGCCGCACGGCAGGTTGCTTGCTTGCTTCCTGTCGTCATACGGCTGGCGCGTCATTGCTTTTCTGCCGTGGCGCGCCGGCTTTTTCGACCGTATCATGACCGTCTTTCTCTGCCAGCCGCCGCCTGACAAATCCACAGCCCCTTAAGTTATGGAACTGCTCTTCCTTATCGCCTTTATCCTCTATTTCGTCCCTGCCGCCATTGCCGTCTTGCGGGGCAAGCAGAACGCCCTGGCCATCATCGTCCTGAACCTTTTCCTCGGCTGGACCTTCCTCGGCTGGGTCATCGCCTTGGTCTGGTCCGTCGCCCGTGACCCGGCCCCAGCGCCAAGGCATTACGATTTCTCTTGAACACCCAGCCCCATCCAGACGTCTGCACGCTATTCGGCTCTCGGTCCGGGGCCATTCGGTTGCGCCATTCGGTTGCGCTATCCATGTCGCCCTCAAGGGATTACGTTTCGAACTTGCCTCCGTGATATACGATCCAATGGTCCGTTGTACCCCTCCGTTCACGTTAACGTTTCCAGGTTGACATTTTCGCAGCAGAACAGATACCCTCACTCCCATGAAGGTTTTGGCGCGTCTTGCGGGGGTCCGTGTGATATCAACCGGTCTGCTGCATAATCAACGCGGGCCAACACCATACCCAAACATAGGAGACCTAAATGACACGCGTGAAAATTGAAAGCATAGTTGAGCACCTTGACTCCGACATGAAGCGCGCCCTCGAGGACGCAGTGTCGCGGGTTTTGCCAGATGTTGAGGTCGATCGCACAGAACTGTACCGAGAGTTTCGGAATGCCGTCGGTCGAAAGTGCTCCACTTGGGTGAACGTGCCAGACCACGACGTCGAGAAGAGGTGCAGAAAGTGTGGCGAGACCGCATGAACACACTTGCCCACCGGCCGGACTATTCGGCTGCAGGCAACGCTATGCCGCCCTACACGCCACCATCGTTAAATGAGAGCGCATTTCACTGCCCTCACTGTCGAGCATATGCAAACCACATTTGGTACGAGGCGCTAGGCATAGGCACCGGTCGATTGCATATGCCGGAATGGCGGGTTTCGCAATGCACTCATTGTGGTGACTTAACGATTTGGAATTGCAACACGATGGTCTACCCTGACAGCTCGTTAGCACCTTTACCCAACCCAGACTTGCCCGCCGAAATTATAGCCGATTTTGAAGAGGCTAGGTCCATTGTTCAGCGTTCGCCCCGTGGTGCCGCGGCGCTTTTCCGTTTATGCATACAGAAGCTGTGTATCCACCTCGGAGAGAGCGGCCAAAATCTCAACTCGGACATCGCTTCGCTCGTTAGAAAGGGTCTGAATCCTAAGGTCCAGAAGAGTTTAGATATAGTGCGGGTTATCGGGAATGCATCTGTCCACCCCGGCACGCTTGATCTTCAAGATCAACCTCAGACGGCAGTGCAGTTGGCCACCCTCATCAATATGATCGCCGATGCGATGATTACTCAGCCCAAGCTGGTGGATCAGCTGTACGACGGGTTGCCGGAAACGAAGAAGGAAGAAATCAAGAGACGCGATGGCACACGGCCCACCTAAGCGCCTGGAGCCGACGCGGCTGGCGCTTTCTGCTTATTCCTACGCCGGTCGCCGCGCGGCTCAAGCGCAGCGTTCGGCATCTCGCCCCGCATGAATAAACTGGTCCAGATTCTCGAGCACATGCAGAAGCGCCCCTGCATGTATTTCGGCCGCGGAGGTGACCAACGCTCCCTCGATGTGGTCGAGGCGTTTATCATGGGCTACCGGTTTGGCGTGGAGGGCGGCGACAAAACCCTCCCTTTCACCCATTTCACCCGCTGGATCGCCGCTCACTATCGCGTCCTTGATGGCCCGAAGGGCGGCTTTACACTGATTCGCGAGCATGTTGGAGGAGACGAGCGCCTCGCCTTTGATGAGTTCTTCAAGCTGCTGCCGTTGTATGCGAGGGACATGGCTGAGCTTGGTCCGGATGGCATCCACGCTCATTACGGGCAGGTCATGAGCCAACTTCCGGAGGAGACATGATGCCGAACAATGCGCCTGCACCTAACCGCCGCCCGCGCTCTACGCTTAGTGTCCTTGCCCGGTTTCGATATCCTGTTTGCGCTCCACCTGCCTCCCCGGCGGCGGTGGGTGAGGCGCGACGTTCGGCGACACTGCGCGTATGCCTAAATTCGCACTCATAAAGTTCTGCGTGTTCTTCCTTTTCGGACTTGGGGCCACGTTGCTCATCGGCCTTGCATATCCCGTCTTTCTCCTCACGGCACTGGTTCTCGGCGCGTTCGCTTTCAAGATGGGCAAGTCCACTCGCGTGCCCGTGAATCCACGGGACGTTCCTTTTTCGCCGATGGCTGTTCTGTCCTATCGTGAGTTTGACAGATGGGCGAGGCAGCATGACTTGAGGAGGACAGACCCTGAGTTCTTTTCCCGGACTGACGTGCATTGGACTGAGAAGCTTCCGGTGCTCTTTTCAGGGTCAGACGCAGCCGGCCACTGCTTTGAGCCGAGGCGCAGCTCGACGAAGATACTTTTCGCGGATGTGGCGCTCGGAGCATTTATCTTTTTCCCCCCGATTCGTGGGTCGTTCCAGGGCTTGTCCAGCAGCGGGGCGGTCTTCTTTCAGTTCATATGTGGCCTTGCATTGGGCCAACTGGCTGGCCGAGCGACAGGTAATTTTTACAGATGGATGCGAGGCCAGACATAAACTGGCGCCGAACAAGGTCCCTTGTCCCTTCCTTGTCGTAAATCACCGCGTCGCAAACCCGCTTTCCTCCCCCGTCAACGTATTGGACGCCGTCACGCTGAACAGCGTCATCGTCGCCTGCGGGTCTACGTTGAAGCCGTAGAACTGGTTCCTCGTGGTCGCCACAACCGGCCACGCGCAACTGGGGCAGCACACCCGGTTGGTGCTCACCGACCGCACATTGAAAACGATGTTGCTGTCCTGCGCCGGGTAGTTCCAGCACAGCATCAGCGCAAACGCATACAGGAGATTAGTCATGAATCCTTTTCACTTCGTTTCCTTCGTTTCCTTGGTGTGATAAAAAAGGCGGAGCGCTACTGCCCACCGGTAGCGCCCGCCCGGGCGGCGACCTCGTTGTGAGTGCCGCCCAAAAGATCAAGGAATCGGTGCCCCAACTCGCGCACCCGCCCCTCCGTCAGGTCCTCGAAACACCCATGCACCGTCTCCGGATACCCGATGCCGAACGCCCACTGGTCCGGCTTGCGGATATGCCGCTCCCAGGCGGAGCGCGGGTAGAGCAGCACTTGCGGCTTGCGCAGGTGCCACGCCAGCAGGTTCAGCGCGCTGTGCGCCGTCACCAGCCCTGCAGACGCCTGCACGAGCGCGCACACCCCCGGCACGCTCAGGCGATCTACCGCGTCAATCACCCCGGGCACCGGCGCGGCCGTAAACCGCACCTCCTGCCGCCCGTGGCGCTCGTACGTCCGCCCCGTCAACACCAGCCGGTAGCCCGCCAGCGTGAGCTGGTCGGCCAGCGGCGCCGCCAGCTCGAGCGGAATCGTCCGGTCCGGCAGCCCCGCCGTCAGCGCCAGCACGATCACCCGCCGCGTTTCCGGCTGCGCGTCGGGGAAAATTTCGCTCAGCACTTTTTCATCCTCGGGAGACGGATAGAACCGCACATCGTCGGGCGCGGGCGCGTCCGGCAGCCGGTTCAGCGCCCCCTCCGGCGGCAGCTTATACCGGCGTCGCCCCTGGATGTTGGCCTCCTGTCCGTGCCAGTAGCCGCAATTCACCACCTCGATCTGGCCGCGCTTCGGGTGCCATTGGAATAGCTCCGGCACAAATGGGTTGTGCGAGATAATCGCCACCTTGGCCCGCTGCCCCGGCTTGAGCCGCGCCAGGTAGTTGTAGCTCCCCCGGTAAAAGCACTGGTCCAGCACGTCCCCCAGCCCGCCCCCGTACTCGAGGTAGAGCGCCGGCAACGGCTGGGCCCCCTCCCGGCGTTTCATCAGCCGCAGCATCTTCGCCGCGATCCGGTCCCACGAAAGCCATTGCTCCGCCATCTGCGGAAACTCGGGGCGCTCCTTCCACTCATACCCGCCGTAGTAGTTCGCGATCAGCCGGGCCGCTTCCTCCACTTCCACCCGGTAGCGCACCCGCGAATTATCCATGTCGCACACCACCCCGTGCTTCTCGATGGGCAGGCCCAGCAGCCGCGTCCCGCCGATCCCCCCGTTCACCATCGCCCCCAGCTCCTCCACCAATTCCCCGCAGGCGGTATGCAGCGGCACCGCCGCCGGGCAGCCGCACGCCAGCGCCTCCGTTATGCCCAGTCCCCACCCCTCCCCCAGGCTCGTCGTCAGGTAGAGGTCGGCCACGTTGTAAAACCGCGCCAGGTCCTCCTCCCCCAGCAGCGCGTTGTCGCGCCGGAAATAAGGCTCGCTATGCCCCCAGTCCTTCACCGGCTCCAGCCCGAGCTGCTCGCCCACCGTCATCAGGCTCAGCCCCGCGGCCGAGCTTTCCGGCATGTGCATCAATAGCTTGGCCGGCACGTCGTGTTGCCTGAGCGCCCGCAGCACCTCCAGCGACCGCGTCACGTCCTTGCGCCGCTGGTTCGCGTTCACGTTGATGATGAGGAAGTCATCCGGCCCCACCCATTCCTGCGTCCAGAGCTTCTTCCGCAACTCCGCCCGGTCGCCCAGCGGCCGGTAAACATTCGTGTCCACCCCGTGCGGCAGCACCTCGCAATGGATCTCGTGCCCACGCTGCTTTCCGGCCCGGCTGGCCTGGCTCGCCCCGTAAGCCGTGTAGGCGATGGCGCAATCCACCGCCGCGATAATGTCCGTCCACTCCGGGTCCAGGCGCGCGTCCACCGGGAAATACAGCGTCGAGTGAATCCCCTTGCTCTGGCACACGCCCCGCAGCCCTGCCGGGAAACCCTCCTGCGACAGCAGGAACGTGTCCTGCATCATCCACAAATGCGTGTAGCCGCCCGTCTTGAGCTGCGCCAGGAACAATTGCAGCTTCTGCGGCGTCGCCCAGTCCGGCCCCGCCGGCAGCATCCGCTTCACATAGGGCGCCCGCTCATAACCCCACCCCACAAACCCCACTCCCCACACATCGATTTCCGCCTCCGCCGACCATCGCCGCAACAGGTTCGCCGCCACCCGGGCAAACCCCGACGTCAAAGTCGGCGCATCGCACAGCGCCAGCAGTTTCATCTTGCTCATAGTTTTCTTCGTTCGCTTCGTTTCCTTCCGTGCAATGCCGCCCTCATTCGGGAAGAAAAGGCACCCCGCCGGCGTAGCGCCCCGCCTCGTCTGCGGGTAGCGCCAGCAGTGCGTATCCGCGAGCCGTCTCGGGCATCAGCTTCCGCAAGCTCACCCACCCGCCCCCTTGCCAGTAGTAAAGCCAGGAAGCTCCCTCCACCTCCCGCACCCGGTAGAGCCGGCTCCGCGCATCCAGAAAAACAAAATCCCGCGGATTCGTTCGGCTATGGGCTATCGGCGATTGGCTATTCACCGCCGGCCTGCAGGCGTCTGCACGGGCCTTCAGTTCGGGGAGAGCTTTCATCATAAATTGTCGGTTGCACAAACAGGATGCGGACTCTACCCGCAGCCGATTCACCGGCAAGCTAAATATTGCTGAATGCTCACCTCACATTGTCCCCACCCCCGGGAGGGCGAGCGTCCCCGCGAGCCCCATCTCCTGTTGGCTATCGGCAATTGGCTATTGGCTATCCGTGCTTGCCTCACTCATAGTCATAATCCGGCAGCACTTCGCTCGCCTGCATGGTCACCTCGAACAGTTTCACGTTCGCCCCCGCCCCCTGCGCCACACCCACCGTCTGCGGCAGGAACTTGTAAACCGTCGTCACCCGCACCGGCTCCTCGTAGTCCCCTTCCATCAGTTCCGTCCGCTTCTGGCCCACCCAGGTCGTGCCGGCCGTCTGCGTCGTGGCCACCGCCCGCGCAGATACCGTCCGCCGCCCCTCGCGCTTGCCGCACCGCTGCACCAGTGATGGCCCGTCCGGTATGGCCTTCACCACCAGCCGGTCCCCGCTGTACAGCACGTCCTCGGTGATCTCGCATTCGAGAATGCCGAGCCCTGTCCCCGTCAGCAGGTCCACGTAGGCGTAGCTGAACCGCAGCCCCGTGAAGATCTCCGCCACCGCGCCGTTAGGCTTAGGCCCGCGCCGGAATTCCGGCTCCGCGTTGTTGTCCAGCAGCTTGCCCAGGGCCAGCCCGCTCAGGAACGAGTTGAGGTAAGCTTGCGCCGCCGCCTGGTTGCCCGCCCGCACCACGCCCTTCACCGTCGAATGCTTCTCCAGCGTTTGCAGGTTGCTCTCCACCCCCAGCGTGTATTCCATCGAGAGCTGCCCATAGGGCCGCAGCACCTGGAACGAGAAAGCATACCGCTCGTCCACCCCCGCGCTCTCCACCCCGGGCGCGCTTTGCAACGATTGCCGGGACACGGTCGGCGTCCGCTCGCTCATCACTACGGCCGTGGCGTAGCTCGCCCCGCCCCGGATGCCCGCGTAAGCCTGCCCCGCCACGGCCAGCGTGGGCGCGGTCACAAACCCGCTCACCGTCTCGGTCGTGTTGCCGAACGTGTCCACGTTCAGCTCGCTCGTCACCTCCAGGTAGATCCGCGTCCCCTTGCGCTGGTACTCGTAGCTGAACTCCAGGGTCACAAACACCACGCCCCCGCTCGTCAGGAATAGCACCTGGCTCTGCGTGATGTTGCTGCGGAGGAAGAACGGATACTTCCCCGCTCCCAGCGTCGCCGCCTGTGCCAGGGCCGTGCCGAAGGCCGTCGCCGCGTCCGGCCCCTTCGCCTGCACCATCCCGCTGAACGTCGTGTTGATCATGCACGTCCGCACGTCGTCCGCGTCCACCTGCCGCAAGGACCACGTCACCACGTCCCCGCTCGTCTTGCGCCACGCGCTGGAGAAGCGCAGCTCGATGTAGGTCAGCCCGTCGCCCGTATCGGCCGCCGGGTTCTGCCCCGCGTTCGTGTCGCTCTCCGCCTGCACCCGCTGGTCGGAGGACTCTGCATGCGTCTGCACGAAACCGCCCGGCACCAGTTGCGCCTGCAGCCGCGCCAGCTTCGCCTGCGCCGCCTCGGGCGTCGGCGCGCCGATCCGCCCGCTCATCGTGAAGGTCACCACCCCCGTTTCCTTCTGCTCGTTCGTCGCGCACGTGAACTCGCACAGCGCGTAATCCGCCTCGTTCGGAAACCGCGTGAACCCCGCCGAGAGGCTCCACTCCACGCACCACCGCGCCCGGTTCACGTCGCAGTTGAAGTCCAGCACACGCACCACGGTCGGGCCGAAGGCCGCCCCATATTGCAGCGTCCCCACCACGCCCTTCTGGAGCTGCGCGTCAAAGCTCGCCTTGGTCGCCAGCAGCGCCGCCGTCCGGTCCGTGTCGCTCGGCGACTCGGGCGCGAACCACTTCCCCTTCATGCTCACGTTGCCCGCCGTCCGCCGCCGCGCCGACCGCAAGTCATCGAACAGCGTCGTCTGGTACCGATCGGCAAACCCGTCCACCGTCCCGAAGTCCAGCTTCGCCGCCCCGGCGCCCGTCCGCTGGAACGTCGCCGCCATGGCCCCCTGCTCCCGGTACTCGAGCGTGAAGTTCAACTCCACGAACGCCTGCCCGTCTGTCTCGTCCCCCGTTTCGCTGGACACCGTCCGCGCGTCGGTGCTCTCGTTCCAGGGCATATAGCCGCGGGGCAGCAGTGCCCCTTTGAGCAGCGCCAGCTTGGCCCGGGCGGAGGCCTCCGAGTCCGCCTCGATCTTCCCCGTCAACGACCAGTACCGAACTGCTTCCACCTTGGCCTCGCGCAGCGCCACGCGGAAATCGCACAGCCGGTAGCTCAGTTCATTCGGGTAAGCCGTGTAGTAGCAGTTTAGTGACCACGCAATCGCGTTATGCGGCTGGTCAATCTCCACCTTCGCGTCCGTGATGCGCACCGTCCGCTCCAGCCCCGCGAACACCAGCTCCACGTGTGCCTCGGCCACCAGCGCCCCCTGCAACGCTTGGGCCTGCTCCAGCAGCGCCTGCCGCCGCGTGTCGAGGGCCTGCGACGTATCGGCCTGCCAGCGCCCGCTCGCGCTGATCTGCACCGTCACCCGCCGCCGCGGGTCTTTCAACTCGTCGAACCGCTGCACCTGCACCGTCTCGGTCCACTTCTCCACCGCCCCCAGGTCCTCGCCCGCCACGCTCCCGCCCAGGCAGTTGGCCGCGATATCGTGGTTGTAGTACCAGAACGAGAGCGACAGCCCCTGCCAGTACGTGCCCCCGCGCTGGGCCGCCCCTTCGTCCTCGTCATCGTTGCCCACCGTCACCGTCCGTTGCAGCCGCGTCTGCCCCGTTTCGTCGGTCCAGACCATTTGCACCTGCTGGGTCGTCAGCGCCGCCCGCACTTGCTCGATCAGCGTCCGGTTGTCCGCGTAGGATTGCTCGAAGAAGTCCAGCCGCACCCGCACTGTCACCCGCTCCCGTTGCGGCGCTTCCACCGGCTCGCGCACCGTGGACACCCCCAGCACCCGGAACTGGCTCGCAAGCCCTGCCAGGTCCACCCCGTCATACACAAGCTGCATCTTCATGTTTTGCTACCGGCTCTCGGCTATTGGCTCTCGGCTATTGGCTATTGCCTTCGTTTCCTTCTCTCCCGGGAGGGCGAGCGTCCCCGCCAACCCTGACTTCTCTTTATCAGTCTTCGTTCCCTTCTGTGATCTCACGGCACCACCACCCGGCACCGCAACCGCTGCTCCCGAAAGCACGCCGGTGCCACATAAAACTCCCCCGGATACCCCAATCGCACCCGCCCCGCCCGGTATAGCTTCTCCAGTCGCGCTCCCTGTTTCGCGCTAAGCGCCTCCACCTCACACAGGTACTGGTATCGGCCCACTTGTACCCCGATATAGTGCGGGCTTTCTTCCGGCAGCACTGTGGCGCCCAGCTCCACCTGCTCCATGAACTCCTTAGGACTGATTTGTTCCATAGGTCGTATAGGTCTTACAGACGTCCTGTAGTGGTTTGCTGTTGCACACGTCGCAACGCTGTCTCTGGTCGTTTTCGGCTATTGGCTATTGGCTATTGGCTATTTCAGAACCCCGGCGCCCCCGGCGCAAACCCCGCGCTCACATCAAACCGCCGCCCTTGCGCCCGCGGCTCGCCCCCTCCAAACCGATGGTTCAGCGCGTCCACCACGCGGGAGAGATTGGCCAGCGCCTGGGTCACCGTCAGCACCCCGCCGTTCATCAGCGTCAGGCTGTCGGCCAGTTGCCGCGCCTCCTTGAGCGAGGGCAGCGGCATGTCGGGCAGCGTCGTCAGGCTGCCCAGCGTGTTCCGCCGTTGCACCGCCCCCCAGCGGTCCACCTGTTCGCGGGCCACCGCGTGGACGGCCTCGTCCATCGGCTCGCTCCAGCGCCGATGCCCCGTCCGGGCCATCTCGCGTTGCTCCCAGCGGTTCGTCATGCCCGCGTCGCCGCCCCGCGCCTCGAAATACATCCGGCGCACCTCGGGCGACATGGCGAAGAACTCGCCCGGCGTCACCTGCCGGTGGAGCATCTGGCTCACTTGCAGCCGCTGGAGCATCTCCCCCGGGCCGGCCAGCAGGATTCCCTTGTTGAACTCCCGCAGCGAGTCCATGCGGATCTGCCGTTCCTGCCGCGCCAGGTCCACAATGCGCGTCTGGATCTGCTCCTGCGTCCGCGTCAGGTCCACTTCGAGCTGCTTGGCCCGGGTCGCCTCGGCATCGCTCAGCCCGCCCGTGGCCTGCCGCGCCCGGGCAGCCGCCAGTTCTTCCCGTATGCGGGCCTCCTGTGCGAACAGCCGGTGCGACTCCGTCGGCCCCACCGCCCACCCCGCCACGTCCGTTTGCGCCCGATGCGCCGCAATCGTCCGCGCATCGTAAATCGCCGCGAGCTGCCGCAACTGCGGCGAATTCTGCGCCGCCAATTCTCCCTGCTTTTCGGTCAGCATTTTCTGCACGGCGTCCTTGGCCTGCTCGGCCTCGGGCGTGCCCAGCTCTTTGGCGTGCTGCTCCAGCCGGTCCCGCTGGGCTTCCAATAGCGCCACTTCATCCCGCAGCGACCCCACCCGCGCATCCAGCCGCGACCCCATCGACTCGGGCGTTCCTTGCTCGCTGAGCTGCCCCACGTTCTGCATCAGCATCTCCTGCTGTTTGAGCAGGTCCACGTATTGCTGCTTGATCCAGAGCGCCTGCTCCGTCTTGCCCAGCTCCTCCTCGATGGCCGCCAGCGCCCGCGTCCGCGCTTCCGTGTTGGCGTCCATGGATCGCGTCAATTCCTCGCGGGCCTGGATGAGCTGCCCCAGCCCGGCCTTTTCCCTCTCCGTCGCGTTCGGCCCTTGCGCCTTCTGGATGTCCGCGTCGTATTTGGCGAGTTGCGCCTTCGCCTCGGCCGCCCGCCGGTCGCGCTCGGCCAATTCCGCCGCCGCCGCTTCCGCCGATTGCCGCTTCGCCGCAGACGTCTGCACGTTGAGCAGGTCCCGCACGCCGCCCGTGTTTCCCGCCGTCATCATTTCATTTAGGCGCTGGGCGTCCGCCGCGCTCATCTCCGACCCGGCCGCCCGGGCCATCGAGCGCGCCATCTCGGGATTGGTCCGCATCGCCCCGGGCAGCGCCGTGCCCACCGTCTCGAACAACCGTGCCTTGAGCGCGGCCGACTCTGCCTGCCCGTGCAGCTCCTGCACCTTGTTCTGGAACTCCTCCGTGCCCCGCTCGTAAGGTGTCTCGTAGAGCAGCTTCAGCCGTTCGGAGTCCCAAACCCTCATGCCGCTGTTGGTCCGCGCTACAGTCGCGAACGTCTGCCAGAAGCCCGGTACGCGGCCCGTGGCTTTGATCTGCCCCTCCAGCCAGCGCCGCGCCGCGGCTCGCTCGGCGGCCTCTTGCTCCGACGACGGAACGAGGCCTTGTTTCCGCAGGTATATAGTGCGGGGGGATTCCACCTCCCCACCCGCGTTGATCGACCGCAGGATGTTCTTGCCATAGCGCACCTGCTCTGCCGCCCACGGCCCCCACGACTGCCCGGCCGTCATCATCATCCGGTCCCATTCCACCCGCAGCGCCGTCAGTTGCGCCTTGAGCGTCCCCAGTATGCGGGTATTGGCTTCCTGTGCCGCGTTCAGCTTGAGCTGCGAATCCACCGCCAGCTTTTGCGCGTCGGCGTAGCCTTCCATCAGGCTTTGGAACCGGCCCACCTGCAACCGCCCCGCCAGGTTGCGGGACAAGTCCGCCTGCTCAGCCGGCTTCATCCCCGAGTACCGCACGAACACATCTCGCAGGATTTGGCTGCCCGACTTGAGCTGCCCCATGTTCTCCCCTTCGGTCGCCATCGTCTCGATGCCGCGCACCCGCAGGTATCGCTGCATCGTCGGGTTGCTGAACTGCGTGAAGATGTTCTTCAGCGTGTTGCCCACGATGATGCCCGTCTGCCCCGTGCGGCCCACCATCACCGCGATCAAGGCTTGCAGCTCGCCCAGGCTCACCTTGGCCGCCTTGGCCGTCGCCGCGCTCCGGTCCAGCCCGCTGAACAAATCCTCGAGCGTCACATTGTATCGCTGGCTCGTCGCCGTCAGCATCCCCATCACCCCGTTGAGTTCGGTCGCGTCCAACTCGAACACGTGCATGAGTGTCGAGAGCTGCTTGGTCGTCTCCTCGGGCTTCATGTGGGCCACGTTGGCCGCCGTCAGGCTTGCCTTGGTCGCCTCGCCCACCTGCCTGCGTGTCAGCCCCAGCCGCGACCATTCCGTCGCGCTGTCCATCGCCTGGGCCGCATCCCGGGCATTGGCCGAAGCCAGCTTCAAAATGTCGCCCGTCAACTCCTGCGTGCTCCCGCCCACCTTTCGGAACACCACGTCCAGCCTGGCCGTCTCCTCGCCCACCTCGATGAACCGCCCCAGCGAATACCGCGCCAGCTCCACGCTCTTGTAGAGCACGGTCACCGCCGCCGCCCACCCCGTGACCTTCGTCGTATTGGCCAGCATCCCCATCGGCGTGAACGCCTTCAGCCCCGCCAGGAACCGCCCGTATTCGCCCGTGGCCGGCCGCGCTCCCGGGGCAACGCCGCCCGCCGCCCGGAAGATCCTCGCGTTGAGCAGGTGCTCCTCCATCTTCTCGGTCATCTCCCGCCGCAGGTCGGCACTGGCCCGCGGATTCGCCGCCAGCGCCGACTGGATAATCGCCGCCGCCTGGTCGGCCCCCTGCGCCTTCAGGCCGAAGTAGTGAGCCTTGGTCGCCCCGGAACGGTAAACGTCCGGCGTCTGCAGCTCGTAGATCTTCGCTTCCCCCTCCGCCATGTGCATAGCGTGCCCGGCCTGCCCGCCGGACATCCGCAGCGCCTTTTCCTGCGTGCTCACCGACCGCTTGGACCGCCGCTCCTCCGCCTGGTCCAGCATCTTCACGTAGGCTTGCGTCGCGTCCTCGCTCACCGCGCCCGCCCGTGCGCGCAGCGTGGCTGCCTGCGCGCTCAGGATCGCTTGCAGTTTCCCCGCCTGCTGCGGACCGAGGGCGGCGGCCAGCTCGGGATGCGCCGTAAAGATTCCCTCCAGCGCATTGGCCTGCTGCGTCATCGCCAGCGACGTGCCGAAGCCCCGCCCCACCTTGTCATGCGCCGGCAGCGCCCCCACCATCTGCCGGTAAACCTCCTCGTTCAGCGTGCGAATCGTGCGGAACTGTTGCAGCGGCGAAATCCCGGTCACCGACCGGCTCGTCGTCCGCGCCACCTTGAAGGCGTCGTAAGCATTGTCCCAGGTCTCCTCCACGATGGCCCCCGACGCGTCCCGCCGCGCCACCGTCTCGCGCACGCGCCCCGTCCTGGCGTCCTCAATCCGCCGCCGCTCAAACTCCCCCGCCTGCGGCCCGACATTCAACCCTCCCAGCGCCTTGCTCGTCCCTGTGCTCGTCCTCGTCCTCGTGCTTGTACTCGTGCCCGCTCCGCCCCCGGTACTCACAAACTTCCCCGTCTTGGCATCGCGCACCACCCCGCCGCTGGCCGTCGCCGCCGCCGCCGTAATCATCCCCTCCACGCTCGCCTGTATTTGCGCTGCCGGTATGACCAGCTTGATTGGTCCCTCTACAGACGCCTGCACGCCCGCCCCCGGGACTTTGGCTATCGGCGATTGGCTATCGGCTATTCGGGCCGCGGGCTTGGCTCTCGGCGATGGGCGAGCGTCCGTTCGGCCCGCCGCCGGCGCCGTCACCACCTGTTCCGCCGGCACCGCCAGTTGCACCTTCCCCACCAGCCTCGCCTCCACCTGCGCCCCCGCCACGTCCAGCGCTACCTTGCCCGTCTTGCCCAGCTTGATCCCCTGCACGGAGCTGACCGTGGGCGTCAGCGCGTCCGCCAGCAGCTTCTTGCGCCGGGCGATGCTCTGGTTGTCAAAAGCGAAGATCGCCGCCGCCGCCGAGGGCGCTCCGCTGAAGGCCCCCTTGCGAAACGTGCTCTTATTGAACAGGTCATCCCGCTCCGCCAGGAAATCCTTGAACGCCTTCAGGTGCAGCCCGTAAGCCTTCGACAAGTCCGGCAGCGACAGCGAGAGCGCCCTGCCTCCGATGCCCTTCTGCAACTCCTGAATGTCTTTCGTCAGCCCCTTGATCGAGGCGAACTTCGGCTGGCCCTGCTGCTCCATTCCCGCCAGCGCCTTGTTCGCCTGCCGGGCCGCAATCGCCACCTGGTCGAGCTGCTCCAGCAGCTTTTCCAGACCCGTCTGCTTCGGCGTCTGAATGTCCAGCTTGATGCTCTCGGTCAAAATCGGGCTGCCGCTCTCGCTCATAGCATCCGTCTCATAGGTCTCATACTTCCCACACCTCCTACCTGAAAAACTTCTCCCGAATCGTCTCCCACGGCGCCGGCGTCTTGGCGCGGTCCTCCCCTTTGGTCAGCATCGCTTCCCGCTGTTCGAGGTTGTACGTGTCGCGCATGCCTTTCACCGCTTCGTGGGCGATCATCTGTGCTCGCAGCACGGGGCTTTCCTCCAGCCAATCGCGCCACCGGTAATGGAACGCCTTGGCTGTTTCCATCTCGAAATACCCTTCATCGGGAGCAGGCAGGATCTTGTCGGGCGGCAGCAGCTTCTTGAACTCATAGTTCTGGAGCCGGTCGGGAAGCTGCTGCCTTAGATAAAACTGGCCAGCGCCTGCACCTCCACAACCGGCTCGATCACCTTCTTAAACAGCACTTCGAGCACGTCGTCATCCACATTGCGCCCCTCGACAAACTGCACGATCCGGTTCTCGTCCACCGGGCCGTCTTCGGACGCCATTGCCTCGCGGAAAATCGGGTAGGCCGTGTGCAGCGCCAGCGCCCGGGCCTTGCGCCGGTTCTCCTCCACCTTGCGGAGGTAGCCCGGGTCCCGGTAATCGTAGCGCATTGGCATTCCCTCTTTCTCCGGCGGCAGCATTGGCGGCATCGACGCGTCCAGCAGCAGCTTGATCTCCTTGGCTTCCACCGGCTTGAGTCGTCGCCCCGTGAACCGCACGAACTGCCCGGCCAGCTTCACGTCCACAATCACCGGCGCCCCGTTCGACAGCGTTTCCAGTTGGGACAGCGACGTAATGGCTACCGGCTCCGGCATCGCCCTGGGAGGGCGAGCGTCCCCGCGAGCCCTGCTCTTCTTGCCCGCCAGGTCCGCCTCCAACTCTTGCGCCAGCAGCTTTTCTTCGGCGCTCCGCGCCTTGTGCTGAGCCGTTACGCCCGGCGCGGGGGCAGGAACAGGGACTTTGCTTTTCATGCTAAAGGGTGCGCGCAATGCGCTTGGAGAGCCCGGCTGTCCTCACCCCCATCGCCGCATATTCCGCCCCCTCGGTCAACGACAATCCCAACTTTTTGCAGCACCCCTCAACCCAGCCCTTGCAGACGTCTGCACATCGGCTATTCAGCTTTGACATCGGCGCCCGAACAGCTACAAAGAACTCATGAAGGTCTCGGAGCGTCCGACTCTCCGATATCAGAGCATTGGTTTCGCTAATCAGGGTTAACCAGCGAGTCTATGACAACAACCGATCATAAGAGCCTCACCGACATCGCCGCTGCACTGGACTATTACAAACAGCACCTCCGCCGACACGACCTCCCGCCGCTGGAACCAATGAGCGGTTTACAGGCTCTTTTTCCCGATTTGGAACTGGCACCAGAGGTGACTTCCAAGTGGCCGGAAGGGTGGCCTTGCGGAGCCGATCCAGGCGTCTACTTCATTTTCGGTACGGGGGTGCGGCTGCTTTATGTCGGCAAAGCCTCCATGGGTGCCAACATCGGCAGCCGACTTTCCACTTGGTTCAAGGAAACGCCAGGCCGTGGCTGCAGGGTCGTTCACTCTGGCTGGAGCGAGCAGCCCCGGTTTGTGGCGGCATTGCGCGTTCCTGCAGGCATGGCCTTCGAGGCGCCTGCGTTAGAGGAGTTCCTGATCGACCGCCTTTCGCCACCAGACAATCGGAATGGTCGGATTCGGCCTCGCAGCGCCTGATGAGTCCTGCACTGGGCGCCCGCGTGCAAAGCCCTCAACCCCTCAGCTTTCGCCACATGTCGAGCGCGCCTACGTAATGCTGCCGCACCACTATTTCGAGCACCTCAATCGCGGTTGCCCTGTCACACGACAGCCTGGCTTCCCCGCACACCTGTTCCAGAAACGCCTCGCCAAAGAGAATCAGTGCCTTCCCGGGAATGACGCCCGAGCATCGGGCAAGGTCACTGCGCGCCCGTTCTAGGCGTACATAGAACGTGGCCTCCACCAGCTCTCCTGGAGAGAGGTCTCTACCTGAACCGCCGGCCCGCGGACCCAACACACTCTCAAGTTCAGAGCTATCGCAGAGAAGCTGCAGTGGATCCACGTTGGTGTTAGCATAGGATTGGAACACCCCCTCGCGCATCGCTTTGCGCACTTCCTCCGTCTCGCTTGGCGTCAATGTCGCATCTTGTTCCATCACCAGCTCCCAGATGATCAGCCGCCAGATCGATAAACCGAACCAAAACCTGTCCTGGCCGTCGAGGCCCAGCCCGAGAACGTCATTCACAGCTTTGAAGCAAATAGCCTTCTGCTCCTGCTCCAGCACCAGCAACCCTAGGAATGCGCCCAGGGTACTAGCGGAGTACTTCATGACGTCTCTGTTTCACAGCTCCTTTTGCCCAACATCCCTGCGACAGTTCTACCCTCGGCGGCGGGCAAAGAGGAGTCCCACTGTGCCTACGCTCAGCAACGCCCAACTTGCTGGCTCCGGGATGAGGGCTATGCCGACGGGCCACGGCAAACCACTCGCGAAGACCGAAGCCACCCCGTCTGGCGTGACCCTCTCGATATATCCAGAGCTGAAAAAGTTCGCCACGTAGAGGTCGCCGACGCTATCTAAGGCTATGCCAACGCAATTCTGCATTCCGTTAGTGATAGTGCCGAGAATCGTCCCCGACGGCGAGAATTCTGCAATTCCCGCTGTTGCATAGGACGCGTAGAGGTCGCCTGCATGGTCGAAGGTCAGGAAAGCCGGAACCTTCGCGCCGTTGGTGGCGAACACTGAGCCTGTGCCCCCTGGGGTGAATTCCATTATTTCTGCAGGGCCCGACCTGTACGCAACATAAATGTTGCCAGCGCTGTCACAACTCAAACCATCTGGGTTCTTGCCCGTGGCGTCCGCAAAGACTGAAGCGGCCCCACTGGGGGTGTACTTCTCGATGTAGCAGTTGTACCGTTGTCTTTGGGAGTCGTATGTCCCTTGGTTTGAAACGTAAACATTACCGGCGTTGTCAATAGCCAAACCTATCGGGTTGATCAACCCGGTACTAGCGAAGACCGACCCGACGCCCGCGGGCGTGAACTTCGTGATAGTATTGTTGCCATCGTTTGCAACATAGAGGTTGCCGCCACTGTCGAACGCCATGCCTTCCGGAGTAGACAATCCATTTGTAGCGAACACGGAACTGGAGCCGTTTGGGTTGAAGGCCCTGATCGTGTTGTTGCCAGAGTCGGAGACGTAAATTATGTCGGCGCGAGCGGACGCGAGAAAAGCGACCACGGTAGCCATGACGGTGATTGTATGGAGCGATGCCCAGACGCAGAGAGGTCTTCGGTTTTTGAGGTCCATAAAACTCGGTGCGTTGATTGACGCCGTGCCTTATTAACGTCCTTATTGTGCCGGATACCTGGCTGGGGATCAAGCATTTCTGACGTCGTTCAGATGGCAAGCAAGAAGACCTGATGCTGGCAAGGTTTGATGAGGTCGGGTTTCCGAGCCCGAGACCAACTATCCATTTCCAGGTTGAGGAGGGAAGCGGAAGCACGCGCAGGCCGGGGCTACCGCCAGCGATAGGCTCACATGCCAGGCCGTGTCCACCGCGTCCGGCGCGGCGAGCACCTTCACCCGCACGATAGCCCCCGGATCAATCTCCAGGTTCACCGCCGCCGTCGCCTGCACCTCCACGTTCGGCTCGCCCACCGGCAGCGTCACCGTGTCCCCTGTCAGCACGCCATTGACCTCCAGCCCCAGCGTCACGCCCGCCGTCTGTGACGCCCAGCCCACTGCCCGCATCCCGCTCAGCCTCATGGGCGCGCTCCACCGGTAAGTGCCCAGCAGGTAATCGCCTGCCAGCACCGGGTCCGCCTCGTAGAACAGCACCTCGTAGGTGAAGCCCGGCCGCTCCGGCGGCAGCGGCGCGTCCGGCCCGAACGACACCGGGTAATGCAACTGCGCCGCGCACACCATCAGCCGCTCCGCCCATTCCGTGCTCGGCATCGGCGTCGCCGGCCCTTGCGGTTGCAGGTGATGGACCCCCTTCTGCGCCAGCAAATACCTCGAATCAGGATGCGTGAGTAGTGCCTTGAGCAGCTCGCCCACCGTCCGCGCCTGCAACTGCGATTGCCCCCGTCCGGTCATCTTCGCCCGAATCCAGAAATTCAGGGTCACATAATCCAAGATCTGCTTCCCCGCATACATCGAAGTATCCACCGTGGACATCGCCTCCGCCCGCGGCTGCATCACCACGCGTATCTCGATGCTGCCCTGCAACGGCTGCTGGATCGGGCCTTGCCCAAAGCTTGGCTGCACCAGCGGCCACACTCGCGCCGGTTGTGTCCCCAGCGTGTGTGTGCCCCCGTCGAACCATTGCCCCAGCCATTCCGCCAGCAGCGCGTAAGTCGCCGACTCCATCGTCTGTTCCGTGATCGCGGGACTCTCTAAGCAGTTCATATCGGCTATTGGCTATTTGGCTATCGGCTATCGGCTATCGGCTATTTGGGTCGGCTATTAGCTATCTGGGTTCTTCACGCAACACGCACCACGCACCACGCACCACGCACCACGGTTACCGTCCCTTCGCCATCATCTGCCGCACCCCGCCCAGTTCCTTCTGAACGCGCCCCGGCAGCAGCTTGCGTGTCGTCTCCACCCAATCGCCCAGCACGCGTTCCAGCCATTCCCGCGCCGAGTCCGGGTCCAGCCGGGGCGGCGGCGGCTTTCCGCCCTGCACCGCGTCAGCGTTATTCACCGCCCGGGCCATCTCGGGCGACGTCGCCCCATTGCCCGCCAGCCAGTCGTTGATCGCCGCGAACAATTCCTTGGCCTCCTGCTCCATGACAGCCGTGCGTGCCTTCACCTCTTTGCCGACGCCCAGGATCTCCATGATGCGCTCGGCAATCTGCTCGGGCGTCTTGACGGTCCCGTCCGCGTTATAGTCCCGGTCGGCCTTCAGGTGCTTTTCCAGCGCACACCAATCCCGGATCGTCTGCCGCACCCGCTCCAGGTTGCCGTGCTCCTCGGGGTAGAGCAGCTCGGGCGCTCCCGCCAGTCCCCGTGCCAGGTCCGTGGGGCGGCCGGGTTTGCCTGTGGGCTGGGTCATCGCGTTGAACTGCGCTGCCCGGGCGAGGTCCGGCCAGAGCGCGCTCGCGTCCACCGCCGCGTCCGGGACCGCCGCCACGAACCAGGCCCCCGAATCAAACAGCATCCCCACCACTGTCCCCACGATCTGGTGCGAAAGCGTCTGGTAGAACCGCCGCCGCCCCTCGTCCGACTCCTTTGCCCATTCCCGGTTCAGCACGACGTAAGCACGCCGCTTGAGCACCGGCCGCCAATAGTCCACCTCCAGCGCCCGCAAAAACGCCTTATGCATCTCGGCCTCCAGCCGCATCAGTCGGCCCTTCACCTCCTCCGTGTTCGTGCTGATCCGCGTTCCTATCATTGGCTATGTGCTATTGGCTATTGGCTATCCCCATTGGGTGTTGGGTGTTGGATGTTGGATGTTGGATGTTCCCCCGCTCCAACGCTTCCACGCTCCCACGCCTCAACTCCCCCTCCGCAAAAGCAGCGTCCGGTAAAGCCTCTGGTTCCCCACCACCGCGTTCCATGCCGCCGCCAGCCCCTCCCCCACTTCCTTCTGCTGGTACCATTGTCCGCCCCAAAGGAAGCTCGGCCCGTCCAGGTCATCGAGGCACACCGTCGAGCCATCGTCCTTCGTGATGAGCGCCGCCGCGTCAATCTCCAGCAGCAGGTCGCCGGCCTGGATTTCCGCGTACTGGCGCACCACCGACCGCGCCAGCTCCTCGACCCCGAGCGCTCGCAGCACGCCGCTTGCAGGCGTCTGCACGCCGCCCACCACCGCCCCGGTCGTCACGTCCAGCGTCCCTCCCGCCGTGTCAATCCAGCGCACCGTCACGTCGCTGCCCGCCTCTTGCAGCGCCAGCGCCAGCCGGTACTGGATATAGTCGAGGTCCGGTGACATATAGTATATAGGTGGCTACGGGCGCCTATAGGCTATCGGCTATCGGCTATCGGCGATTGGCTATTTCCCCTTCGTTTCCTTCGCTTCCTTCTGTGAGGTCTCTCATTCCACGCCCGCCCTCGCCACCCCTTGCGTCGGATGTAGTCATTCAATGCCGCCTTGAACTCCTTCAAGGTGCCCCCGCGTGTCCCCCGCCCAATGGCCGGGGCCTCATCGTCATAGTTCGAGTTTTGTGTCATGTATTGGTCCTGCTTGGCTTATCCGCGATTCCCAGTCAGATCCGTCCGATCCACCTGATATGACTGATCTCCCTCGATCAACTGCGTGGCCGTCAGCCCGGTCGCGTCCAGGCTGGCAACCGTACCAAAAGCAAACCCCGCCCCGCTGGGCGTCCCCTCGCTCAGTGCCTGCGCCTGCATCCCGGCGGCGCTCAGCACCCCCACCCGCTGTGTCCCCAGCCAGAATTCCAGCCGTGGCCCCTGCGCCGGCAGCCCCTCCCGAAAGGCTGCCGCCTGCAAGCCGTCGCCCGTGGCCGTCAGCACCACCAGCCCGCCCAGCCAGATCGTGCTCCCGTCCACCGCCACGGCCGCCAGGCTGTTGTCGGTCAGGGATTGGTAGGCCCCGTTGCTGTAGTTCGCGACTGGCAGCCGCGCCGACCCGTCCGTCCAGATCACCTGTGCCAGCGTCGGCGGCGGCAGCACGGTGCCCGCCGCGCTCACCGTGATGCTCACGTTCGTTGCCGCCTCGGCCGTCTGCCCCGTGAACGTTGCCTTCCAGCGGATCACCGCCCCCGCCGCCACGGCCAGTCCCAGCGGCAGCGATTGCCGCAGCTCGCCCCCGCTCGGCGGCACATTGAACGCCAGCCCCGTCAGCGCCCCGTTGACCTCCAGCTCCAGCCGCAGCACGCCGCCCACCGGCGCGTTGCGCGTGCAGGTCAGCTCCGCCGTCAGCAGCCGTACCGCGCTCGCATAGCGCCCCAGCCCCGCCAGGTAGCCGCCGACCTGCACCCCATCGCGTTGGAAAACGAGCGCCTTCATGGCTTTCCTCCATCCTCAATCCTCCATCCTCTATCCTCGCTTCTACTCACAAGGGCCTCACCTGCATTCCCAGCGCCACTTGCCACGCCGAATCCGCCGCATCGGGCGCCGACAGTATCTTCCACCGCACATCCGCGAGCGGCGGCACGCTCACCGCCAGTGTCACGTCCACCGTCACTTCCGTATTGGCCGTGCCCACCGGCAGCGTGAGGATGTCACCCGTGAGCACGCCATTGACCTCCAGCCCCAGCACCACCGGCGACCCCTGCGGAGCGAACGCCACCACCCGCGCTGCCGTGCACGTCACCGCCACCGGCCAGCGATACCGGCCCAGCAGGTACTCGCCCGCGACGAGCGGGTTCTCGTGGAAGAACCCAATCGCCTGCTCCGTGTCCTCCGGTAGCGGCGTCACGACGGGCGGCGGCACCGTCCCTCCGTTGCTGCTCCCGCCACCGCCCCCGGGCGGCACATAAATCGGTTGCGGCACATACCCGCCTTCCTCCGTGAACCGCTCCGCCCGCCAGCTTTGCTTCTGGCCGAACTCCAGCGTCCGCACCGAATCCCACCCCGTCAGCCGCGCCGTCACCCCCCAGTACCAGCGCCGATACCAGTAGCCCTGGCTGAACCAGACCATCTCCAGCGCATACCGCTGGTTGCGCCCCGGCACCGCGTCCAGTCCCGGCCCATGGCCCGGGTCCGCCAGCACCGGCCCCCGCAGCAGCCACGTCCGCTCAATCTCCAGCACGTGCCGCTCGTCCACGTGGTGCGCCCGCTGGTATTTGTCCCCGCTCGACGCCCCCAGCAGCTCCTCGTATTCCAGCGAGGCCCGCAGCCCGTTAGCCAGGGCCCCCTGCCACACCGCCGCGTCCGTCAGTATCCCATCGTCGTCGCCGAGCGGGTAAAGGCTGAGCACCGCCTCATGGAGGAAAAACGGCACCAGGTCGCTCATGCAATGGATCGGCTATCGGCGATTGGCGATTGGCTATTTCCCTCAACCCTCCACCCGCCTCTTGCAGACGTCTGCACGTTTTCCGGTTTCGTTCGCTTCACCGCCTCTACGCTTTAACGCTTCCACGCTTCACCTCCCCACCGGCACCCCCGGCCGCATCTGGTCCGGTATCGTGTGCAGCCCCTCGCGTGTCAGCGTCGCGTTCCACAGCGGCGCCTGCACGTGGAAGTCCGTCAGCACTTCCGCCAGCGGCAGCCCCGCCATGCCCGACAGCCACGCGAAATAATTCTGCCACGCGCTGAACATGCAGCCGTTCTCCAGCTTGTGGATCTCCAGCTCCAGCGTTTGCAGAAACCGGTTGCGCGACCCCACGCTCTCCGAGAACGCCCGCGTCCGAAACGCATACCGGTCGGGCATCGGGTCAACGAACAGCTTCACCGTGTGGTAGCTCAGCAGCGCGAACTTGTTCGGGTCCAGCCCCGGCCCCACAATGTCCGGCGTCACGCTGATGAGGTCCGTGTCCACCGCGTAGCCCGGCATCTTGTTCAGCGCCAGCGCCGTGCGGACTCCGTCCAGCAGCGTCCCGTCCGCGTATCGCTGCACGCACGCGTTCAGGTCGCCCAGCATAATCCGCAGGCCCGGGTAGAAGGTGTTAATCGGCGTGCTCATCAGTTAGGTCTCTCTTCCTCCCCCGGGAGGGCAAGCGTCCCCGCGAGCCCTGAGTTCTCTGGCTCGGCTATCGGCGATTGGCTATTGGCTATGCCGCCAGAACTGGTCTTCATCCCCGCGAGCCCTGTTTCTCTCCTTGGATGTTGGATGTTGGATGTTGGATGTTGGATGTTGGATGTTTCCCCCTCTCTTCCCTTCGTTCCCTTCGTTTCCTTCTGTAGAGAATTGGCAAGCCGGCGGCAGCTCCAGGCCACCGCCGGCGTCGTTGCGTTTGGCGTCTTCACGCTTTGCCTCTTCGTTTACTTCGTTTCCTTCTGTGAAAGGGGCTCCACGCTCCACGCTCCCTTCCGTCCCCCTCACTGCGCCAACATGATCGCGATGTCCTCGTACTTCGCCGCCGCACTGAGCGTCGCCGGGTCCACCGACTCCCCCACCGTCGCCTTGGCCGTCATGATGAGGCCCATCAGGAAGATGTGCATCGTGTCGAGCTTGTCCTCCTTCACCTCCTTGATGAGGCCCGTCACGCGCCGCCCGTTCACCCGCGAAAGCCCGTCCGAGAACGTCGGGATCTTCGCCGTCACATCGAGCGTGCCTTCGGGAATCTCACCCAGCTTGATGAAGGCCGACAGGTCCCGCCCGCACTGCACCGCGTGCGGCAACGGCACCTTCGGATCGAAGTTCAACTGCGTCTTGCACCCGATCAGCCGGTAAGTGCTCAGCGCCGGAACGCCGAACAGCGCGATGTTCGTCCCCGCCGCATTGGCCGCGCACGCCACCGTTACCGACGTGATCGTCGCGAACGGGTTCCCGCTCGCCGTGGTCACTTCCACCGCGTAGCCCTTCGGGAACACCCGCTCCGTGAACGAGCTGTAGGCCGGCACCTTGAAGGTCGCCGTCCCGGTCAGCGGTGCGTTGTTCGCGTCCGTGCCGGTCACCGTCAGCACCATGTCGCTGCCGCCGCAGTCCACGTCATCCTCCAGCTCGGCCAGCAATTCCATCGGCGCGGCCGCCAGCGTCGCCAGGTCCGCCTCGCTCGGCGTAAGGACGCCGCTGTTGGCCGCCGCCACGAGGAACTGGGCCGGCTCCACGCTCTGCTGCGTCGAGACGTACAGTTGCAGTTCGTAGCCGAGAGTCGGCTTGAGCGCCATCGGGTAATCCAATGGCGAAAGGTCAATGGGTCGAATCATAGTTTTGGCTATTGTCTATTGGCTATTGGCTATTGTTTGAGGGGGCGGGCGGTGAAAGCCGCCCGCCCCCCGGGTTGGGGTGGCCTACTTCCGGCCCTTGGCCTTCGCCGCCGCCTTGGCGCTCGCCAGCTTGGCTTTGGCCTGCGCCTTGAGCTCGTCCAGGTCCGCGTAGGTGACGCGTAGCGCGTTCACCCGCCACGGCTCGGGGATCGCGAAGTTCAGCACCTTCAAAGAGCTGCGCTCCTCCCAGTTGCGCTTGCGGTCCGTCTCGACGAACTCCTCGTCAAACGCTGGCTTGTAATAGACCTCGCCCACCGGACGGTTGAGCACCGGGTAGCACACGCCGCTCGGCAGCGTCACGTCCGGCACGAGCGTCCAGCGGACGTTCATGTAATCCACCTGCGAGTAGTTCTGCAGGATTCCCTCCGCCACCGCGTTCGGGAAGATCAGGCTCGTCGGCGTGATCTCGCTCGCCAGGTCGGTCACGTCCGCGGACGACACCAGGATCATCCCGGTCGGGCGGATCGGCGTGCCCCAAATGTTCCCCCACGCCTCGCAGTACTTCAGGATGGCGCGGAACACCGCCAGCCGGAACTGGTTGCTCTGCCCCTCGCCGCTGCCATTGTCGCTGAGGACCAGGTCGTTGGTCGTCGGCAGGTTGGACGGCAGGATGCGGTCGTTCGGAATCCACGTGCGGCTGAGCTCCGTCCCCGTAAGGTTGAACGGCCCGTAAATGCTGTAGCCCTCGTAGCCCGTGCCGAGCGTTGATTCCCCCGAGGTCATCATCGTGTACGCCTCGAAGTCCACCTTGTTTGCCATGTCCCAGCCGATATCCACCGTCGCCTGCGCGGCGGCCGCCACGTCCGGGCCCAGGTTCAGGTCCCGGATCTGGTAGCCCACCGCGTCCGACGTGATCTCCCGCATATCAATGAAGATCGGGCGCTGCGCCTTGACCGCCTTGACGGATTTCACACCGCCGTCCTGCCCCATGTAGCGCACCGCCACCGGGTTGCGGAACGTGTGCACGAAGCACGCCTGCTCGTTCGGCTCAAGGTTCACCGGGCGGAAGAACGCGATGAAGTTCGACATCGCCCGCACATACAGGTCAATCGTCGTCGTCCGCAACGCGTTCAACTCCGTGGCCGCCTCGACCTGGCCCCGGCGGGCGCGTTCGAGCAGCTTGCCGAGTTTCTGCCGCTGCTCGTCCGTCTGGTTGAGCGCCGCCTCGAAGGTCTTGTCCAGCCCGCGCAGGGAACCCCGATGTGCGGTCAGACTGTTTAGCGCCGTGACCTTGTACCGCAGGTTCTCCAGCGTGTTTTGAATGGAAGGCTTCATAGTATTCGTCTTATGAGTCTCAATTGGGTTATGGGTTGATGCGTTTTTGCCTAGCCTGCGTAACGTTCAGCGCGGATACGCAGCGCCCCCGGCGTGAACGAGGCCGGCAGGATCGCCGTCAGCACGTAGTTGGGCGTCTCGCCCGGCTGCGTCAGGCCGAGGTACCCGTTGCAGAACGACAGGTTCGTGCCCACCGCCGTATTCGGCTGGATCGCCCGCACCCCGCTGGTCACAAGGTAAGCGGAACCTTCCGCCTCAATCTCTTTGGCCTTCTGGATCGTGCACTCCTGCCCGGAGATGAACGGCGATTCCACGCCGATCGGCGTCTCGCTGGTCATGCCGAAGAACCTGTCCGTGACCGTCATGCCGCCCACCCGCATCATGCGCGTCAGGTGGCCGATGAACGTGTTGTGCTGGGCCACGTCGAACGCCGTCGAATCGGTCGCGTGCGCCCCCAGGGCGAACCCGCGCGGCACCGGATCGAACCCGGGCGCGGGCGTGAAATTGGCCGACGCATTGATCGAGGCGTCGCGCCGCGTGACTTCAAATGGACTTGTGGGATTCATAGTGTGTGAGTTGTGCTCTTGACAATTGACTGGTTACGGTTGTCGTCTGGTTGTTGTGGGGGTTGTGCGCTACACCAGCGTGAGGGCCGGCTGCGCGGGTTTGTTGTTGTTGTCGGTGGGCGCGGTCCCCAGCAACGGGTCGCCCGTTTTGGCGGGCGCGGTCGTGGTTGTGCCCAGCACTTCCTCCAGGGCCGTCATCTGGCCGTTGAACTCCGTCGCCCCGAGCCACGCCATCGAGGTCACCCAGGCGCTGCCCTTCCCGCCCAGCTTGAGGCCCTTGGCGTTGAGCCTGCCCACCTGATCCTTGGCGGCCGTCACGCGCGTCTCGTAGTCCTTACCCGGAAGGTGGAGGATATTGTCCGGAGGCACCGGCAGGCCCGCCAGTTCCAGCGCGCTTTTGCGCGTCGCGAGGATCTCCGGCAGCATGCTGTTCGCGCCTTCCGTCCGGGCGAGGTTCGCGGCCTCGGCGGCCTTCTCCTTCGAGATATACTCACCGGCGGTGATCTTCTGCTCCAGGCTGTTCAGCGCCAGCGCCTTCGTCTGCAACTCGCCGGCAATGCTGGCCAGCCGCTGGCGCAGCCCGTCCGAGTATTCGGCCATCCGGCTCCACGCCTCGGCGAACGAGTTGAACGCCCAGGACGCATCTTGCGAGGCGGGCGCCTGGTCCAGCGGGGGCAATTTCTCCAGTGCGGTGTTGAGGCCGTCGCGGAGTTTCGAGAGTTCGCCTTTGAGCGGCTCGGGCAGTTTCTCCAGGATGCCGTTCAGCGCGGTGACATGCTGATCGTAGAAGCCTTTGATGAAGGCTCGCAGGTCGGCAGCGGACTTGATTTGCATAGATAGTTCATGAGGTCCGGCTGCTCTCCTTTGAGGCGATTACCCTTCATCACTCATCTTTCGCCCCCCTTCGCAACAACAAAATGAAAAATCTTTTCCCCCCTCGTCCCTCGTCCCTCGGCTATCGGCTATTGGCTATCGGCTATCGGCGATTGGCTATTGCGCCTCTTCACGCTCCACGCTCCACGCTCCCCCCCTTCCGACGCCTCGTGCAGACGTCTGCACGCCATCCGCGTCGGCCCCGCGCTTCGTTCCCTTCGTTTCCTTCTGTAATGAACTGGTCTTCATCCTTGGATGTTGGATGTTGGATGTTTCCCCCCTCTTTGTTCCCTCCTGTCGTGATCCGGTTATGCCTGCTTGTTAGCAAAATCAAATCCGGACCCAGGATTCTGGCTGTTCCACCACCGAATCCACGCCTCCTTATCCTCACCGAAATCTTGGCCCGTTAAGCTCTTCAAGTACTTCACCACTCGCGGTCGGGACCGCCACGCCGGGTGGTCTAGTCCTTTTATCAAATAAGGGATGCTCCGCTCATCGCCAATTGCGCCCAGGTAAAGGCATGCGCTGTATGAAACATAACGATCAGGGTGACGAAGTAACTCTGCCGCGCGTTCCTTTCCGGCTGGATTCCGTGAACGCTCAAATTGGGTCAGCGTATTATTTAGAACTATTGTGTCGGAATATTGCAGCAAATGGAGCATCTGCTCCACTGTTGGATGCCCTTCCATGGCGAGGTGCTGAGCAGCGTTTAGGTCTTCCAGGTGCCGAACGGCCAACCACCACGCCAGCACCACGCAGACGACGGCCGCGCAGACGAGAACCAAAATTGATCGGCCCTTACGGCTCATAACGGGAAGGTGAGCGATGGCCGCCCCTGTTCGCTGCGGCGGAATGTTCGCCATTCTTGCCTTTCATGGTCTTCTCTCCAGTTCCGTCAGAACCCCGCGCAAGGAGTTCAATAACTCGGGCAAATATGTCTGATCGCAGCCAAACCCGAACCGTAGTTCCAGGCGTGGCGGGCCAAACTCGCTAATAAAGCCCGTGATCATTACATCCCCACACGAACGAACCTCGACCTCGATGAAGTCCTTCTCGTAAGCATGTGCAAGACGAGCCTTGCCTCGCACACCTTCAGAAGCGGCTTGCAGGCTGTTGATGAATCCTTCCAGGTCATTGAAATGGAACGGATGTGCTGAGCATACAAAGCGGCCCGAGCTGATGCTGCCGGCACTAAGCAGGCATGCGTAGCCTGAACCGTCCTCGAATCTCTCGACATTTGAGAGTTCAAGGAATTGATCAGGTGTCCGCAGGACGATGCGTGTATCGGTGATCACAACTTCGGCGAACGCCGGAACTGAACGATGCGGGCGGCCCAAGGCTCCCGAATCACCAACAAACGTGGTCCGCCCGCTCCAGTGATCTGGTTAGCCTGCTTGTGTCTCATGCTCGGGAAAAACAAAATGCCTCTCGTCCCTGCCAGGCTGAAAGAGGCGCCAATGTTCGCTGTCGCTGCCAGTGCTGTCGTCGGGAAATACCTCGAAGACGTAGCCGCCTGCAAGGCGCAGAGAAAAACCACCGACTGCATCAACGACAACTGCCTCAACCCGCGGAGGGCAATTCTCAAACTCGCGGTTGAGAGGCGCGGCACGGAGGTCGAAACGGCTTTCGCCTGCTGCGTCCCAATCGTAAGGCTCATCGCTGGCGGCCTCGCAATAGCAATCACCGCGCGCAACAAGTATCGCAGGTGGCCGAGTAAGGCGCCACGGACACTGGATGTGCAATGCCCACTCGCCAACCGTCCGAGTGCCGCCTCTGCGGTCTGGCAGTTCTCGCATCTCCCCGAAGTGGACCCATAGGAGGTCTGCTGCACGGCCGATGCAACGCAGCGGAAGTCCAACAAGTGGCGTGAGCGTCTCTTGAATGGAGGCTTGGTTCACTGGATGCGCTCTGGCGTCGCCTGGAGCGTATTGATTCGGCTTATGAGCCCCTGACAAAATCGAACTGCTCATAGTGGTGATAGATCAACTGCCAAGTGCCGCCGGCCGGCACAACCATGACGTCGTCGGAGGAAGGATAACAGAAATCATCCCAATACTCCGTAAAAATGTGCCAGGCCGTCTCAACAGCCAAGTCCCTGCTCCAACTGACGTAAACGCGGACCTGAGAATCCGGCTGCACGCTGCGTAGCCAGCGGCGCACGTCCACGAAATCAGAAGCGGAGCGGGAGACCACGGACGCGTTATCGGCAGGAACTGTGGGGATTTCCGCCGCCTCGCAAGCCGTCAATGGGTGAATGTCAGCGAGCACCTCGGGCGGTAACATTGAGTGGGTGGGCTGTGTCCATCGCCAGGCTAGCGGAAAATCTTGAATGGTCATAACGGCACCCCAGCCGAACGGCGAGCATGAGCCACCGGAGGCAGCCACCACTGAGCCAGGAATGCAGACGAAGACCGGCTGCCTCCGGTTGGCTCAATGCTCTGGTTGGGCTGTGACTCATTTCTCTTCATCTTGCAGGCAGTGCCATGTGCCGTCGGCACGTTTTGTGAAAACGAATCCGTAGCCTTTGCTTGGGGTTAGCAAGCCGCTGCCCTCAGGATGCGTAACGCGGATTATGCCATTCGTGAGCTTCGCATTCTCGACATCAACGCTGAAGGCCTCCCAAACCCAGTTGACCTCCTTCCGAAGGTCTGCCATCTGGGCAATGGGAACAGCCGTTTGATACTCCATGACCAAGGCCGACTCACCGTTGGTAAAGTCCATTTGGTGGACGCCCGTCGGGGTGATGAGCTTTGTGATCACAGCCCTCCTGACCTGCGATTCACAGAAATCGGCAACTGCTTTTGCCTCAGGAAGGCTACCGGTATACCGAATGCCGGTCAGGAAGTAGACGCTCTGCTTCCCCTGAAAAACGCCTGTATTCCACGTGAGATAAAGTCCCTGAAGCTGCTGCTGGGTGAGTGTGGGGAATTGCTTCCGAATGGCCGGGCCGAGCCCATTAGCGATAAGGGCTTTACCGAGCTGTGCCGCTGTGTCGAAGCTGGTATTAGGATAGCCGCGGGGCAATTCAACAACTCGCTGTTCCACGCTCGAACGCTGGATACAGCCCGACAAGGCAAGAAGCCCACAGGCCAGAGTCGAAAGTAACGCTGCCTTCATACGCAATTTGCTACCGATCGCCCAACGGTGCTGCTCAGTGGCGCGCCGCCCAAGGCCTGCGAAAACAAGCAGAGACGCTATCGGCGCGTCCACTGCACCAGCCGGGTTGGGCCGGGGTTTATGCGTCGAATAGATCATAATTCTTAGGGCTGTAGCCGAATATCCGAATCATCTTGGTTCCGCTCTCGTGCTCCAAACCAGCGCGCTGTAATGACTCCTTGATCCAAGATGAGTGATCGACCGTGCGGACTTTTGGTGGCAGCCGGTGTTCGCGCGTCTCTTGCAGAAATGCCACATCAAGCCACTCAACGGACATGAGTGGAAACGGCAGATGATAGCACCACTCGGAATCCCACTGCGACGGCGGCCCGTCGATGCACTTGTAGCGGAACTTAGGCCGCCAACCTTCCCGCGAGCGAACAGTTTCGATAAATTCATCCCATTTGGTGTTATTCGCCAGCCCGCACAGACCGCGCCGCTCAACCATGCGACGAAGCTTCTGCCGTTCACCGGGCTCTGTTTGGCTCTTTGCCGTCGGCAGTGAATTGCTCATAGAGCGGCCCAACGATCAAGATCACCGATGAGAGGCCACCCTGGGCGTCCGAATCTGGAAATGACGTGATAGCCGCTCATTCGGTGCATCGCCTCGTTAGCCCGCCTCCATTTTCTTCCGACATACCTTCATACTCAAGTGAATGCCGAGCCAGGCGCCAGCACCAACGGACAGCAGCGAGGCGGCCAGTGGTGCTGCGGAAACTCCACGGAAAGGAAGCGTGGCGACGCCGACGAAACCACCCGCCATGAAAGCAAACGCGGCGAGATGGAAGAACTGAAGAGGCTCGCTTGGGAGGAAGGGATTGATGCACCACGAGGGCCGCCTCCAAGTGGGAGCAGAACTTGGATTACGAGCTTGGAAGCCGATCACGGCCAGGAGCATGAGCGGGACAGCGCCGAGCAGAACCGCGCAGGCGAGCCAATCAATATTAGACTTGGCCACGGCGTCAGCAGATGTCATCTCAATGCCTGACAACGCACCGAGGGCAACGATGCCGATCCTGACCCAAAGCCATTTCTTGGCGCCGCTCATTTCAGGCTAACCTGATTATACAGTCCACCGGTTCGTAAATCACGGACCCCGGCGGGACGCGCCAAGACCTTCATAGCGCGTAGTTTATCGGCCCTGCCGCGAAACTGTCAACCCCTAAACGTTAACGTGAACGGAAGGGTAGCACGGACCATTGGTTCGTATAGCAGGAATGCAAATCCGACGCGCAATCCGTTGAGTGCCAGAGCCTTGTGCGCTGCGTCCCCTGTCGATCAACCCCGCGAAATCCCACGCCCATTTACTCCCGTGCAGACGTCTGCACGCCCGCTAAACCTCTATCGAATCCTCGTTCCGCTCCCGGAAATAATTCCGCACCGCGTCCCGCAGCCCAATGCTTCGCAGGTCATGGGCATCCTCAAACTGCCACAACCCCTGCGCATCCCGCTTCAGGTCGGTGTTCGGGTCGAACTGGTACTTCGCCAGGATCTTCCACCGGTCGGTGTACTTCCGGTTCACCTTCTTCCCGTGCCAATGATGCAGCACGGTCCCCGAGACCTGGCCCACGTCGCGCCGGATATGTCGCTCCGCCCGCTGTTCCCATTCCAGCAGCGCCGCCTTGTAGGCCGGGCTGAACGTCGGATCAATCGTATCGGCCATGTGCCCAAACAGCCCCGCGGCCATGTTCCTGTCTGCGCTGCCGAGAATGGCCACATCAATCAATCCTCCGACCGCGTCCAGTGCCTCCCGGGTCGCCGCCCAGGCCAGCCCCGAGTGCCACGCCCCGCGCACGTAGGGCTTCCCCTGCACCGTCACCTGTGATCCGTCCACCAGCGTTTCCTTCGTCCCCCTGAACGGCAACCCCTGCCGCTCGCTCTCCGTCCATGACAGCGCCTCGTTCAGGTGCTCGTAATTCGGCCCCAGGTCCACCGCCTTCGAGAACATCTGCACGAAATGATAATGCTGGAGCTGGTGCAGCGTCTCTTGCGCCCAGTCCGGCCGGGTGAACAGGATGTCGGCATCAATCCACGCAATGTACTTCGCCTCGCGGGGCAGCCGCCCAATCCCGATGTTCAGCAGGTTCTCCTTGTGCCACAGCTCATCCAGCGTGCGAAGCTGGATATGGCGCGGGCTCCCCGCCTCGGTCACCTCGAACGGCCTGTCCCCAAACGCCGCCTCCACTGTGTAGAGAATCGCCCCCGCGTCCGCCACCCGCTTCTCGAACGCGCGATACAACTCATACCGCGTCCGGTACCGCACCGGGTTCGATATCGCCGTGACCACATACAGGTAGTCCGGAAACGTCTTGAACCCCGACCGCTTCAGTGAGGGATGATTGATGAATGTATCTTGCATGGTGCCTTGTTGGCTATTGGCTATCGGCTATTGGCTATCGGCTATGCCCGTTGGATGTTGGATGTTGGATGTTGGTTGTTGGATGTTCCCATCTTCTCGGTGCCTTCTCGGCTATTGGCTATTGGCTATCCGTCCGATCCGACCGATTCACCTGATTCGTCTGACTCCAACGCTTCAACGCTCTAACGCTTCCACGCTCCCCACCGCCCCCTTCACGACGCTCTCAAAATAGCTCCGCAGCTCGGCCAGCTCCTCCTCGGCGTCCATGAGCGACGGCATGAGCGCCGGGTCCGTCGCCAGTATCTGCGCGATCACCGCTTCCCGCTCCGCCCCGTAGCGCACCAGCCCTACCCCGCGGAAATGCACCTGCCCGTTGATTCCTCCCTTGAGCATCGTCACCGGCAGGCCCTCCCAGGACGCGTTGCGCTTCATCATCAGCTTGTTGTAGTCGTAGGTCTCCAGCAGAGATTCCGGGGCCTGCTCCATCGGCACGTACCCCATTCCCAGCTCGTTGAACTCCACCGGCGTCGTGGCGTTCATCAGCTTCGCCTCAGCGTCCTTGGCCTGGTCGCGCTGCCCCACGACGAACCCCGATTGCAGGAGGTTATAATCCACTTCCATGCTCACCGTCCACTTGTGCCGCCCGCTCAGGTGCTCGCCCAGGATCTTCGGCACCCCTTCCGCGTGCTTGTGGATCACCGCCGCCGCCCGGATCGCCGGGGGATCGCGCCGGCTCCCCACTCGCCAGCCGCCGCCCGGCGTTTGCGGAAACTCCACCGCCACGATGCTCCCCAGGATATGGTCGCGCGGTATCTCGCCTTTGCCGGACTTATCGTAGGCTTTCATCAGGTGCGCCCGGTTGAACACCTGGTGCCGCATCGAGCGGAAGGAATTGGCCACCGTCCCCGGGTGCAGCGACGTCCCGTGCGCCGTCACCACCGGGAAGGCATGGGCGATGAAGAACTCCGCGTAAGCCTTCGTGTCATCCGGCGTCAGCCGCTCGCCCGCAATATCAACCACGGTATTCGCGCACAGCTCCACGCCCAGGTTGGAGTAGATCCGCGTAGACAGAACTCGGTCCTGCATAGTGCTCATTGTTTTTGCCTCCATCTTTTTGCCCGAGCGCGTCGGCGGGTGTTCAAGAAAGGTACCCGCCGGCTCTCCACCTCAGCCGGGACCTGCCGGAATCGTCTTCCGGTTCTATGCCCCGCCGACGCTGGCAAGTTCATGGTTTCGTGACTGGTAAGTGTTCGGCGAGCTCGCCATTGGCTTTGGCTATCGGCGATTGGCTATCGGCTATTGACTCAAGACCCAAGACCCGAGACTTGAGACTGCCTCGTCTGCACGTCGCCGGAATGGCGAGCGTCCCCGCGAGCCCTGTCTCTCTCCTTGGACGTTGGATGTTGCATGTTGGATGTTTCCCCGTCTCTTCGTTTTCTTCGTTCCCTTCTGTAAGGCAGTCACGCGTTCTCGACCTCCTGATAGATCTTCTGTAGCTGCCCCAGGTCGCTCTTGAGGTCCTGGTAGGCGAACCCGGTCGGGCACACCTTCCCCGGCTGCGCCCAGTCCGGCCCCATCAACACCGCGATCAGGTCGCCATAAACCCCCACTGCCTGCACTGTCACCGCCAGCGGCAGCGTCCAGCTCGGCACGTAGAAGTAGCTCTCGTCATACCCGTAGCAATCCACCGCGTGGCCGCCCCAGCTCCCCGGCACGCCCGGCCCGGTTTCTGTGCCGCTCTCGGGCACGAACCATGTCCCGCCGTTCGTCTGCTGCTGCCACGCCGCCGGCATGTCGAGTGTGAAATACAGCCCGCCAAACAGGTTGTGGCCGATCCGCAGCAGCGTCGGGCTGTTAGGATTGATGAACGCATACGCCTCGATCTTGTGGCCGCCGATCCCCTGCGTCCGGCAGTACTCGAGCACTTGCGGCGCCGACGCCCCGTTGTCGTTCGCTCCCGTCACCGGGTTAAAGCCCGTGATCGCTGCATACGCCTGCAAGACCTGCTGCGTCGTCAGCGTGAACGGCAGCCGCGCGGCCGTGCACCAGTCCAGCGCCTTGTTGGCGTAGGCCGCGCACGTGCAGTCCCCGTACTGGTCATTGGCCCACATCGGATAACCGCTCGGCGCCTTGAAGCTCTGCGCGGGCGGCGCGTCCGGCAGCTTCGCCAGGTCGAGGTAATTCTCCAGCATCGGCAGCTTCGCCCGCAGCGCCGGGTGCGGCTTGCGCGCCCCCAGCTTGACCCGGGCGGCATCGAAAACGGGTTTCATGGTGGCCCCCCTACAGCGCGCCGGCCGCCGCCATGGCCTCCAGAATCTTGAACATCTGCACCAGGTTGGTGCTGGTCGAGGACTGGTTCAGCCCGCCAAGCGTGCTGCCCGGGGCGAACGTGTTGGTGCCCGAATGGGAATAGCCGGACTGGTTGCGGGCTTTCTGCAAGGCCTGGTTGGCGTCCAGCACCGCAAAGCCCCCCATGCTGGTCCGGCCCCTGTCCACCACGATGCTGTTGGTCCGGCCGGTAGCCGGGTCGAGGTTGAAGGTGACGACCTGCGTGCTCGTGCGGCTGGCCATCTCGGCGCAGCCGGTGAGCAGGAGGGTGAGAACGAAAAGCGTCAGAACGCTAACGGACGCGAGAAACAGGAAACGGATTTTCTTGGATTGCATACAGCACGAGCGGAGCTTCGGCTGTCCTCTTAGTCTCCGTTATCCCTGAACCCGCCCCCGCCGTCAACACCCAAATGCACATTCTTCAACCTGCATTTTGGCGATTGGCGATTGGCTATTGGCTATGCCCCGGGAGGGCGAGCGTCCCCGCGACCCAAACCTGCCGTCGGTTCTTTTGCTCCTCCTCGGCTATCGGCTATTGGCTATGCCCGTTGGATGTTTCCATCTTCTATCCTCTATCCGGCGGTTCCTTGTTGGCTATTGGCTATCGGCCATGCCCTCTCCGATCTGTCCGCTCCGTCCGATCAGTCCGCCCCTGCAGACGTCTGCAGCGCTCTTGTTGGGCTGGCTCAGCGGTGGGAAAGCAATAAACATGCAAGCAAAACTGCCCCAACTAAGGCGCACCAGCAGCCCCATCTATAAAACGGCCGTCGCTGGTCCGGTAGCGTTCGTGGCCGCAACGTGAAGAAACGCCCTTCGTGGTGCAAGGGGAGCAGGGCATAGAAGACGAGGCCAATGCCCAGAGCGGCGACACCGCTACTAATGAAGTAGAGACAGGTGCGGACCGTGCCGGTGAGCGGGAGCAGAGCGCCGAACACCTCAAGTGTGACGAGTGCAGCGAGAACCACTAGAACGCCGCCCCATACGCTGTCAGCGGACGGCCATATCCAATCCCTGTCACGTCGATTCTTCATGGCGCGTGCTTACGCCGCCCAACGATCAGCATGAGCCGCCGGAGCCAGCCCCAGTGGACGAACCAATTGCAAGTAGCCTGACTGGCTGGCTCCGGTCGGCTCCATGCTGTGGTTAGAACGGTCCCATGTTCGTGTCGAGATACCACTGCTCATCAATATGCCTGTAAAAATGCTGCCCGTCCCATTTTGGAACGCGGCACTGGTCTAGGTTGCTAACTTGATTGGTGGGCACCTCATCCATCCACGAGATATCAATGTGCCGCCAGTGGCCAAACCAACCCGATGCCCAGATCGTAATGGTGGGGTCACCGCCAGTCGCTGTCAATGCCTGTGGGCTACCAACCTGGTGAAGCAGCCGGAGATACTGCTGGTAGCGTTGCATGGGAAAATCAGCCGCGGTCGGCTTGCCCTTGAAAACCGGCTTCCATGTCTCGATCCCCCAATCGGCCACTCTTCGCAGCTTAACGCTGTTGTCGGCACGAAACATGTCTCTTAATTGCTCGAAGGCCGCCCGATTCTTGTTGAAGGCCTGGAGGAATTCGTTGTCCGTCGGTCGTCTGGGCAGGACGAATTGAGAGCGGACGGCCACGGCCACAAGGGCGACGGCCACTAAGAGCAGGATGTAGAAGCGCGGTTTCATGCGCCTCTTGTTGACAGCCGTGGTGACTATCGGCGGTTGCTCCATACCAGTCGCAGTTCTAACGCTCACGACCAGCGACTCCGCGCAAACGATTCCCGGTTTGCCCTACCATCGTATTCGCGGAGTTCGCTGCGGCGGGATGGTTACGCGGCATGTTGTGCCCTCTCAACCCGACTCCTCAGAAATGGTCGGATGGAACGCGCTTCCCACCAGCGGGCGATCCAAGACCCGAGGAGCAGCAGGGCGACCTCAAGGCCCGCCTTCACCCAAAATGAATCGGGCAGGGCGGCGGCCTCTACAATCGTCTTCCCTACCGCGATGCTGCCGGAGAGGATCGCGGCAACAATCAGAGCGGGAACGAGGCCCCGCCATCCCGGAAAGGCCTGCTTGTCCGCTTCGTGGAGGAGGCGCTTCCTCTCATCTTTCGGAAAGGCAGAAAGCTCTGGGAAGGCACTGGGGCCAGTAAATACCACCGCATCACCGTCCAGCGACACACGCCTTCCAATTTGCACCAGTGGAAACACAACGACGGCGGCAACGAAGGTTGGCCAGAACTCATCGAATAGGAATTGCAGCGTATTCATAGTGGCACATTGCGCGCAGCCGCGTAACGACGAGCATGAGCCACGGGAGGCAGCCGCCGCTGACTCACGAACGCGGACAGACAGAACCGGCTGCCTCCCGTTGGCTCAATGCTCTGGTTAGCTTTCAATTTTATTAACGATCCTATTGAATTCGCGCGTGTCCACCGTACTGGGCTCCCATCGCTGCTCCTGATCCTGGACAACACGCTGGAAGAAGATACCGGTACCGTAAGCCAGATAAATCATCCGCGCCTGCCAATAGATCTGCCCGTGTGAACCGACCTTCCTCTCGAAAATAGCTCTTGCGGTTTCAAAAAACATTTTACACCAGAATTTCTGCTCGGTCACTGACGGCATGTCCTTCTCTAAATCGATCCAGGGTATCTGCATGGTGTGGCGCATCCTGGCAACGAACTGCAGTTCCTCGGGACTGGCAGCTTCCTCGGCAACCTTCAGGGTGTAAATTATCAAACTGCCGAACGCGGAAGTGCTCATGTCGTGCTTCAGTGACTTGTAGACGAGGTAATAGCCCATATAGGTGAATGCTAACGCGGCTGCTCAGTGGTGCGCCGCCCGAGACGCAACGAACGCGAACAGGCGAGTATCGGCGCGTCCACTGGAGCAGCATAGTTATGGAAGCCGTTCACAATTGCTGCCCGGTGGTCCCGCTGTCTTTGGCCGTGGCAGGCCGAGCATTCGTTGCCGCCAGCATTTGCAACCTCGCTTTCAACTCCGCGAGCTTTTCAGCTAGGTGACTCTGCCTTTCAAGCTTCAGGCAGACCTCCGCGATGTCACGCTGCGCTTCGCGCATTTTCATGCGCTGGCGTAAATCGCCTTCTAACCTTAGAACAGCTACATTTGAACCCATTCCACAGCTCTGGGCCGTCCGCTGGACAGCACTGAGCAGGTGAGATGACTGCTCGACCGCCCTCCGAGCAACTCGCGCCTCCGTTTCGAGTTGTTCGAAGGATTGGGACTGCTCCGACCCTCCATGCCGTACTCGCGACAGGTAACTACCCAGGATGACGAGCGCAAGCACGATCAGCCAGAGCATAAGCATCGGAAGGCGAGGTAGTCTAAAGTGCATAACCTTGACTATACAGTCCACTGGTTCGTATATCACGGACCCCCGCCGGACGCTCCAAGACCTTCATAGCGCGTAGTTTATCCGCCCTGCCGCGAAACTGTCAACCCCCAAAAGTTAACGTGAACGGAAAGGTACAACGAACCACTGGTTCGTTTATCACGGATGCAAATCCGACACGCAAGCCGCTTAGTCCGAGAGGCTTGCGCGCCTCGCCACCTCTCGATCAACACCGTGAAATCCTATGGCCTATCGGCGATTGGCTATTGGCTATTTCCCCTCCGTGCCCTTCGTTTCCTTCTGTGTGTCTTCTGTCCCTTTTCCGGGCCGGCCTGCGCTCTCAACCCTCAACCTCCCCTTGCAGACGTCTGCACGCTCTCAACTCTCAACCCTCAACTTCTTCTTCGAGGGGCATTGTTCCGCCGGCAGCGGGCATTGCGGCGGCGGCTGCCCCTGCTGGCACCAGTGGCACAGCTTCCCCAGCTCCCGCTGATACTGCACCTCCTGCACCCGCAGCTCCGCCTGCTCGCGTTGCAGCGTCGCCTGCGCCACCCGGCTCTTTTCAATCCGGTTCGCCACAATGCTCCAGAACATCGCCGCCGAAACCCCGCACCCCAGCACCAGGCCCGTCAGCCGCAGGATCAGCGACAGCCGCTCCTCGAAACTCAGCGCCACCGCGCCCGGCCCGGCAATCACGCCGATGACCGCCTTCACCATCTCATTCGTCCGCTCCATGCGTCTCCTTATTGGTACCCGGTGTAAACCGTGTAAGTGTGAATGCCATATCTCAACCCAAGCTGGTACTCCGCCCATTGGAGGTCGTTCGTGTTCATGGTCCCGCTATACACCAATAACTCACAGAGCCCTCCAGCCATGGACGTGTTGGCGCCTAACGCAGCGCCGCAGCCGATAGTCATCCCTCCGATCGACGTGGCGCCCGCCGTTGTGCCGACACCGCACAAGAGGCCATTGGTGCGGATGAAGGAGGCGGTCCCATTGGCGCAGAAGCTTAGGATCTGCGGCGTATTCAGCGCAAACCCTCCCGGTGGCGAGTAATACGTTCCCCCGGAATAGAGCCTCAAGGAGCAGGGCGCACCCGCCAGTATTTCGCCATAGACGCGGTTGGCGGGAGTAATCGTGAGCGTGTCATACACCAGGTTGTTGGCGGCGCCTGTGCCGTTGGTATTCAGGTTGCCGACCATCACGACCGTGATCGGCGTGCTCAGGTTGCTCAGGAACATATTGGTCATGCCTCGCGTAACCCCATCCGCCCTCCAGTACATGGCCGCGTTGGTCGTAATGAAGTTGTTGGTCCAGTACACCGAAGTCAGTGTCGAAACATTGCTGAGCACTCCGCCGAGATTGCCGGACGCATCGGCGATCCAGTTCACGCTGGCTCCACTCGCCATGTTCGTTTTGCCCGTCCAGTACCATGCGTAGGCGTTGGTCGGGGACCAATACGGCGCAGTGGGTGCCACATACTGGCTCCCCATGAGGGCCGGGTCAGCCATCGTCCAGGCCTGCCCCACGCAACCCAGCGCGGACGCCATCAGAGCCGCGATTATTGCTGAAGCACGTTGCATACGTTTGTCCTCGCATTGGGCCAGACCCAAAAGCTGATGACCGCCTCCTTGCCCGCCGGGATCGAGAGCGTGCTGGCGGACGCCTGGCCAAAGTAGAATGCCGTTGGCGGGCCAGTCCAATTGATAGCCATGGCGCTTGCGTTACTGACCGTCACCGAGATGACGTGCTGCCTCCCGGACACCAAGCCGCTAAATCCGCTCACCGCGAAGGACTGGTTTGTCACAAAGCTCTGGTACAGGGTCGTGGAATCAATCACCTGTCCGTTGTTTGCGTTGGTAACGTGCATGCCGCTGTTCAGCACGTTGGTCTGTAGCAAACCCCATCCAGGAAGATTGTCGCTCAGCGCCGAAGACGGCACCGAGCCTGCCGTCAGGTTGGCCCCGTTCAGCGCGCTGGCGCTCGTCAGTGGGGTGAAGTTCAGCGCCCCTATCCCCACGCTCCCCGCCGTCAGGTTGCCCCCATTCAGCGCACTCGAGCCAGTCAGCGGCGTGAAATTGAGTGCCGTCATTGGCACTGTGCCCACCGTCAGGTTGGCCCCGTTCAGCAGACTTGAGCCGGTCAGCGGCGCGACCGCCAGCGCCGTCAGCGGCACGCTCCCGGCCGTCAGGTTCGCCCCATTCAGCGCGCTGGCGCTCGTCAGGCCGCTTGCCGCAGTCAACGGCGTGAAATTGAGTGCCGTTATTGGCACCGTGCCCGCCTGGAGGTATCCCCCATACAGTGCATCGCCGGGGTGCATCACGCCCGTAATTCCACCCCCATACCCCACGATGCTGCCATCGCCCATAAACCCCGCCACCAGCGTCCCATCGTCATAGACCGCCAGGGGCATCCCGCTGCTGGCGTCACCCAACCGCAGATCAAGCACCGTGCCCGGAAAGCCGTTATTCGTCAGCATCAGGCTCCCCCACAGAGTCCCCCCCGCCGCCGTCACCCTGCCCGCCGCCATCAGGTTGCCCGAAGGGTCCAGCGTGAGTGCGGGGCTGTTCGGGGTGTTCGCCCAATTCACCTGAATAGCATAGATGTCGTTGATTCCCGGGTGAATGGTCAGCGTATTCGTCCACGGCGCACTCTCCACCGAGCTCGTGATCGTCATGTTCCCAACCGCCGGGGCATCCCCGGGATGCAGCACCCCATTCAATTGCGAGCCATCCCCCGTATAGCCTTGCGCGTCGACCCAATCGCTGAACTCGAACGTCGGCCCGAAATCCTCGCTGGCGCTGTATTGGATCGAACCATTCCACCTGTCTCCATCCGCATTGGTATAGATCATGAACAAATAGACAGGCGAGCCGTTGCCCGACTCCAAGGACATGTACGGCGCGAAGTTGGGAATCCAGGGCGCGCCGGTGATCTCCGTGTACGGAATCGCATCCCCGGGATGCAGGACATAGCTCAAGTCCAGGCCCGAGCCTACAAAATTACCCGCCTGCACCTCGGCCGATCCGAAGCTGAAGCCCGCCGGGTTGATCGTCTGCTGCCAGGTATGCAGCGTCCCGCCCGGGTCGTGGTAATTCCAGTTCAGGATCGGAAAGCCCGCCGTGGTATAGCTGCCCGTCTGCAGTGTGAGACTGGGTGACCCATTCGTCCACCCGCCGCCCCCGCCGCCGCCCGAGGGCCACGTCGTCTGCGTCACGCCGCCCAGCGTGAGGCCTCCCGGTGGCGCGAAGGGTACCGTGCTATAGGCGTTCAACCCGTTCAGGAGCGTGTCCGCGTTCCCGTTCTGCTGCATGAACGCCGGCGTCACAATATCCGCCGGGTGCTTGCCCAACACGGTCTGCCCCAGCGCCGGCAGGGCGAGCGTTCCCGCCAGCCCCACCAGGAGGGCGAGCGTCCTCGCGAGCCCAACCATGCGGCCTTTTCTTTTGGCCCCCGTGCAGACGTCTGCAAGCAGCGGCACCGTGAATCCCAGGAGGAAGTTGCGTTTCATAGTTGGCTATTGGCTATCGGCTATTGGCTATGGGTTGAGGTTGGCTATCGGCTATCGGCTATTGGCTATGGGTTGAGGTTGGCTATCGGCTATCGGCTATTGGCTATGGGTTGAGGTCGGCTGTTGGCTATTGGCTATTGGCTATTGGCTATGGATTGACGGCAGCGGCGCGTTTCATTGGATGTTGGATGTTTCCATCCTAGCTGCTCGCGATCAGCCCGTGCCCCGTCCCGGCCCGCAGCGCCGCCAGCAGCAGGTTGAGCTGCGCAATGGCCCCGTGCACCTGGCCGAGGAAATTCGTCATATCGGCGGACGAGGCAAACCCGTAGCCGCTCGCCGTGGGCGTGTAACTCCCCAGGTCCGCCGCGTTCGTGATGGCCGCCTGTTGCGCCCCGACCACCTGCTGCCCCTGCACCGTCAGCGCGGCCCCGTTGCCGGTCACAAAGCCGCCCTGGGCCGTGAGGGCCTCGCTTCCGCCGTCCACGGACACCATCACCGACCCGTTGTAGAGCCATTCCAGTTGGCCCGTCGTGCCGTTCACCCGGATGCCCCAGGCCGGTCCCGCGGCCGAATCGAGCTGGATGGCCGGGTCCAGCCCCGCCGCGAGTTCCAGCGTCGAGTCCACCACCCCGCCCGAGAAGGCGCTGATCGCGTCCAGCTTCGCCTTGTCGCTCGCGCTCATCGCCCCGGCGGCCGTCCCCGTCGCCAGCGGTAGGGTCAGCGCCCCATCGCTCAGGGCCAGCGGGCAGCCGGAGTCCAGGCTCAGCCCCAGCGCCCCGCTGGTCACCGTCAGCGGCGCGTTCACCGAAGTCACCAGCCCCAGGCCGGAAGTGTCCAGCCCCAGCAGGTTGTTGCTGTCCAGCGTCAGCGGCGGCGCCACGTTCGAGATCACGCACATCGCATCCAGCTTCGCCTTGTCCGTTGGCGCCATGAAACCCCATTGCGCTTGCGTAACTTGCGGTGTGCTCCCGTCTTGCAAAGCGGCCAGCGCCGTCCCCTGCTGCTCCAGCGTGGCCACCAGTGCCGCCGTCATGTAGCCGTCCTGCGTGTCCGTCGCCGGCGGCATCGAGACGTTCCCGTCCGCGTCCTGATTCAGCGGCGGCAGGAACGCGAGCGTCGTCAGCTCGTCCAGCTTGATCTTGTCCGCCGCGCTCATGGAACCCGGTTGCGCGTGAGTTGCCGGCCACAGGCTCACCACTCCGCTCGCCAGTTGTAGCGGGGGCTGAAAGAGCAGCTCGGGCGTCCCCACCAGCATGTCCAACGCCGCTTTGTCCGCCGCCGCCATAAACCCCGGCGTGCTCTCCGTCGCCACCGAGTGCCCGTGATCGCCCGCCGCGCATTGCCAGGCGCTCGTCCCCAACACCGCGTATAGCCCGCTAGACGACACGCCCAGCGGGGCCTGGCCCGGTCCCGTCGAAGGGTCGAGCCGCACGCTTGGAGTCAGCGTCCCGTCCGCGTTCGTCCAGCCGATCGTGCTCGAGCTGGCCAGCCACGTGGCCGCCCAGTCGCTTACCCCCGTGCCGAAGTCGAGCGAGGCCACCGTATGCGTGTGGTTGCCCGGGGCCGCTTGCGTCGCCGACGTGCCGAAATCCACCGCCAGCCCCGAGGTCGTCAGCAGCAGTCCCCCGTTCGCTTCGATCAGCACTTCCCCCGAAAGCTGTTGGTCCACCAGCGCCAGTTGCAGGCTGGAGCTGGGGCCGAGAGTCAGCGGGTTATGCAGTTGCGCGTGGGTATGGTCGCCCGTCGCCGCCTGTGTCGAGCCCGTGCCGAAGTCCACCGCCAGCCCCGCCGCACTCACTACCAGCCCGCCATCAGACTGCACCCGTACTTCGCCCATGATCCCGCTCGCCGGCAGCCATTGCAGCGTGTCGCTGTCGGCCAGCTCGATCATCAGGAGGTTGCCCAGCGCCGTGCTCAGGTCCACCACATCGGCAGACACGTGCGTATGCCCCGGCATCGAAACCCGGCCCGGGTCCACCGCCAGCCCGTCCGGCGCGCGCATCAGCCCGCCCGAGGTCGAGAGCTGCACCAGCACCCCGCTGATCCCCTGCCAGTCCAGGTCCCCGCCCAGTGTCGCCAGCCAGTTGCCAATGCTCTCCAGCACTGCGGCGGCGAAATCCGTCACGTCGCCCGACTCATGCGTATGGCTCAGGGCTGCCTTGCCCGCCAGCGCCGCCGTCATCTCTTGCAGCCGCGTCAGGTCGGTCGGGTTGGCCGCCGCCTGCGTGGCGGAAATGCCCCCGTTTACGGTAGTCGTATTGAGCTTGGCCATAGGCTATCGGCAATTGGCTATTGGCTATTGGCTTGCCTTCGTTTCCTTCGTTTCCTTCTGTGAAAATCTGTGAAAATCACAGGCTGGCTTCCGCTTTCGGATCAGGCTTCCCCACCGGCCGCCCCGCCTTCTCCCGCAAGCCGTCCTGGCCTTGTCGGCCTGGCTGGCTGTTGTGGTTCGGATCGAATCGCGGCAGCAGCTCCTCATCCCGCTTGGGCGAAGCCTCCTCCCGCTTGCGCTCCGCCTCCTGTGCCGGGTCGAAGTCGGCCACTTCCAGCGCCGAGGTCAGGCTCACCGGCCCCTGTTGCATCAGCGCCTTGGTCATGTCCCAGGCCAGCCGCACATCGTTGAAACACCGCTCACCCCACTTCACCCGCACCTTGCACGGCAGTTGGAAGCCGCCCGCGTTGAGCACTACCTCCAGGTGCGCCCCCACCCGGGCGCGGTCGGCCAGCGCGTCCGCCCGCAGGATCGGCAGCAGGAACGGCTGGAGCTGCTTCGTGATGACCATGTAGCCGATGGGTCCGGCCCACCACAGGCACCGGCTCACGATGGTGTCCCACTTGCGCGCATCGTAATGGTTCGGGTCAATCCAGATCGTTTCGATCTTGTGATCGAACTGCTTGGTCATTTCCGCGAAGCCCTGCCTCCCCTTGAAGAACTCCTCAATCCCCTTGGCCCGTTCCTTCTTCCACAGGTACTCGGCCTGCTTCATCGCGTTGCTCGCGCTCCGCACCTCGAACCCCAGCGAGTGCGCCCGCACCACCAGCCGTCCCGCGTAGGCCAGTTGCGACTCGCCCACCTCCATGCTCTCGCACTGGCTCAGCGTCCGGTAAATCCGGTACAGCCGGGGCGTGCCGAATCCCGTCCCGCGCCGCCCTCGCGTCAGCACCCGGAAATATTCGTCAAACTCCTCGGAAAGCAGCACCTCCCGCCGCGTGTAGCGTTGGATCTCCTCCAGCGTCCAGCCGTCTATTGGCTGGCCGTTCTCGTCGAGGAACATCGCCTTGCGGTAGCCCAGGTCCACCTTCAGCTTCTCCAGCCCCATCGCGTCCGTGTAGCGGCAGGACTCCGGTTGCAGCAGGAACGGCGTCACCTTCTTCTCCTTCCGCCAAAAGCTCACCACGTTGTCCAGCAGCAGCCATTCCTCCCACACCGACACAACGTAGCGGTAGAGTCCCTCGCGCCGGTCATCGTCCGCGTCGAGCCACTCGGCCAGCTTGTCCTTGGCGCCCTTGTCGTGGGGCACCAGCCGGAAACCGTAATGGTAGAACGCCAGCTTCAGCTTGTTCACCTGCTCCACCAGCCAGCTCTGCTTGTCCCATTCCCGCGCCAGCTTGAACGCGGCCTGCAGGTCCACTGGGTGTTCCCGGTCGAAGATCTCCTCCGGCGACAACGTCGCCAGGTTTTGGGCCCCCGTCTCAATGTCCAGGCTGCACTTCGCCAGCGCCATGTTCTGCTCGGCAAAACGGTGACCGCGCCGGGTTGGCCCCGGCTGCTTTCTCGTTAGGCGTTTGGTCATAAAAAAAAGGACGCCCTCAGGCGTCCATCTACTTCCATCACTCATCTTTCGGCGCCGCCGTCAACATCGGAATGCAGATTCTTCAACGCGCAATCACTTGTGCAGGCGTCTGCACGTTCGACCGCGCCTCGGCTATCGGCTCTTAGCTAGCGGCTATCGGCTATTGGCTATCGGCTATCCCCCCTCAACCCTTCTTCGTTTCCTTCATTTCCTTCTGTGAACTCAGTGCCGTGCAGGCGTCCGCAGGTCCTTCCGTTGGATGTTGGATGTTACACCCAATCTCACGTTGTGCCGCTGCCTCCCAAACCGCCGCGCCTCCTCGTGCGTCGCCACAAACACATCAAACCGGTCATCGTAGATGCGGGCCAGCCGGTCGGTCACCACCCGCTCCCCTATCCCTTCGATATACACATGCGTCCCCAGCGGTATCCACCGCGGCCCGGCCACCGTCAGCCCCGCCACGGGCTGGTGCCCGTTGGCGGCTGCCCGGTGCGCCTCGCCGCAACACCGCGCGCAATGGCAGTAAGCGGTGATCGTCGCCGCCGTCAGGAGCCAGCTCATGTCTTCTTCATTCGGTGTGAGTCAGTTCCTCCTGCCCCGGCGTGTGTCCCATCCGCTAAACCCCACCGCGTCCTCGGGCGCGAGCTGCGACCGCCAGGTCCCGCTCTGCAGCCAGAACAGGAACGCCGCGTAGCAATACATCGCCGCCGATACAAAGTCCTTTTTGCTCAGGGACGAGAACTGCCGCGCATTCCGTTTGGTAAACGCCCAGGTGCCATCCGGCTTCGTCGCCACGATGATCTTGGTGAGCTGGCTGGCCAGCGCGTCGAGGTTCTTGAGCGCCCACATCCGTTCTTCCGGCCAGCGTTCCACCTCAGCCCGCTTTTCGACCATCCAGTCGGCCACGCCCGGGGGCAGCGCCCACAGCCCGTGCTCGATGGCGTTCTTGGCCGTCGAATATAGCGCGTCGTTCAGGTTGTCGTCGCCCGCCAGCTCGGGCCACATGCTCTCCACTCCCGGGTCGCCGCGCTTGAACATGTGCAGGATGAAATCCGCCCGCGCCACCAGCGTCGGCCCGTCCACCAGGTCGGCAATGGGTGTTGCGTGCGTCTCGATCCCCTCCAGCAGTTGCTTCGTCGCGATCAGCTCGCGCTTGATCAGCACCCCGCCCCCATTCGGGTCCATGCAGATCCGCGCAAACCGGAACGCCCGGTGCAGCCCGTGGATGATCCCCGACCATTGCCGCGCCGTCGCCTTCTGCCGCCACGTCAGCCGCCGCCCGTAGATGAAATCGAAGTACCAGTCCTCGGCGGCCTCGGGCATCCCCTCCGCCGTGCGCGGCGTCGCCACACCGACCACCAGCGCCCCGTCATCGCTCTTGTGCGACTCCGAAGGCGCCGGGTCCACCCCGAGGAAAAACGCAATCCGCTCCCGATCTAACATCTTGGCTATTGGCTATCGGCTATCGGCTATTGGCTATTGGCGATTGGCTATGCCCTCCTCCCCTTCGTTCCCTTCGTTCCCTTGGTGTAGAACCTCCTCATACATCCTCGCGCTCAGTACCGGCGTCACATGCCGCTTGCGTCCGATCTCCACCGCCAGGTTCACCGCCTCCTCCGTAAACCACCCGTCGCCGTCCAGCCCCCAAATCCCCAACCCTTGGCCCAGCCATTCCGTCTTGCTGCACACATTGCGCTTGTTGGCGATTGTGCCCTCGATGCGAAACTCCTCCCGAAACGTCTTGCCCGTGTGGCACATCAGCCCCGAGTAATCCTTGTAGGAATACGAAATGTTCGCATACGTCGGGTTGCCCCGGTCGCACTGGCGCTGGTGCCGCTGGTACCGGGCGTAGGACGGATGCCGCCGCGTTTGCGCGTGCGCCGTGAACAGGATGTGGTTGCCCCAAATCGGGTGGTTCTGGTTCCAGCAGGGACGGCTGGTGCGGTCAATGAGCTGCTTGTTGATGCCATCGCTGCTCGCGTCCACGTGCGTCCATTCCTCCACCACCAGCACGTTGAGACGGATCGACCCTTGCGTCACCGCGTCCTTCATGAAGGACGGCGCCGGCATCAGCACCTTGCTCCCGTCGCGGAAGAACGCCTTGTAGCACCCCGCCCCGTGTGCCGTCCCGTCACCGTCCTTCTGGTCGCCGTCGTCCAGCCGCGGCGGCCCGAGCTGCGCCCGGTAAAGCGGCGCCTGGATCTTCGAGAAGTATTCCCAAAACGTCAGCTTGCCCTGCTCGAATACCGGGTAATAGATCGCAATCTCCTGGTCGGGAATCAGGATCGCCCGCAGGTTCAGGAAAACCCAGTCCACGATGGTCTTGCCCGACGAAACCCCCGACGAATCAATCACGTTCTGCACCCACCAGTAGTAGCGGAGCCGCAGCGCCTGGAACGCGTCGAGCCGGATGCCGAAGATGATCTCCGCAGCCATCACCGGGTCGCACAGGAAATCCGCCCACATCGTGGGCGTAATCCGCAACGACGGCGGCACCGATGGAACCAGAATGTTCACCTCGGCTATTGGCTATCGGCGATTGGCTATTCCCTGTCCGCCATCGGCCCTCACCTCTCAACCCACCTCGCGCAACACCGACTCCCATGTAAACCCCGCTTTCTCCACCCACCCCTTCACGCCGCGCACCGCCGTCACACAAGCTGCCCGCCGCCGCCGGCAATCCCGGAACGCCCCGCGATCAAGCACCCTGTCTTCGGGAGGGCGAGCGTCCCCGCGAGCCCTGACTTCTCCCCGCTCCGCATTCCGGCCTTCGGCGCCAGCCCAACCAATGCGTCGCCCTTGGCTATCGGCTATCGGCGATTGGCTATTCCGGTCGGTCCGGTCCAGCCAGACGTTGCGTTTGTTTGTGTTACGGGGCGTATGGGGCTTATCCGTCTTATTTCGTCTCTTGTTGTACATGGTTCTCTTTCGATTGCTCCGGCCCGGCGGGTTTCGTCAGGTCCGGTAATTCTTCGTATTCCCCCTCGGGGCCGTCTGCGTTGAGGTCCGGCAGTTTCTTCGCCCCATCCGCTTCCCAGGAAGCCTGGTAGGCTTGGGTCCACGCCTCGCGCACATGCCGCAGCCCGGCGTGATGCAGCTCGGGGGCCCAGCGGAAATCCCACAAGTGCGCCTTGGCCTCCGTTGCAAAAAGCACAAAGCCCGCGCTGTAGTGCGGCACCGGGTTCTGCACGCTCGTGCGGCAGTCAATCAGCACCTCCGTCAGCGTGAAGATGCCGTCAATCAGCTCCGTCCCGCCCCGCGCCTTGTATTCCTGAATGGCCTTCGTCACGTCCCCCAGCGACCCGCCAAAATTGTACTTCCCGGCAATCGCGCCCGCCCACGGGCATAGCTCCTTGATCTGCGCCAGCAGCTTTTGATACCGCTCCGATAGCGCCTGCCTCACCTTCAGGTTCGTATGCCACTGGCTGTCTCCCGGCTTGCATTTGTCCGGGTCGTTCATCAGCGCGTCGAGCTGGTAAATCCGCAGCTCCGTGATCAGCGTGTCCCGCGCCAGCACCGCCGCGAACTTCTCGTTCAGCGTCTTGCTGTAGTCCTGCACCCGTTGGCAGAACCACGCCTTCTCCGCCGACGAGCCGAACTTCAGCGCAAAGCCGTATTTCTCCAGCAGCTCCTCCTCGCTGAACAGCCCCGTCGGCTTCGGCGTGGCCTCCACCGGCGCGGGCGCTTCCTTCGGCCGCAACGCCTGCCAGGCCCCGCGCACCGCGTTCAATTCATCCCCGAGCTGCTTCCGCGTCAGGCCCAGCGCCTCCTGCAATTCCGGCCGCGTCCAGGGCCGCAAATCATCGAGCGACGTCGTGGGCGGCGGCACCAGCGGCTGAATGCCGAACAGCCGCCGTGTCACCAGCCACCCCCGCTCGTTCACGTGCGCCGCCTGCACAAACTCGGCCAGCTCCTCGGCCTTCACCTCGAACTCGGCCGTCAGCGCATCAAACCGCCCGCAACGCCACGCCTGCCCCTCGTACCGAAATTCCACCAGCGGGTTCACCGCCGCCGGCGCGGACGGGGGCCCAGCCGGTGCAGACGTCTGCACGCCGCCCTCGCCGAAGACCAGTTGCCCTTCCCCTTGGCTATTGCCTACTGGCGATTGGTTATTCCCCGTCTTCATGCTCGGTTGCACGGCTCGCGGTCAGGCAGCAGTTGCCCTTCTCCTTGGCTATTGGCGATTGGCTATTCCCTGACTTCATGCTCGGACCGTCAATTCTGCCCCTCCACGATCTGCACGATCTCCCCAAACTGCGGCAGCAGCTTCTCCGTCGTCGTCAGCATCGGGTGATTCCGGCGGCTCGCCACGAAGTTGCAAACCCGGTTGATCTCCTCGTCCGTAAAGCGCCGCAGCACCTTGAGCGCGTCCTGCACCAGCCCCTCGCTGTAGCCGTGCGTCGGACGCGCGTTCTTGAACAGCGCGTTGTCGCACGACACGATCAGCCGCACCACCCTCTGCCGCGTCTCCGGGTCGAGCGGCTCATTGTGCTCGTCCACCATCTTCGACTCCGCGATCAGCAGCGCCTGCTGGAACGCCTCACCCGGGGCCTTCCTCTGCCGCAGGCTGTAGGCCCGCATGTCCCCGCCCCGCTGCGCCTGGTTGCGCGGCATGCAGGCCGCCCCGTGCAGGTTCGCAAACCGCGGACAAACCCAGTCCGTCCCGTCCGCCTTCAGCAGCCGGCTCCGCACGAGCAGCTCCCAGCAATCGGGAGGGCGAGCGTCTCCGCGGGCCCTGATATTCTCCTGCCCCGGCACATTGATCGCCGCCACAAATGCGGGCCGGTCCTCGTTGCGAATCCTCCCGGGCGCCAGCCCCTCCTCCGTGAAATACGCCAGCTCGCGCCAGACGACCCACCACAGCCACAAGGCATTCGCCGGCCCCAATTCTCCCTCCAGCACCCGGAAGGGGGGAAGACTCATCAGGTCAACTGGCAACTGCACGATCACGGCATGGTGGGAGCGCCCGGGCTGTCCTCTTACGCTCCTTTATCTCCGAAACCGCTCTCGCCGTCAACAGCTAAATGTTACTTCCTCACCGCGCAATTCACCCGGTGCACGGCCCACTACCGCCAGCGGTTGCGAGATGTTCCACGTGGAACATTCTCGACGGTGACCGGGGGCAGGCACCCCCGCCGCGCACGCTACGATGAGGCTTGACCTTTTCGCACCAGAGCAGGTAAGCTGCGCCTTATGAAGGTCCTGGCGCAAGCGGGGGTCCGCGCTATACGAACCAATGGTCTGTATAATCAATAGTTCGGCGAAAGCATGAAACTGCCCCACGAAGTGAGCGGAGCACTGAGGACGTTCTCGTATTTTCTCGCGAGCGGAACGCATTACCTGCTCGAGGGTGTTCCTTACCTGGACCTATACGGGAAAGAGCCAAGCGCCATCGAGCAGACTTATGCGATTTTCGCGAACGTCCTTGAGGTGGATGAGAATGGCAAGGTCACGAATCTGAAGCATGCTGAGAAGAGGGCGACCGATTACCTGCGTTCGTATTGCGATCCTGCTTTTCGCGTTGAGCCGCCGTTCGAAAATTGGGAAGTTGAACTCCATTGATGAAAGAGCCGAACCTGTCGCGTCAGCCAACGCCGGGAGAGCGTCTCGGTTTAAATTGGACGTCAGTGGCCCGGCGTGGCTGCGCTCATCGTTCGGCGACACGTGGCGCAGCATGAGAAACCTCGGATTGACCTTCTTGATCGTCGGCTTCCTCTGGATCGCTTGGGACTGCGCTGAAGGCTTTGTGGGCTACCAGTACACGCACTGGATCTGGCAAACGCAGCACTTGCCTGCGGGTGAGACCATCAAACGCACTGACGCCGAGGGGGCCATGCGGGCGTTGAGTCTGAAGTTGAAAAACCGGCACCGAGAGATTCTCGTCCCGGCGCTGGTCATGTTTGTAGGAGGCTTGATTCTGGGATTCAGCCGGAGCCCGATAGCCGAACGAGCCGCTTCACCCCTATGAGGGTTGTCAAGAGCGTCGTTCGGTTGGGCAAACCGGAGCCAAGCGGCGCGGAGCCGCTGGTCGTGGCCGTTAAACCAGCATGAACACAATGGATACTCCTCCGGTTATTGCGCGTTCTGTTCGGTTCTCACTCGATAGGTGGGATGTTCTGCGTTGCCGGCTTTGGGTGGTGGCGCACAACCGCAAGCTCGTGACCATTCTTCTGCTTGTTTGTATAGCGGTTCCCGCCCTGACTTATCACACCCCCGAAGGCGTCCGTTTCCCTTTGGCTTATTGTGTGTTTTACTTTGTGATAACGGCCGCTGTTATGTTGGCTTTGAATGCTGTTTTTCAAGTGGCGTTCCACACGGTTTGGCTCTTCCTTAACAAGAATCCCGGAGTGGTCGGCGAGCACGAGTTTATTATTCAAGACGACGGGCTGGTGGAGAAGACACCCTTCAACGAATCTTTGCATCGTTGGGCGGGCTTTCAGAGAATTGCTTCTTCGCCTAATTATTTGTTTCTCTTCGTGGCAGGCAATATCGTGCACTACATTCCGTTAAGGATCTTTGCATCCAAAGAAGAGGCTGGCAGCTTTCGGGCGGAACTCCAAAGAAGGGCGGATGCTGTCAGCAAATAGCGGCGGCCCGCATCTGTTCGCGACTCCCGGCGCTTGCGTCCCTGTCGTCGCTTCCGTCCCTTGGCTATCGCCTCCCTGCAGACGTCTGCACGCTCAATAGTCGCTATCCCAATCCGGGAACCACGGCGGATTGCCCGGGTTGCCCCTATAGATGGTGGTAAACGGCAGCCAGTTCGCCACGTTGTCGGAACCACCGGAGGCGTTCAGTGTGCCGGTGTAGTCTGCTGGGTCCGTCGCCTCGGGCAAAAACCATCGGCTCACAATCCCATACCGCTCTACCGGCGTCGTCGGCGCCAGAAAGTCCAGGTAGTCCGTCACCCCCGGCAGCTCGATCTGCTCCGCCTGAGCCCATAGGTCGTAATCATTGCAGGAGCTACAACGCAGCATCAGCCCCTTGGCCGGCCCCCACAGCCGAAACTTCGAGATCAGCCCCAGTCCGCCGGTAGGCGAGGTCCACTGCCGAAACGAGGCCACCGTAATGCTCGGCGCCAGCTCTGGCAGCACGTACCATCCGTTCGACCCCGACACTGCCCACCGTTGTCCCAGGTGCCGCCGGATCAGCCCCGTTGACGGCGTGTCGGTCACCATCACCGTCCCCGGCGGCGGACTCCATCCCGTTACGCTCGTCGGCTGCGCGGGCCGCGGCTGACCGTAAGCCGCGGTATACGAGTAGATCATGTAGTACCCCCGCGTCGGGTTCGGAAACGGAATGTCCTCAATCGAAACATTCCCCACGATCTGCACGATGGACGGCATCGGCGAAAACGACGCCAGCCCCTTCGTCCCGCTGGTCCCCAACTGGATCACCTGGCTCGGCCCCATCGTCAGCGCATCCATATCAGTCTCCTTCGGCTCTCAACCCTCAACTCACCTGCGACACCGAGACCTCGCCCCATTCCCGTGCCGTGTTGTCCTCCCGGTATTTGATCTCGACGTCCAGGACCTTGCCGTTCGGCCATCCCGTACTGTCCAGTTGCGGCTGGTATTGGTCCGTGTGGTCCGCCGCCTGGACGTAGATCACGTCGCCCACATTGAACCGCTTGTACATCTTGTGCTGCGCCACCCACTCTATCCCATTCGCGTCCGTCCACCTCGCCGTCCGCGTGTTATCGTCGGTATAGACGTAGCTGTATGTGATCCCGTCAATCGTCTCCGCGGCCGGCATCTGCGCCGGGTCGGTCTTGGCGATCCAGAACGGGCTGCCCCACTCGTTGCCCGCGTTATACTTGATCACGTAGATCACCCCGGGCGCGTTGATCGGGTAGGGCGGTTGCGCGTTCGGATCGCCCTTGGGATTCTTCACCCCGTTGAACAACTGCTTGATCCGGCATTGCATGGTGCCTCCCAGCGTCGTGCCCGCCCCGCCCACCCGCACCTGCACCAAACCGATGCTCGTGCTGGTGATCGGCTCCAGCACGTTGCCCACGGCTAACTTCGGGTTGCCGGTCAGATACGCCTGCACGCCGGTCGTGTCCGGCGGCAGCCCCACCGGATCATTGGTGCTCACCGGCCCCTTCACCCGCGCATAGATGACACCGCCGTCTCCCGTTGCGGTCACGTGCAGCGGCCCGTTCACCGGTTGCCCGTCCAGCACCGTCACCCCCACAAACACCGGGTCACTCGCCACCACCTCGCCCACCGCGCCCAGCGGCGAGAGCACCACCCGCTCGCCCGACTCTTTGAACAGCGGCGTCCCGGCCCGCAGCGTTTGCACCTCGGGCGCCCCGGCCGCCTTGGCTATCGGCGATTGGCTATTGGCTATGCCGCCAGAACCGGTCTTCATCCCCGCGAGCCCTGTCTCTCTCCTTGGATGTTGGATGTTGGATGTTGGATGTTGGATGTTTCCCCCTCTCTTCGTTTCCTCCCCCGGGAGGGCGAGCGTCCCCGCGAGCCCTGACTTCTCCGTCTCGGCTATCGGCGATTGGCTATTGGCTATTCCGCCAGAACTGGTCTTCATCCCCGCGAGCCCCGTCTCTCCCCTTGGATGTTGGATGTTGGATGTTGGATGTTGGATGTTCCCCGTTCTCTTCGCCTCCAGCATGTCCGGGTCCACGTAGGCCGTCGCCGGCATCGCGTCCAGCCCGAATGCCATCGCAAACGCTTCCAGCAGCGTCCGCGCCATCTTCGGATTCTGCCGCAAGCTCGCTCCCACGAGCCGCAACTGCCTCGCTTCCTCGCGCAGCTCGCGCTGTCCCGGCAGCAAATTGATCAACTGCGCCCGGCGGTCAAAGTCCCGCTCGGGCGGCACGTGCAGCACCAGGCCCCCGCCAAAACCCGGCGAAACATTCCGGTCGCGCTCGGCCGAATAATCCACCTCCTCGGTCGCCCCGTCAGGCCCGTAGCGCACCGTCACCCCCCCGATCACCTCCGAAAGCTGCGTCCCGTCAATGCCCTGGATCGTGTGCCCGCCCTGCGCGTAAGTGAACTGCTGGTTCAACAGGCTCTCCGCGATCCCCAGCGCCTTCTCATTCGCCGTTAGCCCGTCCGCAAAGGGCAGCTCCTCGACGGAGGAGCCGTCCGCTTCCACCACAAAATGCCCGTTCAGCCCCTGCACGTTCACGACATCATCCTTGGTGCCCACGCCCGCGATGTAGCTGTATGGTTCGCCCGCGAAGATCAAAGCTGCCCGCACCCGTGGCGTGTTGAACTTCGGCGTCGCGCTCATCACCGGGTAATCGCTCAGGTCCGCGCTCTGCTTGATGAGGTCCGCCGAGTTGATGACCGGCGCGTCGAACAGGATGAACTTCACCCCCTCGCCGCTGTCGTCCACTTGGAACGTGCAGCGCTGCCATGTGTTCTGCCCGGCTATCCACTGGTTGAGCTGGAAATGCTCGGGCCGCAGCGTCTTATAGCCGTCCTGCCCCACTTGGTAGCCCTGGCAGATCGCATAGCCGTTGCTCGCCGAAATCACATCCTGCTCCCAGGTCATTTGCCCGGTCACCGGGTCATGCGTCACCTCCACCAACCCCTGCTCCACCAGCTCCAGCGCCCACAAGTTCAGGTTCTGCCTGTACGCATTGTAGAGCATGAACGAGCGCGGAGGACGGAAGGCGCGAAACACCACCATCGCGATATACAGCGCCGCCGGCATTTGCAGCCGCGAGCGTCCGCCCAGCTTGCGAAAATCTCGGAAGTCCGCCCCATCCGCCGAGGCCCGCGCATCGCGTAGCGCCGCGTATGCCCCCACCGTGATCGTGCGCGATCGAGCTTGCGCCAGGTAGCGTCCGATCAGGTTCCCTTCATCTCCCGGAATGGCGTTGTAGCGTGTCCCGGCGTCAATCCCCGCGCACGGCGTGTCCAGCGCCTCGTTGTCGAAAATGTCCGCCGCCAGCGCGTCGAGGTTCCAGAACGCCTGCCACGCCGGAAGCCAGTCCGCCTCCAGCTCCAGGTTCATCACCTGGTACAGGTCGCGCTCGCCCAGCAGCCGGATGCGGCTCGGGTTGCCGCTCAGCGTGCTGCCGGTGCGCCGGTTGTCTGAATCGGGCGGAGCCGTGGGGGTCGCGCCCGCTCCGCGCACGCACCAAACCAGATTATACCGCCCGCCCATCAGCGTGAACTGGCAGCCCAGCGCCTCGCTCAGCTCCACCAGGCACGCCCCCAGCTTCTTCCCGCTCAGGCAATCGAAGTCATAAACCGGTTGCTCCAGTGCCGGATGATAGACCCGCGTCCAGGGCGACTCGCACGTCGGCGAGCCAAACAGCGCGTCCATGATCTCGATGGCCGTCAGCGGCCCGTCCGTGTAGGTCTTGCTCTGCGAGTTGAAGTCCTTCGGGTAAATGTGCCAGTAGTGCCGCTTCCAGACAAAGTTGCCCGTCCCATCGTCCACCAACCGCGACTCACGCTTGTTGAACGCGCAATACATCACGTCCCACTGCAGCAGCTCCCGGCTGTCCACAAACTCCTGCATCACCGAAATCCCGTCGCTGCCCAGCACCGGCGCCACCTGCTTGCAGATCCCGTAGAACGTGTGCCGCACCTCGCCCGAAGCCGTGTGGATCATCTCGATGGTCAGCGCCGCCAGCGGTTGCAGGTCGGGCGTCGCGCCGGTCACCCATTCGATCAGCGCCGTCGCGGGCTGCAAGCCCCAGCTCCATCGGCAGACGCATGAGGCGGCCGCGTATTCCATGCTGGGTTGATCGCCGCTCCCTCGCTCCGCCCCGGCTACCGTCACTCGCACCGTGTAATCGTTCATAAAAGAAAGGTCGGCGAGCTGGTAACAAAGCAGATGCACAATCGGGGCGAACACGCCCCATGAAGGCCAACACGCCTTCCTGCTCGGCCAGGATCTCCACAGGCCCCGGCTGCCGACCGCCAGGCGTCCGCGTGTGCAGACGTCTGTAAAAGTTCGTAAGAGGAGTTCATCCCGCGTTCACCTCGGCTTGGCTATCGGCGATTGGCTATTGGCTATGCCGCTCACCGGTGTCCCCATAAAGTGTGGGTTGCCCAATATGCTCGGCCGCCCGATGCCTTTGCCCCGCCATTCCCACATGTGCTCATGCAGGTTGACGACCGTCGCGGCGTCGGGCTGGGACTGTTGTCCGTTGCACACCAAACGCACTCCGCCGCGCGCCGCCAGTCCCAATTGTCGGGTGTGCAGCGGGCTTGCCGGGACGAATCTCCCGCCCGCCTTGGCTATTGGCGATTGGCGATTGGCTATGCCCGTGCAGACGTCTGCAAGTTCAACTCTCAACTCTCAACCTTCCTTGGGCTGGCGCTCCAGCAGCTCGATCAGGCTGTAGAGCGGCCCTTTGCGCGGGTCGGCCCACTCGTGCAGCCCCGTCTTCCAATTGCCGTCCTCCCGGCGCAGGCTGGCATCGAAGTCCTCGTCGGAGACCTCCAGCCGCCCCATCTCGTGCCGGTCCACGTCAATGCACCACGCCACCTCCTGCCCGCCGCTCTGGAACCGGACCTGGTGCGCGCTGCGCTTCCCGGGCGGTGGCACGAACCACGGCCGCCCCTTCATTTGCTCCTGCAAGTCCTTGCGCGACAGGTTCTCCGTGATCCCCAGCCGTCGCCTGTAAGCCATCACCACCTCCACCGATCCCTGCGCCTGGATGTAGAGCAACTTGCTGCGCCACGCGCAGAAGGCCGACTCCTGCCCCTTCTGCCGCTGATGCTCGCTAACCGGCGGGCTTTTCAGATCCTCCGGTTTGTCCACCACCTTGAAGTACTCCTTCAGGCGGGAGATCGTGTCGCCGAAGCCCTCCTGCTTCACCGCGTTGAGCAGGTGCTCGAAATAGAGCGTCACGTAAAGCTGGTCGCGCACGTCTGCTTGCGCCCCCTCGACGTGACCCCGCACCGACTCCTTGAACTGCGCGAACTGTTCCGCCCCATGCGTTTCCAGCATCGAGGCCAGCGCCACAAATGCACTGTAGGCCGCGCCGTGCACGATCCGGCTCCGGTCATCGCAATTCGCCAGCTTTGGGTCTTTCGTCCAGAAGCCGATCTGGCCCATCACCAGCCGCGCAAATTCCTCCCGGTTCGCCAGGATGAACCGCCCCATCTTGTAGAGTTCCCGGTCCGCGAAAGTTTCCACCTCCCGGTAGCGGTCGTCGTTGAAGTTCAGCCGGTTGGCCGCCGCCACATGCACATGCACATAGCGGCTGCGCAACTGCGCGTCCGTCGAAGTGGCCACCCCCGAGATCATCAGCGGCGTGCGCACTTCCCGCGGCTGGTCGCCAAACGTGCGCTTGGGCGCGCCGCCGCGCTCGTAGGCCGCCTTGGCAATGTCCGTGACCCATACCTCCGCCCGCGCCTGGAATTCGTCCAGCCACAGCGGCAGGTCCCCATACTGCTGCATCGCCCCGCGCAACGCCGCGGCCGTCGCGCCCGGGATCGGCACGCCCTGCTTCACCAGAAAACCGTGAATCCGCACCAGCCAGCGGTTGATCGAGGTCTTGCCCTGCCCCGGTTCGCCCGACGTCCACAACCCCGGCACCCCCGTGTACCGGTCGAAGATTTCCCGCGCCACAAAGAAGGCCAGCACCGCGCCCAACGCCAGCCAGCCCGCATAACCCCCCACCGCGTCGTGAATGTCCTGCGCGAACTTCGCGAAGATCTCCTTGGCCGTATCGCGGCTCACTTCCACCACCGGGTGCATCAGCGGCCCGGGCACTCCCGGCCGAGGCCCCATCCGAAAGAACTCTCCCTCCTGGTCCTTGTCGCCCGGCAGGTAGCCTTTGCCGTTGTGCCAGTAGATCCCGTTCTTATCCTGGTAGAGCGCCTTGCCGTTCAGCAGCGCCCCATCCGCGTAAAACCAGATGCCCGAGGGATAATGCTGGCCTCGCAGCGGCACCTCGTAAACCGTCCTGTCGTTCACCGCCTGCCCAATGTCCATCCCCAGCCGGTTCAACTCCCGCTCGCCCGCCTCCCAGTTGGCGCAGTTCGAATTGTTGTTGAGCCAGATCCGCATCGCCTTGGGCGTGGCCAACTCCTCCGCGGGCCAGTGTAGCAATTCGGTGACCTCGCCATGCACGTTGCGTATCCGCACGATCCGCTCGCGGGTGCCATTCACCCGCACCAACACATACAGCGGCTCCACCACGAAATCCGTAATCGGTTCCGGCGTGCCCTTGAGCACCACCTCGCACGCCCGCCACAGTTCCACGTCATCTGCCGCCGACGCCTCCTTCTGCGCTTTCTCCCACTCCGGCCGCTTCCCTTCCGGCAGCGGCCGGAAATTGTAATAACGCCCGGTCAACTCGCGGTACCGGCCCGACAGCATCCGCAAGCGGCCCCGCGCCGTCAGCGGCAGGCGCGAGGAGCCGTTGCTCCCCAGCTTGCTGGCCAGCCGCCCCAATCGCATCGCAATGCGCGCTTCGTCAGCGCCGCCGCTCGGCAGCCGGGGCACATAGAGCATCTGCTTGAGGCGCCGCGCAAACATCGCCTCCACTTCCCGCGGCTGCCGCCCCGACCGCGCCCAGTCGCTCGACGGCATGGCCGCGTGGATCACCTCCTCAAACTGCTTCTGGATCTCGCCCTTGATCTTGTTCCAGCCTTCCCGGTCGCGGACGACCCGCTCGGCCCACTCCGCATCGCTCAACTCGGTCGGGTTCGTCGGGTTGACTCTGGGAAATTTCGCGTTGGCCGCCTTGAGCTTCTCGGGGTCCGGCCCCCAGCTCATGCTCATACGCGTGCCAATTTCTCAACCAGCAGTGCCAGCGACCCGTCCCAATCCGCCTTGCCGTTGCCATCGCGCCAGCCGTCCGGCAAAAAGCCCACCCGCGCCGGAAAACCCTCCACCGCCAGCCGTTGCTCCAGGTATCGCGCCCATAGCTCGGTGTCGTGCCGCTTCCACCATTCTGCCTTGTAGCCCGGCCGCCCCTCCGTCCCCTTGTCCTCGTTGTCGAACACCACGGCCACCGGGCGCCCCGGCGGCAACTGCTCGAGCAGCCAGTCCGCGATCTGCGGCCAGAGCAGCTTGCTCATCGAGATCCCGGGCAGCGCCGACGCCATCGCCCGCGGCAAAGCCTGCCACAGCGCCATCCCCTTGAATTCTCCCTCGGTAATCACCGCGTAGGCGATCTCCTCCCGCTCCAGCCGCGACCCCAGACGGCGCGGCACATATAGCCGTGGGGCCTGGCCTGCCTGCGTCCATTTGTGCGTCCGCAGGTCCATCACCTGACCCTCCCGGTTCAGGTAAGGAATCAGGATCGGGTGCGTCCAGTCAAACTCCACCACCTCCTCTCCCCGCTCGTTCTTCCGCTTGCCGGCCGGGCCGAGCCCGCAGTAAAAACGGTTCGGCCTCGGCTCGTCGCTCGCGTGGCCGCCCCGCACCCACAAATGCGACTCCAATAGCGCGTTCATCGGAAACAGGTCGGCCATCGCCAGCAGCAGCTTCTCATTGCTGCGCAGCGAGGAGCGCAGCCCCAGCTCCGCCGCCGCTTCCGGCAGTATGCCCCGCTTCCGCCACAGCCGGTCGCAGTCCGCCGCCGCCAGCGACAGCCCCTCGTAAAACCACCGGATCGCCGTCACCGTCATCGGCACTTTTTCCCCGTCCTGCGCCTTCTCCTCCTCTGCAGACGTCTGCACGGCGTCTAACTCGGCTATCGGCGCGTTGGCTATCGGCGATTGGCTATTGGCTATGCCTCCCGTTGGATGTTGGATGTTCCCATCCATCTCCGCCGATGCCGCCGCGTCCTGGGCCTTTGGCTCGGCGCTGGTCGGCATCGGCGTCCCCGCGGCCTCAGCCGCCGGGAAAAGGGTCGCTTCGCCCGAGGGTGGCGTGGGCACGCCAGCAGGGGCGGCGGGCGAAGCGATGACCCCGTCCGCAACAGGCGGGGGGTCGGGAACTGCCGCCCCACCATCGGACCCGGCGGGAGCAGCCTGAGCTCTCAAAGAGCCGTCACCCGTTTGATCAGCGGGTGTCGGCCCGGGGCCGGGTTCAGACGGCGGCGCTGGGGGGCTGGAGTCAATCTCCGGGCCTTCCCGCGCCTCGGGCGGCAAATCTTGGGGTAAATCGTCCTCCTCCTCGGGCAGGTACTCGCTCCGCTTGGTCGAGCCGCGGCGCGCCGGCGCTTCCCATATCACGCCCGCCTCCTTCAACCAGACCTTGAACGCCTCACGCCGGCTCAGGTTCAACTCGTAAGCCAGGAACCCCACCTCGTCCCACGCCTGTTTCGCCCCCGCCGTGCCGGATGGGCAGCTCGTATGGTGGCATTTGAACCATTGCCGCCCCCCTTTCTCCCGCAGGGCCGCGCCGTCCTTCGAGCAATACGGGCACTTGGGGAACTTCTTCCAGTTCCCGTTGGCGGGACCGCGCCCTCGCTGCTCCATCAACACCTGGAGCGGCAGCTTCTGGCGCGCCTGGGCTGCCTTGCCGGCCGGGTCGCTCATGTTTCGCTGGTGCGCAACGCTGGTTGCGAGCGGGTTGTCGCGTGCACATGCGACAACTACATGACTTTCGCTTTCGCTGGCAATAACAAAATGAAAAATTCTGCAAAAACCCTTTGCCAGCCTCGGCTTCCAGGTGTATAAACCTTGGCAAATGAGCAACTAACAACGCTCAGTGGATAAGAAGCACCCAACGCTATGCAAAACATGCACAACTTCTCGCGGACGCTGGCGGAATACTTCGCCGGCAACCCCGAGCTGCAACAAAACGAGTTCGCCGACAAGGCCCGCATCCAGCGGTCCAAGGTCTGCCGCCTGCTGCAGAACAAGATCAGTTGCGACCGCGAGTCCCTCGACCACATTCTCGGCGCTGTCCCCGACCCCAAGGCCCGGCAAAAGCTGGTCAAGGCCTTCATTGAGGACATGTGCTCCCCTGGCGCCCTGCTCCACCTCAAGTCCAACCCCCACGGCCTGTGGGACGGCTTCGATTTCTCGCCGCTGAGCCCCAAAGGCGCCGCCGCGCTCAAGAAGATCCTCACCGGCCCCGGCGCCAGGAGCTTCGAGAAGATCATCATCGCCATGTCGGAGGCGCTGCCCTAGCCCCACACCCCCGCCCTGCGATCTCCAGGCGGTTCTGGCGGCCAACTCGCTGGAGCCGCCTGTTCTGTGTACCGTGTATGGGCATTAATTGCCGTGTATCACGGCTAATACCCGGCGCAAACCTCGCAAGGCCAGTCGCTTACGCCGCGAAATCGCCGCCCGTGTACGCGTGTATGCCAAAAACGCACCTCTATAGGTTTTAGGGTAAGACTTTCCCGGGTATCTCGATCTAGCCACCCTGTACGGAACGCGACAACTCCGCGCGCGCGCACGCGAGAGGGTATGTATTCCCATACACAGATACACAGAAGGGTTGGACGCACTATCTATCTATCTATCTATTCTCTTAAGTACAAGATAGATAGATAGATAGATAGAGAGGGCAGGCTGTGTATGGCCTGTGTATGGCCCGTGTATGCCTGTGTATCGCATACACGGCCCCGTGCCCCCGCCTTTCGCCGCCCCCGATCCACCCCGGCTGCCCAGGAGGAGCTGGCCAGCGGGCCTCCGAGCGTGGACCCGTTCACCACCTCACCCCCTCTCGATTATTCCGGCAATTTTTTTCACAAAATTCATGCCCCCAAGGGAGCTTATGCCGTCATCTGCGGTTGCCCTGATTTCCCTAAGCTTTCCCTGCGCTTGCCCCGGACCATGAAACCGCAAACAAGCGCGCCTTTGCCCCCTGTGCAATCGGTAGGGCAAACCGGATTATAGGCGCGCAATCGGGGCAACGTTGACGCTGGCAACATGCCAGCAACGGGCGAATGCCAAGCCCCGGGCGCAATTAAGTATGACGACACAAGCAAGCACAAAAGCAGGGCGCAAGCCGACAAGCAAGCGCAGAGCACAGGCAAGGGCAATCTTCACGCCAGCCCGGCATGTTTTGGTTGCCCTTGACGACACATTGCCAGCCTTTCAAGTGGAACATGATTCCAGCCCGGGGCAAGGGGCAGGACAAGTCAATGTTTCCATTGACGCACTAGACAATGTCCCATTGAGGGATGCACTAGTCACAGGCTACATTCCGGCGGGGCCACTGCTCCAAGCCGCGCAAGCGCAACTAGACTTGGCAAGGGCAAAGCGGCAAGCCAAAAGGCTAGTGGCCAGCATGACGCGCAACGGGGCGCAAGTGGGCAATGCTGTCGAACCGGACGCGATAGGCGACGCGTGCAACGCCCTGCAAACATGGCGCAATCTGATTGGCCCGAAGCAACTCGAAAGCCCCGGGCTGATTAGCTGGCGTGCATGTGTCGAAAGCGTTGCCAAGCGTGACCTATACGGCGAGTCAATATCATTATGGGAAGCCCCTTGGAGTCACCTTGACGCGCAAGGCTACTGCGATTCCGGCGCATGGGATAGCCTGACAGGTTCAGCCCTGCCCTTGCCACAACTCACGGGCGATGCATCCCGGGCTGACAGGGCAAGCCGCTTGCTCTATGAGCGTGCACGGGCCAAAAGGCCAGCCCTTTTGGCAAGGCGAATCGACGCGCTAAAGCAAGGCCAAAATGGGCGCAGATTGGAAGCCATAGACAGGCTGCACCGGGCGTGCATTTTGATGCTTCACGGCCAAAGCCTTGACGGGGCTGCGCAAGCCGTAGGTTACCACGCATCGGGGCAAGGGCGTCATGCGGTCAAGGCTGGCGACGTACTGCTAAAGGCTGCGCGGCGCATCGGCTTACGCGTCGCGTTCACGCAACGGGATATAGACAGGCTGGCCAGCTAATCAGACGCCACGCAACGCCAGCCCCGCAGGGCCATTGCAAGCCCTGCGGGGCTTTGCTTTGCCCCGGGCAGGGCAAGGAGCCGGGCCAGCCGGGCAGGGCCAGCCGGGCCAGCCCTGCCCCCATTGGTTAGGCGTTCGCTCTTTAGTGTGGGGCTGCCCCTTGCGGGGCTGCCCTGCCCGGCTGGCCCTGCGGGGCTGGCAAGGGCTGGCCCTGCGGGGCTTGCCCGGGGCTGCCCTTGCCGGGCTGCCCTGCCCGCCAGCGCCAGGTGCTACGTCCTTTTTGGGCGTGGCACCTGGCCTGTGCAGGCGTCTGCAAGGCGGAACGGGTGATCCAGGTTTTCCGCCGGGGTAAACGCCCATTGGTTAGGCGTTTGCTCTGTAGTGTGGGGCTGCGATGCCCCGGGGCAGAGCGTAAGGCTCAGCCGAAGTTGAAACGGTGAAATACCGTTTCCCTCGGCTCAGCCTTGCGCTCCGATTCGGAATGATCCGCTGAATGCGGTTCGGAAAACGGCCATCGTTTGGCCGCTCCGGCCGCCAGCGCCGCTCCGAATCGGAGCAAGGGAGTTCAGTTTCGTGGTTGTTTCCCACGTAAACGCTTTCCTCGCGAGCGCGGCTTGTTGCTGCGGCGCGGGGAAACCGGGCGCTAACACTAAAGACCGCTGCCCGGTTTAACGCGAACCAAAGGAAACACTATGGCAACCAAAGCCAATAAGGGCGCGAAAGCGCCGACCACTCCGATCCCTTCTCCAACGCCGGCCACGGAAAAGCCGAAGGCCGAAACGCCCAAGGTGGAAACGCCCAAGGCGGAGGCGAAGGGTGAGAAACTGACGTACGCGGCACTCGTCGCGATGAAGATCGCCGACCTGTGCGTCCACCTGAAACACATCGTGAAGGTGGACACGGCCCTGGCGAAAGCCAAGGAAACGTTCGAGGGCTCACTCCAGTTCAGCGCCAAGGTCGTGGCCGCTTTGCGGCGGACCTACACCGAAAGGCTGAACGCGCGGGACATCCCGCCGGATACCAAATTCCCGGAGTACTTCGAGCAGAACGCGGGGGGCAAGCTCCCCGGTCGCGTCCAAGCACTGGCCAGCCTGTTCAACATGCTGTGCGAAACGCTCGGCGCGGACGGCAAACCGCTGCTCTCCGAGGAATGCTTCGACAACGCCGCTGTGGATTGGTTGGAGAAATCCAACGCCATCATCAAAACGGCGCAAGAAGCCTGCAAAAAGAACGGGACCGACTGGAAAACCTGCCAGGACGTTACCGATGTGCTCGGCGCGTTGTCCAAACCGGGCGACGCTCTGAAAGCCATCAAGTCCGTTCGCGGACGCCAGAAGGGCGAAAAGCCGAAAACCGCCGACAGCGAAACGGCTGTTCAGCCCCTCACCATCGGAACCGCGCTCGCCTTTCTCAAGAGCGCGATCAAGAACGGCGCCAACATGGTCGCCGCCGGGCAGAAGGACGCAGTGTTCGACCTCTTTGTGGAAACGTTGACGCTGCACACCCAATGGGAGCATTCCGGCATCCCTACGGAAACGCTCAACCAGTGGGCCGAGCAGATGGCGCGCAACGCTGCGCGTGGCCTCGCGCCCCACATCGAAACGCCCGCCCCCGCGGAAACGCCCGCCCCCGCCGCACTCGCGGCCTAGTCCGAGAAGCCCCCGAGGGCCGAACCGAAAGGTTCGGCCCTCTTTTTTTTGGCCTCCAGGGCGAACGGTGTTTCCTGAAAACGGGCCACGGCGGTCGCGGCTCTCGCGCCGCCGTGGCCTGAACCGGCCTGAAACGTTTTCGCCCGGTTTCCGGAGGACCCGCAGAAACGGTTTCCGCCCGGTTCCGGAGGACCCATTCAAGCGAACAGCGTGCAGACGTCTGCACCCCTCGAATTCACTCGCCGGTAAACGCCGGCGCGTGACTTCGAGGCCGCCCCATAGCCCGGCCTACGGGCTAAACGGGTGCCGGCGCCGCGCTCCCGTCACTCCGATTCGGAGTGAAAGCGCCCCGCTGAATCAATTTCGAGGTTGCCCAAACTCCCCGCCACCAGCCGCGACCGTGCGGCGCGGGGCAGTGCTGGTAGGCCGGACACCCGGCCCCTGGCAGTCGCCGGCACGGTCGCCGGTTCTCCTGGGCAACCGGGCCAGTCCAGCCATCGCGAGCTGGTGCCGCCCACCTCGGGACGGGCCTGCCCTTGCTGGCCTGTCCCGCCCCTTTATGACCACCAACCAAATCAGAACGGCGCAACGCTGCGCCAGTAATTGGAACCAGGCCGAGCAATGGAAACGCTCGCAGCAGCCCGACCGCTCACGGCGCGATCCGCGCCCCTTCAATACGGTCGAGCAGTTGCTGGCCGACAGAATGCCCACCGCCCGCGTCCGGGTCATGGGCCTGCCGGTTAGCGCCTGACCATCCCTCACCCACGCCTCGACCCTCGGGGCGTGGGCCAATTTCTCGCTCTGCGCGTCATACGCATAAGAGCCAACACCGCGCCATGCGCCCCGGGGGCCTGGTGCGGAACCGCGGCCCAATCGCGAGCCGAGTTCTCAACTCATCGCCCACAGGCCACAGGCGTCCCTGCACGTGGACAAACAGCCGCTGGGGTGGCACCCCAGGCCCACAACCATACCCTGCCCTGAAGGCCAACCGGACTCACAGTGCTCGCAGCAGAGCGAGACCCCTTTATGCACCAACGACACCGTCTCAACCTCGTCGAAATGGCCCACTCCGGCTTCTACTTTTGCGAGACCTGCGAGCGGGTCACTGAACCAGCCAACCAGGGCGAACCACACCAACGCTGCGGCCATCGGGACTGCCGAAGCCACCGCGTAGTGTGGCGGCCTCCCGTCCTCACCGAAACTGCAACAACGCCATGAACAACTGTCCCCATTGCCTGGGCGCGGGCTGCGTCCATTGCCGCGAAGCGGCACAGGACGCCCGCCGCCGCGTCGAACGCTCCGTCCTCACGGACGCCGACCGCCGGGTCCTTGCACTCATCCCGCGCCGCGGCCTGCGCTTCGACGTGCCCGGCGAGCCGCCGCCTCCGCGCAAGCACACCTTTGGCCTGCCCGTCCTGCCGTTCTCGGCTCTCAAGATCCTGGGGCAAGGTCCGGCTGGCGTCACCATCCGCCGCCCCACTCGTTAAAACCGTGCAAATCTGATGAAACGCTTTGGCAGGTTCTGGCGGCGCTGGTATCGTCGCCTCATGCGCCGAACACCGCAGGACCAGCCCGAGCAGCCTGAGCGCCAGCTAACGCCGGAGGAGTGCGAACGCCTCTCCGCCGCCACCCAGGACCTGGCCTACCCCCTTTCCGTGACCGACGCCGAGCAGGTCGAGGAGGAGGTCCACGGCAAGCCCCTCAAATATGGCAGTGTCGGCGCCGCTGCCGACGCCATGCGCCGCCGCCTGCGCGAACTGCGCGAGCAAAAAGCCCAGCTCCTCAACACCTTGGACGATTGTTCCTCCTCCCTGGCTCGCGACCTGGAGCAGCAGCTCGCCGAGCTGAACCAAAGCATCGCTGACACCCAGCAGCGCCTCGACGCCTACGGCTTCCAAGGCGACAAAGAGAACTGATTCCCTGATCAGCGTGCAGGCGTCTGCACGCCTTCAATAGCCGCCCCGACCCAAGGCTACGCCCAGCGCCTCCATCCCCCGATGGGGGCGCTGGCGCGTACGGGTGTCCCACCCCCTTCCCGCAAACGCAAACAACACAAACCCATTATGGATCAAACCACCCTGAACCCCATCCTGGCCCCGATGCCAGGCGCGGCCCCGCCGCCGCCTGTCGCGCCCAAACCGCCCAAGCGCCGCTCGCGAACCTTCAACCCCAAGGAATTCAAAGTCGTCGCCCTGCGCGAATGCCCCACAGCGGAGGAGCTGCGGATCATTGACACCCCGGACGCCGCCGCCCGCTACTGGCGGGATACCGTCGTCACCCATCCCTACTTCAACCCGGACGTCGAGTGCTTTGTCTGCCTCATGCTCAACACCCGCCGCCGCATCATCGGGCATCACCTGGTATCCACCGGCACGCTCGATACCATCCTCGTGCATCCCCGCGAAGTATTCCGTCCGGCCATTATCGCCGGCTGCGCCGCCCTCATACTGATGCACAATCACCCGAGCAGCGACCCCACGCCATCCGAAGCGGACATCAAGGTCACCCGCGATCTCATCCGCGCCGGCCAGCTCATCAAAATCGAGGTCCTGGATCACGTCATCATGGGCTACCCGCCGCTCCCCGACCGCATCAAGGATCACGTCAGCCTGCGCGAGCTGGGCTATTGGACTGGCTTCTGAATTTCCCCCGGCGTGAGTGCGCCAGGGCACGGAGACACACAGACCAACAACAACAAACAACACAGACAGATATGCAAGTAACCATCAAAAACGGCATCATGAACATCGCCATCCCCGTCAGCGAGACGCCCGCGCCGTCCAAGACCGGGAAGACCCTAGTGGTTGCCACCACCCACGGCAACGTGGTCACCAGTGCCACCATCAATGGCAAGCCCGTGACCATCGGTCTCAACGCCTACATCCGCAGCAACTAGGCGCCAGCCCACCATCGCCAGCGGGCGGCCGCCCCGCCCTCTGGCAACCCCTTTCCAATGACCCGACCACGCCAACGCGCCATCACTGCCATCCCTGACACCACGTTCGAGGCCCTGCGCCCGGGCCGTGGCCCAGAGGTCCGCGCCGAATTCATCGCGTTCTGGCAGGCACGCCCCCAGTTCAAGACCTGCCGCCGGGCGCTGGCCGCGTTCAAAGCCAACGAGAAGATCTTCCGCGCCGCCCTGGCCGCCGAGTTCGGTCCCCCCGTTCATTTCGTCCCCGACGTCACGCCGCTGCCCCTCCCCGACCGCCCCATGCAGACGCCTGCACCGCCGCCCCTCTGGCTGCAGCAAGCACGTCAGCGCATTGCCGCCCAATTCAGCCGCCCATGAAACACCGCATCTTGCTCGAACAACTCGGCGAGAACTCCACCACCAGCCCCGACCCGGTCGCCGCCGTCGTCTCGGTGGATGGGGACATGGCCACGGTCGTCCGCCACGGCAAACAGCGCACCGTCAGCCTCAAGGAGCAGAAGACCTGCTGCTTTAGCTTCGATAACGACATGCTGGTGCCCGTCACCCGCTACACCCTGGGCGAGGTGGACCTTCCCGACTGGATGACCTGCGATGAATACCTGAGCCGCCAGACCGACTGGAAATGGTACTTGGGCTTTGGCGGCAAGCCCGGGTGGCCCCGCCAGTGGTTCTCCCGGCTGAGCGGGCTGGGGGAAGCCCCGCGCTTCGCCGCCATCAAATTGCTGAACGTCCGCAACTTCCGCAGCCCCTTCCGCATGTCGCTCCGCAGCCAGCTCGAAGCCTGGCTCAATGACCCGCAGCCCCGATACGCCAGCCCCTTTTCCCGCAAGCAATGGGATGCCGTGCTGGACGTCCACACCCACCGCGCCGCTATCAATACCTCCAAGGCCCTCTATTGGCGCCACTGACCCATGGCCCGCCGCATCCCCTATCGCAGCCGCGCCATGTATGACGTCATTGGCTGGCTCATCCTGGGCGGGATGCTCCTCGCCTTGACCCTGGTGATTTATGCCTAATTGTCTGTTGCACATTGTGCAAGTATGCCGTATAAGGCGTGCCGATTGATATGAACACGACACCCCACCTCAATCAAAGCAAAGTCCGTCAGACCGCCCTTGAAATCGCCGAAATGACCCGGGCACAGCGCTTCACCCGCGTCGGCAAGAGCTTCCTTGAGCGCATCGAGGCCAAGACTCGCGCCGCCATCGCCGAAGAAGTCCGCATCCACCCGTCGAAAGGAAAAACCCTTCTATGACCAAAACCCAAGAACGCAGAGCCGTCCGCAAGGTCAACGCCGCCGCCCGCGCCTTGATCCTTGCGGAGTCCGAACTGATGGAGACCCCGCTCCGCCGCTCGGCAGAGATCCCCGCCCATTGCCTTGGTCCCGTCCTCGATGCCGCGCATAGCGCCGTCGAGTGGGCTACGACGCCGGTAGCGACTCCCGCCGAGCTGCTGGCCAGCGCCGCCGTCAAACTCTACCGCAAACCCAGCGACCTGTCTCCCCTTGCTGTCATCACGCTGGAGGAGAAGGACGCCTTGGACGACCTGGCCGCAGGAGGCACCGCCGCCCTCAGTGATCCGTCCCGATCCGACCGATCCGTCTGATGTCCGTAAAACCGACACACAAACAACAACACAACACAATCCGTATGCAGAAAACCACCAAAGCCAAGCAAACCAAGCGCCCCACCCTGCATCCCGGCGAGGCCATAGTCCGTCTGGCCCTCGGGCTGCTGCTCCCCTCACCCACCAACCGGCCAAACCGTTCCGGCATGGACCCCAAGTCCATCGCCGAGTTGGCCGAGTCCATGCGCGTGCCGGGCATCATCGAGCCGCTCATCGTCCGCCCTCACCCCACGGAGAAGGGCAAGTACGAGATCATCTGCGGCGAGCGCCGCGCGCTGGCCGCGCAGAGCATCAAGCTCGAAGTCGCCCCCTGCATCATCCGGCAACTGGACGATGCCACGGCCCATAAGGTCCAGATCATCGAAAACCTCCAACGCGAAGGATTGCACCCCGTCGAGGAAGCCCAGGGGTACGCTGACCTGCTGGAGCAGAAAGGCCCGGACGGCAAGCCCATCAACACCATGCAGTCGATTGCCAAGGACATTGGCAAGTCCGTGGCCTTCGTCTATGGCCGCCTCAAACTGCTGGAGATGCCCAAGGTTGCGCTCGACGCCAGCCTCAATGGCAAGTGCAGCGCCAGCATCGCCCTGCTCCTCGCCCGCATCCCCGATGCGAAGCTGGCCTACAAAGCTACCATCGAGGTGCTCGCCCCCGGCGCGACCGGCGACGACAAGCAGCGCGAGCAGCAGGCGCTCGACAAGGAGGTCGAGCCCATGTCCTACCGCCGCGCCAAGGAGCACATCCAGGCCACCTACATGAAGCGGCTGCGCGGGGCCAAGTTCGATCAGGAGGACGCCGAGCTGGTGCCCATCCAGAACGTGAATGGCGAGCGCCGCGCCGGCGGCAAGTGCAGTGATTGCCCCTGGCGCACCGGCAACCTCACCCTGCTCCTGCCCGGCGAGCAGAAGGAGACGCTGCGGAGCGATTTCGCCCCCATCGCTACAGACGTCTGCACAAACCCGGCTTGCTTCAAGCTCAAGACCGACGCCGCCTGGAAGCGCGACCAAGCCAAGGCCAAGGCGCAGGGCCACACCCTGCTGCGCGATGGCAAGGCCGCCCAGATCTTCGGCGGCAATGGCCACGTCGAGAGCAGCGAATACGTGGACGTCCGTGGCATCTTCCCCGGCGAGAAGAAGAAGACCTGGGAGGATGTGCTGGGCGACAAGCTGCCCGACAACCTCACGCAGGCCCGGGACGGCAAGCGCAAGGTCCACTTCCTGATTGACCGCGAGGCCGCCGCCGAAGCCGCCAAGGCCGTCGGCCGCACCCTGCCCAAGACCTTCCTCCGCACCGCCGAGAACCCAGCCGACCGCCAGAAAGCTTACCAGCAGGAGCAGCAGGAGAAGGCCTCCCGTCGCGCCGCGATGGCCCCGGTCGGCTCCCATCTGTTCGCCATGCTGCTCGCCAAAGCGGCCGAAGTGGAACCCGCCGCCAACTGGTGGCGCTGGCTTGTCCGCAGCGCCGTGGACGGCCAGGAGCATTACTGGGTCGAGTACCTTGGCCTCAAGTCCAACAAGGCGTTGGAGGAGTGGATCGAGAAATCCAAGCCCGAGCAACTCCGTGGCGTGCTGGTCGCCTCCGTGGCCATCAGCAACCGGGGCTATGACGGCGACTTCGTCACCTACGATGGTGACCTGGTCGGCGGCCTGGTGGACGCCTGCGAATTCTACGGGCTCAACGTGAAGAAGATCACCGAGGACAAGCTCGCCGAGGCCAAGGCCAAGGCCGATTTGTCCGCCAAATCCGATCCGCTCGGTGCCAGGCCTGCTGCTGCAACCCCGGCCAAGTAAGAGGACTCCGAACCAGGGCGCTCAGCGCTAACTCGTGTCTGAGCGCCCCCTTCTACTGCTTGAAGCGTTCCTTAAGTTTCCTTGGGCTGTCGAAAGACCAACCCTGGTAGTACCTTGGATTCTCGTCAGCATAGACCAGTCGTCCCGCTGTGGTTTCCAGGGCAAGCCATTTGCCTGGCGACGCTTCCGCGAGCACCCAAGCATGATCGGCGGCCTGCAAGGAAGTTGGGTCGCGGTCAACATTCCCAACCTGGATTTTTGCCGCAATCCCCCTCGTCTTAACCATGTTCCAAACATCGCAGGCCATGTCTTCGCAGACGAACATATCCTCCTTCGAGTAGGTATGGCTCCTTTGATAATCGGATAGAATTTGGGCTAGGATGGCGGTTCTGTCCCCCGCTTGTTCCGCAGCCAACCGGGGTTCAGCTTGCTGAATGGCACGAGCTTCTGCGGCTCTTCGCGTCTCGTTGGCCCGGTACTCGGCTGCCGCTCGCGTCTGAGCTGCCTCATACTCCGACGCCTTCAGCGGGTCATAGCCATACTGCTGCCGGATGGAATCGGGCAAAGCCTTGAATTTCACCTTTCGGAGTTCCGTTCCGCCTTTGCATTCAACCAATAGCCCGTCAGGATAGACCTTGCTCACCCGCTCTCCTGGTCCAAGGAATCGAGTTTGCTCGACTCGGGCTTCGCGAGGGTATTCAACTGCCTGGGGCGCAAGGGGTGCCGCTGTGTTCTGCTCTGATCTCCCCGCCAGCTCATAAGGTTGTAAAGCGCGGGTATTAGCCGACTGCTGGGCGTCTCCCGGTGTCGGCATGTTTAGCTCCGGCTGTTGGCCGTCAGCTATGGCCTTACCCCACGACGTTGCCCTTACTGGCCAGCTTCCATATCGCCAGATGCAGGCTGTGCCAAGTCCCACGGCAACAATGAGCATACCCACTACCCCGATTGCCGCTTTTGGGGCTTTCGATTTAAGGATTGGTGCAGGCTGGTGCGGGGGTCGGCATTGAGTCGCTGGTGCTCCATCAGCGTGTTGACCAACCCACGCCTTGAGCCTACCCACGTCAGGTTGCCTGCCGCCTTTGGTCCTCACCGCCCTTTTCGAATTCCGACGCGCGAAGGGTTCGTCACCTTGAAATGGGTTCATCTTTTGCAGTGCGCGGCACGCACCTCGTCACCGGCATAGGGCGTGCCAGTCTCGCGCCCCAAGGCACAAAACCTGTCTAAAAATGCTGACAGGTAAGCCCAGTCAGCGTTCTGTCCAATTCATGGACACCTTTCCCCACTGCCTGTCCAAGTAACCGGACCGTTGGCATCTCGAACTTCTCTCAAACCGTAAATCGTAACTAAATTATGGACCTCGCCACCATCTATCGCCGCGTCTCCACCGACCACCAGGACAACTCGATGGAGTTGCAGGAGCACCTCAACGCTGAATACTGCCAACGCCTCGGCCTGGTGCTGGACGAACAAACCACCTTTGAAGACCCGGACGTCTCCGGCTCCATCTGGTTCGCAGAGCGGGACGGTGGCAGCGCCCTGCTAGCCCGACTCGAGCAGGGCGGCATCAAGCACCTCGTCACCGCCAAGCAGGACCGCCTGGGTCGGGACACCCTCGACGCCATCGCCACCATTCGCAAAGTATGGGAGCTGGGCATCACCCCGCACTTCCCCGCCGAAGGCGGCGCCTTCCCGCGCACGCCGCAGAACGAGCTGCTCTTTGAGATCAAGGCCAGCGTCGCCCAGTATGAGCGCAACCTCATCCGTGACCGCACCCGCGCCGTCCTGCGCCACAAGTTCAGCCAGTTCCAGCTCACCGGCCACGTCCCGTTCGGCTACGATTGCCTCTACACCTTTGCCGACGGCCAGACGTTGCTTAGCGTCCGTGCGCTGTCCGCCGCCGAATTGCCCGCCAAGCCCGACCGGAAAGACCTCGTGGACAACCTCGACGAACAGCAGGCCATTCACCAGATGCGCGCCTGGCGCGACTCGGGCTGGAAGCTGGAGCAGATCGCCGGCGAGCTGAACCGCTGCGGCATCCCCACCAAGCAAGGCTGCCGCTGGCAGGCCGGCAACGTCGCCAGCGTTCTCGCCTCCCGCCACACCGCCCGCATCCTACAGACGCCTGCAGGCGCGTCGCAGGCGGAAGCGGCCTAGGCTGTCACCTCAGTGCAGGTGGAAGCATGGGCGAAGGCGCGGGAGGAAAAGCCGGAATTGCCGGATTTGTGGAAGGAGCCCTGACGTCGCTCGGGCTCTCCTGGGGCACAGCCCCCCGCGCGTGCGATACTTGGAACTTCAGCAGCTTTGGTTTTGGCACCGGTGCAGCAGTTGTGCGAGGTGCGAGCTCACGCCGACCGCGAACTGTTCGAAGAAGCGGCGCTGGCCCTTGATTTGTGAGCTACTGAGGTTCGGGGACGCGTCCTCGTGGAGAATGTTGTTCCTCATCGCTGTCACTGAGTTAAAGATGCCTCGAAAATCGATCATCGCCTCAACGGGAGCATCTGAGGACAGGGTTTCAACTCGCTCAGCCAGCTGCACGACATCAAAAATATCCGGAATTCCAAGCTTCTCGAACAATTTGATTAATTCCCCCTCGCCGTGTCGGCCAAAGGCAAGCTTCGCGTGTAGGGCCAGATCATCAAACCTCTCCGTAGTGGCCCATAATGTGCCAAGCCGCCGAAACAGCTGAGCAGCTTCTTCTTGATTCCCGGGTTGGCGCAAGCGCTCCAGTTGTGACAAGGCGCCGAACGTATGTTGCAGTCGAAGCCCTGTTGGAATCCGATCGCAGGGTAACCGGCATTCGTTGAGCTTAAAAACGAACTCCTCTACGATTGATTCCGCAAAGGACTCGAATTTTCCGGCGATGAGGAGGAGGGCAGCTTTGTTAAAGGTCGAAGATTTCTGACGATCAGAGCTTGCCGCGTCCGCGGCTTCGCAAAGGATGTCCACCTCTGCCAAGCTGTCCGTAAAACCTGCCAGGGCTTCAAAATGTCCCGTCATTGCAGCAGCTTGGTCAGCTCACGACACCAGGTTCTCAACCTATATTCGAGCTGCTTTTTGTCAGAAGTCGAAATGGTAATTGCTGAATTAAAATTAGCGTCTTGGGTTGGGAGCGTCTGCAGGAGCGTTTTGATTCCTTCCTTCTTCTGTTCGAGAACGGCCTGGTCAAAACTCTCAAAGCTTATCATTACGACGTCCATTATGGCCCTGTTGGGACGGTTGTCGAACGAGCCTTCCGTATTGACTTTCCTGAAGGCGTTCGGGCCAAAAACACTGTAGACCTTATCAATAGTCTTTGTGAATTTGTCCCGATAGCGGGTGATGGTCTCTTCGCCCACGTTCTTCCGCGCATCCGCGAAGGTGTTCAGTGTTCCCTTCATCTTCCCGGTATACTGTTTAACCTCTCCGGTGGTGGGGTCGAACCCCTCGGACAGCGCCAGATATCGCAGGATTAGCTCCTCATCATCCATCCTCTTGTGGGGTTTTGTCAGCCCCAGGATCTCCAAAAACCTCTTGTTGAGTTTGAGCTCTTTCAGGAGCTTGTTGAGGCTGCCGCGGAACAGGCAGTTTCTAAGTTCCTGTTCCTTCAATTTGATGGCCCCTCGATTCAGCCGCATAAAAATGTCGTATTTGATCTCGGGGTGCGATTCCTTGAATATGAGGACGATGCGCAGTATGCCATTCCGCAAAATGCGAGCTGCTTTGGGGTTCAGCGTAGCGTATTTGGACCGATTGAGCTCTGTCAGCACTTCCAAACCCCTGAGCGCGAATTCATTGGTAAAGAAGCGTCGGAGCGAATACAGCCGCTGGAGTCCGTCCACGACGTTCCACGTACTGTCGTCGTCCTCGGCAACGTAGACCACCGGAATCGGGACATTGAGTAGGATAGATTCGATGAGCAGGGAGGCCTTTTTATTGTCCCAGACGTAATTCCGTTGGTATTCGGGATCGAGTTTGATCTCACCTGTATCGACCATTGTAACGACGTCCCCGATGCTCTTATCATAGGCCTGCGTGCGCAGATAGCGCTGCTCCTTCGGGATGTCGTCTGAAATCGTCTCGGCTTCTGTGTCTTGGCTGTCGGCGAACGTGATATCTGGATCTTCTTTCGGCATGCGTAAGGTTTACTGGAAGTAGGCGAACATTGGAAGTAAATCTTGACGCCGCTGCTGTAAAATCATTGGTATCCGCCTCGGCTATTGGCCATTGGCTATCGGCTATTTCAGTTACATCCCCCTTTAATCCCTAGCCGTCGCTTGTAATCCCTCGGGCCGGGAGCAATCCCGCCCCGCTCCCTTTCGTCCCTCAACCTTCAACTTTCAACCCTCAACACCCATGTACATCAGCCCCTACATCGGCCGAACCGGCATCGTTGATGCCATCATCCGAACCCAAGTCATCCCTCGCCTGCCCGATCCCGCCCTCGATCCGCTGGAACGAAAGCTCCTGTTTTCCGGTCCACCCGGCCTTGCCAAGACGGAGTTGGCGATGCAACTCGCCCTCGCCATTACCGGGCACCCCTTGAACGTCGAGTTCAAGATGGGCACGCAGATCAGCGTCGAGGTCGTCCGCGACTGGCTACGCTCCGCTCCGTACCGCCCGCTTTGGGGCCAGTTCACCGTGAAGGTCATTGACGAGGTCAACACCATCCCGCCCACCGCCGTCACCGAGCTGCGCCAGTTCCTCGACTTCCTCCAGCCCTGGACCGTTGTCATCGCCACCACGAACTTGGAACCCTGCAAGCTGGCCGAACCGCTGCAAACCCGGTTCACCATCTACAAGTTCGACCGCGTCCCGGCCAGGCTCGTGGCCGCCCACCTGATCGAGAAGTTCCCCGAGGTGCCGCCGGACCAGCTTGCGCAGATCGCCAACAAAACCGCCGGTGACGTGCGTGCCGCCAAGGCCGACGCCGCCCAGCAGCGCAACGTCCTGCGCTTCGTCGAGCTGCAGCAGCAGGAAGCCGCGTAATCCTCCCTTCCCGCGACCCTCAACCCTCCAACCCATGATCCCGCCGATCTTCTCCCTGTAACTCACCGAGGTGTTGCTTGAACGCCTCTTCATCCTTCTTCACCTTAATCCACAGGTTTTCCGCAGCGTGTTGCGAGATCTCCGGCTCCTTGAAGTGGCTAACCAATAAGTCCGTCTGGCGTTTCGCATCCCCTTCGGTGCGCTCGAAGAGCCACTGGAACCCACAGCAATACACGGGGTCAAAGCGCATTGGCTCGCAGCGCTCTCTCTCCTTGAGAATGGAAACCCCCGTGGCAAACCATACTCGTCTCAACACATGCTGCATCGGCCCAAGCACGAAATCGACGTCAATTAGGCCCGCCGCGCCGAGCCAACCCACGCGGTCAAAGAAAGACATCAGTTGCCGAATCTGACCGTTATCGTCGATGCCCTTGAGGCTCCCGTTCTGCAAGCCCGGGTAGCGCTTCCGTAGAAAATCCTCGTAAAAGTAACGCCGCAGCCTGGCCATCTCGTCGCCCCACCATTCCTTGAAAATGGCGTCGGTGGCGTCCTTCAAATTCTTGCGTTTTTCCTCTTCCGCCTCTGTGTGAGCGTGTGCCAGGTGAAAGACGGCAATGATTCCTTCGATGGCGATAACAAACACGAGCAGTAACTCCCCGATGGCGGTATAGTCTGGCGCGGGCTGGCTGGGCTTGGGGTGCATGGCCCCTACTAAGAAGTAAATCGAAGCCGCTGCCGGTAGCAGCAGTAACAGAAACGCAATACAAACAACCGATACGAATTTGCCTTTTGCGCGCCTGCAGGTACTTAGCGCTGCGCGGGTGAGGAGCGCTGCGCGGCTGAGGGAGACTTGGTTTTGGGGCTGACAAACCATGGCGCGACCTTATCAAGGGGGCGCCGCGGGCGTCAACCTGTAAACCGCCCAGGCAGCAGCCCGCCAAGCGCCGCCGCCACACTCAACCCTCAACCCTCAAGCCGGTGTGCAGACGTCTGCACCGATCCGATTTGTCTGATTCGTCCGATTTCTGTATGAGCAAACACAAAGCCCCCCAATTCGAACTCCCTCACGCCGAGCAAGTCTTCAACCTCCAATCCGAAACCACGGTGGCCGGCACTCGCCTCCAACTTGAGCAGCGCGACCTCCCGGCGGGGGTCGCGGGAACCGACGCCCGGCAATCGCTACTGCCGCTTCCCGCCACCAACCGCTTTACAACTCAAACGCGCCTTTGAAGACCGTCACCGGCTGGTCCATCCAGAATCGTTTGTAGTTGCCCTCGGGGCAGACATTGCGGTCTTTGGTGTAGAGGAAGAGCCTGACGGTGACTTTGACTCCCTCGTGGTCGAACCGCAGGATTTTTCCTGTGGCGTCCTCGAAGAGGCGGCGGTAGCCGTCGATCTTGCGCTCCCAGTCGACTTGCTCCATGCCCTTCGGGTCCAGGAACAGGATGGTGTAGGTGTCACCTTTCTGGCCCCAGAAAATGAAGTCGGGGATGAACCGAGCGATGCGGTTTTGTTTCGGGTCGTAGTAGGGGATGAATGGCGTGTCGAGATACTGGTCGAGCTTGCTGAACGTCCACCAGTCCAGTCCGCGGAGCACACATTCGGGTTTCCTGGTGTAGTCGCGGAGGGCGTTGAGGAAGCGCACCTCGCTGTCGGTGTCGATGATGTGGCGGATGTAATCGAGGCGCTTGCCTTTGGAATAGACGGCGGGCAGATAGTAGTGGTTGGCGAGGTACTCGAGGTTGAGTTCGTCGTTGTAGGTCTGGCGCCCGGTGAGCCCGCGATCTTCCATGAGGCGGGCGGCTTCCGTGAAGTCAAACTCCCCCTGGTTGTAACGGTCCTCGATGGCTTCTCGCTCCTTGATGCCCTCTGGTGTCTGGGAGAAAAGCACCCGGTCAACACGGCGCTGGATTTCCTCCGCGTGGGGTTTATCCACGGACATGCGCTGGAAGTGGACGATGTCCTTGCCCTGCTCGAGCGCGCGGATTCGGTCAAGCTCTTTGGCCCGGAGCCCGAAGTAGTCCATGACCCTGCCGACCATGACATCGAGGTTGCGATAGCTGCGGGCGCTGTGTTTGGCGTAGTAGGTGTCGGATTGAATGAGGCTGTCGCGGAAGTGCTGAACCTTGCGGGGCAGCGAGCCGTGCGCAAGGAGTAGGACTCGGTCGTCCACAACGGCGTTGCCGTAGCAGTCCAAAAGAGAGAAGTCGTCTTCCCCGATCTCAAATTTGGAGGGCGCCCGCTCTTCGATCAGGGGGAGGCCGTGGTCCCGATACTGCGGAACCAGAAGCAGCCGCCTGGTGGCGTCGGGGTTGAGGTCCAGTTTCAGGAAATCCTGAATGGCGGGCTTCTCCTTCTTCAACTCCTCAAGGACTACCTGGAGGGCCTCGCGGTTCGTGCCTAAAACGTACAGGGTTTCGGGAGCGACGGCCAGGGGACGGAGCCTACGGAAAAGGTTCTTGTCGTCGAATGCGTCAATAAGTTCTTCAAAGCGCCGCCGCTCGCGGTTCCATGATTGCACGCGGACCCCGCGGCCAACGGATTGAAGGATGAATTTCTTGGCGTCCTCGCCGGTGCCGATGTTGACAAAATTGATGACGTTGGGGCGGTTGGAGTCCCAGCCTTCGTAAAAGGTGCGGGAGCCCATCAGGATGTTGATGGAAGATTCCGGGTTGTTCAGGGCGGTGAAGAAGCTCTCGCTTTCAAGGGTTTCCTGGTAATCGAAGCCGGTCAACTGACTGCGGAGCCAGTCGGTAATGTCGCCAATCTTGATGAGGGCGAACGGCCGGGGAGAGGTCTTCATCTTGAAGGCGATTTCCTGGTGGTTGCCGGGCCGGACCAGGACTTCGATGTCGCCGCCGCCTTCAGACTCGAAATTGTACACCTCGCGCCACACGTCGCGCACGGAAAGGGCGTCAATGTCCGCTTTGGCGATGGCGACTTTGCGGTTGATCTCGTAGAGGAAGGGCGGTTCGTCTTTCAGTTCCTCCCAAAGCTCGGCCTTGGCTTCATTCCAGATTTTGAGCGGCACCTCTCCGCGGCCGATGGCGAGGACCTGCTGGAAGTAGAGCTTCAGGTCCGCGTCCTCCGTGTTCACGGAATTGACCAGGGTCAGCAACATGGGGTGGTGGTAGAGGTCGGGCACCGCGGCGGCAGTCCGCAATTCCCGCACCTTCCGCGCGGTGTAGGCGAGGAGCAACATGCTTTTGGCGACAACCTTGCGTTTCTCGTCGTCTGAGTAGTCGCCGGTGCCGCCCCGTTTTTTGAATGCCGCCAACTCCTGTCGCAGGACGGCGATGTGCTTGCCGTAGCCGCGCTCGATGAACTCGGAGAGGTTGAAATTGTGGACCGTGGTCGCCAGGTCGAGGGTATCGGTGAAGGTGGCGGAGAAATTGAAGAGGAAACCAGCTCGGCTGAGAATGGTGTAGATGTGCTTGCGCTTGGAGTCCTCGGCCACGCCCTTGTGGGCCTCGTCCAGCAGTACATACCACCGCCCTTCGTTGTCGTAGTTGCGGAAATCCACGATGCGCTCCTTGTGCTCATCACTGACATTGTCAGAGCGGTAATAGAAGACGCGGAGCGTGGTGTCCCTGCCCAGCAGGCCGCCGGGCGTTTCGCGTTTGGCCTCGGGATACTCGCGCAGCTCGCGCAACTCGATATGTGCCGGTGCGTCCGGGGCGTGGTTGTATTCGGCAATGGTCCTTTGGAACTGCTCGATCAGGTCCTCTCGGTGGGTGAGCATCAAGACGTCGCAGACGGGAATCTCGGCGCGCCGCATGAGCAGGTGAAGGATTTCGAGGAGCTTGACCAGGACGATGGTCTTGCCGCTGCCCGTCGCCATCCAGAAGCCCATGCGGTTGCAGAGGTCGGCGAAGTCAATGACCGGCGCATCTTCATCCAGTGGAAAGTACTCGGTAACAAGCGAGCGGAGAGCGAGTTTGGTCCGGGCCAGGGACAGATCCAGGGATTGGCGCTCCCGGGGGGAGAGGAGCATGCCGTCCTGGTACCACTCGACCATTTTCGCCTTGCGGACCTTGTCCGCGCCGGCGTCCTGGCCGGTGGCGAAGTCATCGAACTCCTCGTAGTATTTGAAGAGGACGGCCAGGGCGAGTTTGAGGGCCTGCTGCTGATAATCCCAGAGGTCCTTGGCCGGGGAGAAGCGGGCAAGGTCGAACGTGTTCCAGTTGGCTGGAAGCGTCTCGTAAACGACCCTGGTGGCCAAGTGTTCGAGTGATTTCAGCGGCATAACGGCGTCACACTATAGGGCCCCAGAAAATGAGCGGCTTGATCAGACGCCAGTCCGGCCTCTTCAGGCTCTGCTTGCTACCATCGGCAAACTCGACTTCGTCTTCGGTGATGCGTTTGATCCATTTGCCGGTGACGCAGGACAGTGTTTCCGCCAGGTCAATGTCTGGATAAAGGCGGTCGAGGTGGATGTTGACTTCGTCCTTTTTGTAATCGAGTTCGATGGCCTTGGCCATCTTCAGGTCACGGAAGAAAACGTACTGGCTGTAGGGGTCGGTTTTCGTGTTGCGGAATAGGTCTTCGTCTTCGGCATAGCAGGCGCTCGCCAGTGTCTCGGGATACTGCTCTAAGCGGTAGCACTTCAGGAAATGGCTGCACCCTTTGCCACCAGCTGCCTTCCCGGACTTCCACTTCTCGCAGAACATAACCTTTTTCACTCGGGGTACAATGACAGAGTCAAAGTACGCAGCCATTTCCACGAGAAGGTACCGTCTTCGGATAGCATCATTGCGGTTCAGGTTCAAAACTGCATGGGCCGTTGTTCCTGAGCCTCCGAAAAAGTCCACGCAAAGGCCACCATCGAGGAGCCCACTGACTTTTAGGCAATCCTCAACGAGGTGTACTGATTTTGGTGACGTGAACAAATTGGACTCTCCCAGAATCTCCGTGAGCAGGTTGGTTCCATAATCTGTCGCGGAGTACTCCTTCTTGTCCCACCATGTAAGGGGTAGCATGCCTTCACGGTTCATCCTGGATTTCATGTAAATCCCCATGTTTCCCGTCCGGTCTGGGCGCGCCTCGAAATCCGACAGCTGCTTGATTAGGCTCTTGTGTCCCCACTTCCACCGTTTCTCGTGTCCATCCTCGTTGATGGGGAAAACCACGACTTCCGCAGGGGTTGGCTCCTCGAGAATCTTCCATTCCTCTATTGATTGGATCCACTCCATTTTGGGCACGCGGATTTCGCGCTCAGGCGAGACATAAATCGGGTAATAGAGCCTACGGCGTGCCTTCCTGTTTGCGGCGGCCCCTCCATGCTTGCGGAAGTTCACCCATTCAAATGCGCTTTCCGCGTCTGATTCTTTGTACCGGGCTATTTGTTTTTCGGTCCTCGCGAGCCGGCCAATAGCTGCGGCCTCTGAACTTCCCGCGAAGACCGCGTAATCATGGGCAATGGAGAACCCCTTAACTGTGGAACGCCCCGAAGGATTGCTTCGGACAGCGACGGTTCCCAACATTGCTTCGCCGCCTCCGAAGATTTCTGCCATTAGCTCGCGGAGGCGGTGGTACTCTGAGTCATCTATCGCAACGCAGGCCACCCCCCAGCCGGCAAGGAGATCGCGAGCGAGCCGAAGCCTGTTTTCGATGAGCGTGAGCCACGAGGAGTGCTTGTACTGATTAATGTAGTCAATTTCCGAGCCCTTCGTATTGTAGGGCGGGTCGATATAAATCGCCTGAGCTCTCTCGCAGAACTTCCGCGAGATTGTCATGAGTGCTTGGTAGTTCTCGCTGTTGATCAGACGGCCATCTAATTCTTCATCAAGATTGTCAAAAAGTCCAAGCAGCCGCAGTTCCAGCGACCTGAAATGACGGGTGTCGAGTGGGAGACATGTCCAGGCGCTGGCGACCTTTCGTTCCTTGCCGCGCCCGGCCATGATGTCCTTGGGATCGAAGTCGGCCTTGACGATGCCAAGGTCGCGCCATTCTTTGACCTGATCTTTGATGCCCTGGTGTTTGAGAATGTCGGCGATCAGTTTGAGGCCGGCGGGCTTGGCCGCGAGGCGCTCCAGGGTGATGACGTAGAAGGAGCCGCGGACAAATTTTGGTTTGTTCCAGATGCGGACCAGCTCGTTCTCGAACTGGCCGATGAAATCGACGAGCTTGAAGGCGATTTCCTTCAGGACCTGAAGCTGGTGAATGCGGGGGGCCGACCAAGTGGTGGTGTCCTTGAACACGTACTGGTACATCCAGAGATCAAACTGCTGGCGGAGGAAAGCCCCGGCATCCTTGTTAATGAAGTAGTCCACCTCGCTCTGGCGGGCGAAAACCTTGAGGGCCTTGTCGAGGATGGGCTCCTTTAGCGGCTGGTCGGCCTTTTTCAGGGCCTTGAGGATGTCGTCAATCTTGGTGATTCGGCCGCGTTCGGAATAGGTGACCAGGAGTCGGATGGCGCCGTTAGGCTCGACCTTGTCGAGGGTGAAAACGAGTTCGCGCTTTTCGTTGGCCTTCTTGTGTTCGAGGCCGGCGCAATCGAAAAAGAAGGTGTGGCCGTCCACGTCAACCTTGAGATCGCGGAAGAGGCGGTCGGTTTTGACGTAGTAGAGCATGTGGGTTTTCCAGAAGAGGACAACGTCCTGCTCGTCGGTATAGACCTTTTCGTACACGCTCATGTGCTGGGGCGTATAGGCGAAGCAAATGGAGCCGGAACGGCTGAAGTAGCGGCTGAAGAAGGAGTAGAGCTTGTCGAACAGCTCCTCGCGGAACTCGGGAAAATCCTTCAGGGCGTTGGCGATGTCCTGCATGAGCGCCGGCTCGACCACTTTCTGGAAATAGGCGGCCTTGATGCGCATGAGATTGATGAAGCCGGATTGGCCGTCCACCTTGACCCCGATAAAGATGTCGCGCATGGCATCGAGGAAGCGGCGCTCCTTGGGGCCGGGTTTGACGGTAGCGGATGTGGCGGTCATTTCTTTGGTTCGCGGGGGGCTTTATACGGGGTGGGTTCCTCGGCGGCAAACATGGTTTGTTCTGATTGGCGGGCACTGCGGGGCATGCCTGGCAGGCGCGGTTGGCCCCGCTCGTCCATGTATTCCTGGGCATGCTTGATGAACCAGTCCTTGAGCGACAGCCCCTCCGCCGCCAGTGCGGAGTGAAGATCGCGCTTAAGGCCTGGATCCACTTCGATAACGATTCTGCCAGATGGACCTCGTGCCATACGGTGGTGTTATGTCACATAAGGCACATGACATGCAAGCCTTTCTTTTAACCAAATGCAAACACGACACGACCCCCTGAGTACCGTCGCCACCGCGACGGCCGAACCCACCACCAAACCCCTGCAGACGTCTGTAGGCCCGACCGGCTCGGTCCCCGCAGCGCCTCGCAAGGGCCTAAAAAAGGTCTCCCTTGGCGGCATCGCCAAGAAGGAGAGTGACACCAGCAACAAATACCCCGTGTTCCCCGACGAGACTGGGGCCGCAGGCGAGCTGGCCGCCCGCATCGCCGAACGCCAGGAGCAGTTCGACGCCCTCAAGTCAAATTTGGAAACAGACAAGGCCGAACTCGCCCGCGTCCACATCCGCCCCTGGTATCTGCGCCATTTCCATCGCAAGACCGACGTCCCCAGCTCGGTCCTCGTCAACTGGGCCTCTCAACCCTCAACCCCCAACGCTCAACCCTCCCGCGGCACCGTCCGCGTCACCGTGAAGGAGCAATACTACAGCTTCCCCAGCGAAGACGCCTTCCTGCCGGTTCTCGGCGAGGACTTGGTTGCCAGGTACTTCCGCCAGGCGTTCGAGCTCAAGATCAAAGGCGATAAGCTCCCGAGCGACAAAGCCGGCGAGTTGGTCGAGAGGGTGCAGGCCCTGTTCGCCGAATACGGCTGCACCGACGCCCTCGAAGCCAAGGAATGCGTCGTCCCGGTGGACAACTTCAAGGCCCTCCGGTTTGCCGAGATGGACCTGGAGCATTCGCTCGCCTTGGAAACCGTGGGCGACAAGGGCCTCACCGAATGCTCCGTCAGCACCAAGGGCGTCCGCAAATAGCTGAGCGCGCCTGCTGCCTGGTGCCGGTAGCACGTTCTACCGGCACCAGTTTCCCGGGCGAGAAAGCGTGACGGGTCCCCATCAGGCCAGCACTACCGTGCTGTGGTGGCGTACCGCCAACTCAAATCCGAATGAACACATCTCCAGATTCCCCACCCGACTGGCAGGCCAAGGAGGCTTGCGAAGCCCGACACCACACCTGCGGGCCGGGCGGGCCATACCCCCTGACCAGGGGCGAGCGCTTGGAATGGGACTACACCCCCGACGACCGCCCCAGCGTTCGCCAAACCAACGAAGAAATCGAAAGAGAATACACCATGGGCCAAATGAAGAACTACCTCCTGCGCGTCCTCGAGAACTGCTCCGACGAACAGTTCGGCCAGGACGCGGTCGAATGGGCCATCACCTCCGGCTACATCCACCTCACCTACGATCTGGACACCGACCTGCGCCAGATCATGGGTGAGCCCGGCAAGCCCGAGACCGGCGAATACGACGCCATCTGCGAAGCATACCGGCGCACGCTCGCTGACGGCGAGGCGTCGCGTCTTGCTGCCTAGACCTGCACGTGCACGTGCCTGCACGGCCGTCGGGAGGGCGAGCGTCCCCGCGAGCCCTGTCTGGTCTGCACGCTCCGGCTTCGGCCATCGGCGATTGCCTACTGACCGAGTGCTCGGTCAGCACCAAGGGCACCCGAAGGTAGGGAAGTGCGTCTCGCCTGCCCTACAAAGAGCTAACACGATAAAACCGGGCCGGATAGTTGCTCCAATTCGGATCGCTGAAGTAGTTCGTGCCGTTGTTGAGAGCGTTGGTGCTCACGGCAGACCAGGAGGAATCCGCAACATTGGCGGTGGCCTCTACGACTATGGAAGTGTTGGTGGCCCAGGATACGAGGAAACTAAATCCGCTTGTTTGCACACCAAAGCTGGGCTCGATATAGAGGATAACGGGATATGGGAGAACCCATGGTGCGGTGGGGCGACTTCCGAAAACCGATGTCCATCCGACCGTGCCCGGCAAGTAAAACACGGTCGCACTGCTCCCTAGAAATAATGTAGAATTTGTGCTAGGGCTGTTGCCCATGAAATACGCGCTCGTCAACCGAGTGCAGCCACCGAATGCGGCACCACCTATATAAGTAACGCCGTTTGGGAACGTGATATTGGTCAGGCCGGTGCACGCGTTGAAGGCCTCACCGCCAATGCTGGTGAGCGCGCCGCTAAGCGAGACGCGGCTGAGGTTCGTGCAACCTTGAAATACATCGTTACCAATGCTGCCAACGCCGTGGGGAATGCTGATGCTCGCCAACTGTGAACACAACTGAAACGTGTAATCCGGGAGACTTGTAAGCCCGTTGCCGAGCGTGACGCTGCTTAGGCCGACGCAGGAATAGCATAAGCCCTTTCCCAGGACACTGACGCTGTCAGGTATGGTGAGGGTCTTCAAAGCGACACAGTTTTCGAAGGCGTCTCCTCCAATGCTCGTAACGCTGCCTGGGATGCTGATGCTCACCAAGTTGCTGTAACGGAAGGCGTTCACGGCGATGTTTGTGACGCTGTTGGGGATATTGAGGTTTGTGATGCTGCTGTAATTAAACGCTCCCGCTCCAATAGCGACGACTGGCATGCCATTCGTTACAGCAGGAACAGCCACGTTCATGGCCGATCCCGTATATCCCGTAATCGTGATCGCGCCGTTATTGGTCGTGAAGGTGAACTGGGCTTTAGCCGGCAGCGGCAGCATCCATACCACCAGCAGCATTAACAAATGTACGCAAGCCCGGGGTCGAGCCCATCGCGGGTGTGACCGCAGGTGCACTTCGTGCTCTAAACGAACAGATTGACTACGCTCCATGGCCTGAGCATCCATCGCACGCCTGCGGTCGACTGTCAAACGGGGGTGGCAAAGCCGTGGATCTACACGCCTGGGCTATCGGCGATTGCCTTTCGGCTATCTCGACCCTCAACCCTCAACTCTCAACCCGCCTGTTGGCGCCTGCCCAATGAACCCCATCACCTATCCTGCCCGCCCGCTACCAGGCGGCCGCTTCGGTCTGCTCGCAAAGCCGCGCGTTCACCTCTGGAGCGCCAAGCTCAACGGCTGGCGCACCCTCGTCCACGTCCCCACCGGCACCATGTGGAACCGGCACGGCGAGGAACTGACCATCTCCAGCGAATTCACCGACGCGCTTGAGAACCTGAGCCGCAGCCGCTTCACCTGGCTGGACTGCGAAGCCTTGGAACGCCGGCACACCATCGGCCGGGGCAGCCTCATCGTCCTCGATCAGGTCGTGCCCGGGCTGGCGGCCCACGTGCGTTACCACGAGCTGCTGGTCGATGCCACGCGCCTCGGCTGGCCGGTCCTGCGGCACGGCCAGAAGCCCGAAGCCAACGGCGTTTACCTCCTGCACCAGGCCGCCCTGAGCGAAGCCTCGCCCAGCGGCAAAGCCGCCCTGTCCGTCATGTGGGCGGAGATGCAGCGCCTCAATCAAGAATGGAGAGCGGAGTTCTACGAGGGCCTGGTCGCCAAGCGTGAGGACTCACCGTATCCGATCCAGTTGCGCGACCCCGACAGCCATTGCCCCTACTGGGTGAAGCACCGCTGGTGGTGAACGTGCAAGAGTTTGTGCAACACCCCCCTATTTCTGGGGCCTTTTTGCAACCCCTTGAGAATGAGAGTCAAAATGCGGTTTTGCCCTTTATTTACGGGCATGAAGTAACTGTTGTGAATTGGGAAGATACCGCCCTGAAATACCCCTCTTTCGGATTTTGAGTCTAGCGCGTCTGCCAATTCCGCCACATCGGCATCCCGTTGCTCCCGAGGCCTCCCGCCTGCAGTCGCATGTCAGGAACGCGAAGTACTATGCCCGAATACCGACCGGGGGCAAGGTCATTCCGGAGGTCATTGAAGCCGCAGCCTGGAGCACCCAGGACTTGCCCCAAATGCGGAGCGGGATTATGTAAGGAGCCATGTTCACCATAACCGCCAACACCACTCTCCCCTGTACCGTCACAGGCTCATGGCCGCGTCCGCGCTGGTTCGATGACAGCATGTGGGGCCGGCCCCTGGACACCTGCATGATGGATGTGCGTTTTCGCGAGAAGTTCCAGGATGCGCTGGCGACCGTGCTGAGCGACCAGGAACGGGCCGGGCTGGACATCCTCACGCACGGGGACCTGCACTGCGACGACGACATGGCGGGCCGCTCGTGGCATCACTACCCGCTGCAGCGCTGGGCGGGGCTCTCCGGCGACTTCCTGCAATCCGAGCGCACGCGCTCGCCGTGGCTGCGCTACCCGCCAGGCACGCTGCTCAACGAGATCTATACCGGCTGGCGCTGGCCACGCGTGGTAGACAAAATCGAGCACCGCCCGCTGGACTACGCCAAGATCTGGCGCCTGGCCCAGAGCAAGACTTCGCGGCCTGTGCGCTTTGGGACGTGCTGCTCACAAGTGATGGGGCTGTTCCTCGACCTGCATACGCCGGAATACAAGGACCACCAGGAGGTGGTGTGGGACATGGCGGTCGCGATGAACAAGGAACTGCTGGCCTTGCGCGACGCCGGCTGCAAGTGCATCCAGATCGAGGAACCCACGCTGCATTTCTGGGCCAACACGTACGGCCGCAAGCACGCCAACGTGCAGTTCATGCTCAAAGCCTTTAATCGCGAGGTTCAGGGCCTGGACGACGTCGAGATCTGGATTCACACCTGCTGGGGTAATCCGAACATGCAGCGCGTGATCGAGAACGACAGCTACCGCGAATCCTTCGAACTCTACTTGAACGAATGCCGGGGCGACGTGTGGACGGTGGAGATGAAGGACCGGAACCTGCGCGAGATCGAGCTGTTCGCGCCGTTCAAGGGCAAGCTGAAGAAGAAGGTCTGCGTGGGCGTCGTCAGCCACCGCACGCTACAGGTGGAACAGCCCGAAGCGGTGGCAGGCACTATCCGTGAGGCGTTGAAGCACGTCGCCCCCGAGCAACTGATCATCTCGAGCGACTGCGGCTTTGGCCGGCAGGGGTGCAACCGCGAGATTGCTTTCTTCAAGAGCACCGCCATCGCGCAAGGGACGAATATCGTGCGGCGCGAGCTGGGCTTGCGGGAAACGCGCGTGCGGGCGGCTGACCCGACCTTGCAGACGGACATCGTCCCCAAGACGCCGGACCGCTGAAGGAAATAAAGTCTGGAGTCTCGAGTCTAAAGTCTTGCGTCATCAGATTGTGTCGCCTGGAGACGTCAGACTTTAGACCTCAGGCTTAAGACACTAACTTGCCGCGCCTTCATGTCTGAGCACGTTGATGCCGCCGCTCATGGTATCCAGCTTCAGCAGCGGGCCGCCGCCGTTAATCGTTCCACGAAAGGTGCCAGGCTTAACGCGTCCGTGCATTTCCAATGGCAGATCGGTGTTTACGCTGCCGCTCATGGTGTGGGCTTCCAACCTCAGAGCGGACCCGGCAGGCAGTCGGGCAGTGATGCCGCCGCTCATGCTGTGCAACTCGGAATCCGCCTGGGGAGCCTTTGCGAAATCAGCCGACACAGAGCCGCTGGCTGTGCTCGCTTGCACACACGGCCCGGCAAAAGCCTCGACGTGGATGCCGCCGCTCAGAGTGTGCAACACCAAAGCGTCCGTGCACTTGGCGGCGTGAATGCCGCCGCTGAGGCTGTCCCCCACGACTTTGCCCGCGATATCATCGAACTCCAGCCCGCCGCTGAGCGTGTTCACGGTCACACTCCCTTGCACCTGGGCCACTTTGACGTGCCCGCTGGCATCCTTTAGATGCAGCTCAAAACGGCGAGGGACAGTAATCTCATAGCTGGCCTCCAGCTCAGGCTGCGACCAACGCCATACCAAAAAATGACGGAGCCGCCTGGGGTCCCGCGCATTGATGGAGAGCACGCTCCCATCCTGCCTGAGCACCAGGTTCTCGTCAGCGAGCACCGCGTCGGCCACGGCCGTTGTGGCGCGCCTGACGTTGCGGTTGACGCGTACTTGCACCGTGTCCTGATCCCCGCCAACGAGGCGGACGCCGCCCCGGTCCACGTCGATCCACAGCTTGCCGGTGCTCCCGACGGCGAAGGTCTTGTCCAGGCTTGCCGCACTGCCGGCGTTAACAGTGCGGCGAGCCACCACTGCGGCTTCCGGCGAGGTTCCGGGCGACGGAGCCTCGGCAGTCAAGCCGTTCCCTGTCCCGCCGGCGGGCTCAGCCGTGTCCTGCGGTGCGATATAGGAGTTGGTCCCCGAACCGGCGCGGGTTCCTTCCAGGGCCAAGAGCGGCGCGCAAGAGAAGAAGAGCAGGACGCCACCGCCGAGCAGCACCATCAGCGCGCCCGCGACCGGCCACACCCACGTCCGCCCGCCCGGACGGCCCGGTGCCGGAGCGGCGGCAATCACAGTCTTACCCGGTTGGCCCGAAGCCGGCGGGCTCGCTGGCGAGCTCACCATGCCGCCGCGCGGGTGCAGCCAGTGGGTAATCCTTCTCCCTTGCCCGTCAGTAAATCCCCGACACACGATCACGATCCAATCCACCGTCGCCCATATCGCGGAGCCGATGATCAGGAACGCGAGCAACAGTCCCAATGCGACCAGCCCAGCCGGCTCAGCACTGCCATTCGCCAATATGACGATGCTGACAATCAGTGGAATGCAAGCCAGCAGCGCGCCCAGTTGCAGGAATGCAGTGCGGGTTTTCCCAGCATAGAACCGGTGCATTCCGAACACGCCGAAGAAGAACGCCAGCAGGAACGCCGGCAGGATGATCTTGTCACTGGTCGGCTGCGCGGGCGCGGCCGGCGCCGTCATCGGCGGAGGCGGAACTGGCGTTGCAGCGATGCTCTCCACACGCGTTTTCACATCGCTTGCCTGTTGGTAGCGGCGCTCCGGCTCTTTCTCCAGCGTGCGCAGGACAACCTCGTCCAAGCGCACGTCCACATGCACTTTCTGCGAAGGCGGCTGGAACTTGCCCACCGGCAGCTCGCCGGTGAGCATTTCGTAGAAGACCACGCCCAGCGAGTAGATGTCCGCCCGGTGGTCCACTTCCTGCGGATGCTCGATCTGCTCCGGCGCCATGTAATGCGGTGTGCCCATCACGTCCTTGGCGCCCGTCAGTCGCAAACCTTCCGGCTCCAGCCCCAGGATCTTGGCCAGCCCAAAATCAGTGATCTTCACCCGGCCCTTGGTGTCGAGCATCACGTTCTCCGGCTTGATGTCGCGGTGAACGATGCCCTCGTCATGCGCGAACTGGAGCGCATCGCAGATTTGGGGAATGATCTTCAATGCCTCACGTGCCGAGAGCTTGCCCGCCTGCTCCAACTGCCGCAGGTTGAGCCCCTCGACGTATTCCATGACGAAATAGTGCAGGACCGCGGGCGGAGCCCCAGCAGTCGGCGGTGTTGTGGCCGGCGCCGACACCTGGCCGAACTCGTGGACCGCCACGATGTTGGGATGGTTTAGCCGAGCGAGAGCCCGCGCCTCGCGGGTGAAACGGTCCGCGAAGCCCGGATCACCACTCGTCTCCGGCGGCAGGATCTTCAGCGCCACCAGCCGGTCCAGGGAGCGCTGCCGGGCCTTATACACGGCGCCCATGCCGCCCTGGCCAAGCAACTCCAGGATTTCGAACTGGGGAAACAACCCTGCCATGACCTCCACGGTAGGGGGCACGAAGCTAGTGACACGAGTTGGCTGACCGGGCCCCGGGGCGACGCCGGTGCCGAAACCGGCTTTCATCAGGCACTCCGGACACAACCCCTTGGGCGCGCCGGCCGGCAACGCTTTATGACATGAAGGGCAAAGGTTCTCGTTTTCCATATCTTATTCCAGTCATCTGTTAAGCGGCACCCGGCGGAGGTTACACCAGGTGTAGTGGAGCGAGCCTCCGGCTTGCTCCCGTCCCAGCAACCTTCCAGATTACCACCGCGGCAAGCTGGAAGGTTGCCGGGACAACCGCAAGCCGGAGGCTTGCGCTACTACCGTGCGCAGCGTGCCAGCACGTTAAACAAATGGTGCATCTCCGCATCTACTTCCCCGGGCGCCGCGACCGTGTTGGCGATCTCCGCGCGGAGGAGCTCCCGATAGCGCTGGCGCAGACGATGCACCGCCACCTTTACCGCTCCTTCCTCCAGGCCCAATTTGGCACCCAGCTCCACGTAAGGCTGGGCCGCACGGTCGCCGACCAGGCACGGCTTGAGGATGGCAAACACCTCGGCCTGGCCCCGGGCCGCGAACTCCGCTTCCAGCCGCCCGACCACCTCCTCCAGCAGCGTCAGCGCCCAGCGGTATTCGAAGGCTTGCTCGGGCGTGCGCGTGTCCGCCGGCTCGACGCCGTAGCGAGTCTCCGCCGTGTCGAGCTGGATGGGCACGTTGCGCTGGCCGCCGCCGCGTTTAAGGGCGCGCGCCTTATCCCATTCGTTAGCCAGAAAGCGCTCCATCGCCGTCAGCAGGAAAGTGCGGAACCGCCCCTTGGCCTGCTCGGCGCGGGCCAGCCACTGCCGTTCAAGCACCCGGGCAAAAAACTCCTGCGTCAGGTCCTGCGCGTCTTCCACGGAGTAGCCGCGCCGGCGCACGTAAGCGTAAAGGGGAAACCAGTAAGCCCGGCACAGCGTTTCCAGAGCCTCGGCTGACGTCGGCGACTGGTCATCGCTGGCGGCCACCACCACCGACCAACGCGTGGCCATGAACAAAGGCCGCGCCTCCCCCGGGACAGGTTCCGTCGGTGAATTGTGCGCCATCGGAGTCCAGCTTAAGCAAAGGCACCCCTCCGTTACAGGCAAATGTAAGCTGCGCCGAATAGCGCCGTGTCTTGACCCCGCGACTGGCCCCCGCCCCATCCGGCGGCGATAGGGCCGAGTGAGCAACGCCAGGGCTTGGCACCCAGTCCGCCCCGCCGTCACCACCCGCCCCCCGTGAAGCAACGTTCCCTACCCTGTATGGGGCCTATCCAAGCCACTTCTGGCTGATATCGCACTGTGTACAAGGGGTGCACACCGGATGCACACCGGATGCACATGGGGCTACCTCGTGTGCATCCGGTGAGCATCCGGTGTGCACCCCTTGTACATGGCGCGATATGAGCCTGTTTTCCCTGCTTAGGGGGCTGGCGTCTAGGGAGGACTCGAGGGGATTCCAGTGCCGAAGTGTCCAGTTTTTAGACATGGAGCAGTTTCAGGGTACCGTGGCTCTGCGGGCTGGTTGGGGATCGCCGATAGCCGCTCGCCAAAGCGATGGCGCGGCTTTCCTTGTCCCCAGCAGGAGGTGCTGTCGAGGCGGTGCCGCTTACGGCGCGACCCTCGCGCGGGGTAAGGCGGCGGGCTGACTCGTCGAGCGGCTAGAGTAGCTGCGGGGCTGCTGGCGGGAGTAGGCCAAATCCCCATTGGGCGCAAGGGCGCGCGCCCCTAGCTTTGGGAATCATGAAGACAAGGCATGTATCGAGCCGGGCGACGGGCGGGGGCACACACAGCACGAGGACCATCCGCCAACGCGAGCAGGATATAAACAAGGAAGTCATTGATTGGCTGCGCGACGCCTACGCGCTGGAGCGGGGGCTGGAGGGCGCGCTGAAGAAGCACGCGGATAACGACGACCTGAGTCCCGAAGTGCGGAGACGCGCGGCGGCTCATTTGAAGGAGACGCAGCGGCACGCCAAGGAGGTGCAGGCCGCGCTCAAATCGCTGGGCTCCGACGTTTCAAGCTTGAAGACGGGCCTGGGGAAGATCGCGCTGGCCGCCAAGGGCCTGGGCACGGCCTTTGCCGGAGACGAGCGGATCAAGGACTTGCTGGACGCGTATTCCATGGAGCACTTCGAGATTGCCTGCTACACAGCCCTGGCGGCCGCCTCGGAGAAGGCAAACCTGCCCCAGGTGACCCAGATGTGCCGTCGCATCCTCGAGGACGAGGAGCGAATGGCCGAGGCGCTGATTGATGCGATCCCGACGGAGGTCACCAGCTTCATACTGGTAGAGGCGTAGGACGGGCGAGCCGATAAGAGCGGTTGGCTCTCGGAAGCTCTCAGTGGAATCCGGCGGCCAAGCCCGAGGGCCGAAATCCGAAGGCCGAAAGAAGGCCGAAGCCCGAAGCCCGAAGGCGATTGGCGCGGAAGGCTGGGGTCTCTAAACGCAGCGACTCAGAGAACTCAGAGCTACGGAGAGAAGGAGAACCCTTTGCTCGCATCTTCTCTGCGCACCTCTGCAGTCTCTGCGCCTCTGCGTTGAAAGAGGGGCTAGCCGGCGGCTTCGGATTTCGGATTTCGGCCTTCTTTCGGCCTTCGGATTTCGGGTTTCGGATTTGAGCCACCACGCACCTGTCCACCGGCAACATCGAGAGAGCTGGCGATCAGGCGATTCGAACCACCAAGCTCTGTCCGGCCGGGATCAGCGCAGGCTGCTGAAGCAGAATTGCGACCAAGCCCTGGGTGTACTCATACGAGCACGGCACAGCCTTCCCAGCGCACTGCACTTCCAACTGCCGGGGCACCGTAACACCTTGCAGCGCGAGCTTTGAAATCGCGAGGCTGCCTTCGCATACGCTGATTTCGTTCTGCTGTCCCCCGCCCTGCCGGCTCTGGCTGGCGCTGCCCCAGGCCGCCGGGGCACTGAAGAAGCACTTGAACCGCTCGGGGGTGTGGCGCGGCACGAATCTCAGCGCCTGGCGCGGGCCGTCATAGTCCCACCCGGCCAGCGCGGGCAAAAGCGAGCCGGAGGACATGGCGCGTGCGTAATGGCCGCCGCACTCGATCTCGTTCCATGGGTTGCGCTGGATGGGCGGGCGCGGGATGCCGTCGTAGCGGTCGCGCGCGGCCTTGATGATGGCGAAGCCTTCCTCGATCAAGCCCTCGTAGATCATGTGCGCGGCGACCTGGTATTCGATGCCGGTCCATACCTCATCGGAGTAGAGCATGACCTGGCGCGGCCGACCGCCCTTGGGCCAGGTGCAAACGATCAGGCCCTTGTCTTTGGCGCCGGCAAAGGCCCGCGGCGCATGCGGCCAGCCGGTGAGGTCCGACTTGAAGTTGTATTTGAAGATCGAGCGCAGGGACGAGGCCACCATCTCCTGCGGCAGGATGTAGCCCAGGCCAAGCTGGTGCGCCCACCATTGGCCGATAAGCTGGTCCGCCATGCAGCCCGGGCCGACCTCGCCCTGGCGCTTCTCGTAGTCGGGCAGGTGCTGCTGGAAGTATTCCTGGTTCCAGCATAGCTCGATGAGCTTCGCCTGGCCTTTCTGAAAGATCGCGTGAAAGCGCTCGGCGGTTGCCGTGTCCCCCTGGCGGCGCGCCCATTCCTCACCGGCGCGCAAGGCGGCGAGATAGTAGCCGCTGATGAACGTGGTAACGCCGTGGAGCGCCTCATCGTAGGTGTTCCACTGATCGTCCTGCAGGATGCCGGCGGGCTCGCTGTGGTTGGTTCTTGCGTCACGGCCGATGAGGTAATCCACGGCGCGGTGCACATACGGCCAGTATTGCTGGAAGAAGGGCTCGTCCGGCTGGTTCAAGGCTTCGCGGTAAGCCTTGAGGATGCAGCTTGCGTGGCCGTCGGCGAAGGGGTGTTCGCCGGTGGGGTGCGGCGGCGAAGGCACTTGGGTGCGGTTATTGATCCCGCCGTCCTTGTCCTGCTGGTGCATGAAATCAATCCGGCGCATCTCGCGTTCGAGGTCCGGGAAGAACCGGGCCAGGGTTTGCTCGTAGCCCCAGACGTGCGTGCAAGTTGGATCGCAGCAGCCGTTGGAGCCTTCCCAGCCATAGGCGTCGCCGTTGGCGATGCGGAAGACGACGCCGATATGGCGCGCGATGGCGGCATTGGCGCTGACGCAGTCCAGCAGCCACCAGGGCAGAGTGGAGTCGTAGAATGTGCGGCGGAACTGCTCGGTGCGATCGCGGAGGTGGGCGAAGTCCGGCGCGGCCTCGCGCAAGACGGCGCGGGCGTCAGGCCAGCGTGTGGCGTAATGGCAGCCCATCCAGGTGTGGTGGGCGTTATACTTGTTGGGATAATGCCACGTGAGGAGGAACGGGACCTCGACCGTGCCGGCCGGCGGGACAGTTACCGAGGTGGCGACGGCGCCATAGACGGTCCGACCGAGCGGTGTTGGGACGGTGGCCTGGGCATTTTCGGGAGGAGTGAAGCCGCCCTTCGCGCTGAACGTCGTCCATGCCTGGTCGCGATGTTCGCAGGCCGGAAGCACCGTGGTCTTGCCGGCAAGTGCTGCAAGGGCCAGGGTGCCGAAGCCGGGGGCCTTAGGATGCTGCAGCCCGCCGGAGCCGGCGTAGTTCGCGCCGACCAGCCCGCAGACGAACGCGTAGGCAAGCTGGCGGTGCGCGCTCAGGGCGGCATTCGCAGGCTCAAGGACTGCGCCGTCGGCTACCACGACCCGGCCCTTGCCGACCTGGCGTGTGAGCAGGGTGCGGCCCTCGGGACTGGTGATCTGGGTTGCCCCAGGCTGCAGGACCAGGTTTTCATACGTCACTCGCTGGGCGGGTGACTGCGTTGGAGCGCGGACATTCCTGTCCGCCTCTCCCTCGGCGGCGGAGTTGCGGACAGGAATGTCCGCGTTCCGATGCGCCGGATGGACCGCGCTGAATCGCGCCGGCAGCAGCTCTTCCAGCAGGGCCATCACGGCGCGGTTGCCCGGCATATCCGAGAACTCGATCTGGTCCACGTTGATATGGCCCCAGCCGCCTTTGGCCTCGTCCACGATCTCAAGGTGAGCGGTTTGCCCCTCGAACTGGGCCACATCCCAGCACACCGGTTCGAGGCGCTCGTTGTCTTTGCCCGAGGCAGCGCGCGCGACCTTGCCATTGACCAGCAGTCGGATTTGCGTCCCCTGATGGTGCCCGCCGCCGACGAGGAAGCGCATGAAGCGGCGCCCGATCGTAAAGTCCTTGCTGATGAGCCGGCCGGTAGTGTCATCACCCCCGAGGTAGGTGTTCACCAGGCCCTGGCCGACGAAGCCGGAGACGGGCTGTTGGTTGGGAAGCGTCCCGTGGGCCGGCTGCTTGCCGAAGGCTTGCCCTTCCACTTTCCATTGTTCGTAGCCATGCTCGAAGTCTTCAAAGAGCACATCCGGGCGGGGGTTGGCCTCGGCGACCGGTTTGCCGCCGGTCCAGGCGGCGTAGGCTTCCAACAACGGCATGGTCCGGCCGGAGAACAGCAACGTGGCGCCTGCCTGCACCGCATCGCGGGCGGCCCGCAAGAATGGCTCCGCGAGCGTGGCGGGAGGCTCCTCAATCCAGAGGATGGCAGGCGCAGAATCCGGAGGCTGAGTGGGGGGCAAGGCCGCGCCATCGAGGATGCGCAGGCGGAGGTTTTCCGGGCGGTCAGCCGGAGGATCATTCAGCGCCTTCAAGTTGGCGGCAGTAAATAGGGTCACGGCCTGGTCGAGCGTCGGCTCGCCCGCGGCTTGGGCGCGCATGTAGAGCCCGGTCGCTCCTTGCTCGTTGAGCACTTCGTTGATGTTACCGCCAAAGGCGGGACCTGCTGCGCTGTTGTTGTCACCCGCTGCGTCATACCCGAGGGGATTCTGCATCAGCGCCGCGAGCGAGACGGTCTGCGGCTGCGCGCTGGGATTCTCGATGCGGAAGGCGAAAGCGGCTACCGGTAGCGAGGAGAAGGCGGAGTCCAGGGGCGCGAAGGGGCTGAACGCGCTGAGTTCGAGATTCACCGGCAGGTGGGGGTCGCGGTAGCGCAGGACGGCGACCGGGTATTCGCCGCTCATTTCGATTTGCTTTACGCGCGGCCAGTCGGGTCCGCCGGCAGTCTGGAGCAGCCTGCTGACGGCCCCGGCCCGGGCCAGGAAATAGAACGGCAGGTGCCCGTCGCGCAGCGTGTTAAAGAGCTGCCAGGTGGTGAACTGGCCGTCGGCGCCGATTTCGAAGTTGCCGGTGCCGATGCCGCCCAGGTGCATGCGGGCGTCGGTGTGCTTGTCCGAAAGGTAGAGCCGTGGCTTCGCAGTGGCGAAGAGGGACTTGCGCCATTGTTGCATTTCGTCAGCCGGCAGTTCGAAGGCGCCCCAAGCGGGAGTCGCCAGGAGCGTGGCCGCCGTGCCCGCGCCTACCAGGCCGATGAATTCACGCCGGCTGAGGCTCTGCGGCCCGCAGTTCCCGGAACAGTTGCATTTGCGCATGGTTCGGTCCGTTTTAACCGCAGATAGACACAGATGGATACCGATGAGCCGCCCCAGAAAGTGCCGACGTCAACCGGTTGCATCTGTGTTGGTCTGTGTTCATCTGTCGTTAACGGAGGCTGCGGCGATACCAGTCCATAACCAGGTCAAGACCCGCTTCGACGGTGTAGCCAGGCTCGAAGCCAAGGAGGCGCCGGGCTTTGGAGATGTCCGCCAGCGAGTGCCGCACATCGCCGGCGCGGAAGTCGCGATACACAGGTTTTTGCTCCGGCAGCGCGGGGTCCTTCGCCCGGAGCGCTTTCTGAATGTCATGGAACAGCTCATTGAGCGTGGTGCGTTTGCCGAGGGCGACGTTATAGACTTGGTTTACCGCGCCGGGGTTGTCGGTCGTCGCGGCCAGCAGGTTGGCCTGCACGACATCCGAGACGAAGGAGAAGTCGCGGCTGGTCTCGCCATCGCCATTCACTTGCACGGGTTGGCTCTTCAGCAGCGCGGTAATCCATTTCGGGATGACCGCGGCGTAGGCGCCCTCGGGGTCCTGGCGGGGACCGAAGACGTTGAAGTATCTCAGGCCGATGGAGGGCAGGCCGTAGCACGTGGCGAACGTCTGCGCATAAACCTCGTTGATGGCCTTGGTGGCGGCGTAGGGCGAAAGCGGCTTGCCGACCCTCGCCTCGACTTTCGGCAACTCCGGATCGTCGCCATACACTGCGCTGCTCGAGGCATACATGAAACGCCGCACCTTTCCGTCCCGCGCCGCGATGAGCATGTTCAGAAAGCCGGTGACGTTGCTCTCGTGCGACCGCACAGGGTGGGCTAGCGAGAGCGGCACGGACCCGGCGGCTGCCTGGTGCAGCACGTAATCCATGCCCGTGCAGGCGGCCCGGCAAGCCGCCGGGTCCCCGATGTCCCCTTGCTGAAATCGGAACCGGACCCACTGCGCCGGGCTGACCAGCGTTTTGACCTGCTCCAGGTTTTCCTGCTTGCCGGTGGAGAAGTTGTCCAGTCCGACCACATGCTGTTCCAGTTTAAGCAGGGCCTCCAGCAGGTTGGAGCCGATAAACCCAGCCACGCCTGTTACAAGCCAGCGCCGGGGCGCCCGCCTTAGCTCTGCTTGCAGTTGATTGTAGGAACCCATGTCGCGGTTTGGCACGTCCGGGCGGAACATGCCTGAGTGCGCCGCGACGCAAAAGGAGTTTTTGGCAGGCGCCAGGGTGTTGGCACCGCTGATTCAGGAACGGTGCGGCGAAAATCCGAAATCCCAAGCCCGAAATCCGAAACAAATACAAAGGCTCAAACGAGCAATGACCGAGACTGACGGCCAGCGTGGGTTTTGAGCATTTGGGATTGGAGCATTGGGATTTGTTTCGGATTTCGCATTTGGGATTTCGGATTTGGGAGGCGCGCGCTCCTGTATCCGCCGTGACACCGGGGCTGGAGGTGATTACAACCGAGGGCGCCTCGTTCCCACTCCCTACGGCCCCACGCGGTTGTTAACGATGTGGTGCAGCGGCCCCGGGCGGGTCAGGTAGTCCGCCAAGGTAAAATTAAACATGATGAGCAGCCAGATGACCCCCGCGCAGACGAAAACCCAGGTCAGTGCTTTCTCATAGCGCACGTGCATGAAGAAGAGCGCGACCAAGGTCATTTGGGTGACGGCGATGGCCAGGGCGATGACGTTGTTGAACGGGCCCAGGCGCACGTTGGCCAGCAGATAGGTCGCGAGCAGCAGCCCCAGCAGGGCCGCCCAGATTCCGATATAGGCCTTCTTGGAAAGCATGGGCGAGTTCAGGACGCTGCGTAGCGGTTGATCAGGTACAGCAGCGGGTAGAGGTAAATCCAGATCACGTCCACGAAGGCCCAGTACAACCCGGTCATCTCCAGGGGTGTATGGTACTCAGCCGAGAAGCGGCCACGGGCGATCATCCAGGCGATGATGCACAGCACGAGCACGCCGGCGATGACGTGGACGGAATGGACTCCCGTCATGACCCAGTACAGGAACCAGAATATCTGGGCCTGGGCCGGCAGGTCGGGCCGGAAATGCGAGCCCGGCCAGAGGTGCTCGTGGAAGTCCTCGTGATACTCGAGGCCTTTGACGGCCAGGAACGCCAGCCCCAAGGCGATGGTGAGCAGCACGAACCGCCCCGATAGCTTGAGGTTGTCGGCCCTCGCCGCATGAATGGACAGCGCCATGGTCAGGCCGCTGGTCAGCAGGATGGCGGTATTGATCGTGCCGAACAGCACAACCGTATGATGGCTGGCGAGCGCAAACGCCTGCGGGTAAGCGAGCCGGTTCACGATGTAGCCCATGAATAGATCGCCGAAGAACAGGACTTCGGTGGCAATGAAGGTCCACATGCCCAGCTTGGCAGCGTCCCGCTGCTGCGGCAATTCCTCGAAGTGCTCCGCCAAAGCTGATTCCGCGTCAGCCATGCACCATCTCCCTTTCCTCTTCGGTCGGGTATTGGTAGGGCGGGCCGGTGACGACGGGTGTCGCCTCGAAGTTGGATTTAATGGGAGGCGAATTGGTCTGCCATTCCAAGCCGGTGGCGTGCCAGGGGTTGGGCGGCGCCTTCCGGCCATGTTTGAGCGACCAGATCAGGTAGATGACCGGCAGCAGGTACGCCACACCGAGGATGGACGCGCCGGCGCTGGACATGACATTGTAAAGCTGGAACTCGGGCGGGTAAGCGTGGTAGCGGCGCGGCATGCCCAGGTAGCCCAGGATGTATTGGGGGAAGAAGGTCAGGTTGAAGCCGATGAACATGACCAGCGCGGCAAGTTGGCCCATCCGCTCCGGGTAGAGGCGTCCGCTGATCTTGGGCCACCAGTAATGCAGGCCGGCCATGAAGCCCGTCACCATGCCTCCCACCATGATGTAGTGGAAGTGCGCCACGACGAAATACGTGTCCTGCAGGTGCACGTCCAGGCCCAGCGCCGCCAGGAATAGCCCCGTTAGCCCGCCGATAGTGAACAGGCCGATAAACCCCAGCGCGTAGAGCATGGGCGTCTCGAACGAAATCGAGCCGCGGTGCAAGGTCATCGTCCAATTGAACACTTTGATGGCGGAAGGCACGGCGACGAAATAGCTCATCAGCGAGAAGACAAACCCGGCGTAAATGGATTGGCTGCTGGTGAACATGTGGTGCCCCCAGACCAGAAACCCGATGATGGCAATGGCCATGCTCGCATAGGCGACAAAGTGGTAGCCGAAGATCTGTTTGCGCGCGAAGCACGTGATCACCTCGCTCACCACCCCCATGCCGGGCAGGATCATGATATAAACCGCCGGGTGCGAGTAGAACCAGAAGAGATGCTGGAAGAGCACCGGGTCGCCGCCCAGCTTGGGATCGAAAATGCCTACCCCCCAGAGGCGCTCCACCCCTACCAGCGTCAGCGTCATGGCCAGCACCGGCGTCGCCAGCAGCATGATCACGCTCGTGGCGTAGAGCGACCAGATGAACAAGGGCAGCCGGAACCATGTCAGGCCCGGGGCGCGCAGCTTGTGGGTGGTGACTACGAAGTTCAGGCCGGTCAGGATGGAACTGAAGCCAGCAATGAAGACGCCGGCGATCATCGTGACCACGTGCGTGTTCGAGAAGGTGCTACTGTACGGCTCGTAGAAGGTCCACCCCGTATCGGCCCCGCCGAAGATAATGGAATACAGGGCCAGCAGGCCGCCGATGTTGAACAAGTACCAACTCAGGAGATTCAGCTTTGGGAAGGCCAGGTCGCGCGCGCCCAGCATCATCGGGATGACGAAGTTGCCCAGCACCGACGGGATGGAGGGGATGAGGAAGAACCAAACCATCAGCACGCCATGCATGGTGAACAGCTTGTTGTACGTCTCGGAGGTGACGAGGTCGCCGGGCGGCGTGACCAACTCCATTCGCATGGCCGCCGCGGCGCACGCCGCGATGGTGAAGAAGACTCCAATGGAGAACAGGAACAGCAGCCCAATGCGCTTATGGTCCGTCGTCAGCAGCCACGATGACAGGGTGTGGCTTTCTGTCAGATAATTCTTCAGCTCAGGCAGGGAGAATAACTCCGGTGTCGGCTCCAGTCGGCCAAGGGTCTTCATAAGATCAATGGGTCATGGCTAGTCTCGCTGCGAGGCCGGCAAGGCCGGCGTGGTGGTGCCGAGGCTGCGCAGGTAGGCGATGACCTCCACCAGTTCCTCTTCGCTGATGTGGCCCTGGAACGAAGGCATGTCATTCGTATAGCCGGCGACAATGTCCTTGGCCGGCTGCAGGATCGAATCGCGCAGGTAGGCTTCGTCGGCCAGCACGATCTGGCCGGTTTGCAGCGGCACCGGTTTGCCGTAGAGCCCCTCCAGGGGCGGCGCGCGCACGGAGGTGC
>Ga0335069_10000138_pt1 | contig 122828 bp, 91 predicted proteins | sample Lox_Sample_11_FD_206714 | JGI IMG/M metagenome (GOLD analysis project Ga0335069, IMG submission 206714) | Soil microbial communities from Loxahatchee National Wildlife Refuge, Florida, United States - Lox_Sample_1.1 | ecosystem: Environmental > Terrestrial > Soil > Wetlands | place: USA...
ATGCTCGGGCAGTTTATAAATAGCAGCCTGAAAGCGCGGTAAAAGTCCCTGAAAACTTTGCAGAAGTGTGTCGTGCAGGTCACGCGCGATCCGTGTGCGCTCACTGACCCGCTCTTCCAGACGCATATTGAACTGCGCCGCCATTTGCCGGATTCGCAACTGGTAAGCGGCCCACAGCAGCGCAAGAAGAATCGCAGCGCAGAGAGCGCGGAACCAGTTCGTCTGGTAATAAGCCGGCATGATCGAGAAATCCAGCTTGGCGCCGCTATGGTTCCAGACGCCGTCACTATTGCAGGCGATCACGCGAAACGAATACTTCCCGGGTGGCAAGTCTGTATAGAACGCCTGTCGGCGTGTGCCAGCATCGTGCCAATCGCGGTCGTAGTTGTCCAGCCGGTAACGGAATTTCACTCTCTGGGGAATCGTAAAAGTAGGCGAGGTGTAGTCGATCTGCAGGTCGCGCGGATGCGGCGAAAGCTTGAGATTATCGGCTGCTGCGAATGTCTTTCGGTCAACGATGAGTGACTCGATATAGGCCGGTGCTGGTGGCAGTGTTTCCGCAAGCCGGGACGGATCCACCACCTGCACGACAATTCCACTGGCAAACCATACACGTCCATCAGAGGAGGTTGCCGCCAGGTTGAAAGATCCATTGTTTGGCTGGACTCCGTCGAATGTGTCATAAACGTGATTCTGAACGATCGCATCAGGGTTGGCCCACCATCGCTGGAGTTCGGAATCCGACAATTTGACTAGGCCGCAACGAGTGTAGAGCCACCAGCGTTTTTCTTTGTCCGCAATGAAAGTGATGATGGAGTCGCAGGGCAGACCGTTTTTCGTCGTCATCCGCTGGACCTTACCTGCGCGCCATCCGACCAGCCCGTGCTCCGAGGCAGCCATCACAGAACCGTCAGACGCGGGGATAATCTGGAATGTAATCGGATAGCCTCCTGGGTCCAGCGGAAACTTCGTTTCCACAATGCGATTGCGGAAAAGCACCATGTCGCCCTTTGTGGTCGACATCCAAATTCCACCTCTCGGATCCGCAACGATTTCACCCGGCGGAAAGTCCGGCTCGGGGAACACTTCCCGGACCTGGAAATCGCGGATGCGAATGAGCTTTCTCGGATGGCCTTTGCAGGAAGCCCAGATGTTGTCGTCGATGTCCTCCGTCAATCCAACCACCATTCCAAGCGGTTGATGATTCGGTCCGGGGAGCTTGTGGAAGCGGCCATCCTTGAATAAATAGAGTTCGTCGTCCACTCCAACCCACATGTTTCCGGCATGGTCTTCCAACATGGAGGTTACTTGCTCACCTGGAAGACCCTTACCCGCACGAATTGACACGACGTTGCCATTAACAATGTGATCGAGCGACCCGGCATTTGCTACCCAGATCGTCCCATCTCTACTGGCCTGGATGCCCGCTGCCAAATCCTTGGGCAATCCCTCCGTTGGGGAGAACGTCGCGACATGTGGATCGCGAAAGCTGTCCACTCCGCTTGTTGTTCCGGCCCAGACGATACCTTCCCGGTCCTCGAAGAGAGCCCACACGGAATCGCCGGACAAGCCGTTGGTATGGTCGTAGTGCTCCACCGTATCCCCGTGTACACGAAAGAGTCCTTTTCCTACAGTGCCGACCCAAAGATTGCCGTCACGGTCGAACATGAGTGCTCCGAAATCGAGCTTACTTCCGTCGAACGTGGGCGTCATGAACGGTTTTGCAGTGCCATTCTTGAATTGTTCAAGTCCGTGGCCTGCGGATATGCCCAGCCATAGTGATCCATCGGGACCGCGTGCCAAGCTCTGAATCCCCTCGCTGCGGTACGTCTCCGATCTGCCGCGATGCCAGTGGACAAGCTCCGTCTGCCCTCCCAGCCAAAAGCCACCCTCTCCATCGGCTAGCAACGATTCGATGTTGGAGATCGGTATCCCATCAGCCTTCCCGAAACATTGGAATGCTCGGTCGGTAACCCGGCATAGGGGCGCGTCTGGAGCACGGCTTCGCGCCAGCCACAGAGCGCCGTCCGAATCCTCATAGACGCTTTGAAACATCGTCCCTTCCAACTGGAAACGAGAAGTAACAACTCCATCTTTCAGGTGAATGAGTTCAGGGTGCCCGACTACCCAGAGCCCGCCTGCGCGATCGGGGGAGACATTGCTCGCACTGTTGAAAGGAATGCCCGCAGGTAAGTGCCAAGGTACAAATCGGACGCCGTCAAATCGGTAGATGTCGCCTGGAAGAGACACGAACCACAGGAAACCGTCCGAGGTTTGCCGTATCTCGTGCATCCCCGTAGGCAGCGACCCATCCTGTATTCGCCAAGCGGTATGGATGTACTGGGTGAGGCGTTTGTTCGGATCAAGCGCGTGAGCTGGGACTGCCAGGAAGGGGAGATAGAACAGCAATGTTGCCGCAATCGCTGTGCGACGCCACTTCGGAAGAAGCAGAAGTGATCGGCGAGAAGCCACTTTTCCACCTGCGCTAAGGATTGGTGGCAACTATAGCACTCGGATTGGTGGTTGTCAGTGGTTCTGGTTGTGCACTCCCGGCGTTTCCTTCCGTCTACTCCGAGAGCCGTTCTTCTTTAGGTCGTACCAAGACAACGAGGGATCGAGGGCATACGTGATACGTCGACTGCCGCAGGGGCACACCCGACTCTGAGAAGTCTCCTGGACTAGGCAGGCTCGTATCGACAATCCTCACCCAAGTTTCTGGCGCGCCCTCGTGGATCTGAAACTTCAGTTCTTGCCAGTATGCATTGATCATGACGTAGATATCGTCATCGTCCTGCGATGCGCCGTGCAGACAAAAAGCCAGGCTTCGTGAATCTGGAGACAGATCGACTATTGGCCCAACACCGTACCAGGAAATATCCTCCCGCCAGAATCTGCTGCGACATAGAGAAGGATGAGACTTCCGAAACGCAATCATGCTTTTGAAGAAGCGAAATATGTCCTGATTTGTCTCAAGCTGGCTCCAATCCAGCCAGCTGATTTCGTTGTCCTGGTTGTAAGGGTTATTGTTTCCGAGCTGAGTATTCAGGAACTCGTCGCCGGCACGGAACATCGGGATGCCGTTTGAGAGCATCAGCAGGCAGAAGAAGTTTTTCACCTGCTTTCGGCGCAGTGCCAGAACCTCACCTGACGGACCCCCATCTCCTTCATGCCCGCAGTTCCAACTGTAATTCGCGTCCATGCCGTCCTGATTGTTATGGCCATTCTTCCAATTATTCTTCTGGTTGTAGGAGACAAGATCGTACAGCGTGAACCCGTCGTGGCAATCGACATAGTTGACGCTCTGGAAGGCATGATAGGAATGTTCGCGACTGTCCGGAAATAGATCGTCACTTCCATAAATGCGACGCATAAGATCCGGGACCATTCCCGCCTCCCCCCTCACAAAACGGCGGACATCGTCACGATAACGCGCGTTCCATTGCAGCCAGGTCGTGCCCGGAAATCCACGTCCGAGCTGGTAACCACCGACGTCCCAAGGTTCTGCGATCAGCGCTAATCGCCCCAACTCGGGATCCGCAGCGATTTCGCTGAAAATTGGCGCCTCTCCCCAATTCAGTGATCCGTCAGCATTGCGGCTGAACACCGATGCCAGGTCAAAGCGAAATCCATCGATGTGCATCTCATTTTTCCAATATCGCAGGCTGTCCATGACCATCTTGCGCACGTGAGGCTGACTGAAATTCAACGTGTTCCCGGTGCCTGAGTAATTCGCATACGGATTGGCCGGATCAGAGGACTGCATGTAATAACCAGTGGCATCCAGACCTTTGAGGCTATAAGTGGGGCCCGTGTGGTCGCCCTCACATGTGTGGTTGTAAACAACATCGAGCACCACGAAGATCCCGGCTTCGTGCAGAGCCTTAACCATATTCTTGAATTCGAAATTTTGCTCGTGGTCATCGGCACGTGAGGAATACTGTGCATGAGGTGCGAAGAAGTTCAATGGCATGTAGCCCCAGTAATCGCCTTCGTGAGGATCGCGCTGAAAAATCGGCATCAGCTCGACGACGGTTATGCCAAGGTCCTTGAGATAGGGGATTTTTTCGGTCAAGCCGGCGTAGGTTCCTCCTCGTGATGGATGCACTCCGGAATTGAGGTTCTTCGTGAACCCCTTCACGTGAAGTTCGTAGATGATCGCATCGGATTCGGGCCGGGGCGAATCATCTTTGCCCCAATCGAAAACGGTACGACGAGGCAGCACTCCCAACGGCGCCTTACCTGCATTCGAACCGGTCGCGATGACCAGTTTTCGGTCAAATTCCGGGGGAAAGAAGACGGCTTTAGTATAGGGATCAACTAGAACCTTTTCGTGGTCGAAGCCATTGAGCCCGGCAACGGACTGTCCGGACACCGAGTAAGCGTAATAACGGGCATTGATCATTTGACTGTGCGGAACTCTGCCATGCCAGATTGGCCCCGATTTATTGTGGAGAAAGTCGAACTGCACCCTGAGGATTGGCTTAGCCAAGTCGCCAGGCGAATATAGTAGGAGAGTCACACTCTCAGCGTGTTCGGCATATATCGCAAAATTAAACGCCTGCTCTTCTTCGATCCAGATAGCCCCGAGCGGTAATGGAAGTCCTTCTGCGTGTGCCCACATGGGCGCCCTGGGCGCGAGTACAACTTCATGCCGACCTCTGCGACTCCCAGCCGATTCGGGATTAATGACAGGCCGCATCATCCTGGAAGGCGCCGCCGCCGAACATCTGGGCCAGGAATTGCCCGCAATGGGCCATCTTTTGCGCCTCTTGATTCTCGTTGAGTACATTTTCTGACATCGTTAGCTCCGTCGCACTCAGGGAACTGCGGGCCTCGATAAATCTCCCGGACCAGGCCTGTAAATTGTTGAACTCATTTCTGAGCAACTCGAGCCCGAGGTAGTCAGAGTCGTTGGATGCTGCAGCTGAGGCAATTGCGACGCTGTCGGCAGCCCGGCCTTCGAACGCCATGATTGTGTTTCCTGCCGCGGTATTTCCTACTGGATATCCATTCTGGACGACCGTTTGAAGAGTTCCACCCCACTCTCTTATCGACGCCATTGCCTCGATCGCCGCCTTCATGAATGGCCGCGAGAAACCCGCTTTGCCATTTACGCCATCGACGCTCTCGGTTGTATCTTCACGAGGCAGCGTCAGAATGATTTGGCCCCTTTCAAAGCTAAGCGATCCTTTTACGATTCTTGCCAAGTCCCCCGCATCGACAAATACACGTCCCTTGGATCGAATCACGTTCGCTTGGCCGGAGTGTCCCTGCACGGACAGGGTCTCTTCCTGGCGCTGCATTTGCGCTGAAGCCATGACTATCACCACAACCAACAGAGTCATACCCACTATCAAAATCTTGCAAACGCCAAACATTTCATACTCCCATTCATGAAATTTAGATTTGAACCGCGCCTGTTCTGGTCCAGGCAAAATCTCAACGCTACTTCGGCTGCGCGATGTAGTTTGCTTGTGTGAGCGGAGGAAGAGAGGATTCGACTTGCATATCCATCATCAAGTCGATTCGACGTTCTAATTGAAAGAACTTTGTCACGGTCAAGGCTGGAAGCGCTTTGTTGAATTTCTTGAAATACTTTTTCTTCAGTTCTGCCAAACGGGAGTCGAACTCGAACATCCGCTCGGCCATCGCTTTGGCATCGGAAGAGCTCAGGTTGGGATAACTTTTTGTGTACTCCTTGATAACGGCTACGCGGCCATCGTCCAACGTAGATCGCTCACGCTCGTATCGCCGGTAGATTGGCCAGAATGCGGCACCTTCGTTTTCGTTGAAATTCATCGTCGCGCCAATAATTGTGGTTCGGTCGGCTTGCATGCCGGCCCTCGCCACTTCAATGGCCGAGTCGACACTGGACGACTGTTCCTGGATGACTGAGTCGAGATTCGGCGGCTGGCCTTGAGCGCGGAGAGGCGGCAATGCGAACAATGAAAACGTTATCGCGAGTAATAGAATGGGCCGGGTCATCTTCTGGACTCCTTGTGCTGCTAGATTCCAACAGAGAGCACACGCACGTCGGTTACCGAACGGTGTTGCACCATCAAATCATTTCTTTTCCTGTGGTTCTCTAATTAAAGGTCGAGTAGGACGGCTGTGCGCTGCCCGATAGCGGGCACGCGGACCTCACTTGGTCAGGAAATGAAGTTTCTTCGGTTGCCTCATGGCGGGATCTATTTATCTCTTGGTGTGCTTCGGCCAATATCTCAATTGTTAGTCACTCTATGACCTTAGAGCCCGACAGATCAAAATGGCAGCCTCTCCGTCGTCGGGCGCACATTTGCTCCGCAGTCACGGTTCAGTCAATAGGTAGATGAGATTTTGGCTCGCTGTCGACCAGATGAGTGACGGCCGCGAACAGAAGTCCGATGGAGACTCCTGACATCAGCATGCCGACCATGCTTTCGAGTGGGCCCAGCAGGCGCCACTTCGATGGAAGCATTACATCCCCGTATCCCACAGTAGCGTAGCTGCTGGCGGAAAAATAGAAAGCTGATTCCCAAGAGGGAAGACAAAGACCTCGATAGCAACCTGCCCACAGCAGAATCACGATTCCGTGCAGAAGAATGACGGCTACCGTCGTCTGCATGACGAGCGCGGCGCAGCGAAATACCCGCACACCCTGCGCCTCTCGTGGAATACCTCGTATCCAGATGATCAGCGCAGCAGATACACCACACTGTAGGCACAGAGTAATCAATACCAGAAGGACAGCAGCCGCTGACTGTTGAAGTAATGTCATCGATCGAGCGCGATCCTCTCAGCGAGAGCTCGCAACACTCATTTAGTTCGTTTTCCAACACCTAGTGAGGTGTCAGCGATGCACCTCATTCGCTGCGGACCCAGCCATCTAACAGCGCACAATATTGTCGCCATGAATGCCTCTCATCGCGTTGCGCGTGTCTACCACCAGGGATGCGTGCTCCGCGATCCATGCGTAGTCATAATCAGAGTGGTCGGTCACGATCAGCACACAGTCATATTTACTGACGTCTTCCAGCGGCGTGCACTCCATCTGGAGATCGTAGTGGCGCCCTTTGCCGATGAATGGGAAATAGGGGTCGTTGTAGCTGACCTGAGCGCCATCCTTCTGCAGCAACTCGATTATGGTCAGAGCAGGAGACTCGCGCAGATCATCGATGTCCTTCTTGTACGCCACGCCAAGTACCAGTACGTTGGCGCCCTTTAGAGCCTTACGTTGCTGATTTAATGCTCTACTGACAGATGAGACCACGTGATACGGCATGGCACTGTTGACGTCTCCGGCCAGTTCGATGAAGCGGGTCTGGAAATCCCATTCCTTCGCTTTCCATGACAGATAATACGGATCGACAGGGATGCAGTGCCCGCCGAGCCCAGGGCCAGGGTAGAAGGGTTGAAAGCCGAATGGCTTGGTAGAGGCCGCTTCGATGACTTCCCAAATATCTAGTCCCATTCGCAATGACAAAAGCTTCAGTTCATTGACTAAGGCGATGTTCACGCAGCGGTAGATATTTTCCAACAGCTTAGTCATCTCGGCGACGGCAGGCGAAGACACTAGCACGGTACGTTTGAAGATTGTTCCGTAGAGCGCCGCGGCGATTTCTGATGCCTGGGAGTTCAGCCCCCCTACGACTTTTGGAATGTCACAACGCGCGACGGTCTCATTGCCTGGGTCTTCTCGTTCCGGAGAAAAGGCGACAAGAAATTCATTCTCGCCGCTCGCTACAGCGTTGCGCGCAGCTTTCAGGCCACAACCATTGCCTTTCTCCAAGATCGGAACGAGAACCTCCTCCGTGGTGCCGGGATACGTCGTGCTCTCGAGGACTACCAGTTGACCGGCACGTAAGTATGGCGCGATCGACTTCGCGGTATTGGTAATAAAACTGAGATCAGGTTCGCGATATTCGTCCAGAGGGGTGGGCACACAGATGATGATCGCATCCATTTCGGTGAGGGTCGAAAAGTCTGTGGTCGCGCTGAAACCTCGTGAGCGTGCTGATTGGATCTCAGTAGATGGAATTCGATAGATGTAAGATCCGCCCGAGGTGAGAGTTACGACCTTGTGTTGATCAATGTCAAAACCCGTTACGCGGAATTTCGCTTCCGCGTAGAGAAGCGCTAGAGGTAATCCCACATAACCGAGACCAATCACGCCGATCCGAGCCTGGCGGGTGTCAATTCTGGGTTTCAGCTCTGAGAATAGACTGGTAGCGCTGGTGTAAGTACTCATTTGATGAGCTCCTCTTTCCAAAATCGACACCCATTGACCGTTGCAATCGTAAGGCCACCTATTTGGGCTTAATGACGCGGCTTCCAGAGCGGCAATTGAAGTCGCGGTGAACTGGCGCTTTAGAATTCACCCCTATTTCTCTGTCGCTCATGCTGCCCTGTAAGAGTCTGTGCCCTCATGTGGGCATAACACGCGAGCAAGAACTAGGCAGCAGCCCGCGCAATATCGTCACAGGACATCGTCAACTCTCTATAGCAATCGATTGTCTTTACTACTGAGACCGGCAACGCACCATGGATCTGTTCAAGGAGCGTGTCTTGAGCGCTCGGCTGCTGCTCCCGCGGGAGTTGCTCCAACATTGACGCCATCTGTTGCAAACCGTTTTCCAGTGCCCTTCGGATCTCTTTCAGCTCCGGCGTCTGCTTGTCCCCCTCGAGTTGCTCTGGCCAGGTTGGGATACCAATAAGAACGCCTGCCGCAGTCGTAGCGGCATTCAGGATTTTGTTACTCAGTTTCATGTCTCCTGCGCGGTCTGGTGGAAATTCGAACTTGACCACATCCGCAAAGCTCTGCAGATTCGCAGCGATCCCCGCGATCTGCCTTCTGATGGCAGCAATCCCGGCATTCGTGTTCGCGTCGGCTGGCGCATCCAATAGGCGAACGAGGTCAGCCTCCGCATGAAGCAGACGGGCAAGCAGGCGGCGCATGGTGTCGACGGTACGTTCGGGTCGGACCTGATGGAAAATGAAGAACATCACGAGAAAGCCGATTGCAATCCCGAGGCACCGGTCTCTGGCGGGGGTCATCTGGTCTGGCGCGCGGAGCTGTTCAAATGCAATCAGGTTGAAGGCATACGTGATCTGCAAACCGATGTAGCCAAAGTATGGGCTACCGGCGATCCATGCGCCCAAGAACGCCAGCGCCCCAACGACCAGTAGAAAGCCGTGCACCCCTTCAAGATTCGGGAACACAAATACGAGGCAGCCGATGCCCAGGATCAGCCCGCCGATGGCCGAACCGATTAAGCGGAAGAGCAACTTGCGATTGCTAGCTCCTGTGGTGCTGAGGCCGGTGAAATACACCGTGAAATAGATCGCGGTTGAGATCCCGGGCCACTTGACAGCGTTGTAGAACACATAGCAAATAGCGGCGCACACGCTCAGCTTGAAGGCATAGATGAAATAGTCGTAATTCGTGAAAGCATCCGGCACAAGCAGATGCTTGAAGAAATCGTTTGAGGACCGGCTGGAAGATGACGCCTCCGGATCTTTTCCCGTTGTTTCTGCCGCATCCAACTCTGTGGAGTCGCCGAAGTGGCGCAAGGTTCGCTCGATGCGATCGAGGGCCTCGGGCAGATGGGTTTGCCTATTGCTGAGGATGTCACTGACTTTCTCCGAGTGGCCGTCCCCAGCAGCCACGATAGCTTCGCCGATATGCTGGAGGCGCTCCGGCTCCACGGCCTCGAATTCATTGTGAAGGGCAAAAGCCGCAGCGAGGACAACGAGTCGGTCCAACATTAGGGTTACAGCCGTGAGTTCCCTTAATTCCGCAGTGCTGCAACGACTGCCCTTCGATATGCGCTCCAGGAGGACGTGCATGTGCCCTTCGCCGGTGACTGCGTAGCGGCGGATGAGCGAGGATTGTTTCTCAATATGCTGAGCTTCTGTCTGCGTGGCGCACAACTGGAACAGCCGTTCGAGGGCTGCACATCGCGCCTTGATTTCGTGCCGCAAAGCAACAAGAGGATCGCTCCGATTGAATAGGTAATCTACGGCGGTCCCGCAAAGGGCGACCGTCGCCAGGGTTCCAATTGGCCATAAAGAAAGGTGCAATATTCTTTCCGGCCGGATTTGCTTATCCCACAGGGAAATGGTCATGAACGCAAGGCATCCGAACGACAGCGGGGCGAGCGGAACAGTGGAGGCTCGAAAGAAGAACGTAGCCAAAAACGTAAATACGGCGACACCGACCACTCGCGCCACCGGATCATTGCCGGTTGCAATTATCAGCATCAGTGCTGAGGCGGTCCCCAGAGCTGCGAAAGAGACGCACGTGAAGAGCTCCTTGAAGCAATGAAATGGCGTATCGTGCGAGACCAGAAACAGTAGGAAAAGCGATGGCGCGATAAAGGCCACCGCCGGCTGCATGATCAGTAGCAGAAGTGTTGCCAGCGCCGAAGCCAGTGCGAAACGTAGAGTTCCCTCAGTTCGGCCGGGAAAGGGAGCCATGTCCCGCCAAAAGCGAGTTAGTTCGGAGACGTTCTCGGCGCTGAAAAGTGACACGGCCCTATCTCACGATCGTGGTGGCTGTTTCCCCAATACGAAACAAGGCGGGGTCAGGGTCCTCAACGCGAATGCGCACCGGAAATCGCGCGGCAATATGCACCCAGTTGAGAGTGTGCTCGATGTCGGGAAGGCCGTTGCTCAGGCGCGTATCGTCCGGCGCGACGCCAAAGCCGAGGCTCTCGACAACTCCGTTGAAACGACGTGAGGGGTGGCTCATCACGTACACGTCGACACGCTTGCCCGGCTGTATCGAGTACAGTTCCGATTCCCGGTAATTCGAGATTACATACCACGTACGGTTGTCGATCAGCGTGAATATCGGTACACCGGGTTTGGCGAATTCGCCTTCGGAAATATTGAGATTGGTTACGTAGCCGTCGAAGGGCGCGTGTACCGTGCAGCGCCCGAGATTCAGTTTGGCATCATCAACCTTGGCGGCCTTAGCTGGCCTTAGTGCCAGCAAGCTGTCGAGAAGTTCCACGGCATGCGCACTTTGCTCCAAGCGCGCTCGCGAGGCCGCGACCGATATCTGGGATTCTTCATGGGCGAATCGAGCCTGGCTCTCGTTCGCAAGAGCCTGCTGTAGAAAGGACTGTGCTTCCTCGTAATTCCGGTCCGCGATCCGCGACTTCGTTCTGCTTTCGTCGACCTGCTCTGGAGTCACATATTGTTTTGCCAGCAGCGGTTCAATACGCCTCAGGTTGCTCGCAGCGAGTGTCTTCTGGGCCTCCGCGGATTCGAGTGCTGCCCGCGCCCGCTCCACCGCCGCCGTCGCGGCTTCTACGCTGCTTGCCGACACCTTGGTCTGTGTTTGCGAACCGCTCAGCCCCGCGCGGGCCGCATCGACCGCACTGCTCTCGGCTGCAATCCTGCGTCTTGCATCGATAATCTGGGCTTCTAGCAGGCTCTGATCGGCGAGCGCCTGGTTTAGCACATATTCGTAAGAACGAGGATCAATGACAAACAGCAGATCGCCGCGATGCACGAAGGCGTTGTCCTTTACGGCCAGGCTCAGCAGGCGGCCACTAACTTCAGGAGCAAACTGAATGTAATTGGCGCGCACGCTCGCGTCATCTGTGCGGGGATGTCTTCCCAGATGCCAGAGCACACCTCCGACTGTAAGAATGGCGAATGCCAAGACTCCCAGACATACCTGGAAACCTCTCGACCGGATCCGAAGATTACCGTTACTCAAGATAGCCTCGCACTTATGCAAACGAAATGAACCATAACGAACAACTGATCGCCACTGCCAAGCTTGGATAGAAAACAATCAATGGAGTGAGCTTCTGTTCCAGTTCCCAGCGAACTAGCACCAAGCGGACGAGGCCCGTAAGGACAAGGGCTGCCATTATGCAAAACATCCATGCGGGGAAGAACGACCCGATGATCTCGATGGAGGGCGCCCTCGAGCATCCGCCGCAGCCGATCACTGCCAGGCAAAGTAACCATGTTTTTCCGAATGGGCTCATAAACGTTGCTTCCTCTAAGGCTTTCCAGCCGGCTGAGCCACGGGTGGCTGCTTGCGCAACAGATTTCCGGTTGCATAGTCGAGGTTCGCTGCATCGATACGGACTGCGGAACGCGACTGCACCACCGCGAGCCGTGCCTGCGCAAGCTGGTTTTCGGCGGCCACTAAATCGACCAGATTCTTTACGCCATATTTGTATGCGTCCAGAGATGCGTCGTAGGAAGTGCTGGCGGAAGTCAGCAGCGTCTCGGCCGCTTCATGCTGAAGAACAGCAGTTCGGAACCTCACAAAGGCGGACCAAACTTCACGGCCAATTGCATCTTCCTTCTCGCGTTTCTCATCCTGAGTCTCGCGAGCCTTGGAATGGGCAAGGCGAAGCTCGTTCTTCCGCGCGCCGCCGTCGAAAATAGTCCAGCGAACCGTCATGCCCACGCTCCACACCGTTTCATTCGCGTAACCAAAAGGATTTGGCCCCTGTGCGTATAGACTCGGCCAAAGTTGTTCTCGTGCTGCAGACGCCCCGAATTGAATGGTGGGCAGGTATTCCGATTTTGCTCCCTTGACCTCCGCATTGGCCGCCCGGAGCTTTTCGGAAACCGCCTGTAAATCAGGACGCAGTTGCGTTGCCGCGTTCACCAGGTTTGCCGTGGACTCGGCGACTTCGGTCGGCAACGGCAATCCTGCCGGTTGTTCGACGAGTATGGCGTCGGAAGGCTCGACCCCGATGGTCTCCCGCAGCACGACGCGCGCGGTGTCGACCGCGCCAATGCTGGCTTGCAGATCGTAAGCGGCCTGTGCAGTTGCCGCTCTGGCATTCAGCACGTCGGGAAGGGTAGACCTGCCGTTGGCCAGTTGAGCCTCGGCGGCATCCTGCGTGGTCTGCGCGGTCTTTACAATCTGACGGGATGCTCCCAGCCGCTCTTCAGCCGTGATGAGGTTGAAATAGTCAGTCACTACTCGGAAGGCGATGTCCTGATTCGTCCGCTGAAATCCCGCAACGGCAGTCAGGCGGAGAGCTTTACTAGCTTCCACTCTCGCCCCACGCCTTCCAAAATCGAAGATGTTGTACTTCAACTCCACACCAGACTCGGCGACGGGAAGCTCAATCTTTATGAACCCCTGTGGCGTATCAAGCGGCTTGGGCCATGGTTCGATGGCGCGCTCGTCTCCGGCAAGTGCCAGAGCCGCCAAATGCGGGAAATACTCACTTCGCGCTATGCCCAGCCGGTCTGCCGCCTGCTTGGCCAATTCCCAAGCTATCCGAGTCCGCGGATTATTCGTTTCCGCAATGTCTATAAGTTCTTCCAGACGGTACGGTTTGGTTGGATCGATCTCCGCCCTGGACATCGGCACGGTGCTTCGTTCCGTGCAACGCGATGCGACCTCCAGCGACGTGATTTGCCCCTCGCACTGAGCGCTCGCTCGCTTGGCGGTTGCCGATAGCAAGAGGCAAAGAATGCAAGAGCAAGCGAGACTCGCCCGAACAAAACCGTGTTTCCGATGGACCCGCCACATACCTCTAAGTCTCCCCCGTTGCCGTTGGCACGACCTTTACGTCTGACCTAACTCTTACCGCGGTAGTGTTCTTCCTTAAGCGGCATGTACTCGCGTTTTGGACTCTGGCGGAACTGTTTCCCACTTGATCAGCTTCAGATCCAGCACAAAGATGGAGTAGATCACTGGGACGAGCAGCAGCGTCACAAACGTCGCGATCGTAAGACCACCAATCTGGGCGTAGCAAAGTGGTTCCCAAAGTGGCCCGCCGTGTATCGCGAGCGGTATGAGCCCAAGTACAGTGGCGCCGACTGTAATCATTACGGGCCGCAATCGCACAATTCCCGCATCGAGCAGCGCCTCGCGCAATGGCTCCCCTCTCTCGTGTGCTTCTTCAATAAAGTCGAAGAGCACAATGACGTGACTGACGATGACCCCGACAAGGCTGGCGACTCCCAAGAAGCCCATGAATCCGAAAGGCTGGCCCATGATCACGAGACCTGCGAGGGCTCCTGTCATTCCGTATGGGATGGCAGCGAACACTAGAAACGGCTTGATGGCGCTTCGGAACTGCACGACCAGCGCGATGTAGATCAGCAGTACGGAAATCGCCATGACCACGCTGAGTTCCTTGAAGCCTTTCTGCTGTTCGTCGTATTCGCCTCCGATCTCGAGGAAATAACCCGGAGGCAGGTTCTTCTGAAACTCCTTGATTTTTGGCAGTAGTGGCGTCAGCACTTGAGACGGTAAAACGCCTGGAATTGGAAACGCAGATACCGTTACCGTTCGAAATTGATTGCGGCGCTTAATTTTTGATACTGCCATCTCAGTTGTAACATTTGAGACTTGCCGCAGTGGTACGCGCTGGCTGCTGGACAAAGAATAGACATAGGCATTTTGAACGTCAGACAGTCGAGCACGATCCTCCATCCGCAGGCGAACTGCGATGGGGATTTGTTTGTCACCTTCTCTGTAAGTTGAGACAGGTAGTCCGCTCATCGCCGCGGCCGATGAGAGCGCGATATCGAGGTTCGAGACGCCGGAAAGATTGGCCCGATCCGGATCAACCTTCAACCGGACATTCATAGCGGGCTCGCCCCAGTCGTCTCGCACCCGAGTCGCATTTGGCTGAGCGCGAAACACTGCCTGGAGTTCCCCAGAGAGACGGTGTAAAACTTCCATCTCCGGACCTGAAATCCGAATCGACACCGGAATACCGACCGGCTTGCCGGTCTCGAGCTGCCGCACATCGACACGGGCGCCTGGTACTTCACGGCTCAAGGCCGTCTGCAAAGGGCCAACGAATTCGTTCGTGAAGTGCTTGTCGGAAACCTCGACGAGAATCTGAGCATAGTTGAGCTGTTGCCGCTCGGGGTCGACCGAGAACCAGAATCTCGGCCCGCCGCCGCCTACAAATGTGGTCAGCGACTTCAGAACATCTTTGTGATGATGTTCGTTTCCAAATCGTTCCGCCTCTTGCCGAATGACGGTTTCTGCTCGTTGTGTGACCGCATCCGTCGCGCCCAGCGGGGCGTCCGGCGGAAGCCAAACATCCACGTACGAAAGATATGACAGGTCTTTAGGGAAGTACTGCGGGTGCAACATCGAGAAAAACACGCCGCCCAAGACGAGAACTCCGAGGGAGCCGGCGAAGGTGCCCCAACGATGTTCAAGCGCAAAATTACCCACCCGATAGTAAAGTGCCGGAAACCCGTGCTTTCGCCGCTCCGACATTGGCTGTTCCAGTTGCTTCGGCGGTTTGATCATGTAGTACGCAATCAACGGGATAAAGGTAAAAGTAACGATGACGGACGCGACGAGCGTGCAAGTCATCACGACGGGCAGGGTGTAAAGGAAGAAATAGACATCTCCGGTCAACATCAGAAACGGGAGGTAGGCAACGATGTTGGTGATGGTGGCAAACACAATCGCCTTCGCCAGTTTCGTCGGTCCAATCCATGATGCGAGATCGCGCGGAGAACCGGAGCCCAGCTCGCGCTTGATCGCGTCTCCCGCCACGACTGGCATATCGACCAATAAGCCGAGGGCGATGATCAGCGTCGCGATCGATACCTGCTGAATGTCAATTCCGAGAACGTTCACGATGCCGAACGTCATTGCCAATGTCAGGGGAATGGAGGCAGCCATGAGCATCGCCGCGCGCCAGTCCCAGAAGCCGATCAAGGCGACAACCACGACGAGGCCAATGGCCTCATAGAGACTACCCATCAAAAGGTCGACAAGCTCTTTTACCTGTCTGGGTTGATCGGACGTGCGAGCCACAATCAGGTCGGGAGGCAGTTGGGGGCGCACGTAGGCGAGCGCCTTGTCAACTGAAGCTCCAAACTTGAAGATCTGCTCCCCCGATCGCATCTGAACGGCCAGGGTGATAGCGCGGTTGCGATGCCAAGCTCCGCCTGCCTCGCGAGAGACCATGTAGTTCAAGTAACGAGTGGGTGTTTGATATGCTCGCGATATGTCGACAAGGTCGCGCAGGTAAAGAGGCGCTCCGCCTGGCGACGATGCCAGGAGCACGTTTCCGATATCCTTCGTGCTTTTGAACTCGGCAGTCGCGTCCACCAGGACGTTTCGCGATTGGGTCTGCACGATTCCACCTGGAGCGGTGACATTTCTTGCGTTCAGGATGTCTTTGATTCTCGTGGGCTGCAACTTCAAGGCTGCAAGCCGCTCGTCCGAGTACTCCAGATAAATCTCTTCCGGTAGAACACCCACTCGTTGAACTTTCGCCACCTCTGGTACACGCTGGAGCGTGCGTTGAATCAAATCGGTGAAGTCATCCAGTTGGCGATACGAATAGCGGTTGCTCGCGACCTCCGCAATGCGGTCCTTGGCGGTCTGAGGATTCCGAATGAGAATCGGCCCCCACGCGTCGGGGTGGAAATCGTATTCCTGCATCCGTTTCTCAATGAATTGTTGACCGTACACGCGGATTTCGTCGTCCGACTTCGCGGTTGCGAAGTCGACTCCAGAACAGCTCCCCACAGATAACGGACGAAGATCTCGCGCGACATTGTCCCGTTCTGCCTGCGTAGCAAATATCCTGAATGGCCGGTCAATAGCCGCAGGTGATACTGATGCTGGGTAACAATAAAGGACCGTGACGCGCCCGCTGGTATCGCCTCGGCGCTCTTTCTCAATTGCCTCCCGCACGCCTCGGGCCCGCAATTCAATTTCAAGGTCAGGGACCGTGGGGCTAGCGACTGTAAGCATCAGGGCCGCGGTATCTCCGAAATCGCTGATCCAGGTAATCGGTCCCGCACCGTCCGGCAGGTCAGTGATCTGGTTCAGTCGTTGTCCAATGTCCTGAAATTCCTGCTGTGTGTTCTTGATGTTGTCCAGCAGCCTGACCTGCACAACAGAAATGTTGTCCTGGGTGGTGGACTCTACACGGTCCACCTTGCTGTTTCCGGTGATGGCTTGCTCGACCTTCCGCGTCACCAGTTGCTCGACCTTGTCCGCCGAGATACCTGGCCAGGGGGTGATGGCCAACGCAATGCGGACCGGTATGTCGGGGTCCTTCCGCTTGGGCATGTTCATGTACCCGAACACACCCCAGACCAGAGTTGCGAACAATGCCACCCAGGCAATCTGCCGGTTCTTGACAAAGAACTGCGCGATGTTGCGACTGTTATTAGGAGTTTCAGCTTTCATTGAAGGACCTCTACGCGCTGCGAATCCTTAAGAAGGTTGGCACCGGTGGTGATGATGCGGTCTCCCGCTTGTATTCCATTGACTATGCTGATATCGGTACCATTGACGGCACCGATTTCTACGCTGTGAAGGCGGGCTACTTCGCCTGTGCTGGAGGCGGAGACAACGAAAACGCCATACTTGCCGTCTTTCGCCTGCACGACCGCTGAAAGTGGAACCAGCAGTGCGGATGCACGGCCTCCGCCCTCGACATTGGCCAGTTGCAAAGAACCGATCATGCCAACCTTCAACAGGTGGTCGTGGTTCGGTATTGCAACTTCAACCTCAAAATTACGTGTGACCGGGTCCGCTGCCGATGACAGTCGACTAACGCGTGCGCCGAAAGTACGTGTGGGGAAGGCGTCGATACCAACCTCGACCGGTTGCCCTAGTCTCACTGAACGGACAATCGTGTCGGGCACGCCAATTATGATTTTTACTGTGTCGGTTTTAGCGAGCGCGAAGGCGGGAACCCCTGGGCTGACGAATGCCCCCATCTCTACAGCTTTCTTCACGATATCGCCATCGAAAGGCGCGATTAGAGATGTGTCGCGCAGAGCGATTTCTGCTTCGCTCGTCAGAGCTCGAGCAGATTTCACCTGCTCCTGACTGGCGTCATATTGTGCATGAGCCGCGTCGAAATCGGGTTTCGTAATACTCTGCGAGTCATAGAGGTGCGTCGCACGATCAAAGTCGAGTTTGGCCTTCAGCGCGACCGCCTCGGCCGCCGCAGCCTGCGACGATGCCTGCCGCACCTTGTCCTCGTATTCAGACGATCGGATGCGTACAAGCACGGCGCCTCGGCTGACTTGATCGCCTTCGGCGAGATCACGCAGCCTGCCGTCCTGCCCGTGCACTTGCTTGAGTGCGGTGACATATCCAGGAATTCGGAAGGCCAAAGGAACTTCCGAGTCCGGCATCACGACGGCCGAGAAACGCATGCCCTCGGCGCTGCCAACTGCATGGCCGTCGATCGCCTGAGCGTGGACGCCCTGTGGAGGTTGCTCAAGCGGCTTATTCGAGCTACAGCCGGCCGTGGCCAGCACTAGTAAGACGGTTGCGATTGTGATCCTCACGGTTATTCCTCTCCCATCGCGCGGCGCAAGTCCGCGAGGGCGCTCCAGTAAGAAGAAAGCGCCTGCTGATAATGAAATTCGGTTTCGGTGCTTCGCGCCTCGGCCTGCAGTAGATCTTTTAGGAGGGCGGCCTGCTCTTTGTATTTGTTGCCTGTCTCGCGAAGCTGCTCGGCAGCGGCTTCGTGCCCAGTTCGCGCGGCGGTGAGCAGCATGGCCGAGTCTTGCCACCTGTGATACTTGGCCCCGACTTCTACCGCGATCTGCGTTTCTGTCTCTTGCACTCCGTTGCGGGCCTGCTGGACCGATTTCGACTTCTCGGCCACTTGGTTGTGGCGACGGCCCCAGTCAAACGGCTCCCAACTCAAGAAAAAGCCTGCCGTGGCTACGTTCGTCGGAAGGACTTTGACATTGTCGAGCCCCTGATATCTCACGGACAAGCTCAGGTCGGGAATGTATTCGGCTTTGGCCAGTCGTCGGTCGTATTCCGCTTGTTTTTCCTTAAGCCGGGCTTGCCGGACTTCTGGTCGGTCTTGCGAAGCTCTGTCTCGAGCGGCGGCGAGTGTTAAATCACCTGTCTCTTCCTCGGGCATGGAGTTCACACTGAACGGCGTGTTCAGGTCGCGGCCCAGCAGTTGGTTCAACTGTTCATGTTGTGTCGTGAGCCCGTTCTCTGCGACGGACAACTCGTACCTGCTCTTTGCGAGACGCGCATCAACCTCCAACGCGTCTCCCCGGAGCACTGTCTTTTCCGAGAGGTATCGCGCCGTGATTCGCTGTGCCTCTTCCATGGTCTTCACGCCTTCGCGGGTCGCCTCGACGGCCGCTTGGGTCGCGACCAGTTCGAAATACGCGCTCCGCACCTCCCCTGCGATTTTCTGGCGTTCGGCACGTACATCTTCTTTAGAGATCTCGCGTCCAAGCTCCATGGCGTGAATGCCAAGGCCGATCTTGTACTGTTGGGTAAGGGGTTGGTCCAGGTTGCCGGTGAGATAGGTTGTAAATCGCGCTGGCGAACGGATCGTTGTGTTGTTCCCAGGGAGCGGTCCGATACCCGGATACGTGCCGAACACACCTTTGTCAAAGGTAAAGTCGAACGAATGCATCAATTCGCCGCCGAGAGCGGTAAATTGAAACTGCGGGAGTCGTCTACTGCGGATAGTGCTCACCCGGAAATCGTACTTTTGCGCTTCCAGCACTGAGTTCTTTACAAGCCGATTGTTTGCGAGCGCAATGGAGACAGCATCGTTGAGCGTGAGAAGCTGATTCCCGGTTTCGCTTGGCGGAGCTTCTTGAGCAAGCGATACGATCGGCAATGCAAAAACAACGACAATTGTAAGAAGCACCGAGAAGTGTTTGAATTTCATGTTCTTTTCCTGGAACTTGGGCTAAGGCTCCGATGGCCTGTGAACTCGACCTATTGCGGTCTGGCTTGTCGAGCAGGAATATTGCAGGTGCCGTTCCAAGCCGGTGTGTCTCCCAAGTTCTTGAATCGGAAACGTAAGCGTCAGAGAAGTGACATAGTGCCCATGTCTGGCAGATGGTCGCTGCCCTTATCTGGGCAGCGGGCGGCGCTTAGACTAAGACCTGCAGAACGAAGAACTGTATGAACCGTTACGTGGCGTTGCGGGGAATGGCAAATCAGAGGGAGGACCCGGGAAGAGGCTTAGAGGACCTCGACGTGGACGCCCTCGTTCTCCGCGTCCGCTGGAATGGTGAGACTTTGCAGGTAGAGACGGTCGCTCGATCTCCGCTCGGCTAATACCTACACGTCGGGGACGAGCATGGTCAGTTGGAGAATGACCGCTTCCCTCCGAGCCTGCGGGAGCCAGCGTATACGGTTGGCCCTACTGAGCTATAGGGAGATCAAGCCTTTCGCAAATATGCCTGGAGTACGCGGTCTCGGACACGAACTGCGCTCCGAGCCTCTTGAAGAATGAAAGCACTCCTTCGCCAACGGCGTCGATATACATCACTTCTGCGAGATCAATGATTAGTTTCATTTCTGGCTGGGATCGCGTGACAAGTGTGCGAACCTGTTCCGCCCCTTCCCCCGTGAATCGTCCTTGAAGTTTGAAGGTCAAAGCACTGCCTGATTCCTCTGTTTCCACCCGTAGCATGTTTGCCTCTTGTGCAATTCCTAGCGGCTCTCTGACAGCTCGCTAGCAGGATATGAAATGCACGTGCCGTACCTCAGTTCATCATTGCAAGTTATTGAGAATGAAGCGCCTTTCGTCGCGAAAGAAGCAGTAACCACGGGCAATGCCAGCATGCGGGCGGGCATCCGTTACGGGAGGAGGGCTCAGAGCGGAGGTTCATCCCGCCTTGATGAGATGTGGCAAAGTCAAAAGGCCAACTGTGGCGCACCTACGAAAAGCCGTCAGGCTGAATATTCAGAGCGATTGATATTCAGTCTGCGCATCTTGTTCTGCAGCGTAGTCCTCTTAAGGCCGAGACGCTCTGCCGCTCCTCCCTTGCCGGCAATCCTTCCGGATGAGTCTTTCAGAGCATCGAGGATCGCCTGCCGCTCAGCCTGCTCGAAGGTCGATGCAGCCATAACAACACTTCGTGCGGAGGATCTCCTTAGTTCTGTGCGCGGCACATTCAACTCATCACCTTGCGTAAGGATTACACAGCGCTCAATGAAGTTCTCCAGTTCGCGAATGTTTCCAGGCCAATCGGCGTTCACCAAAGCGTCCATGGCTGGCCTCGGCACAGACCGGATCCGTTTTTGCATGCGGCGAGAAAGACGCGACACAAAAAAATGGACCAGTAGCTGAATGTCCTCGCGCCTTTCGCGTAACGGCGGAATCTCTATTGGAAAGACTCTCAGCCTATAAAAAAGGTCCTCTCGGAACTGATTGTTGCGGATCATGGCCTCCAGATCGCGATGGGTGGCCGCAATCAAACGAGCGTCAACATGGATGGTCTTGGTACTTCCCAGGCGTTCGAACTCCTGTTCCTGCAAGGCTCGCAGGAGCTTCGGCTGCAAATCCATTGTGATGTCGCCGATCTCGTCGAGAAACAAAGTACCCTGATCCGCCAACTCAAAGCGTCCCCTCTTCTGCATGAGGGCTCCCGTGAAAGCGCCCTTTTCGTGGCCGAATAGTTCGCTTTCGACGAGTCCAGAAGGAATGGCAGCGCAGTTTAGACGAACAAATGTGCGCTGGCGCCGCGGGCTCAGATTATGAATCGCACGGGCGACGAGTTCCTTGCCCGTGCCGGTCTCCCCATGCAGTAGTACTGTGGAACTGGTCGGCGCCACAATCGCGACCTGTTCCAAAACCTTGCGGAGAGTGGCGCTCTTCCCCACTATGTCTTCGAAGTTGTACTCGGACTCGATTTCCGATTCAAGATATAGCTTCTGCTCTTCCAACTCATCGCGCGATTCGCGCATCCGCCCATACGCGAGAGCATTTTCCAGCACCAAAGATATCTGCGTGCCGATTTGAGAAAGCAGGTCGCGGTCCGCCTCGCTGAACGCATTCGCTTTACGGCTGCACATAGTCACCGAACCCAACGGGCCGTTGTTGCCAAGCAGCGGCACCAGAACAGCTGAGAGGAGCCCTTCGGAGAGAGATGCTTCACGGAGCGCAGGAGGTATTCCGGATTCTATCGGTGAGTAAAACTGGGGTGTGCGGAAACGTGACCATTTGCTCCATAGCTCGCTCGGTTCCGCGACAACAATCTTCTCTAGAAAGCCTTTTCCCCCTGGGAAATCGAGGAATTTACGTTCAAAACGATCTGTCTGCGTGTTCAAGAGCCACAATGAGGTTAAGTCGGCGCCAAGGTGCCTGCGCATCGAGCCTGCCACAGCCTGAAACAGTTCCTCCGCTTCCAGTTTGCCGACAATATGATTATTGATTTCCAGCAACAAGCTCAGACGATCTCGCTGTTGGACGACCTCTCGCTGGTACCGCTCTGCTTTATCTCGCGCCACCGCGCACTCCAGCGCGATTGCGACGTGCGATGCCATAGACTCCATCAGCTTGACGTCATCGGGAAGGAAGTTCTGCCCGCGGTCCTTTGTTAATGCGAGGATTCCGTATCGCTTCTGCGATGTAGACACGGGGAACAAGTATGTACTTCGACCGACAGCCGCTTGTGCAAACGGAACCAACTCAGGATGTTTAAGCATTTCCTGTCCAGTGTCCGGTACGAAAACTGGCTTTTGCTCCTCAAGTACCTCAGCCGTCGCGCCAATCGAGACAATTTTGGTTCCGATGTTAACCACCGGCGCGTCTGCTTCTTTGTCGAAATCGACAAGATGGAGGCTCGTTCCTTCATCGCTCAACACGTAGAGGTCAGCGCCGTGTAATGCAGAGACACTGGCCAGAACATCGCGCAGACTGCGCAGGACCGCCTTAATCGTGGGCTGATCGGCCAGGACGCTGGAGGCGTCCAGCAAACTCCGATATCGATCTTCGATCATGGTCATGACGCGTAGGCCCTCGTTGATCGTCGGCTTAGAGATGCAAGCAGCCTGGTCTTGCGCAATGAGTCGACCTCTCCGCCGAAGAGTCTTCCGTCACAAAAGAAATCAACAGTCAGACAATCGCACCTGAGAATTGGAAAAGGAATCTTTGCGAACGCCGCCGCGGTCGCCATGCTGTTTCGCGTCGATTGTTGTGCCATAAAGTATCTGCCAAGTCACTTCCCGCTGCAATCAGCACTCAAATGCTCCGCTAAAAGGCCCTTGCCTGAACGAAGCTGGCCCGGAACTCAAATCGCTCACTCAGAACCGAACTAAGGTCGCCCGTCTTTGCACAATTTCAAAATCGATACTCGGAGTCGCAAGCTGAGTTCCGAAATGGGCACTTGTAAGTGTATGAAAATCAGTGCTGTCAGGCATGGAGACGCCTCAAAGCAGGCAGCGCGTGAGGGCACTGACCAAATACGGGCATCCGAACAACTCTGCGCAATTGCGGTCTAGTTAAAGCAGATCAATCATTGTCAGATGCCAGTGCACTTGCGTCCAGACCCACAATCACACCCCTGCACCCTCACCGTATGAAAAATCGCCAGAGTCAATCTCGCTGCTGATCGCTGCCTCCATGCCGCCAGGACGGCCCGGCCGCACTCGCGCACGAAGCATTTCCCGCATCGACTTCCGTACTTTAGCTCGTGCCCGAGCCAACTGAGCTTTCACAGTTCCGCTTGGAACTCCAAGAACTCGAGCTGTTTCGTCGACTGAAAGATGATCGGCATACCGGAGCTGGAACGTTTTGCGCAACGTTGGTGACAGACGCGCCACTGACTTCATCAAACACGCTTTCAAACTAGATTTGTGACACTCATCTTCTGGATTCGGTCGGCCGTCCTCCAAGATGTCGCAGAATGAAAACTCCTGACCTTCTCCGATTCTTGAATCGAGGGATAGCACTTTATAGCGTGATTTTTTGCGCAATCGCATTCTTGCGCAATTGATAAGAATGGTCGTCACCCATGTCGAAATCCGTGCGTCCCCTCTAAATTGATCCAAGTGCTTGTGTGCCGCTAACAGAGCGTCCTGCACCGCATCCTCAGCGTCCGCTTCGTTCCCCAACAGCCGATACGCCCGCCGGTAAAGAGACGGTAAGGCAGACGATAGAATGTGCAGCATTTGCGAAGATCGAAGGTCGTTCGGAGCCAGGTCGACGCCCCAATCGCTCTTCATTACTACTGCACTTGAATCTTGCACGTACCTCTCCTCTGTCGTGATCAAAAAGCACGTTGTTTTCAATCGGCCGTCTCGACCTGCCGCCGGCTCCGATGCTACTTGGATCCAGACGGCGAAATCGGCAGTGGGACCATTAGAACCCCGTCTGAGTTTGCCGCCTTGAGAGAGCGCTTCGATTGCAGAGTTGCCTCGTCGATGTCATGTTTCAGGACATCGTGAAGTGCGCTAAGCACCTGATACTGCATCATCGCGATTTGGTATGTCTGCTGCAAAAGGTATTCGGCCTGTTCGCGCGCAATTTGGTTTGCTTGTCGAGCCTGTGCGATTGCCGAGATATCGGTCGCTGTCTTCTCGGCCACCAGGCTCATGGCGATCTCGTACGATTTGAGAACGTCTTGTGGGCCCAGGGGCATTTCCGGTTTGAGCGCAGTCAAATCGAGGAGGACGACATCGGACTGCGTGCTTGCGGTTGCAAGAATGCTCTCCGGCGGAGGTGCGTCTATCTGGATCTTCTTTTTCTTCGGCTGGGCTGCGGCAGTGTGCCAGACTCCAGCAAAAATCGCCACAAGAACGATGATCTGTCGAACTTTCATCAGAGCCCCCCTCTCGAGTTGCCCGCTGTCTGTTGGCCGGTCACTGTCTCAGAGGGCTGCTCCGACCCGAACGACGGGGATTCCTTAATCGTTTTGGCAATGTTGCGAGCTAGATTGTGCGTAGCCCGCAAATTACTGCCGAAAAAGCGAACGTTCCCGCTCACAGTACGGTCGAGCACCACTTTTCCCTCGCGAGTAACGAGCTGGCTCCGGACGCTTAACTTTGTGGCTCCGCTGAAGGTGGTCACCGCGCGCCGCGTCTCGCTGCCCCGCGCGTACCTCAACACAGTCGTTTTTAGGATGAGCAAGTTCGGGACGTCGCTCGCCTTACGGTCTCCCTCCCGGAATACGTGCATGAATTGGTGCGTCTTGTTCAATTCTGTCAGGAGGTTTTCGTAGGTGGCGACTTGGAAAGAATGAGCGAGTTCGATCTCGCCGGGCTCGATCCTGTCTACTTGCAGGCTCCACTGCGTCGCTGAACCGCTGCCCGCAGCGGGCGATTCCGGAGAAGTTTCGCTAGATAGTCGACTGGGCATAGCCGCGACGACCATGATTGCTGCCAGACAGACGCATAGCTTCGCTTTACTTGTCTTCATGCGAGACCTCCGCAGTGCTGGCTTCCATCGAATCGTCCTCGTGAAGACCCGGAGATGCACCCCGAGCCACAAGTTCCCTCCTTACGCTTTCAGCTTTTCCTTTGCTGAGTTGGAAGATCGCGCCGTGAAGGCCTCCATCATCGTCTGCATACTCCACGGTCAGGCTGTCGTATTTTTTATGGGCAAACAAACTAACCACTCGGCCGCCTCCGTAGGGAGCTGCCGCCTTGCCGACCTTCGCCAGGTTTCCGCCCACCTGCTTGCTCTCGCTGCCCAGAAAAACTCCCTGAACAGACGCAATCTTTATCTCAGCTTCGGGCTTAGCACCCTGCTCAAATCGCAGCGCATCGTCTTCAATCGTCAAATCCCCGTTGCAGTTGTTTTTTGTGTTTGGAAAACCGAGCAGATGAGTAGCCCGAATGCTGAAAGGTGCCCTCGCCGAGGGAGCGGCGCTCTGAGCCCATGCCCCTATGCTGGAGCACAACAGCAATAGCCAGAGACTGCAGGCTAGCTTTCTGGCGAAGTAGCTTCTCTTGTGTTTTTGGAAAACTAAACGACTCATTCTTCCTCCGAACGTCAATCGATCTCCGGTGTAACTGATGTAGAAAATCTGTTGCGGCAATGCCTCGCGCAGCCGACTGGCTATTTCGAGCGTTTAGACTCCGCACTGGGCCTTTGGCTTTCTATGGGCACCTGAAGCGACCGACCCAATACGTCGTTGTAAGTGATCGTGTTTTTCCCGACCAATACCAGCAGCTCGCGACCTGTTTCATACTTTGCAGGGAGTTCGCCCAGTGGCGGTGTATACAGCACGACATACACCGTGTCGCCCACTTTGACGGAAACGTCATAGCCACTCGGGTCAGCAGCACGGTCTCCAGCTACCGGATGCTGATTGACCTCAGTGATAAGGGCTATCTGATATTTCGAGCTCGACTGGCAGAAAGCTGGAAATGTCAGTAGAGATAGAGCAATTACAATAATGAGCCACCGCATGATTCAGCACTCCCGTTGCTCCTTCTTTTTCTGGCGTCCTTGACCAGAAACAACCAGACGCCAAATCAGGAGCTTCTCGTCATCATCCTCGTTGGATCGCAATCGGCATGCCAAGTCGCTGAGACCCGAAGTAGAGCCTTCATCGGCCTTTAAATTTCATGCCTTTGCTCAGTGTCGGTTTGCCGGAGTTGTTGCCGCTCAACACTTAGGTTGCGACCACATCCGGTCATACATGCCTATCGCGGGGCAATCGTTGTGACAGTCGACAGGCAGCGCCCTGAACAATAGCTTTATTGGCTCTAATTCGCCTAAGTCGGTGTTGGCATTGCACGTGCATCTTGCTGTTCAGCGAGGCGCTAGGCATTGGTGGTCAAGACGGACTCCGCAGCCAACCAGTTCGGAGCTCCGAGAGCGTAGAAACCAGCGCGGTACATTCCGTTGTTTGTGACCGGTGTCTGCGCCTCGCGCTATTAGCCGGATTCCAAGGAGAGCAACCGTGAGGACTGCTGGCACGCTACCGGGCGAATCGAATGCCCAGATCATCTCTTCGATCATTAACTTGGTTTGTCCCCAATGTGGGGGAAGAATGTCGGAATTTCAATGTGAAGGCAGATGCTGCCGAAACTGGCTTGCAGAATGGGAATGGGCGAACCACGCAGCGCGAAACTCCCAGCCTCGGCTCGCCGGCCATGCTGTGCGCTCGGTGCGCTGAGCCACCCTGAAAGGTCAGATGAGTCCTCAAGAGGTCTTTACTGTATTCCGGCGCGACGCTCCCTATCTTTTCTTAGGCGCCGCCTTCGCCGCCGTGGGCATGGTATCCGCGGCTTTTGCCGTCCTGCGCCGACACCGCTCCCCACTCCTTGTCTTCTTCGCTTTGTTCGCGACGCTGTATGGCCTTCGACTCTGGATTTCGTCACCCTTGCTTGCAATGGCGATGACGAACTCCGCCTTTTACCTCCGAGTTCGTGCGGGTTTTTCCTACATCATCCTTATCCCCGCGTTTCTGTTTCTTATCTCACTCGGCCTCCCAGGACGAATTGAGCGGGTAGTTGGGTACGCCATGGTTAGTTTAGGTTGCGTGCTCGCCTTGTCCACCTTCTTGTTCGGAGATTCCTCCATTTATGAGCGGACGAACAGTTTCCTGGTCATCGGCGCGTCGACCTTCTTTCTGATTCGCTTCATGGCGGACAGTTCCGGCGTGAGAGAGGGCCCTAAGTCCGCCGATTTCGCGGTGATTCGCTGGGGATTGCTGATCTTCGTTGCTTTCGTCGTTTGGCAACAATTGATGGGAATCTTTTCCACTTCTCTGTTCCAGCTCGAACCCTTCGGGTTCGCGGCTTTTCTGGGCACTCTGGGTTTTGTAGCTGCGCGTAGCACCTTGCAGCGAGATCAGCAATTAAAGGAGATCCAAAACGAACTGGAGGTAGCCCGTCGAATCCAGTTATCCATTCTGCCAGGCGAATTCCCTGTCTCAACGAACTTCCGAGTAGCCGCCCGCTACGAGCCCATGCGTTCCGTGGCCGGCGATCTTTACGACTACATCATTGCGGATGACCATCAGGTGGGACTCCTGATCGCTGATGTGTCGGGACATGGCGTACCTGCCGCGCTTATCGCATCGATGGTCAAGCTCGCCGCTGCCTCGCAACGTCCCGTTGCTGCAGAACCCTCGCGGTTCTTGTGCGGCATGAATTCCGCTTTATTGGATAACACACAGGACCAATTCGTTACAGCGGCATATCTGCACTTGAACGCAGAGTCTGGGGAGCTACGGTACTCCGCAGCAGCACATCCCCCTTTGTTGCTCGTAAGGGATGGGGGCGTAATTCAAATTGAAGAGAACGGACTAATGCTTGCGGCCTTCGCTTTTGCGTCCTATTCGACTGCCATCCACAAGCTCGAAGCAGGTGATCGAATGGTGATGTACACAGACGGTATTTTGGAGGCTGCCAATGCAACTGGAGATTTCTTCGGGCACGATGCCCTGTGCGCTCTCCTCACAAGGACTCGAGACCTATCTCCCGCGCTGGCGTCGGATGCCATTATTTCTTCAGTTCGGCAGTGGTCGGAAAAACAGGATGACGATCTGACCGTTCTGATTTGCGACTACAGCCCAGGGGTAGATAAGTCGTTGCTTTAGTCCTCTGATTACTCATTACTGAGTCACGAGATTCGCAAACCACAGAGAAGCCGGGCTACCAAACATATGGAATCGAACATTGCTAACCCAATTTGTTGCTCTGCGTTTGGTGCAGCAATTGCACTCTAAATAAGGTTCAACAGAATTCAACACGACGAATGAACGCATAGGAATAGGGGCATGGGCGACAGATCAAACAAACAAGAAAAACGAGAATCAAGTCCGGACAGCAACACTGAATTCTCCGATGTCAACGGCAGACCGAAGATCGGCAAAAAGGAGTACGAGGCCGAGATTTTCAAGCTACAGGTTGAGCTGGTCAAACTCCAGGAGTGGGTCAAGGCGACGAATGCCCGCATTGTGATCATTTTCGAAGGGCGAGACGCGGCCGGCAAAGGCGGCATGATCAAGCGCATCATGGAGCGCGTCAGCCCGCGCATCTTTCGCGTGGTAGCACTCCCGGCCCCGACCGAGAGGCAGAAGACTCAACTCCATGCACAGCGCTACCTCGAGCAATTGCCCGCCGGGGGTGAGGTCGTCATCTTCGACCGGAGTTGGTATAACCGCGCCGGCGTCGAGTACGTGATGGGCTTTTGTACGGCTGAAGAACACAGAGAGTTTCTCAGGGATTGTCCCATCTTCGAAGGCTTTCTGGTCAGCCAGGGCGTCATCCTGCTGAAGTATTGGCTCGAAGTATCGGAAGAAGAACAGCACAAGCGCTTCCTGGCGCGTATCGAAGATCCTTCCAAGCGCTGGAAGCTCAGTCCCATGGATTTGGAATCGCACCGTCGCTGGTACGACTACTCACGTGCCAGAGATGCAATGCTCGCAGCTACGGATACCATTGCATCGCCCTGGTACATCGTTCCTTCAGACGACAAAAAGCGTGCCCGCGTTAACTGCATTGCGCACATCCTCAACAGTATCCCTTACGAGGAGATTCCTTATACGCCACCGAAGCTTCCGTCAAGGCAAAAGGCGAAAGGATACGTCGAACCGAAACAAAAGCATCGCATCATCCCGCAGCTCCGCTAACAGCAACATGTCAATGCGTCCGTGGTTTCGTCTTTTACCGGAATGGCTGGTTTCGTATCGGCGGGACTGGCTGCGCCCAGATATCGTGGCTGGCCTGACCACCGGCGCGGTGATCATTCCTAAGGCAATGGCGTATGCGATGATGGCCGGCTTGCCGGTACAGGTAGGGCTCTATACCGCCTTGGTACCGATGGTGATCTACGCGGTGCTCGGTACCTCGCGCGTACTCAGCGTCAGCACAAGCACCACGGTGGCGATACTGACTGCCGCCCAGTTGGCGCGGGCAGTGCCGAACGGCAATTCCGCAGCCATGCTGAGAGCCTCTGCGACTCTGGCGGTGTTAGTGGGAGTGGCACTTGTGCTTGCCTGCCTCCTCCGCCTGGGATTCGTGGCAGACTTTATTTCGGAGCCAGTGCTCGTTGGTTTTAAAGCCGGCATTGGGCTGGTCATTGTGATGGACCAGGTCCCAAAGATCCTTGGCATTCACTTCGCCAGAGGGACATTCGTTCAGAACGCTCTTGCAACGGTTCAAAATCTTCCCAAAACGTCCTTACCAACGCTGGCACTCGGGGTCACAATAGTCGCATTTCTGGTGGCGATGGAACATTTCCTGCCGAAAGTGCCGGCTCCGTTGCTGGCGGTAGCCGGTGCGATAGTTGGAGGGTGCTTCTTGCACTTGCAACATCGGGGCGTCGAACTGGTGGGCCACATACCGGCAGGCGTGCCTTCGTTGGTGAAGCCAGACCTTGCATTGATAACCGTGCTTTGGCCCGGCGCATTAGGTATTGCGTTAATGAGTTTCACAGAGACGGTGGCGGCGGGTCGAGCCTTCGCGCGAAATCATGAGTCGGCACCGCGCGCAGATAGAGAGCTCTTTGCAACTGGACTCGCCAATGTTGGAGGCGCGCTCTTGGGCGCAATGCCGGGCGGCGGCGGCACAACGCAAACGGCGGTCAACGTCCTCGCTGGAGCTCGAACGCAATTAGCCGAGCTCGTAACCGCGGCGATGGCCTTGCTTACAATCCTGTTCTTCGCTCCAGTCATTGGCATGATGCCGCAATCTGCATTGGCGGCGATCGTCATTGTGTATTCAATGGGACTTATAAAGCCGATGGAGTTCCGTGAGATTCTTAGTATCCGCAGGATCGAATTTTCATGGACAATCGTGGCCTTCGCAGGTGTCGTGCTCGTCGGCACCATGAAGGGAATCGTCGTAGCGATCGTTGTTTCACTGGTCACACTGGCACATCAGGTGGCCGACCCTCCAGTCTATGTACTGGGACGCAAGCCCGGAACCAACGTGTTCCGGCCGCAATCACCGGAGCACCCCGACGATGAGAGCTTCCCCGGACTCTTACTGCTCAGGCCGGAAGGCCCAATTTTCTTTGCCAATGCCGTGCACGTCGCACACAAAATTGAGCCGCTGGTCAGGCAAGCGCAACCGAAGGTCGTCGCGGTGGATGCTAGCGGAGTCCTCGACATGGAATACACTGCGCTCAAAATGTTCGCCCAAATCGCCAAGAGGCAAAACCAGCAGGGGATTCAACTGTGGCTGACTGGCATGAATCCCGAGGTTTTGGCCGTCGTCCAAAGATCATCGCTGGGACAGCTCCTGCGACACGGCGAAATGCATTCTAATCTGGAAATTGCCGTTGGACGCTATCTGAGTAGCCAACTTGCAGGTGAGCAGCCTTGAGTTATTGCGTGAGCTGATGAAGGTTTCAGAGATGTAAGTCGCTTATCAATAGGCGCCGATGCTTCGTCCCACACCGGTGACGAGCATGCGCTCTCCAGGATGGTATCGAGGAGGAAACTTCTTGCCGCGATTCTCAAGAGCCTCGTGAAAAGGCGAGTTTAATCTACGGGCCCGGTTTTGCCGAGAAAGTCACCACTGTGTAGTGCTCGATCCGGCCTAGGGTGAACTCGGCTAAGGTTCCGTGCAGGGAGAGGCCTGAGAGATGGGGCTCGGCCGCGTCCGGAGAAAGTGCTTTCAGCTCCCAGCCGCTCAGGTCTTGAATCAGCCCGCTCAGATCCAGCCGGACTTTCACGTTTTCCGCCGGGACCCGGTGATCGTAGTTGAGCAAGTGGAGGATGAAAGTCCGACCGTCGGGTTTGCGAGTCAGCTGGCCCAGCACGTGACGGCGCTGCTCAAGGCTGAGGCGAGGCCCTCCGGCTGCGGCTTCGGCGCGCGCCATGGTCTCCAGGGTAGACTTTCCGTCCCTAATGATGACGCCGCCGCGGGCGGTGAATGAGTCCAGCCGTGCCTTTTCCCCGGTGCTGAACTTGGGCAGGTCAGCCGGCATCACCAGCACGTTGAAGCGATCCAACGGAACTCCCTTGTCCATGTGCGCGAACACTTTAGTCTCGAAGAAGACGCTCTGCTTTATGAATTCATTGGCCAGCGGGTTGTGCTGCTCGGCCGAGACCAAGGCGATCCGCGCCGCCGGCTCCGTCTGGTGATACAACTCCTCATGCTCTGCGATGAAATGGTTATATTGAGCGATCGCCGTCCAGGCCTCCCGAGCCTGCAGCTCGCCCTTAATCAGTGCGCCGAGGAAACGGCCTTCGATATTGCGTGAGGTGGCAGCGCCGAATGCATAGGCCTCGGCGATAGAAAGCTTCTGCTCGGCCGGGCCCGGAATACAGCGCTCGCGCGGGCCGCAGTGGTAACGGTCGTTCTCATAAATTAGGGGCTGCCAAACCTGCTTCTCGCCGTTCAGGAATTTGATCTTCCGCGCGTTACTCACCTGCCAATGGCCGTCCCAAACCCCCGGAGTGTCTTTGCCATCCTCCTCCCAAATCGCCTCGTTCATGTCGTTCATCCCAAACCGGTACGGCGCAATATGAACATTGGCATAAACCATAACCTTGGCCTTGCCAGTCTCGCGTGCCTTCTGTTCCGCCATGCGCTGGGTATCATCGAGCAACTGCGCCAGGCCGTCGTTGTAACCGATCATGTTGTCCCACACGATCGCGTCAACTCCCGCGTCTACCGCCAGTTCCGCCTTCTTCAGGAGATAGGCACGCCAACCGGGATAGCGTGTATCGGCCAGTCGACGATCCCAGGAAACCTTGAGGTCGGTCTTGGTCGGACCGGCATAGAACATGGGGATACCGTGCATCCACAGTCCATATTCTTTCGTTTCCGGGTCGTCGCGATAGGCGCTTTTGCGGAACATGTTGGATGCTGACAAGTAGGCCGAGACGTGGATACCGTTCGCGTGACAGCGTGCGATTACTTTTTTCAGATTCTCCCGGTTCTCGTTCTCGTCCTTGAAGGACCAACCGCTGCTCCATGTGACCCAGATCCAGTTGAACTCCGCCTGCTTCAGCAAGCCAAGCATTTGTTGGAAATCGCGGTCATAGATGTGGGTCAGCACGTCTTTCTGTTCGGCGCTGAACTTGCCACCCCACCAGGTCCGCTCGGCCTTCCAACTCTCGATCTGTCCGCCGTCCAGTCGGATGAAACGGAAATTCCCCTGTTCCGCCCAAGCCGGCACGTCCTCTGGCTTGGCGCGATACATTTTCGGCGCGGTCTCGAATGACTGTGCAGTGCAGAGCAGCAGAGAGGCGCCGAGCGTACCAATCAGTCCAATGTCACTTGCGACTCGGAGAAGTTGCATCTTCACCTCATTGACGGGGGAGTCTTGAGAAACCACCGAATGGCGGGCGTGAATTCCTACTCAGCAGTCGGCAAGTCGTTTCTCGTTCCATCCTGGGTGGGCTCCATCACGAATATGCGTGGGAACACGTGGCAGCCTAAGGACGAACTATGATGAGGCGGATGCCAACTTTGATCAAGTCGCCGCTGGCCTGGCACTCAGCGGATGCGCCCGTTGAGCATCCCGTGATCCCCGTGTTGGCCGAACGGGGTGGCACGCAGCTGAGAACGCCGCGGGCGACCGTGCTCGTCGATACGCGTGAACGGAACCCGTTCGACTTTTCGCGCTTTGAGGGTGGTTCATCAAGGTCGAAAGAAAGGCACTGAAACTCGTGGATTATTCGATTGTAGGGCTGGAGGAAGAGTGCGTGGTAGAGCGCAAGGATCTTTCCGATCTTGTTCATTCATTGACGATCGAGCGGGCCGTGTTTGTGAAGCGGCTGAAGTTGATGAGTGGCATCCGTCATCGCCTGCTCCTGATCACGGTACCGCTGACCCAGGTGAAGGCGCCCTATCCCCAGCCAGGAAATCCGAATCGCATTTTCCAATCTCTCGTCGCGATTCTTGCGGGACTCAATATACCTTTTCTTTGTACGGACACTCACGAACTGGGCGAAGAAGCCGTGGCGTCCTACTCTATCAGGTTCACCTCTATCACTGGCTTGAGACCCACGACTACGGCCGCTTCTTGGTCGACAATGATCTCTAACGATCACGGCAGTAGCTGTGGCATTTTCGGAGACGATGAGTTTTTGCGCACCACAAGGGAGAGTGCGGAGATGTCCACAAAATCATTGACGGCAGTTTCTTCTGCGAAATCCCACTCTGAGAATGCTTCGTTGATACTCTGCTGCGGAGCGTGGCTAGGAAGGGCGGAGCGTTAGAATCCATTTTCTTACAGTCGATTGCGGGTACGATTGTAGCGGGCCGCGACTCCTGTTCAGGAGCGCCAACGCCTCAGAATCGCGGTGAAGCTTTGCTAGGCAAACTCCTAGGGCGTGCTCGGGCTCCGCGATCTGCCACGGCAGTAGCGGGAACGGGGCCTGCTGGACCGACTTGACGGCCTCGCGTAGTATCGGCTCGGCGGCTTCGGGTTCGCCCTCAGCTATAAGAGTCTCTCCAAGACGAGTTTCGGCCTCGACCACCGGGGGCAAATCAGGTGGGACAAGTTTTTTTCGAATCGCCAGGGCAGAGCGAAGCAAAGCCTCGGCTCCAGCGGTGTCGCCTTGCAACTCGCGGATCAGGGCCAAGTCAATCAGCGACCCCGCGACCTGATAGTGTTCATCTCCGCCTAGCTTCTTGCGCATCTCGAGGGCCTGTTTGCAGTAGCGTTCCGCGCCGGAATACTCGTTGAGTTGGAGCCGCAACATGGCCAGGGACGCGAGCACTTCGGCAGAGTCCCAGCTCTCCGGTCCCCCGTTTTCGGTCATTAGTTGCAATGCCTGCCGAAAAGATTTCTCGGCGCCGGCGTAGTCTCCCTTAGCTTGCAATAGCCGTCCCCAACTGAAGAGAGAAATCGCAACTGACGAATCTTTGTCGCCTAATTTCTGCCGGCGGAGCGCAAGAGCCTCCTGCAACAACGGCTCGGCCTGTTTGGGGTCTCCTTTGGCGAGTAGAACGAGTCCCAGGTCGTTCATGGCCGAGGTCAGGCCGACCGTGCTGGTGGCGTTGACGCGCCGATAAAGATCGAGACTCTTGCGCTCGGTACTCTCCGCCTCGGTAAAATTGCCCGCTTCCAACAGCTGCACGCCGAACTTACCAAGCTGGACTGCCAGGTTAGGGCTGTTCGGTCCATCGAGGCGGGTGGTGATCTCGACCGCTGCGCGCGACGACTCCAGTGCCTCGGGAATATTTCCCTCGCGGGCCAGCACCTCGGAAAGATAACTGCGTTCGCGGGCGACGTGGGAGTCATTGGTCTTGTGGTTGAGGGCGATGGCTCGCTTCAAGACGGACTCCGCCTCTACATCCTTATTTTCGTACCACAAACACTGGCCCAGGCCAGTGAGGATTTCGGCCACGCTGGAACTGCCGCCGCCTGGATTTTTTTGAGCAATAGCGATCGCTTCGCGGAAAAGGGGCTCGGCCTTATCGGCATGCCCTTCGGCGAAATATGCGCGGGCGAGCATATCCGCCGAATCGGGATTATCAGTGAAGGCATGGCCGACTTTTCTGGTGCGAAGTTCGTGCGACCGGCTCAACAGGTGCTCGGCTCGGCTGAAGTCGCTAAACGCCAGATAATCGAACCCGAGGTCGTCGAGGATGGTGGCTTGCGCTTCGGGGTTGCTGGGCGGATCGGTTTCGAAGCGCTTGACGGCGTCATCGATAAGGTCGCGGGCCGTGACCACTATGCCCTTGGTCGCCTGCGGAGTTGCGTCATCGAAGATGCCTTCGAGAAAATCAGCTTCCTGACGCACGACGACCTGTCGCTCCTCGGCGATGCGGCGGGCTTGATCGGCGCGTCTGGCGAAAAGGCCCACGCCCACGCTGAATCCCAGCAGCGCCAGGACCGCGAGCGTGGCCATGGGGACGGCAACTTTGTGGCGGCGTACAAATTTTCCGCTGCGGTAACTCCAGGTGTCTGGCCGGGCTTGCACCGAATATCCAGTCAGGTAGGCTACCACGTCACGCGACAGCGCGCTGACGGAGGAGTAGCGCCGCTGCGGCTCTTTTCGCATCGCCATGAGGACGATGTCATCGAGGTCTCCCTTCAGAATGCGTGCGGCCTCGCGGGCCGATGACGGAGAACCGGGCGCGGTTGCCGCTTTACTTGGCGGATCTGGCTGCTGTTCGCAAATGACCTGCACCATCTGCAAGGGAGTTCGTTCCTCGCGATCGAACGGCCGCCTCTCGGCCAGCAACTCATATAAAAGGACGCCGAGCGCGTAGACGTCGGTTGCGGTGGTGATGGCGTCGCCGCGGATCTGCTCGGGACTGGCGTATTCGAGAGTCATGAGGCGTTCGCTGGTGCGGGTGCGGGAGGTGCCACCCCCCCCGGCATCGAGCAGTTTGGCGATACCGAAATCGAGAAGCTTGGGCACTCCTTCGCTCGTTACGAGAATGTTGCCGGGCTTGATGTCGCGATGCACGACAAGATTCTTGTGGGCGTAAGCGACCGCATCGCAAACGGTATGGAACAGTTTCAGGCGAGCTGGGACGGAAAGTTTGTTTTGATAGCAGTACTGATCGATGGGAACGCCCTCGATGTACTCCATCGCAAGATAAGGAATGCCGTCGGAAGTCATGCCGCCATCGAGGAGGCGCGCGATGTTCGGATGATTCAGGTTTGCGAGAATCTGCCGTTCCGCGCTGAAGCGCAGAAGCAGGCCCTGGGAGAATCCCATGGCGGGGTGCATCAGCTTGATGGCAACTTGCTGCTGGTACGCTTCATCGGCGCGGGTGGCGAGATAAACGGTGCCCATTCCGCCTTCGCCGATGCTCCTCAACAACTGGTAGGCGCCGACCCGTTTGCCGGTGGCATCGGCGTCCTTCTGTTCGTGCGCCACCTGCGCGACGGCGTTTCTTGCGAAGGCAAGCGTCTGTTGCGAGGACTCAAGCAGCGACTGAATCTCATGCAGCAATTCAGGGCTATTGCCGCAAGCCTGGGTAAGAAAGTCCTGACGCGCATTGCCATCCAGGGCGAGCGCAGCATGAAACAACTCATCAATGCGTTCCCAGCGGTTGGCGTTTTCGGGTGTCCGCATAAATCTCTCCCGTTACGGTCAAATCTGAGTCATCTCTCGATGGAGCCAGGCTTTGGCCAGCTTCAATTCGCGATGGACGGTGGCCGGGGAAATGTCGAGTGAGGCGGCGGCTTCGTCATAGGTGAGACCACCGAAATACAAAAGTTGAACGATTTCTCCCTTACGCGCGTCGAGGGCTTCGAGTTTCTGCAAAGCATCATCGAGTTGCAGCACGGTTGCGCTGGCTTCCGGCGCGACAATGACGGCATCCTCGATGGGAATCGGCATTTCACCCCCGCCGCGTTTCTGGCGATTGTGGGTGCGGGCATATTCGACCAGCACGCGCCGAAGAACGCGGGCGGCAATGGCATAGAAGTGAGCACGGTCCTGCCAGGCAATGTTGGCATCCATGAGGCGGAGACAGGCTTCGTGAACGAGTTCGGTGGCACGAAAGGTGTGCCCCGGCCGCTCCCCGTTCATTGCTCTGGAGGCAATCCGGCGCAGTTCGTCGTAGACCACGGGCATGAGTTGATCGAGCGCAGCGCTGTCGCCGCCTCTCCAGCGATGGAGAAGACTGGTTACGTTTTGCGAGTCGGGCGACATCCGGGGTTTGGGCTCCTCGTTTCAAGCATTTACCAGGCTTGAATCAAAGCTCGCTTAACAAGTCTGGCCACAGATCCGCAAGAATCAGAAAGCAGGAAACCTGTATGAAGAGAAGAAACCGGTCCAGCCGGGACCGCCCCCATCCCGTTGGCTTGCGCGAAATTATAACCCAGGTATTTCGGGCTGCAAGGCAGATTTCCGATGTCCCGCGACTCCGGTTGAGACCCCCGGAGCGTCGCGACTTACCCAGAGACCGGGCCAATGAAGTGCCGCTGAAAGAACATCCGGCGTCCGTGAGGGAATCCGGCTGGAAATGTCACATATGGAAATAGAGGGGCAGCGGCAGGCAAACCAAGCCGCGACTCTCCGCAAACAAATTTAAGCTTCGATGCCTTACGAGGAGGACATCATGAAAAACTCGCTGCTTCGCTTTCTTGCATTCGCTTCACTACTGATCCTGCCTTCGATGCTGTTCGCCGGCGTAACTTCCGTCGCCACGTGCGGCACGGTTATCACCACGCCGGGCAGCTACGCTCTCAGCGCGGACCTTGCTTGTTCGGGAGACGGCGTCGATATTCAAGCCAACAAAGTGACGCTTTATCTGAAAGGCCACACCATCTCCGGACCGGGTGCATACGCCGGCACTACGGGCGTGTCCGTCGGGGGCGAAGTTTTCAAAACCGTCAACGTTGTCGGACCCGGAACCATCACCAACTTCTCGATCGCGGTTACCTTCGATGGCACGGACGGCGGCGGGCTCGTCGGTGTGAACATGACCGGAAACGCCACCAGCTTATTCGTCGGCAACTCCGTCAATCAAAATCCAGCCACCACGCTGTTGATCGCGCAAAACACCTGTAACGGCGTGGTCGGCGAGGGGTTCAATTTTCCCGCTATCGAGAACAGCACGATTGTGGGCAACACTTGTACGAACAACTACTTCGGTATTCTTCTCGCCGGTTCCAAGAACACGTTCGTCGGCAATACGATTACCAACAACTACGGGGACGGGATCGATATCAGCTCCGGCAGCGGAAACGTTTTTCGCGGCAACCAGTTTCGAAGTAACGGCGGCAACGGCATCAACAACTATGCGAGTGGGACCCAGTTCATCGGCAACCTCGCTACCGGCAATGGCTCCTATGACATCAATGAGAATGTCGGCGCCTGCGCGGGCGATACCTACAAGAACGACGCCTTCGTCACCGCCAACCTGAGTTGCGTGAAATAGTTTGGTGACGATGAACTGAAACCGCCGCAAACCAGCGGCGCCTACAGCCGCGAACCTGCGGCACCTACCAAACCAAAAAGGAGAGCCGCCCCCAACCGGGCGGCTTTTTTCCTGCCGCGTCTCCTGCGAGAAATTTTCCACGCGTGAGGGAATTTGAAGGCAAATGTCACATATGTAAGTGGACCGGGGGCGCGGATGTCAAAAGACAGAAACCGCTCCGGACCAAAAATCCACTTCGATGCCTTCAGGAGGACATCATGACTCGCAAGCAAGCACTTTCCGCATTGTTAGTTCTTTGCTGTCTCGCAGTCCCGGGCGTAGCCCAGCAAGACGCGCCCGCCGCCGCCACCCTTTCCAACAGCTCCGTCCCCATGCTGAGCAAATTCAACGGCACGCTGACGGACATCAACAGCAAGCCGATCACAACCATTTCCGGAGTGACTTTCTCACTTTACGCGGAAGCCGAAGGTGGCGCCGCGCTCTGGATGGAAACTCAAAACGTACAACCTGACAAGAACGGTCGCTACACCGTTACGCTCGGTTCAAGCAAGAGCACGGGCTTGCCGGTAGACGTGTTCGTTTCCGGCCAGGCACGCTGGCTGGGAGTGCAGGTCTCCGGACAGGCCGAGTACCCGCGGGTCCTGCTGATGAGCGTTCCTTATGCTCTGAAAGCCGCCGATGCCGCGACCATTGGCGGCCTGCCTCCATCGGCCTTCATGCTGGCGAATCCCGGGAGCAACTCGGCAACAAGCAGAGACGAGCGCTCCGGAATGGCTTCGACCGGGAACGCGAACGGCGAATCGAAAGACGGGCCCCAGGTCGCCTACTCCGCGGTAAAGACTCCTAAAACTCCCGGTGGATCCGTCGGGTACGTGCCCTTGTGGACCACGAATCCCAACATCATTGGCAACTCGAACGTGTTCCAGAGCACCAGCGGCAGCAACAGTGGCTTTGTCGGCCTCGGCACCAACTCGCCGTTGAGCCTGTTGCAACTCGCGACAAGTAACCCTGGCAAACTTGGGCCGAGCCTGACGCTGATGAACACGGCGGGTCTCGCGGGCGCGGGTGCATCCGTTGACTTCGACGGATACAACCTGGGCACCGCTCTACCTGAGGTTCGCGTCCAGAGTTTCGACGACGGGAACTATTCTTCCAGCCTCGTCTTCCAAACGAAGATTCCCGGCGCGGCTTCCAATGGCCTCGCCGAACGTATGCGGATCGCCGATTATGGATACGTCGGTATCAACAACAACAACCCATCGTATCCGTTGGATATCGGCGGCGGTGATGCCATCGTAAGAGGCGCGGATAACTTCCAGACCGCTTACGATATCGCCGATCTCTACGTCGGCGATGCCAACCACGTGATCCGGGCGGAGAACGCGGTGGGAATCGGCATTGGCGCATTCGGCCAGTTCCCCGGCGTTTTTGTCGCCGATGGTGGCAACGTCGGCATTCACACGACGCAACCGGTCCACGTATTCCAGGTCGCGCAAGGCGCCGGCCCAGCGTTTGCCGACAGCTGGTCCACCTATAGTTCGCGGCGCTGGAAGACCAACATCCACGAGCTTCACGGCGCGCTGGAGAAGGTGCAGCACCTGCGCGGCGTCTCCTACGACATGAAGGAAGGCGGCCAGCACCAGATCGGCGTCATTGCCGAGGAAGTCGGCGCCGTGGTTCCGGAAGTTGTCACCTGGGAAAAGAACAGCAAAGATGCCGCTGGCGTCGACTACGCACGCTTGACCGCGTTGCTGATCGAAGCGACGAAAGAACAACAGAAACTGATACAAAGGCAGCAGAAGCAGCTGAAGGTTCAGCAGGCGAAGATCGCACACCTCACCACCCAGGTGAGCACGATCCAGGCTGCTCTCTATCGCAACGGTCAGCAGAATTCGCCAGTGCTCTCTGCCAGCCTGATCGGGGAGCACGAGTAGGCTGAGCCGCTTAACCGAGTTACTCGGCATCTGGGCGGGACGGATTTCATGCCGTCCCGCCGTTTCTGTCAGCACGCATCTTATGATTCAGCTGTCCAAACATAATTTTGGCGTCGATGCACTTGCCCGCGAGTTAATGCCCTGCGCCCCGCTTCGGAACAAGGCTGTGCATGATTTCGGACTTGGGAAAGGTAAAAGGTCGACTATCGCTTCTAGGCAAATCCTTTCAGAAAGCGAGCGAGGACTCTGTACAGCGCGGATCGGAGAAGGGACTCAAGCGCCGTCCCTTCCCCATACCCCATCCTTGCTGGAGAATCAACGAGATGAGTCTTCGAGAGACCGAGTGTTGCTAACTGTCGGAGGCGCAAATCGTATCAGGTGAAGGGCTGAATTTGGAATGCGTGCGAAGTGCCGAAATGGAAGTTGTCCAAATGGAGGGGTTCACTCTAGTTCACTCTATAAGGGTGTAGACGATTTTGTAGCTGCGAAAGCACACGACTTCAACAAAGATCAACAGAATTCAATAAGTAGGCTGCAACAGGTTCAACAGCAACCACTTAGAATCAACAGAATTCTACGGATTTCAATAGGTCCTTGAATCTGGTTCGGGACCAGAAGGTTTAAGATGGCTCATAGATATCCGGGCACAGCAAGGGACACGGTTCGCTACAGTCTGGACGTACTTTCAATGACTTAGCAATAGCCCCCGGTGTCGCTATGTTATTGAAAGTAAGTGTGAAATGTTAACTGTCACGGCAGAGGCCGCGGGTTCGAGTCCCGTCGTCCCCGCCATTCATTTGCGACAACTCATTGATGTGCCCCACTTTGGCATCGGCGCATCTGCCACTGACGTCGACCAAAGTTCGGGCCCGCTGATCCAAGAGGCAAGTTGAGCAACAATATTTATAGGGGCGCTTTTAGAGATTTCCTGGGAAGCGCTTCCCTCGAGTAACGGAACGGGCTGTTTGCGCCTCCCTTTTCGGTACAATCTCACTCCATGAACTATCTCCTCAAGACCGAGCCAACCGTCTATTCCTTTGCAAACCTCAAGCACGAAAAAACCACGATCTGGGACGGTGTCACCAACCCGGCGGCCGTCCGCCATCTACGCGAGATGAATGCGGGCGAGCGCCTTGTAATCTATCACACGGGAGATGAGAAGACCGCGGTCGGGACTGCTTCGGTAGTTTCCGTCGACTCCAGCGACGCCAAAACTCCGCTTGTCAAAATAAAGATCGGCGCAGCGATCGCGAGGCCAAGAACGCTCGCAGAAATCAAATCGCAACAATTGTTTGCGGATTCGCCTCTGGTGCGGCAGGGAAGGCTAAGCGTAGTGCCCCTAAGCGACGCGCAATATAGATGGCTGACCGGCGAGTGAGAATAAGGCCAAGTGTCGGCCTCTAGGTTTTCTGAGAATGGTGCCATCGTGGCCAAGCCGGCAAGGTGGAAGCCACCTTCTTGGAACTCACAGAAATCCGCCGGTCTGCACTCCAAGACTGGTCAGCGCCATTTCGAGACGGTTGACAGCCTCTCCAATTTCCGGGTGTTCCCCGATTTTCTGTTGTAGAGCCTTGAGAAGTTGGCTCGCCGCGGCTACGTGTTCGGCTGCGGTGGGCTGGCCTGGTTCCATCTTCTTCGGTTCCCCTTGAATCGGCATGGGACCTCGCTTAATAAAATTTTATCTCAGGAAGCTTGATGCGCACTGTCCGCGAGCGAAAATCAAAAGCCCACCGCGAGAAGCTTGACAAGGACAAGTAGCGCGAGGCCGACTGCTCCGAGGCTATGGGCGCGCACCATGCGATAGCTGGCGCTCCACGGGAACATCAATGCATCGAAGATCGGCATTAACTTGTCCGGCCAAAGCAGTCCTGCAACGCCGAAGGTGAGAGACAGTTGGATCAGCAGACACACGCCCAGATTATTCATGGCAGTACGGACAAGTTCATTTAACCGCGTTGGGGTTCGGGGGCGAAACTTACGAATGTCACTTCCTGAGGCAAAAGCGAGACCGACTCAAAAGATCTCGATCGTGGGGGCAGCAACTCGGAAAACTTGGCTTCGGTCTCGCGTGAGGCTATGCCTCTTTTTGAATTACACCTGAGTCGCTGGCTTCTACCGTAACCTCGACTTTGGCGCCCTCTTTAAGCTTCACCTCTTTGCCACGCGAGTCTTTCAGGGAGTTCTCGATTCGAATTTCCTGGTAGAGCGGATCGGCGCCACGCTCGATACTGATCTGCGCTTTTTCTGGGAGCCGCGGGTCGGGTGGTCTTATGATCTTCTCTACTGTCGCTGGGAGCTTTATATTGTGTTTTTCCGACATCTCTACCTCGAGTTCTGAATGTACAGGATTTACCTGAAGAAGTTGACCTCATCATAGCAGGGACGGGGCGGGTGCGGCACGCGAAAGTACGCCATCTGTGTAGGGTTTAAAACACAAAAGTGACCCGCAGAGAGCCGCGCCAGGCAAGACATCTGGAACGCGCGTTACCCGTTCGATTCCATGCAAACCCGAAGTCCGTCGACTCGAAAATGCAACAAAATACCTGGGAACCAGAACCCCGAAAGGCACGGCACTCCCGGGTGATTTTTGCTGCGCTTTTCTTTGACTTCGCCCCAGACCTCCGGGAAAATCTCAAAACGTAAGCGGGAAAACTTACCTCATCGAAAGGAAATTAAATGAAGAAAACAATGTTGCTGACTGTGCTCTCTATATGCCTGTCTTTCGCAGCTGGCGTCGCGGTGGCCGAGAGGGTCCATGACTGGCAGGATTTGCGTAAAGCTCACGACCACGTTCAGGAAGCGATGAGAGAGATGGATCGCGCGCGCGCTGCCAACCACTACGACATGGCTGGACATGGTGCGAAGGCCGAAGAGCATCTGCGTGCTGCCGAGCACGAACTGACTGAGTGCATTGAGGCCGCCAGATCAGCGAGATAGTAAAAGCAGACTTGCTCCAGGCAAGGCGCGGAAAGTTCCGCGCCTTGCGATTTCTGAGTCTATGCACTTGGGTCAAGCCTCGGACACCGCTGTATCTGTACTTCGGGACCCGCGAAGCTGTATCCGCTGAACGGTTGCCAGATTGAAGCGCACGCACGGTGACTCACCCCTCCCTTCAGCTAGTTGGCACCTGCGTCCCGACTCCGCCCTGAGAAAGCTATGCGTCGGGGCATCAAGATTCGCCCGGATCGCCGCCCAAGGAAGAATGCCTGCTCGGCAGTCCTCTCGCGAAGTGAATTGAGAGCCGAGGTAGGTGTTAGATATTGATATTACTGGAGCGTGATCGACCCTTTCAGGTCGATTTGCTCGTCGGATTGCCCGACATAAATGTCGAAGCTTGCGGCGTCAGTCGTCCAATCGTGCTTGCCAATGTCATAATACGAAAAGGCTCGAACTGGAAGTTCGATAGATACATGTCGCGTCTCGCCGGGAGCGAGCATCACCTTCGTGAAGCCTTGAAGTTCCTTCAGCGGCCGCGGGACCTTCGGCTGCTCCTCACCCACATAGACTTCGGCAATGTCCGCTGCCTCCCGATTCCCCGTGTTGGTTACGTCAAAACCAACCGTGACCGTTTGGTTGCCGCTCGGGCGCTCTGGGGCGATCGAGAGATTCTTAAGAGCGAAGGTCGTATAAGAGAGACCGTAGCCAAACGGAAACAAGGGCTTGATGCTGGCTTTGTCGAAGTGCCGGTACCCAAGGGAAACTCCCTCCGTGTAAGCGACCTTCTTTGAGGAATCCTTCGGGTAGTAACTGTCGCGAACCGCGCTGTCCTCCCAGCGGCGCTCCCAGGAGATTGGTAGTTTGCCGGAGGGGCTGTTGTCGCCGAATAAAAGCTGAGCCAAAGCCTCTCCACCAGCCTGACCGGGGAACCACGCTTCGAAGAGAGCGGGAACGTGATCGATCCACGCGTTCGCGTCAACCGCGCCGCCGGACGTCACCACGACAATAGCGTTCTTATTCACCGCCGCGACAGTGTTGATCAGTTCGTCCTGAGCTGGTGGGAGCTGGAACGTACGATCCCCGCCCTCGCTCTCGATGTCAGAGTCAAAGCCCACAGCGATGAGCACGGCATCAGAGCGCGAGGCAAGCGACTTTGCGGCGGCGCTGACCACCTGCTCGGGACGGATGATTCCCATCGCAACGGTCGGTCCACCCCAACTACCGTGAACGAAATACTCGAGACGAATTTTGTGCGGACCTGTACTAAGCTGCGTTCGAAATTCGCTGGCGCGGGCGCGAACGATCTCCCAGTTGTCGATGACGAGCTTATCGTCGAGATAGAGACGGGAGCCGCCCTCTTCGCCGGGTCCCTTCACGAAAAGCACATAGTCTCCGGCGCCCGGCGGCGTGAAATATCCACTCCAACGTGCCGAGACTTCATTCTGATTGATGCCGTTGCCCAAAGATTGATACGCGTTAATGTGCTGGTCCACGCGCTTGGCGGTGGGCTTTCCACTTAGGCTGGGATTGTTGAAGACCTCAACATTGAGGCCTGCATGTTGCCCAGCTTGGTCGGTCGAAAATGAGGTTGAATCTGCCATTTCGCCAAGCGTCGGAATTCCGCGCTCGTAGTAAACAGTTGCGTTCTTTCCAAGGTATGCAGCAATGCCCTCGAGATAGCTGACTGAGGTGAAAGGCCGAACGCCGGCACTGCCTCCGCCGACTACTTGCGCCGGATACGCGTCAGGGCCGATCACGGCAATCGTCTTGATCTTTGTTTTGTCGAGCGGGAGCAGGTTACGGTCGTTCTTCAGAAGCACCATGCCGGAGCGCGCTGTCTCGAGTGCAACCTCATTGCCTTGCGCATTCAAGATCGAGATCGACGAGTCTGTCTGCTCGCGGTCCAGCCAGCCAAATCGATTGGCGGTGTGCAGAATGTGGCGGACCTTGTCGTCGATGGTTGCCTCGCTTACCTTTCCTGCCTTAATCGCGGGCAGCAATGTTGCGCGATTCATGAACTTGCCCGAGGGCATTTCCAAATCCAGTCCGCCGTTGGCAGCGCCGATGCCATCGTAAGTCGAGTCCCAGTCGGACATGATGATGCCGTCAAAGCCCCACTGCTTTCTTACGACATCGGTGTTCAGGGGCCCGTTTTGCGACATGTGGACGCCATTGGTGAGGTTGTAGGAATCCATGATGGCGCCGACGTGCGCCTCTTTAACGGCCGCTTCAAAGGTTGGCAGGTAGATTTCGTGCATCGTGCGCTCGTCGATGATGGAGTCGGCATCGTGGCGCAGAAATTCCTGATTGTTGCCCATGAAGTGCTTGATGGTTGCGCTGACGCCCTGGCTCTGCATGCCCTCGATGTACCCGACGGCGGTACGCGAGGCGAGGAACGGGTCTTCGCCGAAGTATTCGAAGTTGCGGCCGCACATCGGCGCACGATGAATATTGACCCCCGGGCCGAGCATGAAGTGGACGCCACGGGCGCGGGCGTCCTGGCCGATTGTTTTACCCACACGCTGGGCGAGATCTCTGTCCCATGTGGCCGCGAGGCCGATGCCGCCGAGAGTTGTAGAGGGCCCATAGTTGCGCACGCCGAACGGGCCGTCCGCCATCTTCAGGGCCGGGAGGCCAATGTGCTTGACGGCGCGGATGTAGAAGTCGTCGAGGCCGCCAATGAGGTCGATTTTTTCATCGAGGGTTAGTTGCTTGAGCATTTGCTCTGCGCGGGCGTCGACTTGGGTTGAAGTTGCGGCGGACGAGGAATTCTGGCTAAACGCGATGGGAAGAGCGAATAGGACGATAAGAAGTATGACAACGAACTTGCGCATTCGAGCAGGCCTCCACACTGAGCCTTATATTGCCGAACATTCCATTGTAGAGAAAGAGTGCCCGCGACCGAGGCCGCGGGCGGTTGAGTAGAGGTGCAACTAGAAGATGATCTTCGCTCCGAGTTGAAGCACACGGAAGCCGCCAGGACCGCCGCTTCGGTTGTAGGTATCGGAGGGCGTGCCCCAGTCGCTACCTTTAGAGATCGTTATATCCGGAGAACCGGATCCGCCACCTGCGGGCGTGCCATAGGTCCATTGCCACGGGCCGTTGATGTTCACGGGTAAATTCTTGTCCAAGAAGTTGGGATGATTGAAAACGTTGTAAGCCTCAAGGCGCAATTGCATCGACACGCGTTCGTGGATCGGGATGTTCTTAAAGAGCGACATATCCCAGTTCTGCATTCCGCCGCCGCGGATCGCATCCCGAGAGGCGCGCGTCTCGGGCCCAACTGTCGGCGTAACCAGGTTGCCTGCGGGGTCGACCGAATAGTAGTAAGGATACGGACCCCACATATTGGAGCCATTCAAAGCGCCTGAGTTAAAGGAGTAGCTGTTATTCAAATTGGTCACAGGCGCGCCGCTCATGACGTTCGTTACGCCGGTCAGTTGATAGTTATCCGTGATGTAAGAGAGCCACTTTGGTCCGCCAAAATGCTTACTGATGCCTGGGATGTCATACACGTAATTCACAGCGAAGACGTGAGTACGGTCCCAATCGGCGGCCCGGTAGTCTACAAGCGCGTTAAAGGGATCAAGGAAGTCTCCATCGGAAGCCGACGTGGTCAGAGACTTCGAGAATGTATAGACGACTCCAAAGGTCAGCCCGTTCGTAAATCGCCGTTGCAGTGAAGCTTGCAGCGAGTTGTAGTTTGAGGTGCCTCCCCAGCTCAGGTAAGAGATTTGCCCATAACCTTTGTAGGGAACAAGCGCGGCATTAGTGTAGGACATATGTCCCAGCGCATAGGCCCCGCTGAAATTGTATCCAGCTGCCGCATAAATTGGCGGCAGGCCCGGTTCACTCGCGGGCACTACTCCGCCCACGAAATTATTGGGATCCTGTGCGGCTGCTGTGAATGCAAAGCCCTCGGGGATGGCGTTAATGTCGCGGGTCAGAATCAGGTGTCGGCCTAGCGAACCGACGTAGGCGAGATCCATGGTTGTGCCCTTGGAAATCTCGTGCTGGATCCCAAAGCTGAAGCTATAAATCGTGGGTACGTGTCCGTCGCGATCGGCGCCGATGATGTTCTTGTCACCCTGGACCGCGTTGTTTGTGCCTTGAAGTGAAGGCAAGTTGGCAAGGTTATTGGCAGCCAATTGCGGGGTTTGTACCACAGCAGGATTGTTGAATACGGTGTTGAAGATCAGGTTGCCCTGCGCGCGGTCATGGCTCATGCCGAAGCCGCCCCGGAAGATCGTCTTGTGGTTGCTGAATATGTCGTAGGCAAAGCCGAAGCGGGGCTCAGGCATAATACCGCGGCTGTCCCAGCCACCTTTGGGGATCTGGCCCTGGTTGGCGTACTTCATGCCGTCCAGAGGATCGCCGCTGTCGGGAATGATCTGGCCACTCGACGGGTCGATCTGAACAGCCGTGCTCGGATCGTAGGCTTTGGGGTCAAAGAGTGCGACCTGGTTCTTGGCGTCGTACTGCGGAGGAATCCAGGCAAAGCGCAGGCCGTAGTCAAGGGTCAGGCGTGGGGTGACCTTCCAGGTGTCCTGCACGTAGAACTCGAACTGGTTATAACGGAAATAGCCTGTCGGCCGGGCTGTGGACTGGTCGAAGCTATTGAAAAATCCAAGCAAGGTAGCCGCGATGGGATCTCCGATTTGGTAGGTATCGCTGCCGAACGTGTAGTTCCCCACGCCAAAGCTTACCTGGCCATTAATGTTGCCCCAGGAGATTTGATCCTTCCGGCTGCGTTGATAGAAGATCCCCGCCTTGAAGGTGTGGTTGCGGTGCACCCAGCTGATGTTGTCGTTGACGTTAATAGTTGTGTTGGATTGATGCCATGGAGTGGCGCCAAGGTAAGGATTCTGGAAGTTCACGTTGTTCAGGCCGCCGAAGCTGATGTCCGGGATCGCCTGGTCGTCAGTCAACGGATAAAGCAGTTGGAGTGTGACCCCATTTGCGCCGCGGGAGACATTGCCGTTTACCCCTTCCGCGGAGGCGTAAGCATGGCTTGGCCCGATTGAGAACTCATTCAAAATTGTCGGCGAAATAGTGCTGACAAGGTTCGCTGAGAAGTTCCAGCTTGGTTGATGGATGACACAGCCGCCAGGAAAGTTAATCGGTGAAGAACACGCGAATCCCGATCCGGTCGGCCCGGGGAAAGGGAGGAATGGGCTGGTGTCGGTCTCGGTATTGCGAACCCATCTTCCGTAGAGGCGATTCTTGCTATTCAATTGGTAATCGACGCGAAGGATATCCTCTCGACGTGGGGCATTGGCCGATAAGTTCTGTGAGAAGTTGTAGTTTTGCGAATTGACCCCAAAGCCGGGGACATTCGGCTCGGGATAGAGTCCAAGAATGAGCGACATTTGATCGTAGATCGGTTGTAACGCTGAGGGGAGCTGTGTCTTATCGATCTTGTTGTTCGTGATACCCGGGCCGGAGATGGTAACCGGGACGCCGTTGCCATCGGTCGATTGGGAAAAGTCTCCGCCGCGCTCCGCATCGGTCGGCGTATAGAACTGCTGGGTACCGGCCGGGGGAATGAATTGCCGATAAAATTCCTGACTCCAAAAAACAAATAGCTTGTCCTTTATGATCGGGCCCCCGCCCTGGTATCCAATGTTGTTGTAGCGAAAAAGCGGGCGTGTATTGGGCTGGTCATTTGCCAGTTGATTTTGCTTCAAGAAGAACTCGTTGGCGTTAAGATCTTCATGGCGATGGAAAAATCTGACATTGCCATGCCACTGGTTCGTGCCGCTCTTTGTAGTAACCGCTAATTGCCCGCCAGCTGCTTTGCCGAATTCGGCTTGATAGTTTGACGTGAGAATCTTCAATTCTTCGATCGCGTCAGTATTGATGGTTACGTGAGTTCCCCCATTGTTTCCGGTATCCACATTGGAAGCGCCGTCAATCGTGTATTCGTGCTCGTTTGTGCGCGTACCGTTGATACTGAAATTTCCCAGCTGTCCAATGTTGGTTGACCCGTGGAAGTCGGCCAAACCGTATGTGCTGCTCACCCCTGGGATCAGTTTCACGTAGTCCAGCACGTTGCGCCCGTTCATCGCGACATCATTCAATTGCTTGCTCGTGATCAGATCTGAGCGCTCGCCAGACTCCGCCTGCAACTGCACCTGGCCCGCATCGGCGGTCACGTCGACTGTGTCTGAAGTCGTTCCGACTGCCAGCACCAGATCGCCGGCGCTGAGTTTGTCCGCCGCGCTCAGCACAAATCCGGATGCCTCGAGCTTTTTGAATCCGGGCGCCTCGACCCTGATCGTGTATGTCCCGGGATAAAGACCAGGGGCCGCGAAATCGCCTGCGTCGGATGAGGTCACCACGCGCGTCACGCCCGTTGCCGGGGCTGTGATCGTGACGGTCGCGCCCTTGATGATGGCTCCGCTCGCGTCCTTAACCGTCCCGAAGATCGTTCCCGACGTGACTTGGGCAGTTGCTGAAGCGCAGATCAGCACGGCAACTATGGTCATCAGCAATAAGCTGCGAGTGCGGATTACTGGACAGTGCGCTTGGTTCTGAGGCAGGCAAAACATAGCTTTCTCCTTGGGGGCAAGTTAAGGAACGGCCTTCCACACAATTCTTTGTATTGCACGACCGGTTCGTCAGTGATGTATGTCACAATTTTACGCAAATTAACCGCTTTAGTTCTCAACAAAAGCGGTTTAGTATAGGGCCGTCCGACATTAGGCTCCCGGGCGATGCCCGCTGTCAAGCGTTTTCCGAACCTATGCGGAAAAGCTGCCTATGAAAAATTGGAAGCTGGTATTCTTACCCGTCCGATGACGAAGGCGCGCCACACTCGCTCACGGGATGGTGATTCCCGAAGTAAGCCCGTCAGCTTGCGGATGCTAGCCGAGCGGCTGCAACTCTCGCCCGCCACTGTGTCCGTTGTAATGAATGACTCGCCTGCTGCCAAGGCGATTCCAGCCCATACGAAAGACCGTGTTCGCAAGGCCGCTCGCGACCTGCATTATCGGCCTAATTTTTTCGCCCGTTCGCTCAGCCTGAAGCGTGGATTTCTCGTCGGCGTGCTTGTTCCCGAAATCAGCGAGGGCTATGCAGCTTCAATCATGAGCGGCATCGAAGATCACCTGCTGAGCGAGGGATATTTTTATTTTGTCGCCAGCCATCGCGGCAAGCCGGACCTGATCGAAGAGTATCCGCGGATGCTGGTGGATCGCGCTGTCGAGGGCGTAATTCTCCTGAATACCCCGGTACTCGATTCGCTGTCAGTTCCGGCGGTCTCCATCTCGGGCCATCAGAAGGTGCGAGGTGTAACTAACATTGCCGTCGATCACAAGTTGGCGACGTTCGCCGCCCTCGAGCACCTTGTCAAACTCGGTCACAAAGAGATTGCATTTTTCAAAGGACACAAGGGAAGCGCGGACACCGAATACCGTTGGCGAGGAATCGTGCAGGCGGCGGCGCGTCTCGGGATTCGCATTCGCCCCGAACTCACGGTGCAGTTGCAGAAAGGTGTTCCCGTGCCCGGGCCGTCGCTTCCGGAAGAAGGTTACGTCTATGGGCAACGGCTGCTGGCGGCAGGCCGGAACTTCACCGCGTTGTTTGCGTTCAATGACATCTCGGCGATCGGCGCGATGCGCGCGTTCAAAGATGCCGGACTGCGCGTGCCTGAGGACATATCGGTCGTTGGGTTCGACGATATTCAGGCTTCTTCCTACCTGATGCCCCGCCTTACGACTGTGAAGCAGCCACTGCGCGAGATGGGAGAGCTGGCCGCGAAGCAACTGCTGCAAAGGATTTCCAACGGCAACGGGCGCGCTCCGGAAACGGTGTTGCTCAAGCCGGAGCTGGTGGTGCGGGAGTCTACCGGCAAGGCTTCATCAAGTCGGAGTTCGGATTGAGAGAGCCTCGTAAGGCGGCGTCACTATTTTGCCGAAGGGGCAGGCGACGGCGAGCGCTCGTAGACGCGGACATAATCGACCAGCATGTCTTTCGGAAATTTGGTGGTCCGATCCGGATTCCCAGGCCAATCTCCCCCGACAGCCAGGTTCAGAATAAGGAAATACGGTTTGTCGAAAACCCACTTCCATCCGGGCCGCATATCGGCCGGCGTGCGTGTGACGTAGAGCGTTTTGTCCACATAAAAGGCGACCGAGTCCGGGGTCCATTCAACGGCGAAGACATGAAAATCATCGGAGAAGCGCTGGCCTGCGGGAAGCGTGTAGGGCGCTTCCAATCCGACTGTGCCAGTGTATCCAGGCCCGTGGATCGAACCGTGAACGATCGAGGGCTCCTTTCCGATGTTTTCCATGATGTCGACTTCACCACAAGCGGGCCAGCCGACTTTTTCGATGTCGTCGCCCAGCAGCCAAAACGCAGGCCACATGCCTTGTCCGGCTGGAACCTTGACGCGGGCTTCGAACCGCCCATATGTCTGGCTGAATTTTCCAAACGTCTTCAAGCGTGCAGAGGTGTAGTTCCGAGAAACATGGTCCGGGCCTTTGTACTTTTCTTTCAGCGCGCGAAGAACGAGATGGCCGTCCTGAATAAAAGAGTTCTCGGGGCGAGAGGTATAGGATTCGAGCTCTTCGTTGCCCCAGCCTTTGCCGCCTGTTTCTACTGTCCACTTGGACGGATCGACAGAGGAGCCATCGGGTCCGTTGAACTCGTCACTCCAAACGAGTTTCCAGCCAGCGTTATCTTTGGGCGGTGTAGAAGTCTGAGCGAAGCAGGGAAGCGCGAGCACAAAGAGCATGAGCGGCAAAGTCCAAGGAGTCATTCGTTTCTTGCGGGCCACCGGGGAACATCGAGAGCGAACTTTCATGACTATGGGCACATTATCGCAGAGGAGTCAAAGTGATGTCGGTCAGCACGAGACGAAAATTTCTTGGGACGTCGGCGATGGGACTGGTCGCAGCGGCTGCGGGTGTGGGAGTCGCAAGCGAAGTTGAAGGCGTGGCTGCGGAGACGGCGAGTCCGGGTTCGGACCATCTCCCCGGTGAGATCGCTTGCCGCACAACGAACGGAACTTCGCGTTTTGCATCCACGAGTTCGCCACGCTGGAAAGCGGCTTCGGCCGATGCGGCTACAGACGCTATCATTCTCAATCCCGACAAGAGATTTCAGACGATTCTTGGCTTTGGCGCGGCACTTACCGATGCGGCGTGCTACGTGGTTCATCAACTTCCGGCAGAGCAACGCGAGCATTTGTTGCATGAGTTATTTCAGCCTTCCGAAATGGGATTAAGCGTCTGCCGTACCTGCATTGGTGCCAGCGATTATTCGACGAAGGTTTACAGCTACGACGAAGGCGATCCCGATCTCGAACTGCAGCGGTTTTCGATCGATCAGGACCGAGCGTATGTCCTGCCTGTTCTTCGCGAGGCTCGCAAAGCAAATCCCGGATTATTTCTCTTTTCTTCCGCCTGGAGCCCTCCGGGCTGGATGAAAAGCGGTGGGTCGATGCTGGGCGGGTCGATGCGCCGGCGATATCTTGGCGTCTACGCACAATACCTGCTGAAGTTCTTGCAGGCATACTCGGCAGAAGGCGTGCCGGTGCAGGCCATCACCGTACAGAACGAAGTGGACACGGACCAGGATGCGCGGATGCCAGCCTGCATCTGGCCGCAGGAATACGAAATCGAACTTGTGCGGGATCATCTGGGGCCGCTGCTCGAGCAGAATGGCATGAAGACCGGCATCTTGATTCTCGATCACAATTACAACCTCTGGGGACGCGCCACCTGCGAACTTGACGACCCCGCCGTCCGGCGCTACTCCAACGCGGTGGCATGGCATGGTTATGCAGGTACGCCCGAGATGATGAGCAAGGTGCATGACGCCCATCCGGATGCTGAGATGTTTTGGACCGAAGGCGGTCCGGACATCGTTAGCCCCGACTACCAAACGGATTGGGCGAAGTGGGGCCAGACTTTCACCGCAGCGTTGCGCAATTGGTGCCGGTCGATCACGGCGTGGAATCTGGTGCTTGACGAGCGCGGGAAGCCGAATATCGGGCCATTTCGCTGTGGAGGCGTGGTGACGATCCACTCGAAGACGAAAGAGATCACGCGCAGCGGACAGTACTGGGCGTTGCGTCACTTTTCGCAGTCGGTTCAGCGCGGGGCGCACCGGTTCGATTCCACAGGCGCAATCGCCGGAGTCAGTCATATTGCGTTTGAGAATCCAGACCGGACCAAGGTCGCCATCGTCACGAATCAAGGCGCGGCACGAAAGACTAGCCTGCGCATGGCCGCGATGCAGGCTGATCTTACTCTCGACGCGGACTCGCTATCTACATTTGTGTGGTCTTGATATGGCGACTTCATCTTTGTCGTCAACACGCGGGGCGCTAAGTAGACACCTTTTTTCGGCATTCGCCATCATGTTGCTTGTCGCGCTGGTGGGCTGCGGGGGTGGGAGCGCGGGCCCAACTTCTGGTTTCAATCCGACCGGGCCGAGCGCGCAGATTGTCATGACTACCGGGGACCAATCCAAATTGCTGGCAGCGCAGCCTGCCGCCGAATTTGGAACCGGTGGCAGCGAAAATACCCAGGTGATTGCCGTCAATGAGGCAAATCGATACCAGCCCATCGACGGCTTTGGTGCGTCGCTGACGGATTCAGCGGCGTGGGTGATTTGGAACGATCTAAGTCCGTCGCAGCAATCTTCTTTAATGCAACAATTGTTCAGTCCGACAGGCGGAATCGGTTTGAGCTTTCTTCGCCAACCGATGGGTGCTTCCGATTTTGCTGTGAATGGGAACTACAGCTATGACGATGTTCCCGCCGGCCAAACCGATCCGCAGCTAGCCCACTTTTCGGTCGCCCATGACAATGCCTACATTATTCCGTTGCTGCAGCAAGCGCTGGCTCTCAATCCGCAGACCAAGATCGTAGCGCTTCCATGGAGCCCGCCTGCCTGGATGAAAAGAGGTGGAACGATGAATGGCGGCGAGATGGACACAACCTATTCATCGAGTCTGGCGCAATATTTCGTTCTCTTCCTGCAGGCCTATCAGAATGCTGGAATCCCCATCTATGCAATTTCCGTGCAGAACGAGCCCTTGAATTCGACCGCTTCCTACCCAAGTGAGAGCTTGTCTGCAAGCGATGAATCCGATTTCATTGCAAATTACCTTGCTCCCGTTTTGACAACAGCGGGATTTAGTAACGTCAAGCTACTGGGCTACGAGCATAATTGGGACAACACCAGTTATCCGGAATCCGTTCTTGCCGGTTCTGCGGGTGCTTCGGTTGCGGGCACGTCGTTCCATTGCTATGCAGGAGACGTAAGTGCGCAATCCACAGTAGAAGCCGCCTATCCGGCGAAAGATATTTGGTTCACGGAATGCTCAGGAACGGTCGGGTCTAATTTTGCCGGCGATCTCGTCTGGAACTCCCAGAATCTGTTAATCGGAGCGACCCGCAATTGGGCGCGCAGTATTTCGCTTTGGAACCTCGCTCTCGATCAGAACTCAGGTCCACAAAACGGCGGTTGCACGAATTGCCGTGGCGTAGTCACCATCGATAACAGCTCTTCTCCTGCGACCATCACCCACAACGTGGAGTATTACGTGCTCGGGCACCTGAGCAAGTTTGTAGTTCCCGGCGCCTATCGAATCGATTCGAGCACAGCAGGGAGTGGCGGAATCGAAAACGTCGCTTTTCAGAATCCAGACGGCTCTATCGTCCTGTTCGTTCTTAATTCGGCGAGCGCATCGCAGGACATCGCCGTGAGCTGGAAGAATGCATACTTTAATTCCAGCCTCCCGGGCCAATCGGTGGCGACGTTTTCCTGGAAATAGCGATGGCGTTAGTATTCTCCGCGGCGGAACTGCTCGACCAGATATTCGCTGGTGCGTAGGGCGAACGCGAGAATCGAGAGCGTAGTCGTCTTATCGGTGCAGTTCAGAAATACGCTGGCGTCGCATACATACAGATTGTCGACATCGTGCGTCTGACCGAATCTGTTCGTCACAAAGTTTTTCGGATCATTCCCCATGCGGCAGGTGCCCGTTTCGTGCAAGCTGTAGCCTGGCATCTCGGGCTCATCGGCGGAACACTCGAACACCGCACCGGCCTTGCCAAAGACCTCAGCCGAAACTTGTTTTGCATGCTGGAACATCTTCAACTCGTTATCTCCCCATTGGAAGTGAATGCGAGCCATAGGAATGCCGAAGGAGTCTTTTCCCTCGGGGTCGATATCGACAAAGTTCTTTTCTGAAGGCAGAGTCGGCGCCTGCACAGTGAAGCTGACGGGAGTAGGATACCGGCGCTTGATCTCGCGTTTGAATGAAGAGCCGAATCCTTCGATCTTGTCGTAGTAAGAGGGAAATTCCGAGCAACCGCCATCAGGATAGACAGAGTAGCCGCGGATGAATTCCTCTTCGTGGGCATTTGTCAGGTTTTGCCAGCGCGGCATCCAGGCAATGGGATTCGCGCTGACATTGTCCGGGAAGCTCGGCTGCCCCAACAATTGCGGAAGGTAGCCGGAAGCCGTAGTGGCGTAAAGGTGATCGCATAGATTGCGTCCAAGCTGCCCGCTGGAGTTCGCAATGCCCGTTGGCCAGTGGCGCGATTTCGAGTTCAACATGATGCGCGCGCTCTCGATGCATGATGCGGCGACCACAACTGCGCGTGCGTGAACTTCATATTCCTGCCGTGACGCGCGGTCGATATAAGCAACTCCTGTAGCTTTTCCCATTCGGGCCCGTCAGAATGTTCTTGGCGATCGCATTGGTCTTGAGGTCGAGATTCCCGGTCGCCTCCGCCGAGGGCAGAAGTAACCACGGCGTCGAGAAAAATGCGCCAACCTCGCAGCCGAATGTGCAGTCTCCGCAGTAATGGCAGGCAGGATGGTTGTCGTGAGCGACGGTGAGTTGTGCGAGGCGATCCGGCAGATACGGCACGCCACTCTTCTCACAACCTTTTTGAAGAATCCGGTCGAGGCACCGGAAGTTGAAGGGAGGTAGATAGACACCGTCGGGATTGCTCGGCCGGTTCTGAACCGTACTTGCAACACCGATCATCTTCTCGACCCGCGTATAGTACGGAGCGATCTCTTCGTAGGTCAGAGGCCAATCGGCGTCGTAGCCGTCCTGCGTGGCCGCTTTGAAGTCGATGTCGCCGAATCGCGCTGAACTTCGACCCCAGAAATTTGTCTTGCCGCCAACGGCCGAAGCCCGCGGCCACATCCACTTCGTTCCGGGCGCGGTTGTGAAGGCAATGTCGCGCTCCCACGCGCCTTGGTTGTACTCCGAGTCGAGAAAATCGGGGGTGTCTTTCATTCGGGTTGCCGGGTCGCCGAAGCCCCGGAACTTCATCTCCCAGGTTGCGCGGTGATTGCGAAAATCTTCTTGAGGATCGAGACGCCTGCCTGAATTCAACGCGCAAACTTTCAGTCCGGCATCGCATAGAGTTCTGATCGCCATGCCGCCTCCGGCGCCTGTTCCAATCACGATCACATCATAGATCTGTGGTGGCATGCGATTAGCCCTTCGGCCTTGGCAAATGGAGATGCTCGGGATCATCTTTGTGAGGACATGCCGGAGACTCGGCATAGAACTTCAATCCTGGACAATCCAGTTCCTTTAGCCCGATCTCACTCGTGTAAAAACCCATGACCGTGTACTGGCGCACGAGGTTGAAGAATTCACGCCCACGCTCTTCTCCGGCGCGGTACTTTTTGTGGTAGGCAAGTGATTCCATGAGTCCGGCCTGTTTCGTAGGTGCGAGCAACAAAAAATTATTCCCGAATGTCTTCCGGCTGTGTGTGCCCAGCCACTCGAGTCCGGAACGGAAGTTGGCTTGGAGAGTGGCGTCTCGCGACACCATTAAATCAATGAATTCGGCAACGCCGGCTTGGCTCGCGCCGGGCGTCTCGTCAGTTGGAATAATGATGTCGGCGAGCCGCTCGATGGTCGCGTATTGCGCTGCCGTGAAAAAGGCCGGTCGATAGGCTGCAGGCCGGATCTGCTCAATGCCGCTTCCGAGGTGGCCACACGCAAATGTCCATCGGCAGAAGCCGGGGAACGAGGCGGCCCCGGCAGCCAGAGCGAGCATGCGCAGAATTTCGCGACGTTCGATGCTCTGGCCCGCCAAATTCCCGGCTCCTTTTGTGGTACAAGATTACGTCGACTATATGAACGTCGACGGTCTAGCTTCTGATGCGCCTCGATGCCTCGTCCCACGCTACTGCGCTCTTGCGAAAATATGCTTCGTTCGCAAGATGGCAAGCGAGCGCGGCATGATGCCCGAAGACGGCGTCCTGCACCACAGGCTTGCGAGAGCGCACAGCCTCGAAGAAGTTCCACAAGTGGGGCCGGATGTCGTCATAGTCCGGCGCGCGGAATGAAATTGTCTCCGGCATCGGTTCCTGGCCAAGCTTCGGATCGTTGTCTAAATGCCATTGTCTCTCGTATGCGCCACGCATGGCCCGCGGGAAACTGGAGTCATAATAGCTGGGCGCCGTGTCTTTGCCTGCTTGCGGAGTGAAGCTGAGGCCGAACTCGGTCACTTCGAGCAATCCTTTCGAGCCTTGGATACGGTACGTCTCCGGCATTTCCGTCCCGAGGCTGAGCCGCATGTAGACAGGTAGATCGCCATAATAATAAAGAGTGGCATGAACGTCGGGCGTATTGCGGCCATCCTTCCAGCGCCGAATGCCGCCCATCGACATGACTTGTCGCGGCGCTTCATTGATATCGAGCATGAACATCATGCCGCTGATGAGGTGCACCAACAGATCTCCAGCCGGCCCGGTGCCATACTCTTTCCAGCAGCGCCATCGCACAAAGATATTGGGATCGAATGCGCGCTTCGGCACATCTCCTTGCCACGTGTCCCAGTCGAGGGTCTGCGTAGATAAGTCTGTCGGAATCGGATATTGCCATGCGCCCGTCGGATCGTTGCGTCCGAGCCATCCCTCCACCATCATCAGGTCTCCCAATGCTCCCTGGGAAATCAGTTCCTTGGCCTTTGCGCATATCAAAGAACTTGTTCGTTGCGCCCCGATTTGCACGATGCGCCCGCTTTTCTTGGCCGTGTTGACCATGTCAACGCCTTCCGCGCCACTGTGCGACATGGGTTTTTCGCAGTAGATATCCTTACCCGCCATCACCGTATCGATCACGATCTGTTTGTGCCAGTGATCGGGGACAGCGGCAATAATGCAATCAATGTTTTTATCAGCCAGCAATTCCTGGTAGCGCCGCGTGACGGGAAGGTCGGGCTTATTTGAATTTTCGCGAGCGAGCGTGTGGCGCGCATCGTAAAGATCGCACGCGGCCGCGCATTCGATTCCGGGCAAGTCCACCGATTGCGCCAGCAGTTGCGAGCCCTGCATTCCAACGCCGATGATGCCGAAACGAACACGGTCGCTTGCCGCAACCGGTGTGGTCTGTGCCAGCAATGGTTGTGGACTCAGTAGAGTGGTCTTCGCCGCAAACGATGCGCCCGCAGCGGCAGCGCCAATCTCCAGGAATTTGCGGCGCGAGTATTGACTCATGGTATTAGTCCCCCCAGCTTTAAATTGTCTTTCAATCGAGGCGGAGTGTGACCCGTCCCGCGCCTTGCTCCAACTCCTCGGGGGCGTGCCTCAACACTGCATCGAAAGTCGTCCTAGAATAATGACTGTAAACTATCCGCGTAAAACGGAGTCAATTTTATGAACCCTATTCGTAGTCTGTCGGCAATTCTGGTAATGCTGTTCGCTATTGTGGGCTTGTCCTCTGGAGAAAAAGACTCGGGCAACGCTTCGCCTTCAGTGCAACCGTTTCTGGGGCGCTGGGATCTGACTTTGCAAACTCCCCAGCGTGGCTACGCTATGTGGCTGGAAATCACCCAGCAAGAGGGACAACTCAAAGCCCGCTTCGTCAGCCGTTGGGGAAACGCCCGCACGCTCCCCAAAGTCGAAATTGCGAATGACGAGATCACGTTCGTTTCTCCGAAAGAAGAGGAAGACCGCAAAGACGACATGGTCTTCAAAGGCAAGTTGTCAGGACAGGCTCTCAAGGGAACGACGATAGGCCCGGATGGCACCACGTGGCTATGGGCAGGAGAAAAGGCGCCTGACTTGGCTGAACACAAGACTCCAAAATGGGGAAAGCCCATTCATTTGTTCAACGGAAAGGATCTGACGGGCTGGAGATCGAGCGATCCTTCTGCGTCCACGGCATGGAAAGTCGAGAATGGGATTCTGATCAGTCCCGGGCACGGCCCCGAGTTAATTACGAATTCCACGTTTCGAGATTTCAAACTGCACGTCGAATTCAATTGCGCGAAAGGCTCGAACAGCGGCGTCTATCTGCGAGGCCGCTATGAAGTGCAAATAGAAGATGATCCTGTCCCCGAAGGACCGTCGATGCGAACGGGTGGAGTTTATGGATTTCTCGCGCCTTCACCGGAACAGCCGCGCAGACCCGGGGAATGGCAAACTTACGACATTACCCTCATTGGTCGAACGGTGACGGTCGTTCAGAATGGTCATACCATCATCGACAACCAAGAGATTCCCGGTTTAACCGGTGGTGCCGTCGATAGTAAGGAAGCGTCGCCTGGTCCCATTTATTTGCAGGGCAGTGAGGCCGGACACGTGAGCTACCGTGCTGTGACCATTATCCCGGCGAAGTAACATAAGCGACCGCCTGAGTGGAGTCGCCAAAGAATACGCCGGCTCAAGCCGCGTGGTCATCCTCGTCGTTGAGATATTCGGGCGGAACGTCATCTTCCGGCAATTGGCGCGTTCTCACCTCCTCGACATCGGGATCCTTTGCATTTTCGACCCCGTCGATAACGCCGGCTTCGAAGGCATTTCCCTCTTCCGCTAGCTCTTCGACGCTCTCAGAGTCCGCAACTTCCCTGCTTGATATTTCCTGCGTGTCTCCCGACTGGCCTCCCGAATCCGGGCCAAGTTCCCGATTACTGTGCGGCTCTTTTCTTGCCATGATTTACTCCGTTCAGTCATTTTGATCACCGACTTGTCTGTTGCTGCCAAATTCCGGATCGGGCTCTATGCCGCGCGCCGCAACTCGCCCACAACAGGCAACTGCCGTATTGCAATCGCGAACATGATGTATGACCATCCCCGCAGAATCAGTGAGACTCCGAGCGCGACGCCGAGAAACCATACACCGGACCACGGCCATTCCGCCCAGAGCAGGGCACCAAGTACAACCGTAATAGTGCTGTCGAGGACCGACCATCCCCAGTTCGGAAACCGCAGGCTGATGGCGACGACGAGCCGAAAGATACCAACGATCGTCAGAAGCGAAGCGAAGAGAAGCGTCCACGCCAGGGCACCCGCCACCGGATGCGTGAGCGTGAGGAGTCCGGTGAGCAGGCCGAAGAGGCCGCCCATCAAATGAAGCGTTAACCCTCCCCATTTGTGGATGCGAAAGGCATAAACCGTCTCGGCGCCTCCGCTGAAAATCAGGAGCCAGCTCAGGATCAGAGAACCGGCGATGGTTGCAGCGGGTGAGACCAACACAGCCATCGTGCCCAGAAGCATCATCACGACCCCAAGGGTTAGCAGCCAACCCCAGCGGTGGTGGAGCTTCTCGATATCGAGAGCTAGCGTCGTTGTATGCATTCTGTGCCTCCTTTGCGTGCGCAGAGTTGGGGGAGCCGTGGGCCGCCAGCGCGATGGCGGTGGGAAGGAAGGCCAGCAGCCCACGGTGGTGAGGGAAAAAGCATCGCCGTGCTATGCGGCCGCCCGTTGAGCCCTCTCGAAGAACGCGAGCAGGTCGCTGTTGATGGTCTCGGCGTGCGTAGTGCACATCCCGTGTGGGAAGCCGGGGTACACCTTCAGCGTCGCTCCCTTCACGATCTTGGCTGAAAGAACGCCGGCGTCGGCATATGGGACGATCTGGTCGTCGTCGCCATGCAGGACCAGCGTGGGAACGTCGAACTTCTTCAGGTCCTCGGTGAAGTCGGTCTCCGAAAATGCCTTGATGCAATCGTAGTGCGCCTTCATGCCGCCCATCATGCCCTGCAACCACCAGTGCTCGCGGATGCCCTCAGAAATCTTTGCGCCCGGACGGTTGTAGCTGTAGAAGGGAAGTGTGATGTCTTTGTAGAACTGGGCGCGATTGGCTGCCAGATCGCGGCGAAGCTGATCGAAGACTTCAATGCCAAGACCGCCGGGATTGGAGGCTTTCTTCACCATGACCGGAGGCACGGCGCTGATGAGTACTGCCGCTCCCACTCGTGTGGTGCCGTGGCGGCCGATGTAGCGAGCGACTTCGCCCCCGCCGGTCGAGTGCCCTATGTGGATGGCATTCTTCAGGTCGAGCTTCTCGGTTAAGGCTGCAAGATCGTCGGCGTAGGTGTCCATGTCGTTGCCATCCCATGTTTGGGTGGAGCGGCCGTGCCCACGGCGATCATGGGCGATCACGCGATAGCCTTGCTGTCCGAAGAAGAGCATCTGGTTATCCCAGTCGTCGGCCGTGAGAGGCCAGCCGTGACTAAAAACAATAGGCTGCCCGTTGCCCCAGTCCTTGTAAAAGATCTCGACTCCGTCCTTCGTGGTGATGAATGGCATTTGTGTTCTCCTTGTTTCGTTAGAGTTTGATTACTGGCATTTCTGGCGATCACGGTCAAACAAGGTTTATCTGCGCTTCGATGTTGCCTCTGGTCGCTTTGGAATATGGACAGATCTTATCGGCGGCCTGGACGAGCTCCTCGGCGGTTTGGCGGTCAAGGCCGGGAATAGAGATGTTGTGCCTGCCTTTGATAAAAAATTCTTCATCGGTTTTGCACAGGTCAATTTCGGTATCGATGGAAACGTCGGCGGGAAAACGGAGCTTCATGCGTGCGGCCGCATTGCGCATCGCGCCGATGAAACAGGTTGCCCATGCCGCCGCGAAAAGCTGCTCCGGGTTTGTTCCGGTTCCAGGGCCACCGGGAATCGAGAACTTGACGTCGAGGTGGCCATCGGAGGTGCGTGAAGTTCCGCCGTCTCGGCCTCCGGTGGTGTGGGCTCTGGCCGTATATACGACGTTTGAGTTTGCGGTGGCGGTCGGCATGGGGTCGATTCCTTTCTTTGACGCTTCTTCCCGAGCGTGTCGGTTAGCTAATTCGCTGCGCCTTTCGAGTTTCATGCCGTGCGAACGCGCTCGGGATGAAAGCGGACCGTGGCAAATGTCGTCAACGCTGCGAAAAACAGGAGAGCCACGAGTTGAGCAACCACGAACGGCGGTTCCTTTTGTGTGGGTGCAAGAGCTTTGAGCGCGGGGACTTTCTCAAAGCTCTGCACGATCAGTACAAAAAAGTTGAAATAGAGCACGACGGAGGAGCCAATTACGTAGATCGAGCGCCAGGGCCCCGCGAGTTGGAAGAGGTATCGCGCAGGAATGGCCAAGAGCAGTGCGACGAGCGACAGGATGCCGAGAATGTGCGACGGCAACAGTCGCTCAAACGGAAAGAGGAAGCCCGTGACGCTGGTGAGGGCGGTCGTCCAGAGGAATACTGATGTCATGCGGTCCATGCGGCTGCCACCGATTAGCCCGAATATGACGAGAAAGCCAGAGGCGATCCCGATAAGGCTGATGACTACATGGATCAACGTGAAGGTTGCGAGACTCATACCCAGTATCATGGCTTTTCCCCTCTTTGGCCGCGCTTCGCCGCGGCGGCAGCAAACTTTCCAGCTTCACTTTTCGGTGTCGGCTTCAGTCCGGCCCTTAGGGTCCTTGAGCTTCCACCGAATCCTGCTCATTGCTCCAAAATTAATTTTGACCATTGGCCACTTCGGACAGGAACCAAACACGGCGCTCCGTTTGGTCTATCCACACCTCAATGAAGCTGGTCGTGGCTACGTCATTGTGGTGGGCGCAGACTTCATGAGACTGCCGCATGAGCTCAGCCAGTTGCTGATTGTCGGCGGCGAGCTCGAGGATCATGTCCACCGGCGCAACGGTTTCTTCATTGTTGTCCTTGATTCGCTGGTGCCTCGCAACATCGCTAACTGAGTGGAGAGCCGTTCCGCCAATCTTGCGAGCTCGCTCAGCGATGTCGTCCGTCATGGCAAAGATCTGTTCGGCCTGCTCGTCGAGTAACAGATGGTAGTCTCGGAAATGCCGGCCGGTCATGTGCCAGTGAAAATTCTTCGTTTTCATGTAGAGCGCGAAAACGTCCGCGAGCAATCGTCGCAATTCAGCCGAAATTGCCGCGACCGAGTCCCGCCCAAGGCCGCTTGTTCGCCGCCACATCACCTCGTCCCCGCGTCCGCTTGAGATTGATTCAGTCGCCATCCCGCTTCTCCTTAGTTGTAGCTCTTGTCCGATGCCATGGGAGCGTCGGAGGCAAAGATTGCACTCTCGACAACCGGCTCATCATCCAGGACGAATTGCTCAATGCTGATTTCGGCCCCGTTTTCGGCCATCAAATACTCGATGAAAAGCTTTAGACACGGACTCATCGGCTGCAGGTTCAATCCAGTAGGCTTAATCATGACGGAGCTCGCTTTCCCTGATTTAAATGCTCACTGCTGATGTATGTGAAGATCGCATGGGTTCGAAAGCTGCGCATCACGAGTTCGGGTATTTTTTCGCTAACCCGGGGGTCGGGTGTAACCCTACCTCTTTCGAGGTAAAGGAATTCCTGAGAAGCGAGCTCTACTTGGGAATTACCACCTCGCGGCGTCCAAAGAGCAGAGCGTCCAGCGAAAATGCGCCCGGCCCGAGACAGGCCAGCGACATTGCGATGACTGCGACGAGTCCGCAAGGGAGTCTGCTTCCGAAGATCTCAGACACCGAAGGAGTCAGCGGCCAGACGATGCCGCTGGCACAGGCGATAGCTGCGAGGAATGCGGCAGGGAGGGTAAGGCATCCGAGAATCAACATGAGGCCGCTGAGCAGCGAGAGCAACGCGATAAGCGATGTTAACAGAGAAAGAGCCGACCACTCAGAGAGATACGCGATACCCTGAGTCGTGAGGAGAGCTCCGCTTGCGGCGCGCAGCAAAACCAGACCGGCGCCCGGCCAGCCATCCGGGAACGTGGAGAATATCCGGAACAGAGTAGCTCCGTTGAAACAAAGCCACCCTATAGGATTTGGGATCGGCCCGAATCCCCAGCCATCGGAATCTTTTGCTACCACTTATGGGGGATGACCTCGGACGACCTAGAGCTGGATGATGCCCCGGCGCACTCCAATCGCGACCGCTTGCGTTCGGTCATTCGCTCCCAGCTTTTCCATGATGTGCTTGATGTGAACCTTGACGGTCTCCTCAGTGATGAAGAGCTTAGTCGCGATGTCGCGGTTGCGGTTGCCGCCGGCGATCTGCTGTAGAACCTCTACTTCGCGGTTTGTCAACGCTTCGTCGCTATAGTGTTCGGCCAGGCGGGCGGCGATTTCGGCAGGAATCCTCTTCTTTCCGGCATGGACCTGGCGAATTACCTCCACCAGTTCCTTCGGGGGCATGCTCTTGAGAACATAAGCGCGGGCTCCGGCCTCGAGCGCTCGTTGAATTTCGAAGTCGGCAGCAAAGGTGGTCAGGATGATGATGCGGGCTTCAGGGAACTCGGCGCGGACGGCCATGGTGGCGTCGATGCCGCTCATGTCGGGTAGGCGCAAATCCATGAGCGTGACGTCAGGCGCAACCTCTCGAAAGCGCTGGATGGCTTCGTGGCCATTGAACGCCTCCGCGACTAGCGACAGATCTGGCTGATTCTTGATGATTGTGGCCAGGCCTTCATGGAGGAGGGGATGATCGTCGACACTAAGAATGCGGATTGGAGCGAGGGTCGCCATACACCACTTTCATCCAGCTTTTGTTTTGAGTGCGGAGTCCGGCTCGGCAGAACGATGCCGCCGGGACAACCAGTTGGACGTACGAGGGTGGGATCTGGATTCAAAAGCGATATCGCTTGGAACCCGAAGCTCAACCTCTGTTCCGTTTCCGGGACGGCTCATCAACTTGAGTTTGGCGCCGATCCTCTCTGCGCGCTCACGCATGCCGGACAGGCCCCAATGCCCGTCGCGGCCTGATTCGAGAACGTGAGCGTCGATTCCGTTGCCGTCATCACGGACCAGAATGCGCAGTTGGGAGGGCGCGTATTCGAGTTGAACGTCTATCCTGCCGGCGTGCGAGTGCCGAAACGCGTTAACAAGCGCTTCTCTGCCTATGCTATACACGTCATCACGGATGACAGATCGCAAGGGTATCGGCTCGCCTTCGACAACAAGACGAAAATCGATCTCGCCTTTGCCTACCTCAGCGGGAACCCGCGAGAAAGAGCTCTTTAGATCTTCCGCGGTTTCGATTGAGGAGCGCAATCCACGAAGAGTATTACGGCCTTCGTCGACAACTTGACCCATCAGTTCGATGACGCGATTGAGCGCTGGGCGGGTCGGCGAATCTTCGGGTATTTGATCGACGGCGACATGAAGTTGCATCGACGCGCTCAGTACGCCTTGCAGCAACGTGTCGTGAAGTTCCTGCGCGACTCGAGTGCGTTCCGCGAGGCGCTCTTCCAGAACGAGGTGAAGCTTCTTGCTCACTTGATGAAGCCGCAAACGGTGAAAGGCGAAGATGACGATGGCCACAGCAAGCACGCAGACGACCGCAAACCACCTTCGTTGCCATAAGGGAATTCGGCCTTTGACGATGGCAGAGGCAAAGACCCCGGCGGTCGGCAGGCTGGAAGCTGTCAACGGCGGATGGAACTCTGGGCCAACGAGAAGTGCCGCATATTCGGCGCCCGGGTGGGTGGAGTTAGTCCACTTGCCGTTGGGACCCACATCGGTAAAGGGGTTGTCCGCAAAAGGCTGCACCCACCATGCGGTCTGGCCCTTGGCATAAACAACGATCCGCTGGCCCGGCTCTCCGCCAATCACCAGACCGGAGATCGTATTGAGCTTCTCTGGATTGTCCTCACCGGCATAGGGAATGCCAGTGAATTCGATCATTGCCGCCTGCGGAGAGCCAATCCGTTTGTCCAGTGGGAAGCATCCCGCGAGCCCAAAAATCAACGCGGACACCCAGATGATCTGCGTTCGCCTGCGCCATGGCCGACTGTCTCGGTAATTGGCACGCTGCATGTTGAGCATCTGTTGCCCTCAAGCGCTGAGATGATATCGGGCTATGGTCAAAAAACAAAGCGCGCGGCGAATTGGCCGACGCGTGGGCCAGGAAGCCCGTTGAGGTCCTGCGGCAGAACCTCGCCGAACCCGTCCGCCCCGATTTGTGTGTTAGGACCCGCGAAGCCGTGACGGTTAAAGACGTTGAACATCTGAAAGTACAAATGAAAATTGCAGCGCTCACCAAAGTGCATGGTTTTGCTTAGCGCTAGATCCTCGGTTGCAAGTCCGGGATTGCGCAGCGCTGACAGATAGCCGGGCGCCGTGCCGAAATCGCCGTTTGATGGATTCGTGAAACAGGCTGGATTGAAGTACGCTCCCCCCACCTTGCCATTGTAGTGCTGCCGAATGTCGCAGCCGGGAACGATATCGGCGTAGACATTATTAATGCCCGGGTAGTACACGTTTGCAACGATACGCATGGGCATCCCGGATGCATAGTGGAAGTCGCCACTCACAGTCCAGCCGGTTATCACGCCGTTAAAAACTGGAGACGACGGGGAAAATGCTTTGCCGTGACCGAAAGGGAGTTCATAGAGGACGTAGCCTTTCATAATGTGAGTCTGGTCGAAAGAGGAGATGGTGTGGCGTTCGCTTTGAAGGTCATAGATATCTTGGATCGGGCCCGTGTAATACAGGTCTTCGAACGCGTTATCCACATCGCCATGGGACGACGAAAGATTGTAGCCCGCCAGCAGCGAAAGGCCGTGACTGGTGCGTTTGCGCACAGTGATTTGAAGGGACCGATAGTCAGTGTTCCCGAGCGGTGATCCGACAAAGAAGAGTGGGCCGTAGGTCATCGCGACGTTGGGAAAAGGAGCGACCGAGGCCCAGCCAAATCCGGAGAAGCCAGGTTCAGTAATCCATGCGTATTGTTGCCCGGACTCGACGAGTGCAGTGTAGGCGGCGAGGTTCGGCTGGTTGGCGCGAACGTATCCGCTCTCGATATGGTAGCCGTGGTTCCCCACGATGTTTGCCTCGACGATGAAACCATGCCCGATCTCTCGCTGTACGCCTGCGCTCCATGACTGCACGTTGCCAAGCTCGAGCATTGCCGGATCGATCGCGACCATACCGTAGCGCGTAAAGTTCGGATTCTTGCCGATGTCAACGGCCTGCCCGGGATAGCCTCCGTCCCAATCGAAAGGCGCGAGTACCTGATTGTTGAGGACGAAGCCCGGGTTGAACGCGTAAGGGATGCCGCTGTACGTGTTCAGGTTGAGTGGGATGTAAAACACGCTGAACGACCCGCGCATTACGGTTTTTGGTGTCACTTGAAATGCGGCACCCAGCAAACCGGAGACGTTGTGGTAGTACTGCCGCTTCTCGAAAGAGTCGCTGCCGCCCGAGGCGAAGTCGAGAGCGCCCACGAGACCAGTTACTGGGTTGATTTCATTGGTATTGAAATTCGACCAGTGCCCAAACTTTTCGTGATAGCGGCCGTTGAAGTCCCAACGGAGATCGGCGTTCAGTGTGAGGCGGCGCGTGAGTTTGATGTCATCGTGCACGAATAGGGAGACCGATTTGCGGCGCCCGTATGTCGGATCGGGTTCGCTGATCGACGCTTGGTTAACGCCGCCTAGGAGGAAACTGGCGAAGCCGAACCCGCCACACAGGGAGTTGCCCGGGCAAGTACTAACATGCGCAAAGGGGCCGGCAGTCTGCGCCGGATCGAAGATGATTGTGGGAACTCCGTAATCGCCGTGTGAGTTGAATTCCTGCGCGCGAAACTGGACGCCGAATTTCCAGGTGTGGCGACCCCGCACCCACGAAAGCGCGTCACCGTAGACGAAGGTATTGGCGGCATAAAAGTCGTTGAACTGGCTGCCGAGAATCGTCTCGTCAATGGGCAAGCCGGCTACATCGTTGTGCTGGTCGCTGTTGATGCCCTGAAACTTGATGATCGGGAAATTACCAGCCCCGAAATTTCCAATTCCCAAAGTCAAAGGCCAGTTGCCTTCGCGCGAACGCGCCTCGCTGGGATTACGAAAACGGTTATAGGTGACTCCAGCCACGTTGAGCAGCGAACTTGAGATCGTCCATGAATCTCTAACTCGGACGGAAGGAGCGCTTGTGTTGTGGTCGTAAGCGTTGGCCAGCGGGCCGCCATCCGAAGTGCCTGCGGCCCAAATTCCTCCTTGATCGGAGAGCAGGCGTGGAATGTACGCGTAGATAAAAGAGCCATCGAGGCGGTGACTTCGCGAAAGCTCATAGTCGAGTTTGACGCTAGCCTCATTCGATTGGTACCAGGTTGCCGGGGAACTGCTGGGAAGAGCATTGTTATTGGTTAGAGTCGGCGACAGCGGCGGGTAATATTGTCGGTATAGATCGACGACTTGCGCGGAGACTTTGCTGATCCTGTCCGCGGGGATAATGTTCCCAGCAAATTGTGGGCAGCCGCTCACAGTCTGGCATGACGGCGAAGACTCGTCGAAGATCATGTTCTGCTGCGCGGGAAGCGAGTTGCCGCTCGTGTCGCTGACGATAATGGGTGTGCCGCCGCCACTGCATGGACCGACTCCTCCGGCCTGGTTGCAGAGGGCGTCTCCTAGGAGAGCGCTGAAGTCACCGTCCAGAAATGCCTCCGTGGGAACAGTCGACGAAAGTGCGCCTATGCCCGCGTTCGCGAATGTATAGCGCTCCCATGCCGCATAGAAAAAAAGTTTCTCTCTCTTGATGGGTCCGCCAAAGCTGGCCCCATAGTCGTAGAGGCGATCGTCTGGCTTGCCGAATGCCCGCTCGCAATTGGCCGTCTGCGAGGGGTCGGCTTGCGCGCCCGCCAGGCATTCGCCCTCATTGTATTTGTTGCCCCAGGAAGCCGCATCGAAGGCTTCGTTGTGCATGAAGAAAAAACCGGTGCCGTGGAAAGCATTCGTCCCCGACTTCATTTCGTAGCGGAAGGTGCCGCCTCCGGTCTGCTCATCCTCACTCACTCCCGCACTCGTTACCTGAAACTCCTGTACGGCCTCCATGGGAGGGCTGGACTCGCTGAGATAGCCGCCAATTTGAGAAACGGCTGAACTCCCATCGATCATCAGTCCCTTTGTGAAACTCAAGCTTCCGTCGATATGGGAGTTGTAGTCGGTCCCTTCGACGCCAGGGACGTAAGCAAACATGAATTGCGAGAGATTACGCCCGCCCTGCACGTTCAGCGGCAACTCCGTGACGGCGGCACTGTCGAGGTTGGTGGAGATTGACGAGGTTTGAGTCTGGAGCGGCGGAGGGTCCGAGACGACATTCACGATGTCGAATGTACCGCCAATAGTTAACCAGAGGTCGATCTTGAGGCTCTCACCGATGGCAAGGTCAAGAGAGGGAACGCGTGCACCTTCAAATCCTTCCTTTTTGCACACAAGGTCGTATCGGCCGATCGGTAGGTTCAGCAGCGTGTAAGCGCCCTCGCCGTCGCTAAGGGAAGTCCTTTGGAGGTTGGTGTCCTTGTTGGTCGCAGTCACGCTCGCAGCTTGAATCACAGCGCCGGAGGTATCGTGGACGACCCCCGTGACCGATGCGCGATCGGATTGGCTGAGCATCTCCCGCGTGCTGAAAGACAACAGCAGGAGAACTGCAAAGCAAAATTTCATCGAACCCCCACAACGCCACCGAGGAGGCGTTGCGATCAATGGAGGGAACCCCGGGAACCTTCCTCGCCGTGGAAAAAGGCTACCTGAATCGGGTGAGTTTTGCACGCTCTGCACCCTCGCAATACCCCGATTGGGGGAGCCTGCTCCCCATCTTCCGAGGTATCCCAAAAGCACTTTTTCTCGGGATGCCTCGGTAGATGGCCTATGCGAAACTTCCCGCACAAAAAATTCTCACGCTACGAATGGCGCGGAACTTGACGGACGCAATCCCGGAACGGGCGAGGGGGCACCCGGGGATCAGAATGCCGATTTTTGCCAGGCAAGCCCGCACCGGCAGCCGTCTGAACTTTATCGAGACCTTCGTCTAATAGATTTGGTTCGGTACCTATGGCCTAATCGGGGTTATTTCAAGCGCAGTCGATGCCGCGCGGCGGCTAATTCGGAGAAATATATGAGCACGCTCTGGAGATACAAGCTGGCCATTGGGGCCGTCTTTGGCGTCGTCGTAATCGCGCTGGTCATTGGAGCGGTGCGTCCATCAAAGCAGGCTCTCGGCGCGCCTTCGGCGGTTCCCGAAGTGCAGGTGGTGAAGGTTGAGCAGGCGGACGTCCCAATCTACGGTGAGTGGATCGGAACGCTCGATGGCCTCGTCAACGCCGACGTGCGCGCTCAGGTCACGGGCTATCTTCAGAAGCAGGAGTATCAGGAAGGCGCTTTTGTCAAACAAGGCCAGGTGCTCTTCCAGATCGACCCGCGTCCATTTCAGGCGGCTCTCGACCAGGCTCAAGGCCAGCTCGCGCAGGCAAAAGCCAACCTGGCTAGCGCGCAGGCGATCCAGGTTCGCACCGATTTGGACGTAAAGCGCTACACCCCGCTTGCCAAAGAGCAGGCCGCGAGCCAACAGGATCTCGACAACTCGGTGCAGAACAACCTCGCGGCGATTGCTGCGGTGGACACAGCCAAGGCGGCGATTAAGACCTATGAAGCTGCGGTAGAGACGGCAAAGATCAACCTCGAGTTCACGCGGCTCATTGCGCCGATCGATGGCATCGCCGGACAAGCGCAATTGCAGGTAGGCGCGCTGGTGTCGCCAGCCAGCGGTATCGTTACGTCAGTTTCGACCGTCAACCCAATCAAGGTTTATTTCACGGTGAGTGAGCCTCAATATCTCGCCTGGCGCAAGCGCTTTCCTACGGAGGAAAGCCGGCTCGCTGCCGACAAGAACTTGAGACTGCAGCTGATTCTCGCCGACGGCTCAACCTACGAGCATCAGGGCGCGTTTTACTTCGCCGACCGTCAGGTTGATGTGGGCACCGGAGCAATCCGCCTGGCTGGACTATTTGCGAATCCGAACAACGTGCTGCGGCCGGGGGGCTATGCGAAGGTCCGCGCCGTGATCTCAACGCAGCAGGGCGCCCTGCTTGTTCCGCAAAGAGCTGTGTCCGAGCTTCAAGGCGGATATCAAGTCGCCGTCATTGATGCCACCAATAAGGTGACAGTGCGCACTGTGGGCGTCGGCCAGCAGATTGGGAACCAGTGGATCATCGCTCAAGGACTGAACCCGGGGGAGACCGTTCTTGCGGAAGGCGTCCAAAAGGTGCACACAGGTGTAACCGTAAACCCGAAGCCGTACGCCACGGCGGCGAAAGACAGGTAAGCCATGTCGAAGTTCTTCATCAACCGGCCGATTGTGGCAATGGTGATCTCGATTGTGATGGTGCTGGTCGGGTCGCTGACAATCTTGACTCTGCCTGTGGCGCAATTCCCGAACATCACCCCCCCGGAGATTCAAGTGCTTGCAACCTACGTTGGCGCTGATGCCCAGACGTTGGAGCAGGCCGTGGCTACCCCGATCGAGCAACAGATGAATGGCGTCGACAACATGAATTACATGTATTCGCTCAACGCCACAGGTAATTCGACCACGAGCTTGATTGTCGATTTCGATGTGAAGACTGACCCGAATACCGATTTCATTTTGGCGCAGTCACGCGTGACGCAAGCGGCGTCGCAGTTGCCGATCGACGTCAACAACTATGGCGTGACGGTGCGGAAATCGGTAACTGCGCCGCTGTTGCTGATTGCGGTGTACTCGCCGAACGGGACCTACGACGCGAATTTCCTGGCGAACTACTCCTATATCAATCTTGCAGACCCGGTGCTCAGGTCGGCGGGAATTGGAAATGTGCAGGTGTTTGGCTCGGGCCAGTACGCGATGCGGATGTGGGTGAAGCCGGATACTCTGGCGAAGTTGGGCATTACCGTGCCGGAGATCGTGAGCGCGGTGCAGTCGCAGAACACGGTGAACCCGGCGGGCAAAGCCGGAGGCGAACCGGCGCCTAAAGGGCAGGAGTTCACTTACACAGTTCTGGCGCAGGGGCGGCTGACGTCGCCAGAACAGTTTGGTCAGATTGTCTTGCGCGAGACGCCGGATGGCGGAATTGTCCGGCTCCGCGACGTGGCGCGGATCGAACTGGGATCGCAGGATTACAGCGTGGCGGGCCGGTTCAACGGCAAGCCCAGCGCGGTGATTGCGGCGTATCAATTGCCCGGATCGAATGCGGTAGCGGCGGCGGCCGGCGTGCGGAAGTTGATGGACCAGCTGAAGCAGCGCTTTCCGGAGGACCTTGATTATGTGGTCGCGTTAGACACGACGCGGTCGGTCACGCAGGGCATAAAGGAGATCGTCGAAACGCTGGTGATCGCGCTGCTATTGGTCATCCTGGTCGTCTATCTCTTCCTGCAAGGATGGCGCGCGACGCTGATTCCGTTGCTGGCGGTGCCGGTTTCGCTCGTGGGCACGTTTGTATTGTTTCCCCTGTTTGGATTCTCGATCAATACACTTTCGCTTTTTGGGCTGGTGCTGGCGATCGGATTGGTCGTGGACGACGCAATCGTCGTTGTCGAAGGCGTTCAGCGGCACATTGAAGAAGGCATGGCTCCCAAAGATGCCGCCTTGAAAGCAATGGAGGAACTGTCCGGGCCGGTGGTTGGAATTGCCCTGGTGCTTTCGGCCGTGTTTGTGCCGACGGCGTTTATTCCGGGAATTACCGGACGTCTCTACCAACAGTTCGCAATCACGATTGCGATCTCGGTTTTGCTCTCTGCATTCAATGCATTAACCCTCAGCCCGGCCCTCGCGGCGTTGCTGCTCCGGCCAAAAGAGACGAGCAAAGGAGGGCTGCAAGGATTCTTCAACTGGTTCAATCGCGTTTTCGAACGTGCCACGAATGGTTACGTTAGTTGGAGCGCGGTGCTTGTGAAGAAGACGGCAGTGGTGGTTGTGCTGCTATTTGCGTTTGGAGTTGCGGCCGTATTTTTCGCAAACCGCGTGCCTTCGAGTTTTCTGCCCGATGAAGATCAGGGCTACGCCTACGTGAACGTCCAGTTGCCGAACGGAGCCTCGTTCGAGCGGACGACCGCAGTCTCGAAGCAAGTCGAAAAAATTATCATGGACACGCCGGGGGTTCAGTATTCGACCGCCTTCGTCGGATTCAGCCTGCTGAGCTTCGTACGCACAAGTTACAACGCAACCTTCTTTGTAACGTTCAAGCCCTGGGACGACCGCAAGACACGAGCCGAGCAGTTTCAGGCGCTGAAAGCGCGCTTAAACAAGCAGTTTAGCCAGTTGCCAGCAGCGGTCGTGTTTGGTTTTTCGCCGCCTGCGATCCCCGGAGTCGGCACAGCAGGCGGCTTCACATTTCTGCTCGAAGACCGCTCCGGCGGCGACGTGCAGTTCCTCGCGAAAAATCTCGCCACTTTTATCGAGGCGGCGCGCAAGCGTCCGGAGATCGCGTCGGTCAGCACAACGTTCCTGCCCAGCGTTCCCCAGCAATTTGTCGATGTCGACCGCGACAAGGTGTTGAAGCAGGGTGTCAACCTGACTGATGTCTACCACACGATTCAGGCTTTCATGGGCGGCTACTTCATCAACTATTTCAACCGGTTTGGGCGGCAGTGGCAGGTATACATCGAGGCGGAGAGCGCAGATCGCGCCCAAGCCGAGAACGTGGGACGGTTTTACGTTCGGAATAACAAGGGAGAGAACGTTCCCCTGTCGACGCTGACGACCGTGAAGTCGCGATTGGGCCCGGAGTTCACCTTACGCTTCAATGAGTATCGCTCTGCTCAGATCAACGGCAGCGCCGCGCCAGGATATAGCGCGGACCAGGCGACCGCCGCCCTGGAAGAAGTTTTTAAAGAAACGATGCCACGCGAAATGGGCTTCGACTACTCGGGCATGTCGTTTCAGGAGCAAAAGGCGCGGCAGGGCGTTCCGCCGACGGTCATCTTTGGGCTCTCGTTATTGTTTGTGTTTCTAATTTTGGCGGCTCTGTATGAGAGCTGGGCTTTGCCCTTCAGCGTGCTCCTGAGCACGCCGGTCGCGGTGTTTGGAGCCTTCTTCATTCTCTGGCTGCGGCGCGTAATTTTGCAGGCGCTGCTTCCGCCATATATGGTGCAAATCGAGAGCGACATTTACGCGCAGATCGGTCTCGTTATGCTGATTGGACTCGCGGCGAAGAATGCAATTCTCATCGTCGAATTTGCCAAGGACCAGGCAGAGCAAGGAAAGCCGCTCGACCAAGCTGCGCTCGAGGGCGCCAGACTGCGGCTGCGGCCGATTCTCATGACATCGTTCGCGTTCATTCTCGGCTGCGTGCCATTGTGGACGGCATCGGGCGCGGGTGCGGTAGCGCGGCAAATCATGGGCACAACCGTGATCGGCGGCATGCTGGCTGCGAGCGCGGTCGGAATCTTTTTTGTACCGGCAGTTTTCTACATGGTTGAGAAGTGGTCGGGCGCTGGGAAAGAGGCTGCGCCAGGAATATTGCCCGCCTCACCTGAGCCGATGCCGGGAGACTAACATGCAATCCACCAGTGAAAACTCGATGGTGCGGGGCCGCAAGGCGATCGGGCGTTTTCTGCTGGCCGTGGCGGTATGCGTGGTCTTGAGCGGATGCATGGTCGGGCCGAATTACAAGCGGCCTGCCGTGCAGACTCCGGCGGCGTACCGCGATGCGGCCGAAAATCCGCAGGTGCAGGCGCAGACCGCTTCGTTTGCGGATCTGCATTGGTGGGAGGTATTTCACGATCCCAAGCTGCAGGAGTTGATTCGCACGGCGATCAAACAGAACTACGACTTGCAATTGGCGACGGAGCGCATCAACGAGGCCCGGGCGGTTTTGACCATTACGAAATCGCATTTATATCCGCAGGTCGGAGGAAACGCCGACTTCAGCGGCGGCAAGGAGTCCACCTTCCAGTCGAAGTATAACTTTCTGATCCTGGCCGCTGATGCTACGTTCCAGTTGGACTTCTTTGGGCGTTTGCGCCGGGCTGACGAGGCCGCGCGCGCCGAGTTGCTGGCGACCGAAGACGCACGGCAGATCGTGGTGTTGACCCTGGTGAGCGACGTGGCAAGCGATTACTTCGCGCTCATGCAGATGGATCTGCAATTGCAAATTACCCGGAACACCGTCGAGACCCAGACAGATTCCGTAAAACTAACGCAGCTGCGGCTCGATCATGGCGTAGCGACGAAACTGGATGTTCTGGAAGCGCAACAAACCCTCGACACGGCCAACGCGCAGATTCCGGACCTCGAGCGCCAGATCGCGCAAGAGGAAAACGCAATCAGCATCCTGCTCGGGAATTACCCTCAGGATGTGGCTCGGGGGCTTTTGGTCGACCAAACTCTGCCGCCAGCTGTGCCGGCGGGGCTGCCGTCATCGATCCTCGAGCGCCGCCCCGATATTCGCGAGGCGGAGCAGAATCTCGTTGCGGCGAATGCCGAAGTCGGCGTCGCGAAGGCGCAGTTCTTTCCGCAGATTTCGCTGACGGGCTCGGGCGGCGGGGCATTCGGCCGGAGCAGCGCGTTCTCCGATTTGATGGCGACTCATCTCGGACTCTGGTCGTATGGGGCACAGGTGACCCAGCCAATATTTACGGGTGGCGCGCTAAAAGGAAATCTAAAGCTGGCGGAGTCGCAAAAGAAGCAGGCCCTGATCGGCTACCAGCAGTCTATCCAGCGCGCCTTCGGCGATGTGTCCGATGCCCTGATCGGATACGAAAAGCTGCATCAGGTGCGGGTGCGGCAGGAGCAATCCGTGGCCGACCTGCAGGAATCTGTCCACCTCTCAACGCTTCGCTACAAAGGCGGCACCACTACATTCCTCGAAGTGCTCGACGGCCAGCGCTCTCTTTATAGTTCTGAATTAACTCTCGCTCAGGCCCGCGGCAACGAATATCAGAGCCTCGTTCAACTTTATCGCGCACTTGGCGGTGGATGGCAGCAGTAAGTTGCACGACGCCCCTTCGCCCAAACGCAGTCACCGCTTCGATTCTTCAGAACTCTATTGGTCCCGCTTTCCCGGCGGGTTCCGCGGACCTGATTCATGTTTGACTTGTCCCCTCTGCTCTCCCTAACATTACGAGTTCTCTAAAAACATCCCATGGCAAGCCATCACAGCAGTAGTCGATCCTTCTCACGAATTATGCTCGTCCTCTTCCTCGTTGGGTCGGCGGGCGCTCTACTCGCACAGCCCGCGCCCTCGGTCGTCGTGAACTGGACCAAGAAATTCCCCATTCGCACCACGCCCACCTTGCAGGCGGTTATCAACCCGATGCTGCGGCGCGGCTCGCCCATTCACGACGCCGCTTTTTCTGCGTTGGGAAAGCTCGGCTGCGATTATGCCCGCTACGCATTTTGGTTTCCGTATCCGAAGATGGCGGTCGCGGAGTTGAGGCCTCCAGCGAAGGACCAGACGTTCTGGGATTTTCAGTATATGGATCCGCTGGTCGAAGACTTCGTCAAGGCGAGCGATGGCCGCCCTGTGGTCTGGAGCTTCAGCACAAATCCGCAGTGGATGTTCACTACACCGAAGCCTGTGGTTTACCCGGAAGATCCAAATCAGGTGGACTGGGAATACACGCAGGGCACGCAGCTCATTGATGTGCAGCAACTCGCCGATTATTACGGGCGGCTGGCGAGTTGGTACATGCAAGGTGGATTCACCGACGAACTCGGCAAGTATTACGCGTCGGGGCACCACTATGACATGCATTATTGGGAGATCTTTAACGAGATCGATTCGGAACATGAACCTACTCCGCAACAATATGTGGAGCGTTACGACGCGATCGTGGAAGCCGTGCGCAAGATCGCGCCGGAGATGAAGTTTGTCGGGCTGTCTCTGTCCTATCCGGCCGGCGGCCAGAAGATGTTCGAGTACTTTCTGAACCCGGCGAACCACAAACCGGGAATTCCACTCGACTATATTTCCTTCCACGTTTACGCAGCGCCCGGCGCGGACCAGACGCTCGATAACTGGCAGTTCACGTTTTCGGATCGCGTGAGTGAGTTTGTTGCCGAAGCGCGTTACATCGTGCAGATTCGCGATCGCCTGTCCCCCTCGACTAAGATCATGGTGAATGAAGCGGGATCGATTCTCTCCGGTGACATGGTGCAAGGCGAGCCTGGCCACGTTGAAAAACCCATTCCGCCAGCGTATTGGAACCTGAGTGGCACCTTTTACGCGACGCTCTATGTGGAAATGGCGCGGCTGGGAGTGGATGTAATTGGCGAATCACAACTGGTGGGATTCCCGAGCCAGTTCCCGAGTGTGACCATGGTCGACTGGACAACAGGCGAACCGAATGCACGCTACACCGTGCTCGAACTGCTGAAGAACAATCTTGCGCCCGGAGACGAGTTTGCCGATACCGAGGTTGTCCCGAACGGCGTGCCCGCGGATACGGACGCGGTCACGGTGCAAGCCTACATCTCCAGCGGACATCAAAAGATGATTATGATCAACCCGCGAAACCGGGAGATTCCAATCGATCTTCCAAAAGAGTGGTCCGGAGCGACAGTGCAGACGATTGGATGGGCCTCGCCGCAGGTGGTGAAACAAGAGCTTTCGCAGACAAGGTTTCGGATGCCGTCCTTCTCGGTGTCGATACTCAGTTTGAAGGACTAAGTTTGACTTAGGTTGTCACTTAATAGCGGTTATTGCGCGTCGACGACACAGCGGAATCCGATTGTCCCTGATCGGTCGATGCTGGGCGCCATCAATAGATACTTACCATGCTCCGATAACTTGTAAGCCTGGGGAAAATACCACTTCGAACCTTGTGGCTGATAGTGACTGCCTCCGCGCAAAACGGCGGCTCGCGTGTGGTCGTCAATGAATTCGTCCGTCCACTGCCAGATGTTTCCCACGAGGTCCATTACGCCGAATGGGCTTGCTCCTTGCGGATGCGCATTCACGTCGCTTGACGGCGCGAGAACGCGTCCACGATCCGGCGATGGCACAGCGAGGGGATTCCAATCATTTCCCCATGGATATGCTCGGCCATCCGCGCCTTGAGCGGCGTATTGCCATTCCCACTCGTGCGGAAGGCGCTTGCCGGCCCAAAGAGCGTACGCTCGTGCATCCTCGAGTGCGACCCACGTCACAGGTTTGTCAGCCCAGCCTTCCGGGTAGTTCCTGCCGTTCCAGTCCTTGAGGAAATTGTGATCGTCAGATGGATGATAATGCGTTGCATCGAGAAATTTCTTGAAGTCCGCGTCCGTGACTGGGTAAGAATCGATCCAGAACGAATTGATATGAAGCTTGGCTTCATGAAAGCGGCGCGCCGAGGTCTCCCACGGATACTGCACGTCGACGCCTTCGTCGTTCATGCCTTCGATTTCAATCCCATTAACGCGGAAGACGAAGTCGCCTTCCGGAATGCGGACCATGCCGCTCGGCGCTGAGACGGCAGGTTTGGTTGGTGGAATCTCTACAATGTGCTGCGGGAGCGCGACCCATTCGCTGGAGAAAGCGGCCAGCGGCTTTTGCGCGAGGGTCTGCATGGTGTGAAGAAGGTTGTTGGGCGACGAGTCCGGCGCGGACGTCTCCAGAATTGCGCCGTAGCCGTTGGGTTCCAAATCAAAGCTGAGTACTGAGGCTTCATTTTCTTTGGCAGGTGTGATTTCGACGCCATGCCAAAGGTCGAAGTAGCGCGCTCCTGCTTTGTAAGGGACGGACAGCTGTCGACCTGCGACTGGATAGTGGTTGCGATTTACGATCGTCCAGAGCGTTGATTGATCAGCCGGCCAGCGACTGGCAAAAATCCCGAACTGCTGAGGGAAGACGTGCGGCTCCCAATCGGGACTGAGGAGCAACGAATGATATGCGCGCTCAATGGTCGCGATGCGGCGGAGCGCTTCTGCGTCGCGAGGCGTCATCTGATTCCAGATGCCCCAGATGTTTTCCCAGCTTTCGAAACCAACGCCGTTGAAGAATGCGAACTGCAGATCATCGGTGTGATCGTGAGCCCAGCGATCGGAAACATGCACCATGTGGCGAGGCTCGAGCCATTTGTAAGTGCTAACTGTCGGCGCGAAATCGTACTTCCAATAGCCCCATGACATGTTGTTGTAGGCAAGCATTTCATCGGAGCCGAAGGCGAGCTCGGGTTCAAGCGCGAGCGGGTGACTCAGTCGGTCAGACGCCGTGCGGAAGACGTGGGCCATGCCTTCGAGTGTGTCACCATTGATTCCATCCGCGCCGATGTCGGCGAGAAAACGTGAGGTGGCCACCCAATTCGGAGCGCCCTCGTCACGCGTACCCTGGTCCCACATCATCACTGGGAAGAGGACGCGTACGCCATGACCATGAAATTGCTCGACCACCTTCTTCATCTCCGAAACTCCGCCAGGGAGATCGCAAAAGAGATCGTATTCGTTGCGCGAATCGACTCCTAGATTCGGATAGGTGGGCCAAAGCAACACGCTGTCGATGCCGCCATAGCGCTTGTCGAGATCCCCGAGGTAGCGATCGACCGTGTATTGCCGCTGGACGGGATCGTAGAAATAGCGGTCGTGCGTCATCATCTGCGGCTGGACGAAACTGGATTGGGTCCATAACAGTTCCGGCCTGGCATACTCGGTGCCGTCGTAGCCCATGCGAAGCAGATGCTCGGCGCGCCAGTGCTTAATTTCTTTCAGCCAATCGGCAATGTCGGCTTTTGTGCACGTGGAAGCACGGGCTGTATCCCAGTCAGGAACAGATTGGCAGGCTGGAGCCGGGATCTGCTCGCCGTGCGGAGGATTCGTGGCGTCCTGCGCGACGGCCGACAACGCCAGCAGGGGAAGAGACAAGGCAAGAAAAATCGAAGGAATGCGTTTCATGAAGCATTCTCTGAATAACTGACTTTCTCCGTTTATCGAACAGACGGCGAGAATCACAAATGAACTTATGGAGCGGTGCGAATTGCACTTCCTGACTCTTCCTGGCGGCCCAGGCTGCTAGAGATCGCCTTCAGCAGCTTTCCGTCGGTTGTATCGCCGCTCAACTCCCAAATCATCACGCCCATCAACCCATGCTCTCTCGCATATTTTACTTTGGCCGAGACGGAGAGTTCATCGTCATAGGTCCAAAAGGTCCTTCCGTCGAACAGCCACGGTGCCTGCGACCTTGCATCGCGATAAATTGTGAACTTGTCCGTCATGGAAGCGATTGCATTGTAGGTCGCGTCGGCGCGAACAGGCTCGCCGGGTTGAAAAAGTCCGTGGTTGTCGGACGCAACCTGGCTCCACGAATAGCCGTAAAACGGCAATCCCATCAGCATGTGAGAGAGCGGCACGCCGGCCTGCTGATAGTTCCAAAGCGTTGTGTCTACATCGCCGTCAATTTCGGGATCACCTGCCACGTGATAAAGAGGCGCAACCAACCCGGTCTTCTTGCTCCAAGGGCCCGCGTAGTCGTAGTTCATGATCCCCACCTGGTCGGCATAGCGAGCGACGGCAGCCATGTCGAGATGTTGAAAAGAACTGCGTGTTGTGCCCATCGCGACAGTCAATAAATGGTTGGGACCAGCCGCGTCCAGTTGTCGCCGAAACTCGGCCAGGAGTGCGACGAAGTTTAATTTGTCTGCCTCTTCTGGATATTCCCAGTCGATATCGATGCCGTCAAAGAGGCCGGCAACATCGATTCCGTCCGCAATCTTGCCTTGAATGAACTGTTGCACGCAGGAGGTAACCAGCGCTACTCGAGTTTCAGGCTGCGCCGCTTTCACGAAAACATCGGGAGTGCCCTCAATGGATATCAATATTTTCAGGCGCGGATAGAGGCGCTTAAGCTCCTGCAACTGGTGGAAATTCCCCCTCAGCGGCATGGCCGGCGTATCGACTGTGCCATCAACGCTATTCTCCGCAGTGAACGAATAAGTCAGATCAGCATCGGGGTCGGCGACGACGCAATGGGAGTCTCGGATATTCACTTGAGAATAATTAATCTGGTCGAGAACGGAAATTGTGCCTCGCGAAATCAGATCCTTGAGATAAAAGTGCGAGTGCATGGAGTTGCCGCGGAAGTATCCGACAACGATCTGGCGAGAGGGGGCTAGGGCGGCTGTCTTTGACTGGGCAAACCCGCAGACAATGAAACCGAAACAGATAAGAGCAAATAACACAAGAACTATTCGCACTCGGTTCGTGCATGCGAACTTACTTCGCGGCATTTCCTGGTCCTCCTACAGGATAAATACGGGGGATGCGGTCTTCGGCTTTGGGCAATGGTGGGAACGGCGAATGCGGTTCCTTCTGATACCAGTAGGCAACCGAGAAAAAATTATCGGAGCGATGGTTAGCATGACCGTGCTCGATGGTAGCCTTCAGGTTTTTAGTAAATGGAATCGGCGAGTCAAGGTGAAATCGATAGACGGAAGAACGGCTGCCAGCTAGTTCAGGCCCTTTGACCGGTGCCCCGTAGAATCCATAGGAGAAAGACTGGTCGCCGAAGTCCCAAGCGCCGAGGAAATAATCTTCCGACCCAGTGCCGTTGATTGAGGGCAGTTTCTCGCCATCGACAAAGAACATGTCGTCGCCTTCGCCCCACCAGCCGTCCTGGTTCTGCAGAACAGACATGGTTACGCCTACAAAGTGACCCTGACCGGCTGCGTCCAGCCAGACATAATTATTCGCCCCGTCCAAATTCTTCTTTGCGGTGATCGAGGCGGCATCGTTTGATTCCCAGTCCTTGGTCCATCCCCTGGCGGGCGCGGCCTGGCGATACTGCGCGTGGAAATACAAGGTCTCGGCGGCGAGGTCGTGAGTCAATGCCTGATAGTCAATGTTGAAGTAGAAGGCATCGACGATTTCCGTTCCGTCGTTAGTTACAGTGACGCGCGCATGCTTATGAAACGGCATGGGGAAGAAGCAGTTCAACGCTTTATCGGATGCGACAGACAAAGGAACAGACTCAAACGGAAAGTATTCGCCAAGCCCGAGGCCGAAGAAATCGCCGACTGGAGCTTCGGCGCTCGGCAAGACCTCGTCATCCCAATACATGCGCAGGACTAGCTTCTTGAGGTGATACTTTTCTGCCGAAGCAATTGTGATCCAGATGTGAGTGATGTTGCCCGGTCCGGGAGAGTCGAGCAGTGTGATCGTCTGCCCTGGAGCGATCTTTACGTAATCGTCATTGCCGCCCGTGCGGTCGTAACTGGACGCCCGCTTCTGAACGTAATCGCGAGGCTGTGAAAGGGTAGCCAGTTGGCCGCCCCAGTTATTAGCCGTCTGTGCCAAAGCGCAGGCACACAGCAGAATGCCCATAGTGAGGCCGGTCGCCGGTTTGCTGAGGGTAAGCTTTTCCATCGGCCTCACCGTGAGAGCCTTGCAATGTAGACGGCAAAGGGCTCCAAAGAAATCTTGTCGACTGATTTAACGGACGAGGCACTTTGCGTGGTCAGCAAGGCCGTTAATTTTGCCGAGGCAAAACCCTCCGAAGACAGATTGAAGCCGACCTGCTGGTTCTTACCTGACATATTTAGAACCACGAGTACCCCCTGATCGTTGTAGCGGCGGAGATACGAGAGCACGTCCGGATTGTCTTGATCCAGCGCAACGTAATCTCCGTCGAGCAACGCCGGTTCTTGATGACGGAATGCCAGTAACCGTTTGTAAAACTGCAGAACGGAATCCGGCTCCTTCAGTTCTCTTGCCACGTTATGAGTCTTATAACTGGCTGGAACCGGCAACCACGGCTTGGAGACGCTGAATCCCGCATTCGCCGACTCATTCCACTGCATCGGCGTGCGTTCGCCATCTCGGCCCTTTTCGCTCGGCCATCCCGCGATACCGATTGGGTCCTTCACGTCTTCTTTGTGAACCGGATCGTTGTTCTCCATGCCCAGCTCTTCGCCGTAGTACATGATCGGAGTGCCGCGAAGCGTCAGGTACATTCCGGCCATGAGCTTCGCAATCTGATCGTTGTGCACGGCATCGCCATAACGGTTGTAAGAGCGCGCCATATCATGATTGCCGATCACATATACAGGCCACCCGCCGGTGGATTCGACATTCGCGATCTGCTTTCGGAAGTCCGTTGGTGAGAGCTTGTTCACTTCACAGAACATGAAGTCCATTGGCATCTGGATTTCATCGTTGCTCCCGCCGTAGTACTCTTTGAGTTCCTCCCGGTTGGCGGTGTAAGTCTCTCCTACCAAGACGGCATCGTATTCGTCGGCTACCTTGCGGAGCTTTTTCAACTCCGTGTGAACCTCAGGCAACTTATCGTTGTACTTATTCACCATGTTCGGGTCGCCAAGGTCGTTCTTGCCTTCGAGAATCGGGTTATCGTGAAGCTCAGGATCTTCGAATAATAGGTCGACGGCATCTAAGCGAAACCCGGAAACGCCGCGCTTGTACCAGAAGCGCGTGACATCGAACATCGCGTTTTCAACAGCCGGATTGCGCCAATTGAGATCGGGCTGCCCGACAGCGAAGAAGTGGTAATAGTACTGGCCGGTTTTCGGATCGAACTGCCAGGCCGATCCACCGAAACCTGAGATCCAGTTATTCGGCGGAACCCCTGGCGCCTTGCCATCGCGCCAGATATACCAATCGCGATGCGCGGAAGTGCGCGAGGAGGCCGAATCGATGAACCACTTATGCTGCGGAGAAGTATGATTGAGTACAAAATCCATGATGATCCGGATGCCGCGCTTCTTGGCATCGGTGGCGAGATCGTCGAAATCCTTCAACGTTCCGTACATCGGATCGATGTTTTCGTAGTCCGCAACATCGTAACCGAAATCGACCTGGGGCGAGGGATAGCAGGGGGTGATCCAGATCGCATCTACGCCAAGGTCTCGTAAGTATTCTAAGTGGGCATCGATGCCTTTGAGATCACCAATACCGTCGTTATTAGTGTCGGCAAAGCTGCGAGGATAGATTTCATAAAAGACAGAATGTTTCCACCAGTCATGACCTCCGGTAGTGGGAGATTGTGTCTGAGCCGGGGCGGAGATCGCAAGGATATTTACTGCGATGAATACATAAATCGATTTCTTGATAGTTGTTAACATTGCTACATCCTGGTAGAGACCTTTAGGTATTTCTCATCTCTTTGCGAGATGGAACACAATTGTGGCCTGCTCATCGCCGCCGCTGCTCGACGGCAGTTGCACTTGCACCCTGGCTGGTCCGTTCGTCTTTTCGAAGCGGGCGCCGTCGATAGACGCGATTTGACGTGAATCGTTCGCAAAGATCTCATAGCTCGCTCCGGGCACTCCCGCAACCAGCAGCGTCAGGGTGTCTCGCGAGGCCGACCACGATTCGGAGATAATCCGCAGCCCTCTGCTTGTTCCTCCAAGTTCCGGAAGCATCGAAGTTACACCCAATTCGAAGTCATTTTCCACGCCGATCACGACTTCGGACTCGTCGTTCAAAAGCGGAATCTCAACGTGTATGTGCTGGTCCGTTAATGTTGTTTCCAAATGAAACGGCGTCTTCTTGCCGTTCAGCCGAGTCTCCTTAACGCGGGCCCGAAGGCTGACCGCGGGAGAGAATTCCAAGGTGCATTGCTTCGGCACTCCTGCCGAATGTACTTGTAGGCGGATACGATCCGACGTCCTCTGGTAACTTATGCCGATCTTGTCTTCACCAATTGCTAGATTATCGATCGAAAATGTATTCCAATTCGCCGGAATATGAGGCGCAAGCGTCAAATGACAAGCGACCGCATCTGCCTTCACCCCCAGCATTCCGCGGAGCAGCGGACTGACGACCATGGCTGCGGACCAGACTTGATGTGGCGATCCGGTAGAGAGTGTCTGGTAGAAATCGCCGGACAGAACTTCTGCGACGTGGCCGAGCGATCCGTCAAGCGCCAGCTGTGCATTTGCTCGTAAGTTGGCATAAGCAGGGAGGGGACGGTGGTAACTGTATTCTCCAACTGAAGCCCAGCCCGTAAATAGTGGCCAGACCGACCCGAAATGATATCCACCGGGATCGTATTTCGAGTTGCTCGATGAAATGATTCGCATTCCCCAATCCGTCTGATGATCGGGGCGCGCTAACTCGTCAATCATCTGTTCGACATGCGGGTCGTCTAACAGATGAGACCACATCGGAACAGTAGAAAGAACGCTCGCAACATCCAGCCTATTGCCGCCCGAATCCAGAGCATAGGCGTATATCTTTTTGTCAGGAGACCAGAACGCTTTGTCCAGTAGCCCGGGCCCATCGTCGCCGGTCTTTGCAGAAGCGCCGGAGATTTCTTCCTTTCCCACAAGATGCGCGAGATGCGACATAGAGCGACTGGCCTCGATTCCCAGACTCGCCTGATACAGCTCACTTTGTACCGGGTACAATGGCCCACCCTCGATCCAGCCGTGACCGACTCCAGAGTTTTGAGCGAAGCCCTGAGCGTCAAACGTCGAGCGCAAAAACTCATAGGCCTTCCAGAGGCTGTTCCACTTTTCGCGCACGAACTCCACGTCGCCGCTCGAACTGACGTAGTCGTCTGCCGCAATGATGAATAGGGGCGTGGCATCGGCGGAAGCGTACGCGAACGGAATCTTGAACCAGTCCATTAAACCCGCGCTTTGAGAAATCTCGTGCGGGATCTTTCCGTCGGCTCTCTGGTACTTGCTGAGAAATTCCAGTGCGCTACGAACGTGGAAGAAATCGCCGGTGGCGTCCAGCGCAAAGGAAGTCCATTCTGCATCCCGGCCAAAGAACCAGGCGAACCCAGGGCGGTAGTCGCTTTGGGCCGTATCAAAGCCAGCGACCAACCCTTCACCCAGAAATGGATTACGCACAACACCTTGCAACATACTCACGCGCGCCCAGTCGTACGAGCTTTCAAGCTGATCGTCGGGAAGATGTACATTTACAGTGCGCGCCAGGTACTCGCTGTAATACCTCGCTGAATCACGTGACAAAGAGGGATAATCATCTAAGAGATGCGTATAAGTGCGGTTGAGGTCCACCTGCCCACTGAATGATGCCGCGAAGGCGATTAGTTGTACCTGTTTTCCTATCTTGGCGGGTGCTAGCAGGAACGAATCCTCGTTAGAGGAAAAGTAATTGGTGGCGTATTCTTCGGAGGTCACGATTGCGGACGGAGATCCGACCAGAGCTTCGAACTTCCCGCCGTCGTCCGCAAAGTGGAATGCATGTAGCGAAGCGTCCCAAGCGGCCACCGAATCGCTGAGGTGTCCCGGCCACTCGAGTTGGAAATCGGGATGGAAGACGGCTTCAACCTGCAAAGGGCTATGCGTCTCCATTTCTAGAGCAATGATTGCACCGGTCTCGTGCGTAGGAACGAACAGAACTTCGCGAACGGAAAACGCATCGCTGGCATAGACAATCGTCGTGGATTCGGGACGGACGATAACCGTACGAGCCAGCGTTTCCGCCGGGATTATGGCCCCTTCGATATGGAATCGCAGATGAAAATTGTTGAGGATCTTGAGCGGATAAACCCACGCTTCGACGGTCCCTTGTTCGTGGCCGAGGATAGCCGCACGAGTCCCGAGCACGGAAATAAACTCCCAGGGACGAACGGGACGAGAGAGTTCGAGACGCTTGGTCGGTTCAACCGCGAATGCGCCGCAAGCACCCAGGAGGAACCAAGCCGTCAACAGAGTTGCCATGTGCGCGCGCAACCATGCCTGCAGCGAGCAGGGAAAAGAAGCAATGATTCTGATCTTACGACCCATGAACGAAGCGCTTTACATTCTAATTCTGCGGAAGGCTCGCCGCATACATTTGATCAAGCAGGTCCTGAGACTGTCCGTCATAATCGGCATCGAGCGACCACATGAATGTGCCGCCGAGACCCTGTTGCCAGTCGCTATACCAGACCCGGTAATAAGTCGAGTAAGGATCATCGTAAGTGATAAAGCCGGGCTTCCCGCCCTTCCTCAACATATAGGGAACCAAAGCCGCTTCGTCGTAAAAAGTCACCCACCCTTTATTGTTGATCCGCTGTTTAATGAAGGTTCCGTAGTTTACCGAACGAACGGAGGCATTGCACATGCCATCTTTCGTTTTGCTCGAGTTCGCGCACTCTCCCCACAGCGCGCTTACATTTGTGTAGAAGTATCCATAGAAAGGTGTGCCCATGTTTAACTGTTGTGGTGCCACACCTTCCTGAAGAAAAATACCGATGGCCTCATTGGCCGCGCCACCGGGTTGGCACTCCCATGGGTCCGGATCACTTGGATCCCAGAAAATCTCTGAATTTAGCTGCCCATCTTCTGTCCATGGCCCAGCGCAGTCGTACATCATGATGTTGAAGTAATCGAGGAGCGGGTCGACTTGGGGAATCGCATATCCAGAACCGTCTCCGCCCCAGGGCGGCACGTCTGCGGAAATCACATAGGTAGGGGAGGTTAGCGTGTTGCGCAAACCCTGCATCAGTCCATAGAACGTGTCAGTTTCATCGGCGGTCGGATACTCCCAATCGATATCAATTCCGTCATACCCGTTCTGGTTGATGAAGGCCCAAATATTACCGACAAGAGTGCTGATAAGATTCGGATTCCCGTCAAGAGCGCCGAAATCTCCGCCCAGACCAAGCAGAACCTTCACGCCTGCCTTGTGCGCCTTCCGAATGAGAGTGGGTTCTAGGAATCCATCCGGAACATAGAGAGTGCCGTCAGACCCAAAACTTACCCCATAGTGATTGATGTGGGTGAGCTTCTTATAAAGAATTTGCTTTGCACCATAAGAAGGTGTCTGATACTTACTCCAGTAACCATAGTCGCCGACAATACGCTTGGTCAATGTGCTCTTCGATCCGTTAGAAGGCGCTCTATATTGAGCCCTGCCGGAAATAGTGCCGGCAAGGATCAGGAATACAGCTGTTGACAGGTGTAAAGTTCGATGCCATCGGTAACTCTCCATATACAAGCCTCGCCGTACGATACGGGTAATCCTCGAAATACTTGCCGCGGGGCGTTAAAAGCTTATCTTTAATGCTAGCTGAACTTGGCGAGGCCCAATCGCCGTCATATAAAACAGCTGACCAAAATCCCCATATCCGACATTAAGAGTGTCGTCGCCATAAGGTCCCGGCGTGCCCATGCTAAACGTCGGATGGTTAAAGGCGTTCTTCGCTTCGAGGCGGACCTCGGCATTCATCCCCTCGCGAACTCTCGCCATGGAAAAGTCTTTCTCGAGCGACAAATCGCTACTGAAGATCATGGGGCTGCGAATGTCGCTGAGCGCGCGCGGAGCATTTCCTAACGTGAATTCATCCGGCGCCTGGAACACTTCAGGGTTTGCAAAGTACTGATTAACCCAGTCCACATGGCTCCCGCCAGCCCGATGCGGCGTACCGGTGAGGTTGGGCCGCTGACAACCGTAAGTCGGAAGCGGCGTCCCGCAACCGCCGACCGTAACGACTAGCGGTCGCCCCGCGGAGATTCTCCAGATGCCATTCGTCTTCCATCCGCCCAGCACAGCCTCAAGCGCCTTAGGCATATCGCCCAGGAACATGCGTCCATGCCCGAACGGCAGATCGTAAGTGTAAGTGAACTGAACCACATGGGGAATATCAAAGGTGGAGAGGCTACGCTCCAGCCATGGTTTATTGGGATCTTGAAGGCTGGTGAGGCTTCCTTCCCAGGTCACATTATCATCGTAAGTTGAGGCATCGTCGATCGACTTCGACCAAGTATAAGTTACCAGGAATTGCAATCCATTGGAGTACCTCTTTTCAGCCTTGACCTGTAGACCATGGTAGATGGAGTTAGCGATGGGCTGTACATCGGTCGTCACGCCAGTGAACTCAGGATAGGGAAGCAAAAGTTGGTAGCCCTGGACAGTCGGAGAGGAAAGTGTACTATTCGGATCGCTGATTGGACCGCCGTTAACTGCGGCAAAAGGATTTGTGACGTAGTTGAGAAGCGCATCGAGTTGAGCCTGGGAATATTGCTCAATCTGCGGCCCAAGAATCTGCGGGTTGTTTGCGCCGCTAAAATACAGATGCGTACCTTTCTTCCCAATGTATTCCACATCGAGAACAACATTTCCGGGAAGTTCGTGCTCAAACCCAAGGCTCCAGCTCTGTTCGTAAGGAGTCTTGATGGCATAGCCGCTGCGAATAGGCCCAATGGCATTGAAACCAACGTCGTTCAAGAGACCGAGTGAACTGCCCGCCGGTTGAACAAATCCGTTGGGGAAGGGATTGCTAAGGTGGAGGTACGGCGTCGCGCCATCGTTGTTGTAGGTTGTAATGACGCTCGTCCCTACGTTGTAACCTTGCGTGCCGTAACTGCCCACTCCGTTTGCGCCCGAGCGGCTCTGCCCGTAATAGATCCCGTATCCGCCGCGGAACACGGTCTTGTCTCTAAACTGATACGATAGGCCAAAACGAGGGGCAAGGTTATTCCAGTCGGTATCCCAGTTTGTGCGGGTGTTTCCATTTGTGAAGCGCTCCCCTCCATAGAGCGTACGGGTCACCTCGTCGCCGGTAAGCGGATCGGTGTATGAAATCGAGCCCCCGTTCAGCGGATTGATGGCGTTCGGGTCCCACCAATTCTGACGGTTATGACGTTCGGTTCTGGGCCGGGTAAGTTCATATCGCAATCCAAAATTAAGCGTCAGGTTCGGTCTGGCTTTCCAGTTGTCTTGTGCGAACCACGCGTACTGAAAGTTCTGCATCGCAGGCCGGAACTGGATCTCGTAACCGCTGTTGCCTCCCCCCAGCATCTGGCCCATCAGGAAGCTGGCCATCGCGTCGCCACCATTGGGGTTGTCTTCCGAGTTGTTCTGTGAAGTGCCCGTGGCATCGAAAGAAAAATTGCCCAGCGGCGCATTTGTCTGAATGTAATTAATCTGATGCAGGCGGCCGTCAAACCCAAACTTCATCTCGTGAGCGCCGTGCACTTTGCTCAGGGTCACCGTCAATTGTCCTGTGTTTTCTCCTTGACGATAATTGCCATACGGGTTGTCGCCAGCACTCGTGAAATTTGCCGACTGGTAACCATGGATAAAGATGGCAGGGACTCCTATGAACCCGTTAGATGCCAGATACGACGGAAAGCCGAGTGCGCCCAGCGGATCCGGCGTACTGCTCCCGTAAGCATACTGATCTTGATGAAAGGCGGCGCGCGTCAAGCCGAGCGTTGTTATCAGCAAGGTAGAGGGGCTGAAGGTGTGGGTAAGGTTCAGCGCAAACGTGTGGGCGGTTGAGGAGTTGGGACCGGTCTCGCAAGGGTCGATGAAGTTGTTAAAGCAGCTCCAGTTAATGTAGTGGCTGTCCCATTCCTGAGCATACCTGCCCGTCAACATATTTTTCTCGTTGAACCGCTGGTCGATCTTGATCTCCAGCTTGGCATCGGTGCTGTGATTGGGGCCAGAACTCGCCCAATTGTTATACGGGTTGCCCGAGTCGAGGTTGGACGCCGGAAACATGTTTAACATCGTTTGCGCCACCGGGTCGATCAGATTGCCAGGCACGCCGGGCGCCGGTTCGAGGTTCAGAGGAAGATTCGTGTTCCCCGGGCTGACGTACGTGGCGATGTTGTTGTTCGGGATCGGAGTCTGCCGCACAGCGAACCCCTGGTTTGGATCGAAATAACCGCTATAAGGATCCCAAATCTGTCCCGCCGGCTCGCTGCAGATTCCGTTGTCGTCAAATGTCCCGCCCTGGTCTCCGCAGAGCTCGCCAAAATCGCCCGTTCGCTCGAGGTCTGACGGAACTCCCGCCGAAGCCGTGCTGGCTGAAATTGCTCTTGTCCCGTCGAAATCGAAAAAGAAGAATGTTTTGTTCTTGAAGATCGGTCCGCCAAAGGTGCCCCCAAATTCGTTCCGCTGCCCCTTCGGCCTTGGGCTCCCATAGTAATTAGCAAACCAATCATTCCCATCCGTGAGGGCATTGCGCAGGAAATCGTAGGCGCTCCCGTGGAACTGGTTCGATCCAGACCGCGTCACCATATTAATCACGGACGCCCCGGTGAACCCATACTCAGCGCTGAAATTTGTCTGTTGAACTTTGAATTCCTCGACTGCCTCAACCGGCGGGTTGTACGCCATCTGGGTGATTCCGCCATTGGGTTCGGTATTGGTAACGGACGCTCCATCCAAAAGAATGTCGGCTGAGGCGCCGCGGCTGCCGTTTGAAACGAAGCCTGTGCTCCCGCAGTTCGGACACTGGTCGTCCATATCGGTGACGCCCGGCGCGAGGTAAGTGAGCACGGTGGCATCGCGGTCGATGAGAGGAAGATCATTAATGAACTTCCGGTCTACGACCTGTCCCGTCGTGGCGTCCTGTGTCGCGATTGTTTCGCCCTGCGCTGAAACCTGCACGGTTTCCTTTGCCGCTACCATCTTTAGCCGAAGATTCGCCGTCGGGTTCTCACTTACGTCGACTTTGATATTCGTCACCACCGTCTTCTCGAAGCCCTGCATCTCCGCCGTCACCGAATAAACGCCGGGCGAGACCGCTCGAAAAAGGTAACGGCCCGTATTGTCCGATGTGGTCGTGAACGTGTATCCCTTCTGTTGATCCGTCAGCGTGACCTTTGCATTCTGGACTATCGCGCCGCTGGGGTCGGTAAGCATTCCACTAACGGTTCCAAAGTAGCCTTGCCCTAAGAGCAGCATGGGGATAAGTATGATGACTGCGGAAACGAGAACTCGGGCCATGCGGGACCCCCGCTCATGACCAGCAACAAAAATGGATGACATCATGCGAACCTCCAAAAACCGGGAGAGAGATGGGTGCCGAAAAGAGTGGGCAATTCCTTGCGGAAAAAACTGCTATGCCGGGCCGGTGCCGCTTCGTTCCTGCCGCACTCACTTTCCCCAACATTAAATCGTTTCATTGGACAGGAGATTATGCGAACCTGCAGGTGAAAAAGCAAGGATTATTGTCGCCTGATCGCAAATGATCGTGGCGCTGGCCAGCATTTCGAGGTCCTGGCGTCTATAAAGTTTTGTAAAGAGAGCATCGAGCATCGCAGTCCCTCAAACGTTCGGGAGATGACTGCCAGTCCGGTTTCCGCTTCCAAGGTTCTCTTGCCTGTTCTCTTTGCCGGGAGCCGCATACAAAAAGCCTTGATTGAATCGTTTTAGTACGACTATTCTTGTTCGTTATTTCGCACGCTGTCCCCAGCAAAGGGAGGTACACCCGTGAAAATGAAATCAATCCTACCGTGTCCTTTACTGATCGCTTTGGCCGCCATACTGTCTTTTCCCTCCATCCCCTCTGCTCAAACAATTCACGTCGATGCCAACCCAGCGAGTTCCACAAACCACTTCAAGCCCAATGAGACTCTCGGGGCCGGAGTTGACCGTATCCCTGTAGAGGCCATCGACCACGATCTGATCCAACCAAATCTCGATCGCGCCCTCGCCGCCGGCTGGCAGCCGGTGACGTATCGCCAAAATACCGAGCTCACAATCGAGGCCTGGCACTGGAATCCTCAAGGCACATGGAGCGAGCCGGGCGAGAAAGGATATTTCGTAGGCTCCGCGACTCCCGGTGAACCAATCCGTTATTCCTACGGCTATCCGCTGTCGCATCGCGGCTTCACGCGCAACGACGGCACGCCCGATGCAGGCTACTCGCGCCTCACCGACGGCGACGAGACCACCTATTGGAAAAGCAATCCGTATCTCACCGAACGTTTCACGGGTGAGAGCGATTCCCTCCATCCGCAGTGGATCATCATCGACCTCTCGCAAATTCAGCTTGTCGACACAATACGGATCGTCTGGGCCGAGCCCTTTGCCACGCAATTCATCGTGCAGCGCTGGGAGAGCGACCGAGATCCCATGCACGAGCCAACCCACGGCGTATGGCAATCGTTTCCGCTTGGCGCCATCGAGCATGGCAAAGGCGGCTCGGAGATTCTTCGCCTCAGTCCCACCCCCATGCCCGTCCGCTATCTCCGAATTCTAATGAGCGCGTCTTCAAACACCTGCGGCTCACCCAAGCCATCCGATCCCCGCGCCTGCGTCGGCTATGCTATCCGCGAACTCTACCTCGGGACCTCCTCGGCTGACGGCCTCCTCCACGACATCCTCCGCCATGTGCCCGACCAGGAGCAAACAACAACTTATTGTTCCTCCGTTGATCCCTGGCATCAGGCTACAGATCTCATCACTACCAGACAGGCACAAGTCGGCTTCGACATTTTTTATAACAGCGGCGTAACGCGAGGCCTCCCCGCCATGATTCCCGTGGCCATGATCTACGACACACCCGAGAACGCTGTCGCGGAAATTGCCTATTTAAAGAACCGAAAATATCCCGTGTCGTACATCGAGATGGGAGAAGAATCCGACGGCCAATACTTCACACCCGAGGACTATGGCGCGCTCTACGTCCAGTGGGCGACAGCGCTGCACAAACTCGACCCATCGCTCAAGCTAGGGGGCCCTTCATTCGAAGGCGTGAACTCTGACATTCTTACTTTTCCCGACCCGCAAGGCAATGCATCCTGGACCAACCGCTTCATTCAGTACTTAAAGAGCCACGGCCGATTGAAAGACCTGGCATTCTTTTCCTTCGAGCATTATCCCTACGACCCATGCAGAATTCCCTGGGGCAGTCTGTACGACGAGCCTCAGCTCGTCAGTCACATCATGCAAGTCTGGCGCGAAGACGGTGTGCCCAAAGACGTCCCATTTTTTATTACGGAGTCCAATCTCTCCTCGAGCGCCAGCGAAACCTACATGGACATTTTTTCGGCGCTCTGGCTAGGTGACTACATCGGCTCGTTCCTCAGCGCCGGAGGAAACGCTGTCTACTATTTCCACTATCTGCCCCTTCCGATCGAGCACGGCTGCAACGATTCGCCCGGAACGTTTGGTCTTTTGTCGGTCGATCGTCACTACGAAATACAGCAACCGCTCGCACAATTCTTTGCCTCGCAACTCATCAATCTTGACTGGGTCCTTCCCGGCGGACAGCAACATGATGTATACCCGGCCAGGAGCGACATCTACGACGATGCTTCCCACGCGCTCGTCACCGCCTACGCTCTGAAGCGTCCTGACGGGCAGTGGTCTCTGCTCTTGGTCAACCGGGACCAGAGCAATGATTACAAGGTGAAGATTGCCTTCGACCACTTAACCGGAGAGACTCCGTCTTCCTTTGTCGGACCGGTCGAGATATCCATCTTCGGCAAAAGCCAATATCTTTGGCATCCAGCAATAACGCGGCCCGTGGGCCACGCAGAAACTCCGAGACAACCGTCAGTCGTTGCGGAAACGGCGGGCAACGCCGACCCCGACGGGCCAATCCTGCGCCTAACGCGCACGGCGGATGCAAATACCTCGTACGATGTGCCGGCCGCATCCATCGTCGTAATTCACGGGAGTGCGCACGAATAGCGTCGCTCCGTCGATGGCCAGCACAGAATACTCGCTGCATGCCGGGGCGATGGGGGAACGTGTGCCTGCTTTTGCCGATCTGTCCAGCACACCCGAAAGTCCCGGCCCTTCTCCCGGTAAAATAGCGGCGTGTCTATTCGCCTTCGTAAATTCCAAAAAGCGGATTTCGAAACGCTTTGGCAGATCGACCAGCTCTGCTTCGATTCGCAAATGGCATACTCGCGACCCGAACTCGCTTTCTACATGCGCCGTCCCGGATCATTCACGCTCGTGGCGGAACAACAGAGCGACGGCACCAAACCCTCGATCATCGGTTTCATCGTCGCTGAAGCCCGCCGCCGCACCGGCCACATCATCACCATCGACGTCGTCAAGGACGCCCGCCGCACCGGAGTTGGCTCTGCCTTGCTCACCGCCGCCGAGAAGCAACTGCGCGCAGCCGGCGCAGAAAACGTCGCCTTGGAAACGGCGGTCAACAATGAAGCCGCCATCCGCTTCTACAAAGAGCAAGGTTACTTTGTCGAAAAGACCGTCCGCGGATATTATTCCGGCCAGCTCGATGCGCTCGAAATGGTGAAGCGGCTCGTCCAACCCGCCACCCAGCAAGGGGCCCGATGAAAATCGCCATTCAGGGAGAATTAGGATCGTTCAGCCACGAAGCGGCGCAAGCCATGGTGCCTTCCGCCAAGGTCGTCCCCTGCGCTCGTTCTCTCGATGTGTTCGAACGCGTTCAGCGCGGCAGCGTCCACGGGGCGGTTATTCCTATCGAAAACTCGCTCGCCGGATCGGTGGCAGAACACTTCGACCTGCTTCTCGGCTGCAATGTCTACATCGTTCGCGAATTCCGCCTGCGCATTGTGCACAACCTGATCGCTCCTCCGGGCGTCGAGCTCCGCAATGTTCGCAAGGTCTTCTCGCATCCAGTAGCGCTCGATCAGTGCCGCGACCTCTTCGCCCACAATCGCAAACTCGAGCCGGTGCCCTTCTACGACACAGCCGGAAGCGTAAAGCATGTAGTAGCCGCCGCCCTGGGCGATGCCGCCGGTATCGCCAGTCGTCGCGCCGCGGAGGTTTATGGCGGCAAGATACTGAAGGCGGGCATCGAAGATGACAAGCGAAACTTTACGCGCTTCTTTCTGATTCGGCGGGGCAAGACACGCGCCTCTTCTGCCGCCGACAAAACCTCGCTAGCCTTCAGCACAAAAAACATCCCCGGCTCGCTCTTCAAGTCGCTCAGTGTATTCGCACTGCGCGACATCAGCCTCAGCAAGATCGAATCCCGTCCTCTTCGCGGCCGTCCATGGGAATATGTTTTTTTCGTGGATTTACTGCGGGGCGATGACGAAGACTCGCGTAACGCCCTCCATCACCTGGGCGAGATCACCGACCTAGTCAAGGTGCTCGGCATCTATCGGCGGGCAGACTAGGAAATCTGTCCCGGCCGGCTGATTGAAACTGTCTTCGAACCTTAACGCCAGACGTCGGTGATAGGTGTTGCGTTTGCCGCCGAGCCTAGGGCCGGCAGTCCATAGAGGTTTTCGATCGTGCGAAGAACACTGTAGTGATTGATCGGCTCGGAATACTGGCCCGGCCTGACGTCCGCCCCCACGATGATTGTGGGGATTTGATTGTTCTCGGTTCCATCATCCTCGTCCCAGGTAGCGATCAGCACGCTATTGTTCGTCATCGCCCAATTTGCATAAGCCGAGACATTGTTTTTCAGCCACGTGTCGCCCTCTTGAATCGTTCCATCGTGCATGTCATCGGCCAGATTCGGAATTACAAACGAAACGACGGGCAAGGTTGAGAAATTCGTCGGGAAACTGGAGAAGGGCTGGCTGTCGCTCGGTTGGTCTTCGGAAAAATCGATCCAGGGTGCATGTTTGCGCGCATACTCCCCGGCGTTGCAGGTCGCTGATCCCGCTAGGGGCAAGCCTTCCGAATAACCCGCAAAACTCTTGCCCGCGCCCGTCAATTCGCTTTCAAGCGAGCTCCCTGAAAACGTGTGCGGGCACGAGTCATCCGTTATGCCCTGTGTCGATCCCGAGAACAAAGCCAGGTAATTCGGCTGGCTGGGATGCGCGACGGCAAACGATTGTGTGAATACGGCGCCCTGCGCCGCGAGCGAGTTGATATACGGTGCGGCCGCCGAACCAATGATTTCCGAAAAGCTGTGGTTCTCTTCGATGACTACAACCACATGGTCGGGCACCGGTGTTCCAGGGGGTGGCGTTTGGCCGGATTGCACCTTGGTGCCGGAACAAGCAAGGAAACCAGCCGAAACCACTGCCGCTCCGGCTATGACAACCATTATGCGCATCCCCACCTCGTCAGATGACCGGAATTTTGCTCTTTCTGATCGAACCAGCGCGCCTTTTGATTGCTGCGGCGCACTTTCCGTTGCCATCCAAACCAGGTGATTTACGCTGTTTCCCGCGTGCTTTCCGTCACCCCTCGATGTGAGGCGCTGCACAGCCGGGATTGGTTCCGCGGCATAGCCTAGGACTGAAAGAGGAGGCGTATGCGTCCAAAAAACGTTTTCATCATCGCAGTATGTGTGTCTCTGGTTGCCCTTTGTTCGGCCAGTCAGAATCCGATGGGCGTTGCCGATCGCTACACAATCAGCTTTAGTGAGCAGGTTCGGGTTGCCGACCATCTTCTGCCCGCGGGCAGCTATGAGATCCGCCACGTTATGGAAGGCCCCGACCACATCATGGTTTTCCGCCAGGTCGGTGTGAAGACTCCGGTCGAAGTTCGCGCCAAGTGCAATCTCGTTACTCTGGCCAGTAAGGCCGAGCAAAGCCAGAAGATCTTCGAAATCAATGGCGCCAAAGAGCGCGTTCTGAAAGAGTTGACCTTCAAAGGCGACCTCGCCAAGCACGTATTCTGAGGTGTTTGGTTCACGTTTCGGGCTCTTTTTGGAAGGGTGCGGTTGATTTACAACAGCACCCGCCCGCCTTTCATGATTTTGAGGGCTAGTCCCTTGCGTAATTGACGCCTACCACTCGCGTGACCGATTCTCTCTTCGGACGCCGTCCCCGGAGGCGCGCCATGCCCCGTTACCAGCGGAAGACCGCTGTCTCTCTGTGTCTTGCAAAAATCCACAAAAGGTCTAGAATTCAACAGCCTAGCTTATGCCCTGCATCTTTTATACTGCTCGCTTCATCAAAGGTTGAGTAAAAGTGACTCAAGACACAAATATGAGTGAAATCATCCCCAATTCTTACGAATCCAGCGGTCGTTCGCTGCCCATTTTGCCGGTCCGCGACACGGTTCTGTTCCCGCACGCTGTTTTGCCTTTGACCGTCGGACGCGAAAGCTCGGTGCAACTTATAAATTCTCTGGGGGACGACAAAACGATCGTCGTCGTTGCGCAGCGCGAAGCGCGCGTCGATACGCCCCAGCCCACCGATCTTTACTCGATCGGCACTCTGGCTGTCGTCCACAAAGTCGTCAAGATGCCCAACCAGAGTCTCTTCGTTTTTGCCGAGGGTCTGGAGCGCGTTCGCGTCACCGACTTTGCGCAACTCTCGCCCTTCATGCGCGCGCAGGTCGTCACGGTTCCCGAGACGATTCCGCCGAAAGATTCCGAAATCGAAGCGTTGCAGCGCAATGTTCTGACGCTCTTTCAGCAGATCGTCGCCGGTTCGCCCACGCTCTCCGACGAGCTTTCGACCGTCGCCATGAACATCGAAGAGCCCGGTCGCCTGGTAGATTTCATCGCTTCCTCACTTCCGTCGCTCTCAACGGCCGACAAGCAGGACACACTCGAGACGACAGACGTCCGCATCCGTCTCGAAAAAATCAACCAGCATCTCGCGAAAGAACTCGAAGTCCAGCAACTCCGTAACAAGATTCAATCCGAGGTTCAGGACCGTGTTCAGCAGACTCAGCGCGAGTATTACCTGCGCGAGCAAATGAAGGCGATCCAAAAAGAACTCGGCGAGCAGGATGAGGGCGCCCGCGAGACCGAAGACCTCAAGCAGAAAATCGAATCCGCCGGCATGCCCGACGACGTGAAGAAAGAAGCCCTCAAAGAACTGGGCCGTCTCTCGCGCATGTCGCCCATGGCCGCCGACTATTCCGTCACGCGCAATTACATCGAGTGGCTCGCAGTCCTGCCCTGGCAAAAAACCTCCGGCCAGGAAATCGAGATTCCGAAAGCCAAAGAAATCCTCGACGCCGATCACTACGATCTGCAGAAAGTCAAGGACCGCATCCTCGACTATCTATCCGTCCGCCGCCTGAAGCCAAACATGAAAGGCCCGATTCTCTGCTTTGTCGGACCTCCTGGCGTCGGCAAAACTTCGCTTGGCAAATCGATCGCCCGCGCCCTCGGCCGCAAGTTCGTCCGCCTCTCTCTAGGCGGCGTGCATGACGAGGCCGAAATCCGCGGTCATCGCCGCACCTACATCGGCGCTCTCCCTGGCCAGATCATTCAGGGCATCCGCCGCGCCGAAACCAAAGACCCGGTCTTCATGCTCGACGAAATCGACAAGGTGGGCCGCGACTTCCGCGGCGATCCCGCTTCAGCTCTACTCGAAGCCCTCGATCCCGAGCAGAACTCCACGTTCCGCGACAACTATCTCGACGTGACCTTCGACCTCTCCAAGGTCCTCTTCATCACCACCGCGAACATGCTCGACCCCATAGCCGAGCCGCTCCGCGACCGCATGGAGATCATCGAGCTACAGGGCTACACCGAAGAAGAAAAAATTCACATCGCGTTCCAGTACCTGATTCCCCGCCAGATCGACGAAAACGGCATCACGAAAGATCAGATCGAATTCCCCGAAGAATCGGTCAGCTATGTCATTCGTCACTACACGCGCGAAGCCGGCGTTCGCAATCTCGAACGCACCATCGGCACAATCTGCCGCAAGCAGGCTCGCCGCCTGGCCGAAGGGAAGACCGAGAAGCTCATTGTCACCAAGGAAAGCATTCAGGAATTTCTGGGCGGCATCAAGATCCGCAGTGAAGGGGAAATTGCCGAGCGCACCAAACGTGCCGGCGTGGTCGTCGGCCTGGCCTGGACCCCCGCTGGCGGCGACGTTCTTTTCGTCGAAGCCAATCAGATGAAGGGCAAAGGCGGCTTCACCATCACCGGCCAGATTCAGGACGTGATGCGCGAGTCCATGCAAGCCGCACTAAGCTGGGTCCGCTCCAATGCCCGCGAACTCGGCATCGACGAGGAATTTTTCGCCAACCACGACATCCACATTCACGTTCCCGCCGGCGCCATCCCGAAAGACGGCCCCTCGGCCGGTGTAACGATCGTGACCGCGCTAGTCTCGCTGCTTACCGGCAAGCAAGTCCGCCCGCTAACGGCCATGACCGGCGAAATCACGCTCAGTGGTAACGCGCTTCCAGTAGGCGGAATTAAAGAAAAGGTTTTGGCCGCGAAGCGAGCCGGCGTGCACGACGTAATTCTTCCCGCCGACAACAAAACCAACGTCGACGAAGACCTCACCCCCGAGCAGCTCCAGGGTCTGAACACGCACTTCGTCAAAACCATCGAAGAAGTGCTCGAATTCGCCTTGCCGTCTACGCCCAGCGAAGAGCGCCAGGACGCTGAAGAGCGCGAAAAAGTTCTAAGCACCTAACATCTGTGCCCCAGGTTCGCGCGCGTCAGTTGCGCGCTAACCTGGGCATGCTTCTCTGCGCGTTCATTCCACAAAAATCTATAGGTGTTCTCCGTGAACCTCTGTGCCCTCCGTGGTTAAAGTTTTTGGCAAGCGCAACCACGAATCCAACGTTGTACACTAATGCGGCAGGAGCCCCATTGGCCGCGCGCGCCACAACATTAGCGATCGTCCCGAAGTCCCCAGCGCCAAAGCCGAAGCCCAAAGTCGGCCTCCGCGCCTGGATGGAGCGCGTCCTGGTCGAGTGCGACCGCGCCGCCGCCGGCTTCGAAGCCGACCCCGTCCACGACCTCCGCGTCGCCATCCGCCGCTGCCGTTCCCTGGCCGACGGCCTCATCGCCCTCGACTCCGACCCGGCTTGGAAAGAAATGAAAAAGGCCGGACGCAAGCTATTCCGCGCCCTCGGCGAACTCCGCGACATGCAAGTCCTCGAAGGGTGGATCGAAAAGCTAGCCCGGGACGAGCAAGACAAAAACGATCCCGTAGTCGTAAAGCTTCTCGACCACATCCGCTCCCGCGAAGCCGACTGCAAGCAGCTGGCCTGGAGGGATCTCGACCAATTCGACCGCAAGCACTGGCGTCAATGGAGCCGCACTCTCCCCCGCCGCGCCTCCCGCGTCCGCCCCGGCAGCGTGGTCTACCTGCACCTAGCCCTCGAAAAATGGACCACCGCCTACGACCTCCACAAGCGAGCCATCCGTACGCGCTCGCAGGTCGCGCTTCACGAACTCCGCATCGGCATCAAGCGCTTTCGCTACACGGTAGAAAATTTCCTGCCCGAGCAGCACGCTAAATGGGGCAGCGACCTCAAAGAGCTCCAAGACCTGCTAGGCGAAGTCCACGACCTCGATGTCCTCTGGTCCACGGTGCTAGCCACTCAAGCTTTCCCCGATCTCGAAAGTCGTCGCCACTGGCACGAAAAGATCACCCACGAACGCAACAGGCGCGTCGAACGCTATCGCGAAATGATGTTAGGCAAGCAATCCCTCTGGCGCGCATGGAGGGCCCAACTCCCGCAAGGTCCGCAGCTTCGCGCCGCCGCACTCAGCCGTCTGCGGACATGGGCTTCGTTTCTCGACCCCGATTTCGCCCACTCTCAGCGCGTCTCTCACCTCGCTCTTCATTTATATGAAGGTCTGGTGCGCGCAGGCGTAGTCAGCCACGCCCCAGGACTTGTGGCTCATGCCGCAGGCACAGTCAGCCATAGAGCCGCAGGCGGCACTAGTTCCGCATCCGATGCCCGCGAAATCCTGCAAGCCGCGGCCTTCATGCACGACGTCGGCAAGGCCAAGGGCCACGACAACCACCACAAAAAGTCCTACCGCATGATCCGCAAGCTAGCCCGTCCGCTCGGCTGGACGCCGCGCGAACTCGAACTCGCCGCGTTAGTTGCCCGCTATCACCGCGGAGCCCTCCCGCGCCCCCGCAGCAAAGCGATGCAGTTCCTCGAACTCCCCGACCGCCATCTGGCCCTGCAGTTATCCGGCATCCTTCGCCTGGCCAATGCTCTAGACTTGCGCAACGGCGCGCCGCCTAAGCTCACCGTCGAACTCCACGATCGTGTCATCCGCATCCAAGCCGCGGGCTATTCGCCGCTAGACCGCCAAGCCGAAAACATAGCCGCTGCCCGCCACCTGCTGGAAACAGTCTTGAGGCTTCCCGTGATAGTGAAGCCGCTGTCACCGAGCCACCCTCGTCCTCGTGCTACCAGTCACCGATAAACACGCAAAAAAATTCCCACACATCGAATCCGATGTGTGGGAACGCACAAAGTCACTTCTGCAATCGGACTTCTTACTTCTGCAATCTCCTCACAGGTCGTACAGCTTCAGCGCCATCGCCCCATGCGTCGCAGCGCCGCCAGCTCTCAACGCCGCGGCAATAAACGTTGCCTCCGTCACTTCCTCCTTCGACGCTCCCGCCGCCTTCGCATTCTTCACGTGCACCTCAATGCAATATGGACATTGCGTCGTCAGCGCTACGCCCAGTGCAATCAACTCGCGATACTTTTTCGGAATCTTCCCATCCTCGCGGCCCACGATCTTGTCGAGGTTCAGCCATGCATTGAACTCCGTCGGCGCAAGTTTCCCCATCTCTTTCAACAATCGCAAATCCGCCACATCATGATAATGTTCGCTCATTTTCTCTCCTCAACTTGATTTCGGGGTTCCCCACCCGCGCTCTGCGCACATACATATATATCGGATTTTCGAGGATGGAGGCGGCGCTTTCGGACCTGAATTTTTCGTCAATGCACGTCGTGAGCTGACGTTCACCGCCCAAATTGATCAATCGCGCAGTCTACTCCACTGTGAACGCGAGCAGCACATTCCCCTCCATCGCGTTCGTGTAGCCACTATTAATAAAAACTCGCCCATCCACAATCGTTGGCCCCGACCCAACTACCGATCCGCCATGCGCCGTCACTCCATCGCTTGTCTTAAACTGCCCCGACGTGTCGAAATCCCACAAGATACTTCCATCCCGCGTGTCGTAGGCTCGCAGATGCCCGTCCAGCGATCCCGCAAAAACAACTCCCGGAATCAGCGTCGGCGGTGCCATCTGCGCCGCGCTGCACCCGAACCTCGCCGAGCAGGCCGGCCTCTCCGGTGCAACATGCCACACCTCTTTTCCTGTGCGCAGATTCAGTGCGAACAATCCTCCGCCGCCAAGCGGATGATCGAAATCAAAATCCGACAGCGGAAAATATGCCACTTCATCATCGGCCGCGCCTCCCCATTCAATCCCACCCAACGGTCCGCCGTTTCCAATCCGCCGCTTCCAAAGTACCTTGCCGCGCCGGTCCGGATCGATTCCGTAAACCACGCCCGACTTCTGCGCCAGCACCAAAATGTCCCGCCCGCCCCGCAAGGTCTTCAGAATCGGCGCTGCTCCGAAGTCGTAATCGTTCCCGTGCTTCCCCGGGCAGTTATCTTTTTTCTCCGCCACACATCCGCTATTCCACGCGTCGCCCGGAGTCAGTTGTCTCGACCACTTTCTTTTTCCGTTGCGCATGTCGAACGCAATCACCGCATCGGACGATTCCGTCGTCGGAGGTGAGTAGTTATTTCCCGTCGTCACGTAGATCAAATGCCGCTTCAGGTCCGCCGTGGGCGTCGACCAGATCGGAGCGCCCGCTGGTCCCCAGTGCTGCACTCCATGCGCGCTCTTGCCCGTTTGCATCGCTTCATGCTCAATCGTGTAAGCCTTCCAGACCTGTTTTCCCGTTAACGTATCGAGCGCCACAATACTGCCGCGAAACGTGCAACACGGGTAGCTCGCGTCCGCCGCCGATCCCTCTTCTCCCGATGAAACCGGCACGTAGAGCCTTCGTCCAATCAGCAGCGGCGACCCCGTGATGCGTGCTGCCGCGTGTGTCTCCGGCCGCGTCTGCCACGCCAGCGTCCCATCCGTGACTTTTACTCCGTACACGATCCCGTTCGTGTCGCCAAAGAATGCGGCGTCTCCCTGATTGCCGACCGCAATCGCCGTCTTCACCGTGGCTGGCGCTTTGTACATCCACCACACACAGCCGGTGGCCGCGTCAAGCGCGTACACCGTGCCATCCTCACTGCCCACAAAAACTCTCCCCGCAGCCGAGGTGGGCTGGCTATACGTCGCATATGCTCCGGGAAAACCAAAGGCCCACTTCAACTTCAAGCCCTTAATCTGGTCGCGCTTAAGCCCCGCCGAATTCTCCGATTGAGCGCGTGTATTTCCGAGATCCGCTCCCCATCCCATCCACTCAGGAGGATTAGGTGGCGGATCGAGATCGCGCGCGCAAAACGCGCCTCCTAGCTTTTCATGCTCGGTCGCCGAAGCGCCCAAGTACTCTGCAATCGCATTTTTCTTGGCAGAAGAGAGCAGCTTGCCTTCCCACTTCATTCGCCCCGACTCTAGCGCTCTCAGAATCGTTGCCTTGGTCATATGCCGCAGCCCCTCCGGTTCCGGCGCGCGCATATCATTGTTCACTTTGTGGCAACTTGCGCATTTCTGCTCGAAAAGCGCTGCCCCATCCATCGGAGCCGGTGGCTTGCGCGAACAGCCTTCAATCCCAACGATCACCAACACGACCGCACACGTAGACACGGCCGTTCTGATCCCTACTCTCTTTGTCATCTCTATCCCAGGCGCGTCACAATCTCGCCTTCCTTGGATGAACAGACAAGCGCACTTACTGCTCAGCTACGCGTAGAGAAACGTAAAGATTTATCCAAGAATTCAGGCAACTGAAAAAGAATTGTTAAATAGGTCATCGCTCTTCTTTACAGACGCGCAATACTGGCTTGACTTAGAGGCTGAGGCGCGGAAGATAGAAGTGGAGACTGGGAATGCCCGGCGTCTTCCCCGGCCACTTTGATCAAGCGGTCGCTTCCGATTCGTCTAAAGCGGCCTGATCGAAGTCGAGCTTCTTCGTTGGTTCAAGATGGGAAGAGTTTTTTGACATTTTGAAGGAGGGTCCAGAACTAATTAGGAAGAGGCTTTATATAAACCATGCAGAATCAGTACTTTACATTTAAACCTCTATTTATGAATATTTTGGCGACTAAAAATTAATAAAAAACCAAAAATCGAGCTTATGTTGATGATAATAAATCACTTCTTTGTAGTAAGTCTAAGTCGTTATCATTGAAGATTTTGCAGTTATACTTATGCTAAACCCTTTATTTCCTTCAGTCGTGAAGAGAAGGGGGGAGGGGGGTACCCCCCTTCAATGCTAGTGACAGATGTGTAACGATTCAGGCACTTTGCAGAATCCGCGGCTCGCCTGAAGCTGAATTTGTGACTCATGCAAAACTGGTTGAGGTGGCAGTGGCGTGGCTGCGCCGTTACCGTTGTGGCGTCGTCCTTTCTGAGCAAGCCTGCGTCAGCGGCGAGATGCCTGATGCAATCGGCTGGAAGAAGGCATGCCACTCCGTTCTAGTCGAGTGCAAAGTGGCCCGCTCCGACTTCCTCGTTGATCGCGCCAAACCCTGGCGTCAGCAACCGGAAACCGGCGTCGGTGCCGAACGCTACTACTTGGCCCCGAAAGGTCTGATCGAAGCCGACGAACTGCCGCGGGGATGGGGTCTGCTGGAACTTTGCGGTCGGGAAGTAGAAGTATTGAAGCGATCAGCCAAAAATCTGCGCTCGCCCGCCGGTTTCGAGTGCGAAATGAACCTGCTGCTCGCCAGCCTGCGCCGGGTAGAAGTTCGCATCGAGCCACAAAGCATCACCGATTTTTTGAAGTGGAAAAATCGCATGGCCGAATACAATCGCGGCGCGTTACCGGAGGGTTTGGTCCCAGAAACCGAGGAAGCAAATGAATTCCTGGGGGTGGATTGATCGCCGGTGACAAGAAATTAAGGAGAAAATCCGAGAAAATCCACGGAAAAGAAGTTGTTTGATCGCAACTCAAAAAGAAAACCGGGCTGTTTCGCCCGGTTTCTCAGCGTCGGTTGGGATGCGGTTACATCGCACCCGGCGCGACTGGCTGCGAGAATCTTTGCGGCCCGGGTTGATTCCGCAAATCCCGCGCCAGCCAAAGTCAAGGAGCGTCGATGCAGAACTGTTCGCGGGTGAAGCAACTCATTAGCCAGATTTCAGCTTTGATTCGCCGCCTCTACTTAGAGCTGTAAAGTGCAGAGAATGCAGAAGATTGAGTCGGGAGGTCGAGGTGGATTCAAAATTCGGTTCAATGGGACTCTAACAAGAGGTTTCAATTCTTTGCATAGTTTCTTACAAAATCGTACGCGTCCGGAGCCTTCCGCGTTCATCGCGCCCGAGGCAATGATCCGCAGATCACAGACCCGACACGATAGGCGCCCTTTGGGCGTCCCAATTCCGAAATTGCACCGTTCCCTGATCGTTCCAGACGGAGTGGCGGTGGGATTAGAGTCATACAGCTCGAAACCTTAGTAACTTATGGACACGTCTGAGCAGTCATCGGGAAATTGGTCGTAATTTCCTTGCCTGTAGTGGTCAAAGGGAGGCGCGTGAGATGACAAACAAGCGTGTATTTAGTCTGGTCTTGATCGTGGCACTTTGTTCGCTGGCCGGACGCGATATTGTCAGTTCGCAAGTGCGAGGGTGTCGAATAGGTCTAATTTGAATTCAGTTGAGTAAGTTTCACTGCCGTGTTATTGGTCAACGTTCCAAAGTACATGCTCGACGCCTGAGCGCTGGTGCTGACGTTATCGACTACGATTCCGCTCACTCCTCCAGCTTCTGTCACGTCGTGCAAGCCTTGTAACAACGGCAAAGTGCTGATGTCATCGGTGATCATCAAGCCTCTGGTTCCGGCGGCAACAATTCCGCCCATAAGTTCGTCGTGATGACCTGTAACTCCGCCGAGATTGATGTTGGGGTTGTAGAACTCGGTGAAGGGAACGCAAGGCGCTCCTGCAGGTCCGCTGCGCGTGACATTGCCCGCGTACGTCGAATCCATCGTCGGATATGCGCTGAAGCCAACCCAGTAGATCCACGGAGTCGTGTCCGTCGCGCCCGTTCCGCACATGAAGTAGAAGCCCGAAGTTTGCGGCGTCGTTCCCCAATAACCATTGTTGAATGCGCCGCTGTAGAGATTCACTCCTCCCAAACCAATCGCGAGATCCACGCGTTGCGTGAGGCTCATGGAAAATTGGCTCAAGATTGCCGCTGCCGTCAAACTCCCGTTGTTTCCCGAGAGCACGAAGATCTTCTGGCTGCCGGTGGAAGCGTCCATCATTACTGCGTCGGGAATTCCATATGCGCTTCCAGTTGCCGTGCAATCCGCGCCAGTGCCTGTTCGTCCCGGAGGATGAGCAGTTGTACATCCTCCGCCCCCAACCATTACGGGACCAGCATTCAAGGTTGGTGTGCTGCCCTTGGCATTGATGACCCACATCTCGCCCAATTGATCGCCAACGAACAGGCGTCCGCTGGGATAATCGTAAACGGGACTATTTGGAACAGGTTTCGCCCCGCCTGTTCCCGCCACCGGAAGCGTGTATGTCCAATCGAGCGTCGGCTGCGAATTCAACGTGCAGTTGAACACGCAGCTGATGCGCGAGATCTTCCCATCGTCGCTCGCCACAAATGCTTTGTCGGTCTGGTAGTCGACCCACGCATCTGCCAATGTGGTCGTGGCCGTTGAAGAATAGGTTGTCGAGACCAGGCACGAAGACGGAGTTCCGCCGCCAGTGCAGCTTCCATTGGCTGTCGGCGCGGCCGCGTTCGTCACCGTACCTTGCCCGGCTTTTACTGTGAGCACATGAAAGACGGACGACGAAGCCGCGCTTTCAACGTACGCGATCTTTGTCCCATCCAGGGAGATCGTCGGAGAAGTAGCGACCGATCCGCCCGCAGTGCTTCCGTTGTAGGCCCAAGTCACCGCTGGAGTCGTACCGCAAAGTCCGTTGGGCCCCGTTCCGCTGTAAAGCTTGTTGATGCCGACTATATTCGCTTGTCCGCCTGTTGCACCGGCAATATTGAGCGGAAAGATTGCGAAGTCGGCGGTACAACTCGGTGTTCCATTGATATCGAAAGTGTATTTCGCCGGGAACTTTGCGAGAGGCACGCTTCCATTGCCCATGCTCACGCTCCAGTCTTTCTTGATGACAGAGCCGGCGGAAGTACCCCCCACGGAAGTCTGCGGGCTCGCCGTGGACTCACCAACTTCGCCATCACCGTACGAAACGCTAAGGGTTCCATCCTGCGCACGCACCAGATTGCGATCCACCAGATAGAAAAGGATGCGCGGCTCCGTTTCCGCCGCCTTCAGATTGGCTGCGGAAGGGCCTCCGCTGACGACCACATGATGCGAAGTCCAATCGCTAACCCGGCCGACGTGACCGCGAGGATCTTGCGCTGGTGCCAATGAGACGAGACCAACCAGACAACCGACGGCAGCGGAACTGCGAAACGCCTTCATCACTCCTCCTGCAAACGCACGGACGAAAGGGCACACCCGACGATCTAGCAACACTATTAGACGATGATATGGGAGTGAAATGCCGGGACTCTGCTGCATTTCCCGGTGCCGAATAACATTGGTAACGATGGGCAGCCAGGCGGCCTGTCCCCGAAGGTCGTTACGAAGTCTTTCGGTTGAAGCGGCAATGCGATTGGGTTGGACTGATCTTGCCGCAAGCCAGTGCCATGGTTTCGAAGACTCGTTCAAAGCGAAACGCTGGCCGTTCATAAGGCCTTGGGACAGGTCTCGGCGGAGGCTCTGCCATGGCTTCTGTTCTGCCAGACTGCACACCGTCCCCCTCTTTCAAACTCATGCTTCGTCCCATTCGCCGCAATTTGCCCCGCGGTCTGTACTTTGACTCGATCGATGACGGTTTACCAGAATGTTAAGAGGCTCAGAAATGGGGGTCAAGAGCGAGCATGTTGGCATATAGGATACGTCGCTGAGTCAGATGGACGACGATACCTTCGGCGGTCAGATGGCAGACGGTCTGACCTCGAGGTCACATGTCGCGACGGCCTTCCATCGCTTTTAGCATTGTCACTTCGTCCGTGTATTCGATATCGCTGCCCACCGGAATGCCCATCGCGATGCGGGTCACACGCAAGCCCTGCCGCTTCAACTGCTGCGCAAGATATGTCGCGGTCGCTTCACCCTCGACTGTCGGATTCGTCGCGAGAATGACCTCTTCAATGTCATCTTTGGCCACGCGGCTGAGCAGGTTCGCGATACGCAGTTGTTCAGGCCCAACGCCATGCAGCGGCGACAGCGATCCGTGGAGCACGTGGTAGACGCCATTGAAGTGCCGCGTCTTCTCCACTGCAGCGATGTTGGTCGGCTCTTCCACCACGCAGACGAGCTTCTGATTGCGCGTCGGGCTGCTGCAGTAGACGCACGGATCGACATCGGTGATGTTGTTGCACACTGAACAGAGGCGCAAGCTGGCCTTAACGTCGCGGATGGCGGCCGCCAGCGCATCTGCGTCATCTTCGCTTGAGCGCAGGATATGAAAGGCAAGCCGCTGCGCGCTTTTGCTGCCAACGCCCGGAAGCTTCTTCAGTTGATCGATGAGCCGCGTCATCGGCTCGGCAAACTTGGACATGTCGATTGGGTAATTGAGTAATTTTGCAATTGAGTAAATTTGAACGACTGAAAAGCGGACGGTGGCTAATCGCGTTGCAATTACCCAATTACGAAATTGCCAAATTACAAAATTCCTCCGAGCCCTCCGAGCATGCCGCCCAAGCTCGACTTCATGGTCTCGTCCACTTTGCGGCCCGCTTCATTCACAGCAGCGATGACCAAATCCTGCAACATCTCGACATCGCCAGCCTTCACCGCCTCGGGATCGATCTTGATGGAAAGCACCTGCTTGCGGCCATCCATCTTCACTGTGACCGTGCCGCCGCCCGACGAAGCCTCGACGACGGTCTGTTCCATTTTCTTTTGGAGCAACTCGGCCTGCTGCTTCGCCTGTTGCATCATTTCCTGAAGATTGAATCCGGGCATAAGAGAGGTTTGATAATCGAAATTTTGTAATTGCGTAATTTGAAATTCGATGTCCACGCTCCGAATTCAAGCTACCCAATTGCCAAATTACGAAACTACCAAATCCAATTCAGTTTCTTCCTTTCTCTCGATAGTCAATAACGGTGCGGATTTCGGCACCAAACTTTTCCTGCATGCGGCGCACAACCGGATCATGTTCAGCGCGGCTGCGAGCACTTCCATTGACAGCGCCGTTGGTTCCCCCGCCATTTCCAGGTCTTCCTTTTGTGCCTTGGGGAGCGGCTTGCCCTGTTCCTCCCGGAAGCACTTGCACTTTAAGAGGACGTCCTGCAGCACCGCTCACAGCGGCAGTGGCCGTTCGGCGAGCTTCGGCGGTGAACGACATCTCAATCATCGTGCTGGATGCGGCCACCTGTGCGATCAGCGAATTTCCCTGCAACGTCCAGTCCGCAGTACTGAGCAGGGAAGCGAGCATTGGCTGACTGCCCAGCGCATTCAAGACCGCATCGCGGAGCATCTCTGTCGCGGGAGCCGCAACGTCCATTTCGGCAGATGGCGCCATCTCAACTGTGGCCAGCGCGGGAGCGGTTGCGCCCATCACAACCACATTGTTTGCAGCGCCGCTCACCCTGCGTTCGGTCGAGACCTGAGATTCGCTGGACGACTCCGCCTTGGGCACATTCTTGCGTGCCGTGTCAGCAGCGAAGGGAGAAATGGGCGCGGAGCGCGCGGGCGTTTCGGTTCGCCGCATTTCCACGTGCGATGTTGAAGGCGGCGACGCGAGGCCGGGACGTCCGATGCCGCGGGACTGTGTTGTGCCAGCCGCAACCGAGGCCTCGCTGAGCAATTGCTCGATCGGCAAAAGGCGCTGCGCGTGGGCCATTTTTAATAAGCCAAGTTCCAAATGGAAGCGCTGCTCCTGGCGATAGCCCAGTTCGCCATGAGTGCGCAGCATAATCTGCAAATGGCGAGCCAGTTCCTCCTCGCTGAATAGTTCCGCCACACGCCACACTCGCGCCCGCTCGTCCGAAGACACCTGCAGCAGAGGAGACCCCTTGCCCGCAACCTTGGCGACGGTCACATTACGCAGAAAGCGAACTACCTGTCGCGCGAAATGTGTGGGACTGTGTCCTTCGTTCAAAAGTTCATCAAGCAGAGAAAGAATTCTGTCGCTCGCACTTTCGGCTACAGCCTGCATGATAGTTTCAAGTGCGCTGGCCGGAGCTGCGCCGATGAGTGCCCGCACGGCCTCCAGCGTTAAATGGCCGGGAGTCGAGGCGATGGCCTGGTCAAGAATCGAAAGCGCATCGCGCATCGATCCATCGCCTGCCTCGGAAAGCAGGGCGAGCGCGTCATCGTCGGCCGCGATCTTCTCCCGCCCACTGATATCGCGAAGCTGCTGCAGAATGTCTTCAAACTTGACCGCTCGAAAACTAAAATGCTGGCAGCGCGAGCGGATGGTCTGAGGAATATCCTCGGGCTGCGTAGTCGCCATCATAAAGATGATGTGACTGGGCGGCTCCTCAAGAGTTTTGAGAAGCGCGTTGAAAGCCGCGTCAGTGATCTGGTGAGCCTCGTCAAGAATGTAGATCTTGAAGCGATCCCGCGCCGGACGGTAGCGGGCGGCATCGCGCAGTTCCCGGATTTCGTCGATGCCGCGATTGGTAGCGGCGTCAATCTCGATCACGTCGACCGAGTTTCCCGCCCGAATTTCGGTGCAGGACTCGCAGATACCACAAGGCTCAGGAACGGGCTTTGCGCCAGATCGGCAATTCAAGGCCATCGCGAGGATGCGGGCAACGGTCGTCTTCCCAATGCCCCGGTGTCCGCTGAAGATGTAGCCATGCGCGATGCGCTCCTGCTCGATTGCGTTCTGCAAGGTGCGCGTGACATGCTCCTGGCCGATCACGTCGGAGAATTTTTGCGGACGGTACTTGCGCGCCAGGACCTGATAGCTCATGCGATATTCTGATTATACCGTCTGAAAGCATGGCGAGTTTGACCTGCCGACTACGTTGCCGATCCGCTACGGACTCCATTTGATTGCTTGGACCAGCTTGCGGACTTCTTCTTCGTCGGCAGTGGCGTAGCGTTCTTCCCAGCCGGGAATTGTATCCATGGCGATGACCTCGCTGCGGTAGCGCATGGAGGGCTGGGCGAGGCGGCGGGCGCTCGAATGTACCTCGCGGACGCCGGTTTGCTCGATCAGAGAACGGACATTGGTAGAGTTAATGCCGGAGCCGATCATGAGCGCGATGCGGCCAGCGGCCTGCCGCTGAAGGCGGTTTACGACCGGGATTGCTTGCTCGACTTTGGGTGCGCCGCCGGAGGTTAGGACTCGATCGAAGCCGAGGTGGATGATTGTTTCGAGAGACTGGGTGAGATCGCTGGAGACGTCGAAGGCGCGGTGGAAGGTGGCCTGAAGCGGGCGGGCTTGAGCGAGGACTTCGGCGTTGCGGGGTTGGTCGACGGTGCGATCTTCGCTGAGGATGCCGAAGACTACGCCGTCGGCGCGCGCGTTTTTTGCGAGGTCGATGTCGCGTTGCATGGCGGCGAATTCGGCGGGGGAATAACAGAAGTTGCCAGGGCGGGGACGGATCATGACGAAGACGGGGATGGAGACTTCGGCGCGGACGGTGGCGATGAGATCGGCGCTGGGAGTTAGACCGTGCTGGGCGAGATCGGCGCAGAGTTCGAGGCGGTGGGCGCCGGCGCGGGCGGCGATTTGCGCAGACTCGAGGGAGTCGACGCAGATTTCGAGGGTGATGGGCGTGGCGGGCACCGTCTCCATGATATTCGGTCGGGATTCCTGGCGTATGCTCGTTGCCCGCCGCAAGCGCGTGATTTGAAAAACAGCACACGGATCGCTGCCACTTGTGATATATATTCTGCCTTCCCTAAAAACCTATCGAGCTGCGAGGTGCGAGTCATGCGCTGGCTTATTACCAATCGCCTGCGTGAGGGCGGAGTGTTCGGCGGGAAGTTAGGGACTCTGAGTTTCTGGATACCCGATCCGGATGCAAAAAATGCGAAGATCGATCAACCCAGTTATTGGAAAAGTTGCGGTGTCGACGACTTCAAGGCCGGGCTTGTGTCGCAAGCTAACAAGTTTCCTGATCCGGTTACGACGCCTCCGGAGGATCAGAAACACCTGACGCTGTTTGTTCACGGATACGACAACTTATGGCCACAGGTGATGCAACGCTATGACACGATCGCACAGCAACTTTTTGATGGGCCGAATTCGATGGGCGAGCTGGTTTGTTTCGACTGGCCTTCGAAGGGTTCGGTGCTCGGATACCTGCCGGACCGGGCGGAGGCGCGCAAGACGGGCGACGACCTGACTAACGTTCTTCAAGAACTCTACAACTGGATGGAAGGTAAGCAGGTTGCCGCAGCGGCGGATCCGAACAATGCGTGCCGGGCGAAGACGTCGATCATCGCGCACAGTATGGGCAATTACGCGCTGGAGTATGCGATGAACGCACTCTGGACGCGCAAGAACCGGCCTTTGCTGGTGAGCCTGATGCAGGAGGTGCTGATGGTGGCGGCGGACGTCGACAACGATCTGTTCCGCAGCGGAGACACGGTTTCGCATGGCGACGGGGAGGGGCTGGCGAATCTCTCATACCGGATCACGGCGCTGTATACCGGGTTGGACAACGTTCTGGGTGCGTCGGCGGGATTGAAGCACTTTGGCAAACGGCGGCTGGGACGGTCAGGGCTGGACCGCACGTGCCCGGTCCCGGATAACGTTTGGGACGTGGATTGTACGGACCTATTTACGCGGAAGGTCAACGGTATCGAGGTGCATGGAGAATATTTCGATCCGGCGGAGACAAAGATCTACGCGCTGATGCGGGAAATTCTTAAGGGGAAGGACCGGAGCATCTTGATCAAGGAGGAACTGGTTCCGGCGGCAGCTCCGCGAGAGCAGGTGTTGGCGTAGATGAGTTTTGGGACGGTCACAGATTTCTACCCGGCTGGAAATGGAGGGCAAGGGATTGCACAGTGGGAAGTTAGTGAGAAGAGTTAAGAGTTGTGTCGGTTTTACCGTTTGATTGGCTAATATCCGCGTTTTCATGTAGATGCCGGAGTTTGCTCGCGTTTTAGGTGGGCTCAATTTCCGCCCCCTGGGTGAGCCCGCCCGGTCCTGTAATTGCACTGCTGTTTACGGGACCGTGCGGCTTGCTCCCGGGGATCGGATGAACAGCAAAGACACTTTCTGGATGGCGTGCGACTCGACCGAACAGTTGCGGGCGGAGTATGGACCGTTCCATACGCGCGAAGAGGCGGAGCGCGAGGCACGGAAGCTGGGATTTGGATACCTGCTGCGGTATGAGCACATCATTGGCGAGGATGACGAGATCGAGGAAGTGCGCTGCGTCTTTGTCGAACTTCAGGACTCGCATGGGAAGAAGCCGGGAGTAACGTTTCATACGCGGTGCGCGTCGTGCGGAGAGACGGCGACGCACGAGATGGGCTGGCAGGCTGAGGTGTGGGCGGACATTCATGAGTTCGAACACATGCGCCACAAGGTGAGACTGTTTGAGCACTCGCGCGGGGAAGGGTTGCGCGAGATTGCGGACTGGCGAAGCGCGGCTTAGGGATTGCAGAGGGCAGAGGTCAGATTGCAGAGGTGGTTGAGAGTTGGGAGCGGGCATCGGCACTGCTCGACCTTAGCTCGGAGATTAAGAACGTAGCGTAGCGTTGATTCAACTTCCTTCTCCGCGGATCTCGCGGATTTTCACGGATATTCCTTATTGGGTTGGTCGCTCACTGACGAGCGGTTTCTTGGTGCGTCTGTTGAGGCCGTTGCCCGCACGGGCGGGGCGCCCGTGCCTCCGTTATTTGTGAGCTAGTTTGGACGCGGCGGCTTCGTCCAGCATCCAGAGTAGACGGCCGTTTGCCGGCTGGATTTGTTGGGACGGGTACGCGGGCGTGTGGGTTACTTCGAGGACTTCGTGAACCATGGCGGCTTTGTCCTGGCCGCTGGCCATAAAAATAACCTCGGCGGCGTTGTTGAGGACTGGGAAGGTGAAGGTCAGGCGGTGGGTTTGGAATTTTTCTACCCAGTTGGCAATGACTAATTTTGAATTCTCTTTGAGGCCTTCGGAATCGGGAAAGAGCGAGGCGGTGTGACCGTCCGGGCCCATGCCTAAAAGGATGATGTCGAAGCGGGGGAATTGGCTTGGCTTGAGGCCGAAGAATTTTTTCAGTTGGGATTCGTAGTCGGCGGCGGCCGCGTCGGCGTCGGGATTTTCTGCTTTGACCCTAAAAACATTTTGTGCGGGGATGGCGATTTTTGAGAGCAGGGACTCGTTCACCATGCGGTAGTTGCTCTCGGCGTCGGTGGGCGGGACGTGGCGCTCGTCGCCGAAGAAGAGATAGGTGCGGGCCCAGGGGAAATCGGGATAACTAGCGGCCAGGAGCGAGTAGAGGCTTTTAGGAGTGGAACCTCCGGAGAGAGCTACGGTGAAGCGGCCTTGCGCGCCGATGGCCTGGCGGCCGGCTTTGGTGAATTCTTCGGCGGCCGCGTGGAAGAGGTCGGCGGCAGTGGGGAGGACAGAGATGGAGCAGGCTGAGGGCATGTTTGGATTTGTAATTGGTGATTTGTAATTTGTAATTCAAAAATCCAGTAACGTGCGGCGGCAATTGCGATCCCTATTGACTCTCAAATCTGCACACGGCTATGACAAATTGCAAATCACAAATTGCCAATTACAAATTTCGTTACTTCTCAAAGTTTCGCCATCTGCGGCCGTCGCGCTCCATTAGCTCTTCGGATTCTTTTGGGCCCCAGCTGCCGGAAGGGTAGTTGGGGAAATGCCTTGGTGGAAGCGCCTTCCAGACATCGAGGACCGGGTTGACTATGCTCCAGCCGGCTTCGACCATGTCGGCGCGCTGGAAGAGCGTGGCGTCGCCGATCATGCAGTCGTGGAGGAGGCGCTCGTAGCCGGTGCTCGGAGTCTGGCCGAAGTAGTCGGAGTATTCGAAGTCCATGTTGACCTCGCCTAGTTGCATGGCGGGGCCGGGAGTCTTGGCGGCGAAGCGGAGCGAGATGCCTTCCTCCGGCTGGATGTGCAGGACTAGCTGGTTGGGCATCATGTTTTCGACCGATGTTTCGCGGAAGAGTTGGAACGGGGCGCGGCGGAATTGAATGACTACGTGGGTGTTGCGTCCGCCCATGCGCTTGCCGGTGCGGAGGTAAAACGGAACGCCCGCCCAACGCCAGTTGTCGATCATTAAGCGCATGGCTACGAAAGTTTCGGTGCGCGAATCGGGCGGTACGCCTTCTTCGTTGCGGTAGGCGGGGACGCGCTCGCCATCGACCGTGCCCTCGCCGTATTGTCCGCGAATGGTTTTACTGAGGACATCTTCGTTGCTGTAAGGCTGAATGGCGTGCAGCGTTTTCGCCTGCTCGTCGCGGACGGCATTGGCCTCGAACGAAATCGGCGGCTCCATGGCGGTAAGCGTGATGAGCTGCATGATGTGGTTGGGCACCATGTCGCGGAGAGCACCGGCGTTGTCGTAGTAGCCGCCGCGGGACTCGACGCCGACGGTTTCGACTACGGAGATTTGCACGTGGTCGATGTAGCGGCGGTTCCAGATGGGTTCGAAGATTCCGTTGGCGAAGCGGAGGGCCAAAATGTTCTGGACAGTTTCTTTGCCGAGGTAGTGATCGATGCGGTAGATCTGGCACTCGGCGGCTACTTTAAGAATGCGCTGGTTCAGGGCTTTGGCGGATTCGAGGTCGTGGCCGAACGGCTTTTCTATGATGACGCGGCGCCAGTGACCGTTTTCTTCGTGCATCAGGCCGACGTTGGCGAGGCGCTCGACGATGTCTCCGAAGAAGTTGGGAGCGGTGGCCATGTAAAAGAAATAGTTGCCGTGATTGCCGTGCTCGCTGTCGACTTTGGCTAGCGTGTCTTTGAGGTTGTTGTAGGTGTTTTGGTCGTCGAAGTCACCGGAGATGTAGTGAATGCGCTTGACGAAGTCGTCCCAGACTTTGTCGTCGACAGGGCCGCTGGCGAATTTCTTGATGTCCTCAGTGGCCTTCTGGCGGACGGCTTCATCGCTCATGGGACTGCGGCCGAGTCCGATGATGGCGAAGTCGGGCGAGAGGAGATTCTGGCTGGCCAGGTTGTAGAGCGCGGGAATGAGCTTGCGGCGCGTGAGGTCTCCGGAGGCGCCGAAAATGACCATGATGCAGGGGTCGGCGACGCGCGCGGTGCGGTTCTTTGGTGGGGCGGGCAGGGTTTCGAGGTGGGACATGTTTTTCCTCTTTGAGTTCGATGAGGGTTACGCGTTTTTGGCTTCGAGCTTGATAGCTATGAGCCGTGAGCTATGAGCTTTGAGCAATCACTTACTCTGCGAATTCCACACTCGATTTTGATTGCTTCAAGCTCATGGCTCATAGCTCACGAGCTTTTCGGCCGAAGCCTGACATTTCACGTCTACAACTGCTCTGAACAAATCCGCAACTACTTTCCCGCTGCTTTCGGCTCTACGTGACCGCCGAATTTCTGGCGCATGGCTGAGAGCATCTTATCTGCAAATGTGTGTTCCTGGCGCGAACGGAACCTTGCATACAACGCCGCCGTCAGGACCTCGGCTGGGACCGCTTCTTCGATGGCGGCGTTGATGGTCCATCGGCCTTCGCCGGAGTCTTGTACGAAGCCACTGTACTCGGAGAGTTCGGGATTCTCGGCCAGCGCCATCGAGGTGAGGTCGAGCAGCCAGGAACTGACTACACTGCCTCTACGCCAGACTTCGGCGATGTCGGGCAGATTGAGGTTGTAGCGGATGTTGGCGGGCAGGTCTTTGCTGGTGGCGTTCTTGAAAATGTCGAAGCCCTCGGCATAGGCCTGCATGATGCCGTATTCGATTCCGTTGTGAACCATCTTGACGAAGTGGCCGGAACCGCTGGGGCCGCAGTGGATGTAGCCGTCTTCTGCCGTCGAACCGGCAGTTGATCGTTTGTCGAAGCCGGGGGTGCGAGGGATATCGCCGCGTCCGGGAGCAAGGGTTTTGAAGATGGGGTCGAGGCGCTGGACGGCTTCTTTGGGACCACCGATCATCATGCAGTATCCGCGGTCGATGCCCCAGACGCCGCCGCTGGTGCCGACGTCGACGTAGTGAACGCCCTTGGCCGCGCACATTTCGGCGCGGCGGACATCGTCTTTGAAAAAGCTGTTGCCGCCGTCGATGATGGTGTCGCCTTTGTCCATGCGGGCGAGCAGAGTTTGGACGGTTTTTTCGGTGGCGTCGCCGGAGGGAACCATGACCCATGCGGCGCGCGGCGGCGTGAGCTTGGAGACGAGGTCGTCGAGGGACGTGGAGCCGGCGGCGCCTTCTCCGGCGAGGTCTTTGACGGCGTCGGGGCTGAGATCGGAGACGACGAGTTGGTGTCCGCCGCGCATCAGGCGGCGCGTCATGTTGGCGCCCATACGGCCCAGGCCTACCATTGCGAGTTGCATGTTTCTCCTTCGAAGGCGTGCTTGTTTCTAGTTTCGTTTTCGCTCAGGTCCGAGGCTTCGAGTTAGAAGCTGCGAGCTTCGAGCCGCGAGCTTCGAGCAACCTGGACCGTTTTGTTCGCGGACCTGAAATCGCCCTATGTTCTTTTTCTTTCGCCCCTTCGGGGCTTATCGATTTTCCCCACGTTACACCCACGGCTTGCGCCGTGGGCTTTACTCTTTCGCCGCTTCGCGGCTCTGCCATCCGCTCACCTCTGCCGCTACGCCATTCTTAGAGTACTTCGCTGATCAACGAGCCCAACTTCTTTAAGCTTGCTTTTACGTCACTGCCTAAGTGGACTCTTAGGGCTCGGCGGTTGCGCTCGGCCAGGACTGCGAAGTCGCCTCGGGCTTGGGCGGCTTTTACTACTCCGAAAGTGTATTTCTGCTGCGGGACTGGCAGGTCGTTGGCGTCGTCGCAGGTGATTTGCAGGAAAACCCCGCTGTTGGGGCCTCCTTTGTAGGCTTGTCCGGTGGAGTGCAGGAAGCGCGGACCGAAGCCCAGGCACGTTGCTACGTGCTTTTTGTCGCGGACTGCCATGCGGATCGATTGCAATTGCGCTTCGTGCTCGGGGTTCATTTCGATGTAGCCGAGGATCGCGAAATAGTCGTTGGCGCAGAGGCGGGCCAGGTGCGCGCGGAGATAACTCTTTAGTGAGCGATCGTTGCCTACGCCTTTTGCCAGGTCGTTGGCGTTTTTCTCGTCGGTGAAGAGTTTGACGCCGTCACCTTCGAAGATTGGCTTCTCTGCGGGGAGCGAGCCTTTGCTTTCGTACTCGCTTGTGAGCTTGCGCGTTTCGACTTTGCTGGCTTCCACGTCGGGTTGATTGAAAGCGTTGATGCCGATGATAGAGCCGGCTACCGCGGTGGCGATCTCCCAGCGGAAGAATTCCTGGCCGAGGTTGTAGATATCCGGCAGCGTGATGCGGACCACCGGTTGACCCGCTTTTTCCAGAGCGGCCACTTTCGCTTCCTGCTCGGAGTTTTTGTCGGATTCGAGGCGGATGTAGGCGAAGATGCGGTCGTTGCCATAGACGTCGGGGGCGCCTATGGTTTCGCGATCGACAGGAATGATGCCCTTGCCGATTTTGCCCGTCGACTCGGCGATAAGTTGTTCTAGCCACGCGCCGAGGTCGTGAATGGCGGGCGAGGTGACGAGCGTGATCTTGTCGCGTCCTTGATTTGCGGCGGAGCCGAGGATCACGCCCAGCTTGGCTCCGGGATTGTCGCCTACGGGAGCGATGGGCGCGCAAGCCTCGACCATTTGCTTGGTGCGGTCGAGAAATTTCTTTACGTCCATGCCCATGGCTGCGGCGGGGACCATGCCGAAGTTGGAGAGCGCGGAGTAGCGGCCGCCGATGGTGGGGAGGCCGTAGAAGATGTGGCGGAAGCGGTCGCGCTCGGCAACGCCTTGCATTTTGGAGCCGGGGTCGGTGATGGCGATGAAGTGGTCGCCGGCTTTGTCGCCGACCGTTTGCTTCATGCGCTCGAAGAAATATTGCTTGTAGATGTTGGGTTCGAGCGTGCTGCCGGATTTGCTGGAGACGATGAAGAGAGTCTTGGCGAGGTCGACTTTGCTCTCGACGCTCTTGATCTGCGCCGGGTCGGTCGAGTCGAGAATGTGCAGGCGCGGGAAGCCGGGGGCCTGGGGAAAGGTGAGTGCGAAGACTTCCGGGCAGAGGCTGGAGCCGCCCATGCCGAGGAGAAGAATGTCGGAATAGCCTTGCGACTTTACTTCATTCGCCAGGTCGGTGAGCTTGGCGACGTTGGTGAGCTGGTCGTCAGTGATATTGAGCCAGCCCAGCCAGGAGCACTCGTCTTCGTTCGTCCAGAGCGACTGATCGTGCTGCCAGAGGCGTCTTACTTTTCCGGTGGCGCGCCAGTCGCTAAGGTTTTTTTTTACGGCGCCGTCCAGGTCGGAGGGAAGAGTGGCGGACTGCTTGTTGACCTGCGGAACTTTTTCGCGCTTCGTATTTTTCTCGACCGCTTCGAGGAGCTTGTCGAAGGCGTCGGCGAAGAGCTTGACGCCGTCGGCGGTGAGTTTGTCGGTGACGTCTTTCATCGAGATTCCGGCGGCGGCGAGGTCAGACATGGTCTTGCGCGCGCCATCGATGTCTTCGGTCAGGCTTTGGCGCGACTTGCCGTGATCGCGGAAGGCGTCGAGCGTCGCTGGCGGAACGGTGTTGACGGTGTCGGGGCCGATGAGCTCTTCGATGTAGATTACGTCGCGATAGGCCTTGTTCTTGGTGCTGGTGCTGGCCCAGAGAACGCGCTGCGTCTGCGCGCCTTTTGCGGCTAGCGCTTTCCAGCGCGGCGTGGAGAAGATTTTTTCGTAGGCCTCGTAGGTGAGCTTGCCGTTGGCGATGGCTACCTTGCCTTGGATCGCCTGCAGCTTGGCTTTGCGGGCGGGATCGGATTCGGTTTTCAGCTTTTCCGCGGCGGTTGAATCGATCAGCGTGTCGATGCGGCTGATGAAGAAGCTGGCCACGCTGGCGATCTTGCCGACGTCGCCACCGGTGGCGGCGAAGCGCTCGACGCCGTCGATGTAGGCGGCGGCGACTTCTTCGTAGACTTCCTGCGCGAAGAGCAGCGTGACGTTGACGTTGATGCCTTCGCCGATGAGCTGGCGGAAGGCGGGAATTCCGGCGGGCGTGCCGGGAACCTTGATCATGACGTTGTCGCGGGCGACGGAGGTCCAGAGGCGGCGGGCTTCGGCTAGCGTGCCTTCGGTGTCGTTCGCGAGATAGGGTGAAACTTCGAGGCTGACGTATCCGTCGTGGCGCTTGGTGCTCTTGTAGACCGGTTGGAGCAGGTCGGCGGCGTCCTGAATGTCGCGGATGGCGAGGAGTTCGTAGCGGCCCTTGGCGTCGAGATCGGTGCGGCTTGCGAAAGTGTCGAGGAAATCCTGATAGAGGTTCGAGTCGCCGATGGCCTTTTCGAAGATGGAGGGATTTGAGGTCATGCCGCGGAGGCCGTCCTCGTCGATGAGGCGCTGGAGTTCGCCGGTTTTGAGGAGATCGCGGCGGATGTAGTCGAGCCAAATGGATTGGCCGAAGGTGAGAAGCTGCTTAAGGGGATTGGCGGCCTTGGCGGTTTCGAGGGTATCGACGGGATTCATTGCTTTCTCCGTAGTAGCTACGAGTCGCGAGCCGCGAGTCTCGAGCTAAATAGCTATGAGCTCTGAGCTGTGAGCCTCGAGCAATCCTTAAGATATCTGTCGTGTCTTTCTACGACAGATTTGTTACGACTTCGTAACAGATTCGCGAACTTCCATAGGCAGTTCTATTTTCCCACCTGTTCGCGGGCCTTCTTTACTACTGCATCGACCGTGAAGCCGAATTTCTTTTGCAGGTCTTTGAGCGGCGCGGAGGCTCCGAAGCTGGACATGGCGATGATGCAGCCTTTCATGCCGACGTAGTGCGCCCATCCGAGGCTGGCGGCTTGTTCTACGGCTACGCGAGCTTCGATGTCGGGCGGCAGAACCTGGTTGCGATATGTTTCGTCTTGCTGCTGGAAGATTTCCCAGCAGGGAAGACTGACGACGCGGGCGCGGATACCTTGCTGCTTGAGCGTTTCGTAGGCGTTGATGCAGAGGCTGACCTCGCTGCCGGTGGCGATGAGAATCACTTCGGGCTTGCCGCCTTCGGAGTCGGCGAGGATGTAGCCGCCGCGGGCAACGCCGGAAGCGGGAGCGTATTTTGTGCGGTCGAGCGTCGGCAGAGCTTGGCGCGTCAGCACCAACGCGACCGGCTCGTGCTTGAGCTTCATGATTAACTTCCACGCTTCGACTACTTCATTTGCATCTGCGGGGCGGATGGTGTAAAGGCCGGGAACGGCGCGCAGCGTGGCTAGCTGCTCGATCGGCTGATGTGTGGGGCCGTCTTCGCCTACGCCGATGGAGTCGTGCGTGTAGATCCAGATGCACGGGATTTCCATGATGGCGGAGAGGCGGATAGGGGCCTTCATATAGTCGGAGAAGATGAGAAAGGTCGAGCCGTAGGAGCGCAGGAAGGAGAGCGTCATTCCGTTGACGATGGCGCCCATGGCGTGTTCGCGAATTCCGAAATGGAAGTTGCGGGCGTTGTAGTTGTTGGCTTCGAAGTCGCCGACGCCGTCGAAGGTTAGGCGCGTTTTGGTGGAGGGATAGAGATCGGCGGAGCCACCCATGAGCCAGGGATCGTTCTTGGCGATGGCATTGAGAACTTTGGCCGACGAATCGCGAGTGGCCAGACCCTTGGCGTCGGCAGGGAATGTGGGCAGTTCTTTATCCCAGCCATCGGGGAGTTCGCGCTTGGTCATGCGCTGGTATTGGTTGGCCAGGTCGGGATTCTGTTGCGAATACTTGTCGAAGAGCGACTTCCAAGTTGTGTTGAGCTGTTGGCCGCGCTTGCCCAGGACCTGATCGAAATTTTCGCAGACGCCGTCGGGGACCAGGAATTTTGCGTCTTCGGGCCAGCCGTAGAAGCGTTTGGTTAGCTTGATTTCTTCATCGCCCAGGGGCTCGCCGTGGGCTTCTTTTGTGTCGTGCCTGGTGGGAGCGCCGTAGGCTATGTGGCTGTCGAGGACGATGAGCTTCGGACGGTCAGTGATGCCGAGTGCCCAACGATAGGCGGCGGAGATGGCGTCGAGGT